>ERZ1370068.1305-contig-11196_pt1 | contig 79754 bp, 94 predicted proteins | sample MGYA00561227_ERZ1370068 | MGnify/ENA primary metagenome ERZ1370068 (study PRJEB38410, sample SAMEA6850437) | metagenome | study: Metagenomic assessment of the ecological functions of the soil: analysis of the soil microbiota associated with the...
GACACGCGCGTGATGGTCGACGACGGCCAGACCGCCGTCATCGGCGGCCTCATCCGTACGAACGATTCGTCGGTGCGCCGCGGCGTGCCGATCCTCAGGACGTGCCCCTCATCGGCATGCTGTTCCGGTCCAGCAACAATGTGAGCCAGAACCGTGAGCTGATCATCTTCGTCACGCCGCGCATCATCTCGACGATGGCGAACAACTAGCGAAGCGAAGCGTTTCGCGACGGGCGGCCGGGTTCTCCCGGCCGCCCGTTCGTGTTTGCGCTCGGACCCCCAAGACTCCCAAGACTCCCAAGACGCGCGCGGCCGTGTGCTAGGCTCGCGCGCATGCCCTCCGCCGTCCGACGACCGATCGCGCTCGTGGGCCTCATGGGCGCGGGCAAGACCACGGTCGCGCGCCGCCTCGGCGAGCGCCTCGGCGTGGACGTCGTCGACCTCGACGCCGAGATCGAGCGCGACACCGGAGTCACCGTCCGGCAGTATTTCGAAGCGCGCGGGGAAGCGGCGTTTCGCACCCACGAGCGAGAGGCGCTGCGGCGCGGGATCGAGCGTGGCGCCGGCGTGATCGCCTGCGGCGGCGGCATCGTGCTCGACTCGGAGGCGCGCGCGCGGCTCCGCGACGAGTGCCGGACGGTGTGGCTCGAGGTCTCACCCGGGACCGCGGCCGCGCGGCTCCGGGCCGAGGCCGGGCCGCGCCCCATGCTCGACGGCGCCCCGCCACTCTCGAGGCTCGAGACGCTGCTCGCCGAGCGCGCCGCACGCTACGCCGAGGTGGCGAGCGTTCGCGTCGCCACCGACGGCCTCGATCCCGACGCCGTCGCGGCCTCGGTGCTCACGGCGCTCGGTGAGGACGCCGCGCGCGCCGTGAGGAAGCCGTGACGCCATCCAGAGGGCGCGAACGGCGGCGCCTGGCCGCCGTCGCGGTGGCGCTCGCGAGCCTCGCGACGCTGCCGATCGCGTGCGCACCGCACGCCGTGAGCCCGCCTGCGATCGACACGGCGACGATCCAGTCGCGCTGCCTGAGCGCGATGACGCAACGCGAGCGCCGCGCGCGCGCGGCGAACCTCCTGGCCGGACTGTGGCTTCGCACGCAGGACGACCAGGCCCTGCCGGCCGTGTCCGCGCGCGTCGTGCTGCAGGGACCGGACGCGTTCCGCCTGCGAATCGAATCCGTCATCGGCACGGCGCTCGACCTGTCCGCGCGCGGCGACACGCTGGCCGCATTCGTGCCCTCGGGTCGGGTCGGCATCGAGACGCCGACGGCCGGCGACTCGCTCGGCGTGCGCGACCCCGGCTCGTTGGGTGCCAGGCTGTGGAGCGCGACGTGGCGGCCGCCCGCCGAGGCGTGGGGCGCAATGAGGATGGAGGGCGAGAATCCGGTCGTGCGCTGGCGCGAGGCCGACGACTCGCTGTCGATGGCGCTCGATGCGCAGGGACGTCCGACCCGCGTCACGCTCGCGCGAGGGCGTCGGGCGCCGGTGCGTGTCAGTACGTGCGCTGGCAGAGCTGGGAGGCACGGGCTGGCCGGCGCACTTCGAGTGCCGCGACGACCGCGGGAAGTTCCGCCTGACCTGTCGCGTCGAGAACGCCCACTTCCCGCCGGAGTCGGCGCCGTCCCGGGTGACGCTCAGGCTGCCGGACGACGTCGAGCGCATCAGCCGCGAGGAGCTGATGAGCATGCTCGAGCGTTTGACGAGCGTCCGATGAGGTGCGCGCGCGATGGCGGGACTCGGAATCGCCGCCGTCGTCGTCGCGGCGTTCGCGGCGGCGGCCGCGACGCCCGATTCGACCGCGAACTCACCCGTGCGCTCGTTCGCGTCGCGCCTCCAGGGCGCGGGAAGGGCGAGCAGCGCGTTCGACCGCGTCGGCACCGCCTTCGACGGCACGCGCACCACGCTCAAGGGACGCCGTCGCGCTCGAGCCGCCCGATCGCGTGGCGTCGCCTTCCCCGCGAGCGGCGAGCGGCTGGCGCTGCGGGCCGACGGCGGCGAATGGCTGCAGCCGAACCTGGAGCAGATGATGCGGCTCAGGCCGCGCGCGTGCGCATCCGCGCGGACGTGGTGGGCGGCGCTGCTCGGAAGCCGATTCCGGGATTGACCCTCAAGGCGGCGGGGAAGCAGCGCGTGCTCGCCATCGCCGTCGAGACGAGGCGACAGCGCGTGGGTCGAGCTGGACGGCCACGGTGATCCGCGCGCGCTCGAGTTCATGGACGGCGGATCGCGCGTGCGGTTCCAGTTCTCCGGCTGGCGCTTCGAGCGCCCGAAGGGCGCCGCGGCGTTCACGATCGCGGCGCCGAAGGACTTCGCGGTCGTGGATCTGCCGTGACGCTCGGGTCACGGCCCCGAGCGTCGTTCGGCGCCTGCGTGACGCGTCGACGCAAGGCCCGCCGACACGCTTGACACCCCGGAGAGGCTCAGGGAGACTGCGCGGCCGCTCGTGCGCGTGATTGCAGGCACGCTGCGCGGGCATCGGCTCGCCGCGCCGGAAGGCGGGACCACGCGTCCGACGTCGGATCGCGTGCGCGAGTCGCTGTTCATGGTACTGGGCCCGCTCGACGGCCGCCGTGTGGTGGACCTCTTCACGCCGGCTCCGGCGCGCTCGGCATCGAGGCGCTGTCGCGCGGGCACCGCCCGCGTCGACTTCGTCGAAGTGGATCGCGCGGCGCTGGCGTGTCTGGACGCGAACCTGGCGCAGCTCGGGTTGGCAGAGGTCACGCGCGTGTGGCGCGTGCGACTGCCCGAGACCTCGAGCGGCTGCGCAGACGTGCTCGCGCACGCGGACCTCGTGCTGATGGACCCGCCGTACGGAGGCGAGGCCGCGCGCGCAGTCCTGCAAATGGCTGGGCGACGGCGGGCTCGCGCCGGACAGCCAGGTGGTCGTCGAGCATCATTTCAAGGACGCGGTGCCCGAGGCGATCGGGGCGCTCGCCCGCGTCTGGCAGCGTCGCTACTGGGGCCACGGCCGTGAGCCGGTATAGAGATGGGTTCCGGCGACCGGCCTCCACTCGAGGAAGAAGCGCGCATGACCCAGGAACGCACCGCCCTGTTTCCCGGCACCTTCGATCCGTTCACGAACGGCCACCTCGATCTCACGCGGCGCGCGGCGCGCGCTGTTCGACCGCGTCGTGGTCGCGGTCGCGCACAATCCCGCGAAGGGACACGCTGTTCCCGGTCGGGGAGCGGGCCGAGATGATCCGTGCCGCGACGAACGAGCCTGCGCTCGCGTCGAGGTCGTGTGATTTCTCGCGATCTGGTCGTGGACTGCGCGCGCGCGCGCGGGCGCGCAGGTGATGATCCGCGGCCTGCGCGCGCGTGAGCGACTTCGAGTTCGAGTTCCAGATGGCGCTCATGAACCGGCAGGCTGTCGTCGCGCGCTCGAGGTCGCGTTCCTGATGCCGAGCCAGCAGTACACGTATCTCAACTCGACGCTCGTGAAGGAGGTCGCGCGCCTCGGCGGCTCGGTGCGGGGCCTGGTGCCGCGCGTGGTCGAGCAGCGCGCTGAGGCGCCGCCTCGGCCTGAAAGCGCCGCCGAAGCGCGGGCGCGCCGCGGCGAAGTCGACGCCGTCCCGGAAGGCGCAGGCGCGCGCGCGGTGAGCGTCGTGATGGAGCGCATCCGCCGCGCCGCGCGGCTCAAGCCGCAGCGCCTGCTGCTGGCCGGAGGCCGAGGACGAGCGCGTGGTGCGCGCGGCCGAGCGGATCGCGCGCGACACGCTCGCCGACGTCGCGCTGCGTCGCCGCGCGCGAGCGCCTGCGCGCGACCGCGCGGAGCGCGGGCGTCACGCTCACGGGCGTCGACGCTGCACGACGCGGCCGCCGCCGCCGCGGTCGAGCGCACGCGTGCCGCGCTGCGCGCGCGCGCGCGCGGCAGCGACTCGCCGCGTCCGACGCCGACGCGCTTCGCCCGCGATCCGCTGTTCCAGGCGGCGGCGCGGGTGCGCGCGGGCGCGGCCGACTGCTTCGTCGCCGGTGCCGTCGCGCACCACCGCCGACGTGCTGCGCGCGGCGCTGTGGCTGATCGGTCTCAGCGTCCGGCACCAAGCACGCGTGTCGTCGTTCTTCCTGATGGTGGTGCCGGGGCGCCCGGGCGCGAGCGTGTGCTCGTGTTCGCCGACTGCGGCGTCGTGCCCGATCCGACCCGTCGAGCAGCTCGCCGAGATCGGCGCTGACTGGCGGCCGAGCACTTCAGCGCGGCTCACCGGCGAGGTGCGCGCACGTCGCGTTGCTGTCGTTCGCGACCCGCGGCAGCGCTGACCATCCGCGCGTGCGGAAGGTGCGCGAGGCGGTGGCGCTCGCGCGCTCGCTGCCGCCCGGACCTGCATTTCGACGGCGAGCTGCAGGCCGACGCGGCGCTCGATCCCGGCGTCGGGCCGGCGCAAGGCGCCCGGACAGCGTCGTCGCCGGCCACGCCAACGTGCTCGATGTTTCCGGACCTGGATGCGGGCAACATCGGCTACAAGCTGGTCCAGCGGCTCGCGGACGCCGCGCCTACGGCCCGATCCTGATGGGGCTCGACCGGCAGGCGAACGACCTGTCGCGCGGCTGCAGCGCGGACGACATCGTCGAGGTGGCAACGATCGCGTGCGCGCTGAGCGCGGCGCGCGACTCAGGCCCCGCGACCGCGACTTAGGAAACCCCAAGCGAGAACTTCCATGCCGACGTATCACTATCGCTGCACGAAGTGCGAGCACGAGTTCGAGGTGTTTCACGGCATCCGCGACGAGTCGCCGCGCCGTTGCCCGCGCTGCAAGGGCAAGGCGAGGCGTGTGCCGACGGGTGGCGCGGGGCTGCTGTTCAAGGGCTCGGGCTTCTACATCACCGACAACCGCTCCAAGGCATATAAGGAGAAGGCGAAGCAAGAGAAGGGCGGCGGCAAGGAATCCGGCGGTGGCAAGGAGTCCGGCGGTGGCAAGGAGTCCGGGGGCAGCAAGGAGTCCGGGGCGGCAAGGAGTCCGGGGGCGGCAAGGAGTCCGGGGGCGGCAAGGAGTCCGGGGGCTCGAAGGGATCGGGCGGTGCGAAGGGCGCGGGCGGCTCGAAGAGGTCCGGTGAGGCCTAGCCTAAGGGCGCGGCCAACGTGACGCGCACGCTGCTCGATCAGGATCGTCGAGGCGCACGAGCCGTCGCGGCGAGCGCCGTCGAGCCGGCGCGGCGAGGCGCGCGACGGCGTTCGAGTCGACCACGTGCTGCTCGGCGAGACCGCGGCGCCGTTCGTGCTGCGCGTGTGCGAGGAGCGCAGGACGGGCCGCGCCGCGGACGCGCGCGCGCTGGCGTGGACCGGCCGGCCGTACAGCTCCGCCGCGCCGCAGGCCGATCCCGAGATCGGCCACCTGATGGAGCGCGCACGACGGCTCGGCGTCGAAGTCGTGTGGCCGGTGCACGGTGCGACCGATCCCGCGTACCGCGAGCGCGCGGCGGCACCGGGCCGGCTGGCGGCGGCCGCAGGGCTCGAGGATTCGGCGGCCGGCGCGCTCGGAACCCTCGTGCTCCGCGTCGGCGCACTCGAGGGGCGGCATTGCTCGCGGGCCTACCGCTGCGCGAGACGCCGCACGCGAGCGGCGCGATCGAGCTCACCGGACGACTCCCGGCGGGCCTCAGCGGCGCCGATCTCGCGCTCGAAGTGCTGCGCCTGGCGCCCCGCGCGAGGCGGCCGGCACCGTGATCGAGTGGATCGGCGAGGGTGTCGCGAGCCTCCGGGATTGCCGACCGCGTCGCCGCCGCGACCGCCGCGTCGCCGGTCGAGGCGGCGTCCACGTTGTTTCCTCCGACGAGCGCACGCGCGACGCGCTGCGCGCCTTCGGGCGCGAGCCCGAGTGGCGCGCGCTCGACGCTGATCCCGCGGCCGCGTACGCGTGGCGGTGGGAGATCGACCTGAACGGCATGGAGCCGCGCGTCGCCGCCGCCGACGATCTCACCGTCGTGCGCTCGCTGCGCCACGTGCTCGGGCGGCCGGTGCGGCGCGTCGTGCTCGGCCCCGGCACCGACCCGGTCGAGCTGATACGGCTCGCGTCGCTGTTCGAGGGACGGCGCGTCCACGACGGCGTCGAGATGAACGTGATTGTTGGCAGCGCGGCCGCGCAGGCGGCGCTCGACGCGAGCGGCGACAGCGACCGGTTGCGCGCCGCCGGGATCCATTTGAGCCGCGACGGCGCGCGGTCGGCGCACGCCGCGGCCGGGCGACGCGGGCGCGACGGTGTGCTGGGGCTGTCGCAGGTCGCGCGCGCCGGATTGCCCTGCGCTGTCGTGCGTCGCGAGCCTGTGGTCGTGCGCGGCGGCGGCGCTTCAGGGCGAGCTGTCGGACCCGCGCGAGCTGACGCTCACCGACGAGCGCATGCTCGCGATCGCGGGCGAGGCCCGTCGCGCCGCGCCGACGAGGACTCCGCCGCGCGCGAGGGCACGGCACCCGCGCCGGTGGCCCGTGGCCCGCTGCGCGTCGTGGTGTGGTCGACGGCCGGCGACGGCGTCGACTCGGGCCGCATCCTGCCGCACGGTCCGCGCGCGCGCCCCGGCCCGACGCACATTCAGCTGTTTCGCGGCATGGACACCGGCTTCGCCGAGCGCGCGCGCGTCCCGATGGATCAGGGCTCGTGCTCGCCGGCCGCGAGTTCGGCGGCGGCGATACGGCCGATGAGGCCGCGTGGGAGCTGGCGCGTGGCGGCGTGTGCGCCGTGATGGCGGAGTCATACGGGCGCGGCGCGGCGCGCGCTCGCCCACGCCGGGGTGCTCGCGTTGCTCGGGACCGGCCCCGTTTCGCGGCCCGCCTGCGGGTCGGCGACGAGCTCGAGGTGCCGGGATTGCCGGAGACGCTCGAGGCGGGTCGGCCGCTCGTCGTCCGCAATCTCACCCGCGGGCTCCAGCTCGCCGTGCACCATCCGTTCGACGCGTACGAAGTGGACGTGTGGCGCGCGGGCGGGATCCTCCCGTTCGTGCGGGTGCGCGCGGCGGCGGAATGACCGCGCGCGAGGAAGGGGAGCGCGCATGAGCGGCAGCTCGTGGACGTCGCGCGCATCCGCATCGCTGCGGGCGCGGCGGCAACGGTTGCGTCAGCTTCCGGCGCGAGAAGTACGTGCCGAAGGGCGGACCCGACGGCGGCGACGGAGGAGACGGCGGCAGCGTGTGGCTGCGCGTGAACCCGCACGTGCGGACATTGCTTGACTGCCGCGAGGCCCGTCATTACCGTGCGGAACACGGTGGCGCGGGCTCGGGGAATAACCGCACCGGCGCCACCGGCGACGATCTCGACGTGTGGCTTCCGCCCGGCACCGTCGTGCGCGACGCGGACACGGGGGAGACGCTCGCCGATCTCGGCGGCGCGGACGACGCGTTCCTCGCCGCGCGCGGCGGTCGTGGTGGCCGCGGTAACGCGCGCTTCAAGAGTTCGCGCCAGCAGGCCCCGCGGCGCGCCGATCCCGGCCAGCCGGGTGAGAGCGGACGCTCGAGCTCGAGCTCAAGCTCATCGCCGACGTCGGGCTCGTGGGGCTGCCGAACGCGGGCAAGTCGACGCTGCTGTCGCGGATCTCGCGCGCGCGACCGAAGGTCGCGGCGTATCCGTTCACCACCCTCGAGCCGCACTTGGGGATCGCGAGGCTCGACGAGGAGCGTCAACTGGTGGTCGCGGACATCCCGGGGCTCATCGAGGGAGCGCATGAGGGGAAGGGGCTCGGTTTCCAGTTCCTGCGACATCTCGAGCGCACGCGCGTGCTGGTGCTGCTCGTCGACGTCGCCTCGCCCGATCCGGCCGCCGATCGCGCGACAGTCGAGCGCGAGCTCGCCCTCCACAGTCCTACGCTCGCCGAGAAGCCCCGGATCACCGTGCTGACGAAGATCGACCTGCTTCCGCCCGAGGCGCACGCGCGCGCCGCGGACGGAATGCCGGGAGCGCGCGCGATCAGCGCCCACACCGGCGAAGGGGTCGCGGAGCTGATCGGGGAGATGTGGCATCAGATCGCGGCGCACGCCGCGACGGGGAGCGACAACGATGACTGAAGGCACCTTGGGAGCGGGGAAGCCGTTCGACGGAATGAACACGCGCGGGCTCACGGCCAAGCGCGAGTACGTGCGCGAGCTGGAGCGGCGCGGCGACGCGGAGGCGATCGCGCGGCTCGCCGAATGCCTCAAGGACGAGTCCGCGTACCAGCGCGATCTGGCGGAGCAATCGCTGATGCGGCTCGGCGCGCGGGAGTGAAGGCGCTGATGCCGCTGCTCGCGCAGGGCCTGTGGTACACGCGCTCGAGCGCCGCGCGCACTCTGGGCCGGATGGGTTCGGGCGACGCCGTGCCGGCGCTGTTCGGGCTCACCGAGGACGCCAACGACACCGTCGCGCGGCGGCGCGCGACGCGCTCGTCGAGATCGGGCACCAGCGCGGTGCGATCCGGCTCGCGCACGCGCTCCACCGCATGTCGCCGGATCGGCGCGGGCGCCGCATGGACGAGATCGGCACGCGCGACTCGGTGCTCGGCGAGCGCCTCGGGCGCCTGCTGCGCGCGGACGAGTTGATGGGCGTTGACGACGTCAGCGTGCTCACCGACGACAGCGCCGCGGTGCGCGAGAACGAAGAAGGCGTCGAGCGGGAAGTGCTCACCGCTTCGCCGCAGGGACGAAGCCGCCCCGGCGACGCGGGCGGCGGGAATGCATGAGGTCGAGCCCCGCGAGACGCTGCGACGCGGGGCGCCCGGCTATCCCGTCGCCCTCCTCGATCTCTCCGATCCCCGACGCGCTCTACGTTCGTGGCGCTCTGCCCGACCCCGCGCGTGCGGTCGCGATCGTCGGCGCGCGCGCGTCGACGCCGTACGGCCGGGGGCGCGCGCGCGAGCTGGCCGCCGATCTCGCGCGGCTCGGCTGGAGCGATCGTGAGCGGCCTCGCGCGCGCGGGATCGACGCGGCCGCGCACGAAGCGGCGCTCGAGGGCTCTCAGGCGTGACGGCGGCGGTGCTGCCGGCCGGGCTCGACGTGATCACGCCGCGCGGCCACGAGGATCTCGCCGCCCGCATCGCGCCCGCGGCGCGCTGGTGAGCGAATACGACGTCGAGATGTCGCCGTGGCCCGCGACGTTCCTGCGTCGCAAACCGCCTGATCGCGGCGCTCGCGTCCGCCACGGTCGTCGTCGAGGCCGCCGAGCGGAGCGGCGCACTGTCGACGGCGGCGGCGGCGCGACGGCTCGGCCGTCCGCTCCTGGCGGTGCCGGGCGACGCGGACCGACCGAGCGCCCAAGGCTGCCTGGCGCTGATTCGCGACGGCGCCCGCGTGTGCCTCGGCGTGCGCGACGTGATCGAAGCGATCGAGAGCGCACCGCGTGAGCGCCCGGAAGCATCGTCCGCGCGCGATTCGCGGCGACGCCACGCCGCCCGCGTCGCCGACGCGTCCCGCGACCGCGAACCGCGACGCTCCGCTTCCAGGCCGCATCCTCGCGGCGCTCGACGCCACGCCGCGCGCGGCGGACGCCGTCGCGTCGCTCGCCGGCTGCGGCCTCGACGAGGCGCTCGCCGCGCTGCTCGAGCTCGAGTGGTCGGGGCTCGCCGTCGCATGGCCCCGCGCGCGCTGGGCGCGCGCGGGCCGGGAAGCGCATGGGCGGCGGTGACGCGCTCGAGTTCGCGCTGCTGCGCGGCGTCATGGCCGCAGCCCGCGCGACCGGATGGCGCGGCTCGCTGGCACTTGGCGCGCGGCTCGGTGACACCGCGCACGCGATCGGCATCCGCCGCCGCGTCGCGGAGGACAACCTGCGCGCGCGTCGCCCGGATGGCCCGAGGGCGAGCAGCGCCGCATCCTGCGCGACCACTACACGCGAGCTGGGCCGGGTCGCCGCCGAGTACGCACGGCTCGCGGACCTGGCGCGCGCGCCGATGGGCGAGGTCGTGGCGCCGTGGCGGCGAGGAGCACGCCGAGGCCGTGCGTCGCGGCGGCCGCGGCGCCGTGCTCGTCACCGGACACTCTCGGCAACTTCGAGCTGGCCGGCGCGGCACTGGCGCAGGCCCACGGCGTCGACTTCGTCGCCCGTCCGCAGAGCAACACGGCGGTCGATGAATGGATCAACCGGCAGCGCCGCGCCGCGGGGTGGGCGTGATCTCGGCGGCCGACGGCATCCGCGGCGTGTTCGCGAGCCTCAAGCAGAATCGCTGGGTGGCGATGGTGGCGGATCAGGACGCGCGCTCGCACGGCGTGTTCGTACCGTTCCTCGGCCGGCCGGCGAAGCACGCCCGTCGGCCCGGCGCGAATCTCGATCGCGACGCGCGCGCCGATCCTGATGGGTGTGATCTCGCGGCGCGCCGATGGCCGCCACGAGATCGACCTCGAGCCGCCGATCGAGCCGCCGCAGAACGACGACGCCGCCGCGGTGGTCGCGCTCACCCGCGCGCACGTCGCGACGCTCGAGCGCTGGGTGATGAGGAAGCCCGGAGTCGTGGTTCTGGCTCCACCGACGCTGGAAGACCCAGCCGCCGCCCGAGCGGCCGGCCTGACGGGAGAGACGTCGTGCACGAGTTCACGCTGCGCGTCCGCTACGCCGACACGGACCAGATGGGCTTCGCCTACTACGGAAATTACCTGCGCTGGTTCGAGATCGGACGCGCCGAGATGCTGCGCTCGCTCGGGCGCAGCTATCGCGACATCGAGGCGGACGGCGTCTCGCTGCCGGTGCTGGCGGTGCAGTGTCGCTATCTCGAGCCGGCGCGCTATGACGACGAAGTGCGGATCGAGACCGGCGTGGAGCGGCTGGCGCGCGCGTCGGTACGGTTCGGCTACCGCATCGTGCGCGCGCGCGACGGTGAGCTGCTCGCGCGCGGCTGGACCGAGCACTGCTACCTCGGCCGCGACGGCAAGCCGGTGCGGCCGCCGTCCGAGCTGACCGGGTTGCTCGAGAAGGCGCCGCCCGCCGCGCCGAGCGCGGACGGCGCGTGAGCGCTCAGCCGCCGACGCCCGCCAGGGCTTCGCCGCTCGCATAGGCCTGCCAGTCGACGTCGGCGAGCAGGCCGTCGCGCGCCTCGGACTCGGACAGGTAGCGCTCGTCGGCATCGGTGACGGATCCCGCGGCGAGCCGCTGCTCGGCCATGCGCGCGAGGCGTTCGAACGTCTCGACGTGTCCCGTGAAGCGGTGCTCCGCGTAGTCGCGCGCGCGACAGCGTCGTGATCAGGAACTGCCAGTCCGAGGCCTCGAGCAGCAACAGCTCGCGCGCCAGCTGGCGGACGAGCCGCTCGGCGAGTGGATCGGTCGTCCCCTGCGCGGCGCGCGCGATTCGCTCCATGCGCGCCTCGCACGCGTAGATCGGTTCCCACGTCCACCGCGTCAGGTCGTTGAGCCATACCTGGTGGCCGCCGCCGTCGCCCCACGAGCCCTCGGGCAGCGACACCGCTCACGCGGCGGATGTTCCGCGAGGAAGGCGCCCGCGGTCACCGGCGCAATGCCGGCCACGTCGCAGGCCGTCGAGCACCGCGGCGAGGAAGCGCGGACCCTCGTACCACCAGTGCCCGGAACAGCTCGGTGTCGTACATCGCGCGTGACGATGGACGTCGTCCGCTGCGCCCTTGCGACGCGGCGTCCAGCACGCGACGCAGCAGCTCGATGAAGTGCGCGGCGTGCTCGACGCGATGCGCGTCGGCCTGCTCGGGCCGGTAGATCTCCTTGTGCGCGAGGTCGGCGCTGCGGGTGCGTCACCGCCCAGTAGCGATGCCCGCCGGGAAGCGCTTCTTGTGGAAGTCGAGGTACGCGCCGTCGCCGGGATAGCCGTGCTCGCCACTCCACACCTGCACGGCGGTGACGGCGTCGCGCCCGAAGCAACTCACGGGACCGGCTCGGTCCGACGCGCGTAGGCGCGGTAGGGCGGATGTTCGGCCGGCGTTCCGCTCGGCGCGCCGTCGCCGGTGACGTGACGCAGCACGTCGAACCGGTCGGCGTAGACGCCGAGCGCCTTGCCGCCGGACAGCAGGATGACGGTCGACGAAGAAGTACTCGAGGCCGTGGCGCGCGAGCGTCTCCTCGATACCGGACGCGGGCGCGCCGGCGCGCCGGATCGAGCGGCGAGCGCCCACGGCCCGGCCGGACGATACGCGCACTCGGGGAGCCAGATGCCGCGCGGCGCGCGGCCGAAGTGCCGGCGGTGCGCGACGACACGCGGTGCGGACCTGCGCGGTCACGGCCGCGTCGCGCGACAGGAGCGGCAGGTATCCGTGCGTCACGCCGCAGGTGATGATCTCGATCGCGCCGCGCTCCTCGAGGCGGCGGAAGCGCGCGCACCAGGTTCGTGCCGTGCGGTCCGCAGAAGTCCTCGAGCAGCTCGCGGTAGATCTGCTCCCAGCGCGACGCGAGGCGTGGCGATGCGGGTCTCGCCGGTGCGCGAGCAGGTGCTGCGATCCTCGGCGGCGGCCGCGATCTTCTGCTGCAGGTAGGCGATGAACTCGGCGGGGAAGTCCGGGTGGGCCAGCTGCTCGCACAGCACCGGCGTCAGCCCGAGGCGTGACGCCGCAGCGGCCCGCGGTGCTCGCGCTCGTGCAGCACGCGCCACAGCGGCAGATAGCGTCTCCGCCGTGGCCTCGTTGAGCCAGTCAACGCCGTGCGGCCAGCGGCCATGATGGAGCACCCACGGCAGGTGGGAGCTGAGGCACGAACGCGAACGCCGACCGATTCATCGTCGACTCCTCGCGTCGCGGACGCTCGAGACCTTCGCGCGTGGGGCAAACCGCCCGACCGGCGCGCCCGCCCACCCGCGCGCGGACGCTCGTTGCGCAGGGGTACACGCTGGCCCGCCGGACCCCGCGTGGCCCCCTATATGATGTTGGGGCCTCCGCCGCCTCCCGACCGTGCCCGCGGGCGCATCTTGCTCCGTGGCATAGCGTTTGCGCAACTACCCTGCGCAGGTCATCGAACCACGGCGCCGGCACGTCGGGCGCCCGAGGCTCGTTTCCCACCCACAGGGTCCCGCGCATGGTCGCCTCACGGCCCACGTCGCGCACGCGTCTGGCGAACACCACGCTGTTGTCCGCGCTCGACGCGCTGCGCGCGCGCGCACGACCGCGACGCGTTCGAGCATCTCGCCACGCTGATCGCCCTCCACGAGGACGGCGGACACTTCGACTCCGTGACCGTGCTCCAGTGGGAGCCGGGGCTCGAGCTGTTCCTGCCGCGCCGCAACGCCGCCGCGGCGCCGAGCGGCAACGCTCGCGGAGCTGCTCGAGCGCGCGCCGTCGCTGGCGGCCACGACGCTCACCGTGGCGGCCGATGCGCTCGACCCGTCGACGTGGCGGCGCCGCCGGACGAGCCTGGTCGATCGGCCTGCTCGCTGTTCGGGGAGCCGGACGGCGCCGGCACGCCGTGGTCGTCGGCCGCGGAGGTCCTCGCCGTGCCGCTCGGCACCGGCGGCGCGCGGCGGGCATCGATCGTGGCCGCCTGGGAGAAGGAGCTCGAGCCGTCGCGGCGCGCGCGCCGAGGCGTTCGCGGCGACGTTGAGCTTCGCGGCCGAACACCACGAGGCGCGAACGGGAGCGGGTACGTCTGGCGGATCAGGCGAGTGCCCTCGACGAATGGACGCGCAGCGCGACCGGGCCGGGGCACCTGGTCGAGATCCTTCACCTGGCGCTGAGGCTCGCGGTGCGCGGCGCCGGCGGACACGGTGGCGCGCGGCTGCGCGACGCCGACGGCGGGCTGCGCCTCGAGGTCGCGCACGGCCAGCCGCACGGTCGCGACCGATTGGTGCGCGCGCTGCAAGCGGCGGCGCGCCGGACGATGAACGAAGGCGTCCCGCTCGTTCGTTCCCGCGAGCGACGATCTCGCCGTGCCGCCCCTCGCGGCGAGCGAGATCGCGGCACTCGGGCTGTGGCCGCTCGTCGCGTACGGCCGCGCGGTCGGCGCGATCGCGGTGTTCCGCGTCCATCCCGACGACACCGCCGAGCGCGATCCGTTCGACGTCGACGGAATGTTCATGGCGACGCTGGCGCGCGACGTCGCACTCGTCGTCGATCACGCAGCAGCTTCGACGAGCTGCGCGAGGCCAAGCGTCGCGAGCGCGAGCTGGTCGAGCGGCTGCGCCGCGTCGAGCGCTGGGCCGAAGCTGGTCGAGCTGTCGCGCGCGCCGCCGAAGAGGCGCGCCATCCGCCTGCCGCGCTGCGCGCGTTCGCCAGGCCGCGCCGAGCGCGAGCTCGAGGCCGAGCATCCCGTGCGCGAGTACCTGAGTCATCGCGCGCGACCTGGATCGGCTCGAGCGGTTGTCCGAGCGAGCATCGCGCGTACGTGACGCCGGGAGCCGGCGACGCTGGCGATGACGGCGCTCAACGAGGTCGTGCCAGGAGCGTCCTCCAGCGCTCGGGCGAGCGCCTCGTGCGCCGCCGCGTGCGTCTGCTCAAGAAGCTCGCGTCGGACGTTCCCGCCGCTGCTCCTCGATCGCGCGCGCGTCGAGCAGGCGCTCGACAATCTGCTGCATTTCGCGCTCGAGGCGGTCGCGGTCGGCGGCGCGTACGGCTCGAGACCCGCAAGCTCAGCGATCACGTGCTGGTCGAACTGGGCCACGACGGACCGTTCCACGCCGGCGACGCGATCGAGCAGCTGTTCGTGCCGTCTCGCGAGCGCCCGCACCGGCGGTCCGCAGGTCGGGCTCGGGGTCGCCCAGCGCGTCGTGCGCGAGCTGGGCGGCGAGATCCGCGTGCGGTCGGAAGGGGAGTGGAGCACGATTGTGTCGTTCACCCTGCCGATCCGCGACAACCAGGGATCGCCGTCGCGTGCGTGGCGATCGTCGGCGGTCGCCGTCGATCGCCGGGGGCAGGCCGGCGCAGCGTAATTCCGCTCGCGTGCAGCGGTTGACGCTCCATTCCGCGCGCGTGCAGCGGTTGACGCTCATTCCGCGCGCGTGATATCCTGTGCGCCGTCGGGAACTCCCGGACCGTGGGTCCAGGGTCCCTCCCTGTTTCGTGCGACCCTAGCTCAGTTGGTAGAGCACGTGACTGAAAATCACGGTGTCCCCAGTTCGATTCTGGGGGTCGCACCATCCCGTGCCTCGCCCTCTTCAAGGAGCTGGTGTAGCTCAGCTGGTAGAGCACGTCACTCGTAATGACGGGGTCACCGGTTCGATTCCGGTCACCAGCTCCAGTTTTCAGTACGCTCGCGGCCGGTGGGTGTCCCGCCCATTCGGCTTCGGCAACCTCCTCGGCTACGGGCGATCGCGGCGCGCCGCGTCGGCCGCCGAAGGGTTCGCTCTAAAGAAGGCGTCGTGACCCAGGGCCTGATGATCAGCGTCGCCGGCGTGCGCGGCATCGTCGGCGAATCGCTCACCCCGCCGGTGATCGCGCGCTTCGCCGCGGCCTTCGGTCGGTGCTGCCGCCGGGTCCGGTCGTCGGGTCGCGACGCGCGGACCTCCGGACCGCTCGTCCTCCACGCCGTCGCTGCCGGCTTGATGGGCACGGGCCGCGACGTCATCGACCTCGGGCTCGCGACCACGCCGACGACGCAGCTTGCGGTCGAGCATCTGAACGCCGCGGGCGGGATCATTCATCACCGCCAGTCACAATCCCGCGCCGTGGAACGCGCTCAAGTTCCTGTCGTCGCTCGGCGAGTTCCTCGGTCCGGCCGAGGGACAGAAGTGCGGGCGCTCGTCGAGTCGGGCGACGAGGCGTGGGTCGAGGCGAGCCGAGTCGGCCGCGAGAAGCACGAGGAGCCGCGCGCGCTCGAGTGGCATCTCGAGCGCGTGCTCGGGCTCGCGGTCCTCGACGTGCCGCGCATCCGTGCGCGGCGCCTCAAGATCGTGGTCGACGGCTGCGCCAGCGTCGGCGGCGAAGCGGTGCCCGCGCTGCTCGACGATCTCGGCGCCGACGTCTCCGAGACTCGACTGCGACGCCGACGGCGACTTCACCCGCGAGCTCGAGCCGCTTCCCGAGCATCTCGGGCGCTCGGCTGCGCGGTGCGTCGCCGCCCGCGCCGACTTCGGCGTCGCGCGTCGACCCCGACGCCGATCGCGCCGCGCTCGTGGACCACGAGGGTGTGCCGCTGGGCGAGGAGTACACGCTCGCGCTGGGCGCGGGCGTCGCGCTCGCGACACGCCCGGCCCGGTGGTGACAAACCTATCCTCGTCTCGTATGATCGACGCCGTGTGCGCACGCTGCCGGCGTGCCCCTGACGCGCACGCCCGGTCGGCGAAGCGCACGTCGTGGCCGAGATGAAGCGCCGCAGGCGCGGTCGTGGGCGGCGAGGGCAACGGCGGCATGATCCTTCCGGCCGCCCACTACGGCCGCGACGCGCTGGTGGCCGTGGCGATGGTCGCCGAGTTGATGGCGGCGAGGGGGAATCGCTGCGAACTCGCGCCTCGAGCTGCCGAAACTGAGGATGGTGAAGGAAAAGGCAGGGCGTCCCGACGCTCCCTGGGACGAGACGGCGCGCCGCCTGCGCGAGGCGTTCTCGGATTACGCCGTGGACACCACGGACGGTCTGCGCTTCAGCCGAGACCAGGAATGGCTACACGTTCGACCCTCGGGAACCGAGCCGGTGATCCGCTTCATCGCCGAGTCCCCGGATGACACCCAGACGCGGCGCCTGATCGATCAGGCGCGTCGCGCGCTCGCGGCCGTCGGCGCCGGCGAGGCGCGAGCCTCTTAACCGGGAGTTCGTTTCATGTGTGGAATCGTCGGATACGTGGGAAGCCGCCAGTGCTTGCCCATCCTGATCGAGGGGCTGAAGCGACTCGAGTATCGCGGCTACGACTCCGCGGGCGTCGCCGTGCAGGAGAACGGCAAGCTGGACATGGTCAAGGCGGCGGGCAAGATCCGCCAGCTCGAAGCGCGACTCGACTCCCACCCGCTCGCTGGCATCTACGGCATCGCGCACACGCGCTGGGCGACGCACGGTGAGCCGAACGACCTGAACGCGCACCCGCACACCGATGCCTCGGGCAAGGTGATGCTCGTGCACAACGGGATCATCGAGAACTACGGCGTGCTCAAGGCGGCCCTCAAGAAGGAGGGCCACGGCTTCAAGACGGAGACCGACACCGAGGTCCTCGCGCACCTGGTCGGCAAGTACCTGACCCGCGGCATGAAGCTCGAGCACGCGGTGGGCGCACGCGCTGCGCGACGTCGAGGGCACCTACGGCATCGCCGTCGTGTACGAGGGCGAGCCGGGAACGCTGGTGGGCGCGCGCAAGGGCAGCCCACTGGTCGTGGGCGTTGCGGACGGGGAGTACTTCCTCGCGTCCGACGTGGCGCCGATCGTTGAGCACACCCGCCCGTCGTGTACCTGGACGACGGCGAGATGGCGGTGCTGACGCCGGACGGCTTCCGCACGACGACGATCGAGCACGAGCTTCCCGTCGACAAGGAAGTGCACGAGGTCGACTGGGATCTGACCCAGATCGAGAAGGGCGGCTTCCCGCACTTCATGCTCAAGGAAATCTACGAGCAGCCGGCCTCGGTGCGGGACTCGATGCGCGGCCGCCTCAACGTGTCCGAAGGCCTGGCGCGTCTCGGTGGCCTCAACATGACGCCGCAGGAGATGCGCGACATCCGCCGCATCATCATCCTGGGCTGCGGCACGTCGTGGCACGCCGGCGCTGATCGGCGAGTACATGCTCGAGGAGCACGCACGCATTCCGGTCGAGGTCGAGTACGCCTCGGAGTTCCGCTACCGCAACCCGATCGTCGACGAGGGCACGCTGGTGCTCGTGATCTCGCAGTCGGGCGAGACCGCGGACACGCTGGCGGCGATGCGCGAGGCGCAGCGGAAGGGCGCGCGCGCGCTCGGCATCGTCAACGTCGTCGGCTCGACCATCGCCCGCGAATCCGAACGGCGGCGTCTACATCCACGCCGGCCCCGAAATCGGCGTGGCATCGACCAAGGCGTTCACGAGCCAGGTCACGGTGCTGTCGCTGCTGACGCTCGCACTCGGGCGGCAGCGCGAGTTGTCGCGCGAGACCGGGATCCGCTTGGCGAGCGAGCTGGCGTCGCTGCCCGAGAAGCTCGAGGCCATCCTCGACCGTGGCGACGCGGTGCTGAAGCTCGCCGAGCAGCTTACGCAACCACAACAACTTCATCTACCTCGGTCGCGGCTACAACCTCCCGGTCGCGCTTCGAGGGCGCGCTCAAGCTCAAGGAGATCTCGTACATCCACGCCGAAGGCTACCCGGCGGCGGAGATGAAGCACGGCCCGATCGCGCTGATCGACGAGAACATGCCGGTGGTGTTCATCTGCACCGCGACAGCGCGTACGACAAGGTCGATGAGCAACATGAGCGAGGTGCGGGCGAGGAAGGGTCGCATCATCGCCATCGCCACCGAGGGCGACACGGAGATCGCCTCGCGCGCGGACCACGTGCTCTACGTCCCGAAGACGGAGCCGGCGCTGCAGCCGATCCTGTCGGTCGTGCCGCTCCAGCTGCTCGCCTACCACGTGGCGGTGCTGCGCGGCTGTGACGTCGATCAGCCGCGCAACCTCGCCAAGAGCGTCACCGTCGAGTAACCGAGGAGAACGCCATGCGATCGCCGCTGACCGTGCCCGATGCTCCCGCCGCCATCGGACCCTACACGCAGGCCCAGATCGTGCGCCTGCACGGCGGACAGCGCATGGTGTTCACGTCCGGGCAGGTGGCGCTCGATCCCGCCACCGGCGAGCTGGTCGGCAGCAACACGGGCGAGCAGACCGAGCGCGTGCTCCAGAACCTGCGCGCGATTCTGCGCGGCGCCGGGCTCACGCTCGACGACGTCGTGAAGACCACCGTGTATCTCGCCACCATGGACGACTTCAGGCGATGAACGAGGTCTACGGCCGCCAGTTCGGCGAGGCGCCTCCTGCTCGCACGACGATCGCCGCCGCGGCGCTGCTGCCGCGCGGCGCGCGTCGAGATCGAGGCGATCGCCGTGGGACCGCGATCTCGTGATCGCGACGCCCCGAGATCGCGGCCGACGCGCGACGACCCCGTGAGCGAGCGGAGCACGAGCGGCGTTCGACTCACCGCCGAGGTGTGCGTGCGCGCGGGTGCGCGGCCAAGCTGGGACCGGCCGACCTCCGCGAGGCGCTGAAGTCCCTGCCGCGCAGGCCGCGCGATCGGCGCGTACTGGTCGATGCCTCGACGCTCGACGACGCGGGCGTGTTCGCGTTCGGCCGCGGCACGGCGCTCGTCCAGACGGTCGACTTCTTCACGCCCATCGTCGACGACCCGTACGACTACGGCCAGGTCGCAGCGGCGAACGCGCTGTCCGACGTGTACGCGATGGGCGGCACGCCGATGACGTCGCTCGCGCTGCTGTGCTTCCCCGACGCGCTGCTCACGAGCGGGATCCTGCGCGAGGTCCTGCTCGGCGGGCTCGACAAGATGCGCGAGGCCGGGGTCGCGTGCTCGGCGGACACACCGTGCGCGACCCCGAGCTCAAGTTCGGCTACGCCGTCACCGGCGTCGTGCGCCGCGGGCGCGTGCTCACCAACGCCGGCTGCGCGTCCCGGCGACCGGCTCGTGCTCACGAAGCACCTCGGCACCGGCATCCTGTCGACCGCGCTCAAGCAGGGGAAGCTGGCGCCCGCGCTGACGCGCGCGGCTCACGCGCCAGATGGCGACGCTCAATCGGGTCGCCGTCGGGCGTCGCGCTCGAGTTCGGGCGTACGCGCCGCCACCGACGTCACCGGCTTCAGCCTGCTCGGGCACTCGTCGCAGATGGCCGACGCGAGCGGAGTCACGTTCCGGCTCGCGCCGAGCACCCGCTGGCTGCTGCCGCGCGTTCACGAATTCGCCGCCTCGGGCGTGGTGCCCGGCGGCCTCGGTCGCAACCGCGACTTCTACGGCACCAAGGTCGACGAGGGCGCGACCGAGCGCGCGCTGCGCGACGCGCTGTACGATCCCCAGACCTCCGGCGGGTTACTGCTCAGCGTTCCGGCACGCCGCGAGCGCGGCCTGCTCGCCGCACTCGCGCGGCGCCGCGTCACCGCGCGCCCCGCTCGGTGAGGTCGTGAAGCGGGTCGGACCTCGGTCGAGCTCACGGTGTTGTCAGAGGTGCCGAGAGATACGGGGAGACGATGAAGAAGCGAACCCTGGGACGGAGCGGTCTGGAAGTGTCGGCCATCGGCCTCGGCTGTATGGGCATGAGCTTCGGCTACGGCCCCGCGTCGGACCACCAGGAGATGATCACGCTCATTCGTGCCGCCGTCGCACGCGGCGTCACCTTCTTCGACACGGCCGAGGTCTACGGCCCGTTCACGAACGAGGTGCTCGTGGGCGAGGCGCTCGCGCCGTTCCGGGGTGACGTGGTGATCGCCACCAAGTTCGGCTGGAACGTCGACCCGACGACGGGGAAGCAGGACGTCGGTCTGAACAGCCGCCCCGAGCACATCAGGGTTGCAGTCGAGGGAGTTTGAAGCGACTCAGGACCGAATACATCGACCTTCTCTACCAACACCGCGTCGACCCTGAGGTGCCGATCGAGGACGTCGCGGGAACGGTCAAGCAGCTGATCGCGGAAGGCAAGGTGAAGCACTTCGGCCTCTCGAGGCCGGCACGCGAACCCTTCGTCGCGCCCATGCCGTTCAGCCGATCACGGCCCTGCAGAGCGAGTACTCACTGTGGTGGAGAGAGCCGGAAGAAGAGATCTCTATCCACGCTCGAGGAGCTCGGCATCGGGTTCGTTCCTTTCAGCCCGCTGGGCAAGGGTTTCCTCACCGGGATGATCGACGCGGCCACGACGTTCGAAGGTCCCGACTTCCGCAACACCGTCCCGAGATTCACGCCCGAGAACCGCAAGTCCAATCAGGCCGTCGTCGATCTGGTGCGGAGGATGGCGGGGAAGAAGAAGACAACGCCGGCCCAGATCGCGCTCGCCTGGGTGCTGGCCCGCGAGCCGTGGATCGTTCCGATCCCGGGCACCACGAGGCTGCACCGCCTGGAGGAGAACCTCGGCGCCGCGGACGTCGAGCTCACGCCGGACGATCTCCGCGAGCTCGACGACGCCACCGCCGGGATCGCAGTGCAAGGGGAGCGGTATTCTCCAGCCTCCCAGAGGTGGATCGATCGCTGACGCTGGCCGTTTGGGTCTGGCTCCCGCGTGCGCATCGGGGACGCGCGCGTCACCGCGCGACCGCGAACCTCGCGACGCGTGACGAGCCGTCCTGCGTGAGACGCACGATGTAAATCCCGGGTTTCAGGTTCGCGCCCTCGTGAAGGCTCACGCGATGTGCGCCCGGTTCGAGGTCGAGCCGCCGGAAGACGACGCGGCGCCCGGCGACGTCGAGGATTGCGAGTGTCGCTGGTCGGCCGCTCGCCAGCGTGAACGACACATCGACGGGCCCGACCGCCGGGTTCGGCCTCTCACGCCGTCGAGCGCGAACGCGAGCGCGCGTGGCATCGTGACGCGCACGTCACCGAGCGGTTGATCGCCCGAGGCCTGGTGCACGACGAGCCGGTAGTCGTACGTCTCGCCCGCCGAAACGTCGGTGTCCTCGAGCACGATCCAGCCGGCACCATCGGCATTGAGGGTCGCGACGGACCGCCACGCCTGATCGGCCTGTCGACGCTCGGCGTCGAACGACGCGCCCGCCGCGGGAGTCCACCACCGGATGCGAACGCGGTCCGGAAGCGCGTCCGCGGCGACGAGGCTCGCCTGCGTCGCGGTGATGCCGCCGGCGCCCCACGCCGGGCCACCGTTCGAGAACAGTCGCTGCGATCGCACGCGATCGTTCAAGCGATCGCGGTTGTCCTGCCAGGCCGCGATCACGCCCGATGAGCCATCGGATGCGAGGCTGAGGTTGGCCTGCATACCGGAAGCGGCGTCGAACGTCGGGCCATCCGCGATCCACAGGGACGACCCGTTGGAATCGAGACGCTGCGCGCGCGACGTTCCAGTACGGTCCCTGTCCGTCGGTCCAACCCACGATCGCTCCCGACGCGCCATCCGGATGATGGCCTGCGTGTACTGCGGGCCGGCGGCCGTGGAGACCGCGACGCCGGCGGGCGCCCACTGAGAGGCGCCGTTTCCATTCAACCGCTGCGCGTAGACGTCGGCGTCGTCGCCGCGATAATCCTGCCATGCCACGATGGCGCCGCCGACCCCGTCGGGAGCGATCACCGGGGTGAACTGATAGGCGGATGGGACGCCGAAGGCAACACCCGCGGGATCCCACCCCGATGCTACGTCGCCCGCCGCCGTGATCCGCTGAGCAAGGATTCTGTCCACGGCAACGCGGTAGTCGTCCCAGGCGAAGATCGCACCGGAGGCCCCGTCGGGAACGGCAACGATGTAGTACTGGCCGCCGTCGTTCGTGGACAACCGTACTCCCGACGGCGACCACTGAGGGGCGCCGGTGCCGTCGATGCGCTGAGCCAGGGCGAGAGGGGCGAAGGCGCCAGGAGTCACTTCAAAGGTGGCTTCCCAGAACAGGATGGCGCCGTTCGAACCGCCGGGGATGACCCCGTCAAGGTACACGCCGTTACCGGAGCCCAGGGCGAGCCCAGCCGGATTCCACTGAGGCGCGCCCGTCGCGTCGAGACGCTGGCCGATGAGGCTGTAGCCGTCGGTCCACACGACGATGGCGCCGCCGGATCCATCGGAGACGATATGCGGCGAGTAGCCGTACGCGTTGGGATCGGAAACGAGCACTCCGCCCGGTGTCCACTGGGGCACGGCGGCGGCGGAGTAGCGCTGCACGAGGATCGCCGAAGTGTTGGAGCCGCTTTGCCAATCCTGGCAGGCCACGAGAGCACCGCCCGCTCCATCCGTCTCGACGTCGAAGGTGATGTAGGGGCCGATGCCCGCAGCTACGACGGCATAGCCGCTCGCGACGCCGGTGGCCGTGAGCCCGCCAATCAGGAGATCTCGTCCACCGGTACCCGGATCCTCGATCCACGCCTCGAGGCTCGCCCCGGCATTGCCCGCGACGACGACGGGCCGGTGCTCGTCGCCCTCGAAGTGTGTGAGCTTCACGCCCGAGGGCCCCCACATCCTTTGACCCGTCCCATCCATTCGTTGCGCGAATTGCTCGGTAGTCGCTGTCGTAGACGTTCTCAAGCTGGGTGACGACCAGGACGACGCTGCCGTCGGGTTCCACGAGGGGCGGCGAAGACGCGGCCGATCCCGGCTGCTCCTCCACGCGCGTGGCGTGCTGAGGCCATCCGCCGGCGACCGCCCCCGTTCCGTCGAGGTGCTGCAGCGAAGATGTCGAGACCCCACGCAACCTCGAAATACCATGTCATGAAGGTGCCGCCGTTGCCGTCGCCGGCGAGCGTCGCGGGCAAGGAGTAATAGGGTAGGGATCGACGCACCCCGGGCATGCCGGCTTGCCGTTGTCTGGCCAGCCGGGAAAGTTCGATCCCGACGAATTCATCCGCATGGCATAAACGGTGGCCGGGCCGGATCGGTAGTCCGTCCACGCGACGCACGCTCCGCCCGCGCCGTCGGAAGCGATGAGGGGATCGTACTGGGGCCCAGGATCGTCTACAGACCACGGCGCTCCCTGGCACCCCACATCGCGAAACCGTTTCCGTCGAATCGCTGCGCATGAATGTCGTAGGGCGCGGGGAAGGTGCTCCACGCGAGGAGCAGGCCTCCCTGGCCGTCCGACGCCGCTCGCGGAAACGAAAAGGGTTCCTCCCGTCAGCAGCATCGATGCCGCCCGGCGCCCACAGGGACGTGCCGTCCGCGGTGATCCGCTGCGCCATGAAGGTGGCGCTTCCGGTGTTGTCGGCCCACATGGTGAACACGCCACCCGAGCCATCCGGAATCAGGCTCTCGGGCCCGGGAGATGCGTACTGCGCCGTCGTGGGCTGCAGCCCATTCTGAGGCCAGCCCGGCGCCACGGCGCCATTGGCCGTGAGGTGCTGGAGGACGACGGTGTTCGTGAAGTCCGGATAGATGCCGAAGTTCGCCCACATCGAGACGAACGCTCCACCACTTCCGTCGGTCAGGACGTTGCCCAGGTACGCCGGAGCGTCGATGTCGATGCGGACGCCCGCCGGGCCCCACAGCAGCGCTCCGGCGGCATCGATGCGCTGCATCCGCACCTCGTTGAGCGTGGAGGAAAACTGCTCCCACGCGACGATGACGCCGCCATTGCCGTCGCTGGTGATCTTGGCGGTGTACTGATCGGCACCGACGTCTGTCACCTTTCGACCGAGGGAGGTCCACCCGGGCGCCACGTCGCCGGACGCGGTCACGTGCTGAATGTAGAGGGTCGTGAAGGGACGCTCGCGCCATTCACCCCAGACGACGTAGACGCCACCAGCGCCGTCGGACACCGACGGCTCGGGCGGAGAGGGAAAAATAGTAGGAGCCAAAGTTCGTCGTTGGGTTCGGGGAGGCGTGCGAGGCTGGCGAAACGGCGTGTCGGCGGCAGTTGCGCGCATCGATCCACTTCGACGGCGCTCGCATGGCGGCGCGCGCACGATAAGGATCGATTCCGAGGCCACGGCGTCCGAGAGGAAACACTCGGGGCAGTCGATGCGGTGGTCGAGTATCGCGGTGGGGTCGACGGTGAAGCGAGCGACGACGCCGCGAAGGGAGGGAGAGAATCAGGGCCACGGTCGTGGCGAGGCGCGGGACGGGAACCGAGTTCGGCATGGCAGGCCTCCGGGGGTACGGCGAGGACTCGCCGGCAGGAAAACGAACGCTTCGGACAAAAGCCTACTAACGCTCGAGGACGCCGTGCCGCAGTGAATTCTCGCTCCGCGGCGCCCTCGACGGAGTGCGCGTCGCACATCTTCCGCCGATACCCTATTGTGGTTGCCCGACGAGGGCCTTGTTACCGGAGTCGCCCGTCGTGCATAAATGTGTACAGGAAAGGGACCGTGAAGCAGCGCAATCGTCGTAACTCCATGCGGGAGCGAATGGGATCTGGTGGTCCCCGGGGACTTCGAAATCCTGCGGTCGGGCGCGTCGAGCGCCCGAGGTGGGTTCGGATTCCCACGCGTTCCCGCCACTCCTTGCGGTCGTGATCGCGGCGGCGCTTGCGCTGACTGCGCCGGTGTCCGCGCGCGCGGCCGAGGTTCCGATCCCAGCGCCGGTGGACACGACGGCCGCGGACTCGCTCGCCATCGAGGCCATGGCGGACTCGCTCGCCGCGGTCGAGGCCGAGGCGGACTCGGTCGTCCATCCGGAAGTGTCGGCGGACTCGTCCGGCGGCGTCGTCGAGATCGGCGAGGCGCCACGGCGGAAGCCGATTCCCGAGCCGAAGGGCTTCGCCCGGCCGTTCTGGGTGATGATGCGATCGGTCGTCGTACCGGGATGGGGGCAGGCGTACAACCATGCGTGGTTTAAGGCGGCGGCGATCGCGGGTACCGAGGGCTACCTCATCGCGCGGCTCGTGAGCGACCACAAGCAAGCTCGACGACCTGAACGCCCAGATCGAGGCCGGAAGTCCGAACGACGAGGACCTCATCAACCAGTACAACTCGATCCTCAACAACTATTCCTCCAAACAATGGTGGCTGGGCCTGACGGTGGTGTACTCCATGCTCGACGCCTACATCGACGCGCACTTCCGCAACTTCCGCGTCGAGTTCGGCGAGGACATCGCCCGCCCCAGGACGGCTCGAGCACGCCGGCGAAGGTGCGCGTGATGTGGAAGGAGAAGTTTTGATCGATCCCCGCCTCGCCCGCATCCGCAACTTCTGCATCGTCGCGCACATCGATCACGGCAAGAGCACGCTCGCCGACCGGCTGCTCGAGATGACCCACACCGCTGACGCCGCAGCAGATGAAGGCGCAGGTGCTCGACGACATGGACCTCGAGCGCGAGAGGGGGATCACGATCAAGTCGCACGCGATCGCGATGGATTACCGCGCGCAGCGACGGCGAGGACTACCAGCTCAACCTGATCGACACGCCGGGGCACGTCGACTTCACCTATGAGGTGTCGCGCAGCCTCGCGGCGTGCGAGGGCGCGATTCTGGTCGTCGACGCGTCGCAGGGGATCGAGGCGCAGACGCTGTCGAACTATCTCCTCGCGCGCGAGCAGGGCCTCGCGGTCGTCGGCGCGATCAACAAGGTCGACCTGCCGGCGGCACGCCCCGACGACGTCGCGCTCGAGATCGAGCACGTCACGGGCGTCGCGGCCGAGCACGTGCTGAAGATCAGCGCCAAGACCGGGCTCGGCGTCGACGAGCTTGCTCGAGCAGGTCGTGCGCCGACATGCCGCCGCCCGCGGGCGACCCCGACGCGCCGCTGCGCGCGCTCATCTTCGATTCGAAGTTCGACCAGTACCGCGGCGTCGTGGCGCTCGTGCGCGTCGTGGACGGCGCGGTGCGTGCCGGCGACTCGATCCGCTTCCTGTCGACCGGCAAGACGCACGAAGTCACCGAGGTCGGCCGCGCTGCGGCTCAAGCTCGAGCCGCTCGAGTCGACTGCACGCCGGGCAAGGTCGGGCTACATCGTCGCCGGCGTGAAGACCGTCGCCGACGCGCGCGTCGGCGACACGGTCGGGCGCCGGTGGCGTCGAGGGACTCGAAGCCGCTGGCGGGATTCCGCGAGGTCAAGTCGATGGTGTTCTCGGGGCTCTACCCGATCGACGCCGAGCAGTACGAAGCCGCTCAAGGAGGCGCTCGCGCAAGCTGGTGCTGAACGACGCGTCGCTCGATCTACGAGCCGGAGACGTCGGTCGCGCTCGGGTTCGGGTTCCGCTGCGGCTTCCTCGGGCTGCTGCACCTGGAGATCGTCCAGGAGCGCCTGCGCCGCGAGTTCCAGATCGACCTGATCGCGACCACGCCGAGCGTCGAGTACCACGTGCTGCTCGACGAGCGGCGAGCTCATGACGGTCGACAACCCGAGCCAGATGCCGCCGGCGCAGAGCATCGCGCACGATCGAGGAGCCGTACGTGCTGGCGCACGTGCTGACGCCGACCGACTACCTCGGCAACATCATGAAGCTGTGCCAGGACCGCCGCGGCATCTTCGTCGAGCCTCGACTACCTCGAGGAGAAGCGCGCGCGCGTCGCCTACCGGCTGCCGCTGGCCGAGATCGTGCTCGACTTCTACGACCGGCTGAAGTCGGTGTCGCGCGGCTACGCGTCGCTCGACTACGAGTTCGACGGCTATCGCGAGGCCGACGTCGTCAAGCTCGACGTGCTGCTGAACGGCGAGACGGTGGACGCGCTGTCCGCGATCGTGCACCGCGACAAGCGCGTACGAGTGGGGCCGCGACTTGCTGCGCCAAGCTCAAGGAGCTGATCCCGCGGCAGATGTTCCAGGTCGCGATCCAGGCCGCGATCGGCAGCAAGGTCATCGCCCGCGAGACGATCGGGGCGATCCGCAAGAACGTCACCGCCAAGTGCTACGGCGGCGACATCACCCGCAAGCGCAAGCTGCTCGAGAAGCAGAAGGAAGGCAAGCGGCGCATGAAGCAGATCGGCACGGTCGAGGTGCCGCAGGAGGCGTTCCTGGCCGTGCTCAAGGTCGAGCGACTGAGCCGCCGGACGGTGATCCATGTCCGACGCGCAGGCCGCGCAGCGCCGACGCGTCCGATGCTGCGCGAGTACGTCGAGGCGGTCGCTGTGGGCGCTCGTGCTCACGCTGTTCCTGCGCGCGTTCGTCGATCCAGGCGTTCCGCATCCCGTCGGAGTCGATGGCGAGCACGCTGCTGGTCGGCGACTTCCTGTTCGTCGAACAAGTTCGAGTACGGCGCGAAGATGCCCGTTCACGCACATCCGGCTGCCGGGACTGCGCCAGCCGCAGCCGCGGCGACGTCATCGTGTTCCAGTGTCCCGCAGGACCCGAGCAAGGACTTCATCAAGCGCTGCATCGCGACCGGCGGCCAGACGATCGAGGTCACGACAAGCAGGTGATCGTCGACGGCGCGCGCGCTGACGCGAGCCGTACGCGCAGCACACGGACCGGCCGATGCGGCCGGCGGGCTACGACCCGCGCGACAACTTCGGTCCGTTCACCGGTGCCGCCGCGGCGAGCTGTTCATGATGGGCGACAACCGCGACAACTCGAACGACAGCCGCTTCTGGGGACCGCTGCCGATGGATCTCGTCAAGGGCCGCGCGATGTTCCTGTACTGGTCGTGGGACCGGAGACCGACATTGGCCACGGTGGAACCGCATCTTCCAGCCGATTCATTGAGCGCGCCGTCACGCGCGGCGGTGGACGAGGCCGCGCGCGGGGCCTCTACGTCCACGTGCCGTTCTGTGCCGCGCGCTGCACGTACTGCGACTTCTCGAGCGGCGCCGATCTCGCCGCAGCGCGCTCGAGCGTTACGTGCAGGCCCTCGAGCGCGAGTGCGCGCGGCGCGCGGCGACGCGCGCGGACGTCGTTCACGCTCGGTGTTCTTCGGCGGCGGCACGCCGTCGGCGCTGCCGCCGCGCCACTTCCGACGCGCGTGCGGCGCGCTGCCGTCGCGCCACTTCACGATCGCGACCGACGCCGAGATCACGCTCGAGGCGAATCCCGAATCGGTGCGCGAGGCGCGGCTCGAGGCGTGGGCGCGCGGCCGGAGTCAACCGCTTGTCGATGGGCGCGCAGAGCTTCCAGTGCGGACGAGCTCGAGCGGCTCGGTCGCATCCGCACGCGCCGCGAGCGACCGGCGCCGGGCGCTCGCGCTCGCGCGACGCTTCGCTTCCGGCGTCTGTCGCTCGATCTCATGTTCGGCTTCCCGGCACACACGCTCGCGCGCTGGCGCGAGACGCTCGATCGCGTCCTCGCGCTCGACACCGAGCACCTGTCGGCCTACTGCTTCATCCCGGAGCCGGGGACGCCGCTGGGCGACGCCGTGCGCGACGGTGCGTGCGCTGCTGCCCGACGAGGACGCTCAGGCTGCGGCTCTACGAGCTCGCCACCGAGCGCTTCGGCGACGCGGGGCTCGCGTGCTACGAGACGTCGAACTTCTGCCGTCCCGGCGCAGAGGCGCGACCACAACCTCGTCTACTGGCTGCGCCGTCCGTACGTCGGCCTCGGACCGTCCGCGCACGGCTTCCTCGGCGGCCGTCGCTACGGCAACCACTACGCGCTCGCGCGCTGGGCGACGGCGCTCGAGCGCGGCGAGTCGCCCGAGGCCGAGTCGACCATGCCCGACGACGTCGAGGCGGCGCGCGAGGCGCTGATGCTGCGTCGCTGCGTCTCACGTCGGGTCTGCGCGCGTCGGACCACTCGCCGGCGGCCGTGGCGGACGCTGATCGATGCGCTATACGCCGGCCTGGCGCGACGCGCTCGCGACCGGACGGCTCGAGCGCGCGGAGGGCGCGCTGCGCATTCCGCGCGCTGCCGCTTCGTCGCCGACGACGTCATCGCGTGGATCGACGCCAGGGGCCGATCAGAGCAGGTTTGACAGCGGCGCGATGCGCCTTCTTACCTTCGATGCCATGAGTGACCTCGCATTCCCGGCCATCCTGACCCGAGACGACCCGGACCTCACCGCGCGCCATCGCGAGGTGTTCGTGTCCCTGGTGCGCCCTGCACGGCGCCACCGCGCTCCCGTGGCTCGGAGACGCTCTGCCCACCACGGCGGGCAGTGCGGCTCTCGCCGGCCAGCATCCGCGGCGCGCTGGCGCGAGCTCGAGGCGATGGGGCTGCTCGGAGCGCGCATCAGCTCGTCGCCGGTCGCCAGGTCCCGAGCGCCCGGGGCTTCGAGTACGCTTCGTGCGCGCGCCTGTCGTCTGCCCCGGAGTTGCCGACGTCGCTGGTCGAGGAGATTCGAGGTGCGCCTGGCGCGCTCGGCGCACGACGTCGAGGCGCTGCTCGACGAGGCGCTCGTCGTCTGTCCTCGATCACCCACCAGCTCGGGCTGGCGGTGGCGCGTCGCTCGAGGGCGAGCGCTCGACCGGCATCGACCTCGAAGCGCTCGGGGAGCGCCGCGTATCATGGTGCTCAACCTGGCGCGGTGGTGCTGCCAGAGCGCCGTGCTCGAGCTCGAGAGCCCGCTCGAGCGCGACGAGCTGGACGAGGTCAGTCGCGTGCTCGCGCGACCGCGTCGTGCGGGCTGCCGCTGTCGGAGGTGCGTCGAACGGTTCGGCGTCGGATCCCGGAGCTCGTGCATCGAAGCGCCGGTGCGTCTGGTGACGCGTGCCGCCGCGGAAGCATGGGCGCACGCGGTCGCGACGCCGCTGTTCAGCGCGGAACCATGCACATCGCGGAGCAGCCCGGAGTTCGCGAGCGCCGGAGCAGCTCGGACCGATCCTGCAGGGCGGTCGAGAGCGGCTCGCCGCTGGATCGCCTGATGATTGCGAGCGTCGAAGGCCACGGCAGGTGTCCGCGTCGGGCTCGACGCGCGCAGCGGCGCTCGCCGGATGCAGCCTGGTGAGCTACGCGCTTCCCGGCAGCGTACGGGCCGCGGTCGGCGATGCTCGGGCCCGTGCGCATGAACTACTCCTTACGCCTGGCGGTCGTCGACCACGTGGGTGCGCAGCGTCGCCGAGCTGCTGCAATCTGAGCCCGCTCAAAGCGTGGCTCGACGAAGTCCACTCCATGTTCAAGAGCGATCGGGTTGGATCCGGCGCGTCCCCGCGTCCGGATGAGCGCGAGGTGTCGGATGCGATGCCGGACGACGAGCTCCCGTCGACGTCGGTCCCGTGACCGATGCCGACGCCGCCGACGTCGACGCCCGTCGTCGGCGCGGCGGCGCCGGAGATCGACTTTCGCGATCGCTGGCTGCGCGCCGAGGCCGAGATCCAGAACGTGTCGCCGCCGCGCGCAGCGCGACCTCGAGGAAGCAGACGCGCGCCGTGGAGGAGCGCATGCTGCTCGAGGTGATCGACGTGCTCGACGACCTCGATCGCGCGCTCGCCGCTGGCCGCGAAGGCGGGCGACGCGGGATCGTGGATCAGGGCGTGCGCTCGTGGCTCCGACCGCCTGCTGAGCGACGTGCTCGCGCGCTCAGGAGTGACGCCGATCGAACCGGTCGGCAGCGCCGTTCGATCCGCACCTCCACGAGGCGATGCTCGAGGTCGAAGCGCCCGAGGGCATGTCGGCCGGCGACGTCGTGCACGTCATCCGGCTGCGGGATGGAAGCGGGCCGGCCGACGCTGCGTCCGGCGCGGGTCGCGGTGGCGCGCCGTGCGGAGCGGAGGCCTGACCATGGCGAAGCGCGACTACTACGAAGTGCTGGGCGTGCCGCGCACGGCCAGCGACGACGAGATCAAGAAGGCGTACCGCAAGCTCGCCTTCGAGCTGCACCCGGATCGCAACCCCGGCGACAACGCCGAGGCCGAGGCGCAGTTCAAGGAGGCCGACCGAGGCCTACGAGGTGCTGCGCGACCGCGAGAAGCGCGCGCGCTACGACCAGTTCGGCCATCAGGCTCCGGGGCGCCGGGCGCGGGCACGCGGCGGCGTCGACTTCAGCGGCTTCGACCTCGGCCGACGCGCTGCGCGCGTTCATGCGCGACTTCGGCGGCGAGGGCGACTTCGAGCGACTTGTTCGGCGGCGGCGACGGTCGCGGCGGGCGCGTGCGCGCGACGCGCGGGCGACGACCTGCAGGTGCGCGTGCGGCTCACGCTCGAGGAGATCGCGACCGGCGTCGAGAAGAAGATCCGCGTCAAGCACCTGCGGCCGTGCACCACGTGCACGGCAAGGGCGGCGCAGGGCGAGCGTCGTGCCCGCAGTGCCAGGGCCGCGGCCAGGTGCGGCGCGTCCAGCAGTCCGATGTTCGGTCAGTTCGTGAACATCGCGACGTGCCCGCGCTGCGGCGGCGACGGGCGCGTGATCGCAAGCCGTGCACGCACGTGCGGCGGCGACGGCCGCGAGTCGCGAGACCGAGACCATCGTCGGTCAAGGTTCCGGCCGGCGTCGCGAGCGGGCAACTTCATCCCGCTCCGCGGCCTCGGCGACGCCGGCGTCCGCGCGGTGGCGCCGGCGGGCGACCTCATCGTGCTGATCGAGGAGAAGCCGCACGCGATCTTCGAGCGCGACGGCGACGACCTGCACGCTCGAGCTGCCGGTCGCGTTCGCGACCGCGGCGCTGGGCGGCAAGGTCGAGCTGCCGACGCTCGACGGGCAGGCAGTCGCGCTCACCGTTCCGTCGGGGACGCAGACCGACAAGGTGTCTGCGCGTGCGCGGCCGCGGCTGCCGTCGTTGCGCGGCGGGCAAAGGGCGACCTGATCGTGCGGCTGATCGTGTGGGTGCCCGAGCGGCTGCGGCTCGAACGAGCGGAAGTTGCTCGAGGAGCTGCTACGCTCCGGAATCGCTCAAACCGCCCAAGCCCGGCAAGGCGATGTTCGAGCGCGCCGAAGGATGCGTTCGCGGGCTGACGCGACGCCCCGGCGTTCATCTACGTCGGCCGAGCTGGCCGCGGTCGGCGGGAAGCGGATGACGCTGAGCCGCGAGGAGTCCCACTACGTCGCCGCGTCTGTCGCGCCCGCGCCGGTGATGCGCTGGCGCGCGACGGACGGACGCGGCACTGGTGGCTGCTCGACGGTTGTGGCCGTCGCGTCGTCCGTGCGCGTGATGGTCACGGCGCTCGAGGTCGCACGGCTGCGCGGCCGGTCGCGCCTGGGCTGTTGCGGGCGACCGCGAGGGCGCGCGCGCGCCGACTGGATGATCGAGAAGCTCGCCGAGCTCGGCGTCGAGCGGTTCGTGCCGGTCGGCTCTCGAAGCGGGGCGGTGGGAGCGATCCGGCGCGCGACGCGTGCGGTGGGAGCGGATCGCGGTCTCGGCGCTGAGGCAGAGCCAGAGTGCCTACCGCCCTCGGGTCACGGACCCGACCTCGATCGAGGAGGCGATCGCCGACCTCCCCGCGGACTCCGTTCGCTGGCTCGCGTCGGTCGGGGTGGGGCGTCGAAGCGGGCGGACGGCGCATCAAGACGGCGATCGGCGCGATCGGACCCTCAGTGGTTTCACGGCCGACGAGGAGAGCGGGCCTTCGCCGATGCGGGGTTCGCGAGCATCCCTGGCGGAGGGACGGCTTCGTGATCGAGACCGCGGCGGCATGGCGTGGGCGGTCGTGGTGGGCGGCGAGGGACGGTCACAGGGCTGGAGGGAGTGCATCGTTACGGCTCGACCCGGTGTGGGAAGGCCGGATGCCCCGGATCGACACGCCATCGGCAACGCGGAGGTCGTCGCGCGACCGCGAGCGTGACAGAGCCTTGACGACCGTCGACTCAGCCACGCGGCGACCGCAACCGGCACGTCTTGACGCTAGGAGGGTGAGCCATAAACTGCGATTGCCGTTTCGCGCCCAGACGCTCGGTGATCTGGGCGCATCGTCGGCTATTTGGTTGGATCGAACACGAGTTCATGAGGTAGAGAGGGGGGATTTATTGCCCGGTATCAGGGTGAAGGACGGAGAGTCCTTCGAAAGCGCCCTGCGTCGCTTCAAGAAGAAGTGTGAGAAGGCGGGAATTCTTGCGGACTTGCGTCGACACCAGCACTTCGAGAAGCCCAGTGAGCGACGTAAGCGCAAGATGAACGCAGCCAAGCGTAAGAACCTGGCCCGTCGTCAGTCAGGAGATCTGGCGGAACTGAGTGCCACACGGTTGAACGGGGTCGACGCGATACTGCGCTCCTCGTTGTGCTGGGGTTCGCGATCAGGGATTGCTCCAGAGGACTCGGTGACCCCAGTGCTTCGGTTGGGCGGGGATCGTGGTCGGCGTGTGGGCAGGCGGCGAAATCTTCCAGTGGGTGGGTGCTCGGTGGCTGCAGTCGGCCGACCCGCTAGTGGTTTTTGGCACCTGCGCTTCTTATGGCTGGTCACGCGATCTCCTCGGCGGCCTGGCGAGCATCAGCTGGACGCTTCGAAGGGGTTTAGGTGAGCGGGTGGGGAGAGCACGTACGGCGAGACGCCCATCGGGTTGGCTCGATCGTGGTCTGGGCGGGAGCAGCTCGGCGCCGTCTTCGGCGTCGCGCTGTGCGCGTTCAGCCTCCATCGGCGTGCTGCGGCTCCTCTGGTCACGCATCGGCGTCGTCTGACGCCAGCAGCCGCGCGCGCTCTCGTCTTCGCCATCATCCAGACGGCCGTCCAGCGCTGTCCGCGCGCGCTCGGACGCTGCCCTTCATGCCCAAGCTTCATGCCCCGTTTCACGTGAGCGCGTGCCCGTCGCATCGAGGCACGCATCGGCGCGCGCTGTGAGCCCGCGCTTCTGTGCGCGGGCCGCATCGGGGGAAGGCGTCGGAGCCGGACGACCGCTCAGCTTCACATCCTCGAATTCGATCGCGTCCTCGATGTCGTGGCGGCACTCGCCGGAGTCGGCCGCCGGACGGGAGGCGGTGCGCACGTTGCGCCCCGCTGCGGATCCGCGACGCCCGTACGCACGCGTGACATTGCGCGGCTGGGCGGGCGATTCGCCGTACCTCGGAGCCGGGCGCCTGGTCCGTGGTCGGCCCGCGGCGATCTCGCGGCACCGCCAGGCGCTCGCGGACGACGGCGAGCGCGCGAGGACGCGGCGCCGCAGCTGCTCGACGGTGCGGGTCTGGTCGGGTCGCGAGCTGGATCGCGGCCGCCGGCGGCTACGTGCGCGGCGTGGAGCAGACGACAAGCTGCGCGCGCGCTTCCGCACCTCGCCGCGCGGGCCCGACGATCTGCCCGAGTTGACCGACCTGCGCGAGCGGCGCGAGCGCTCCCTCGAGCCCGACGGGCCGCGTGCGACGGCAACGCAGCTGCCGCCGCGCTGCGCAGCGCGCGCGGCGACGGCCGCCGAAGGGCTTTGAGCGCCGAGCTCCAGCGCTCAGCTCGAGCGAGTGGGCGCGCGCGCTTCGGTGAGATCGAGCTACGTCACCCGCCACGGCGACCGCTTCGTGGCGCTCGTGCCAGCGGCCGGCTTCTGCGCCGGCGCCGGGCATCGTCCACGACGTGTCGGCGAGCGGGCAGTCGCTGTTCGTCGAGCCGCTGGAGGCGTGCGAGTCGAACAACCGCGCTGCTCGAGCTGCGCGCGCGCTGTCGCCGAGGAGCGCGCGCGTGCTGCGCGAGCTGGCGGACGAGGTCACCGCCGCGCGACCGGCGCTGCTCGCGACTGGCAGGAGTCCCTGGTCGAGTCTCGACGCGCTGCAGCGCACGCGCCGCTGGGCGCTGCGAGCATCGGCGGCATCGCGCTCGAGCCGGCGGGAACCGCCTGCGGCTCGAGCGCGCGCGCCATCCGCTGCTCGCGATGCGGCGCGCGCGCGACCAGGTCGTGCCGCTCGACCTCGACGCTCGACGCGACAGCGCGCATGCTGCTCGTGAGCGGTCCGAACATGGGCGGCAAGACGGTGCTGCTGAAGACCGTCGGGCTCGCGGCGCTGCTGCGCACGCGGCGCTGCCGGTGCTCGGCCGGCGAGGGCAGCCGCGTGCCGGAGCTGGACGACGATGCTCGCCGACCTCGGCGACGAGCCAGTCGCTCGACCAGGGGCCTGTCGACGTTCGCCGCGCATCTCAGACCCTCGCGGCGCATGGCCGAGCACGCGGGACCGCGCCGCCTGCTGTTGTGCGACGAGCTGGGCGCCGGTACCGATCCGGAGGAGGGCGCCGCACTCGGGCGCGCGCTGCTCGAGCGCTTCGCTCGAGCGACGCGCCTGGGGCATCGTCACGACGCCACCTCGGGAGCCTGAAGCGCGCGGCCGCCGAGATCCGGCGGCGTGGCCAACGGCTCAGCTCGAGTTCGATCTCGAATCGATGACCCCACGCTACCGGTTCCTCGCCGGCATCCCGGGCGCGAGCCGGGCGCTGACGATAGCCGAGCGCCTCGGGCTCGATCCCGCGAACTGATCGCGCGTGCGCGCGCATCGACGCACCGAGGAATCGCGCGCCCTCGAGCGATTGCTCGAACGGGTGCAGGAGACGCATCGCGCGCTCGAGGCCGAGCGTGCAGGTTGATGCGCCGGCCCGCGGCGAGGCGCCGAGGCGGCGGCAGGCGCACGCCGAAGCCGAGGTCGCGGCGCGCGAGGCGCTCGAACAGCTGCGCCGCCAGGTTGACGGGCGAATCCCAGGCGCTGCTCGCGCGCGCCGTGAGCTGTGGCAGTCGATGCAACGCGAGGCGAAGCGCGCCGGACAAGTCGCGCGCGTCGGCGCAGGAGATTCGGCGAGCGCCTCTCGCGCCGTCGAGCGCGAGGCCGACGAGCTGGCGCGCGCGCGCTCGAGTCCGCGGTGAGCTTCGGCGGCGCCACCGCGCCGGCCGAGGACCTCGCCGCCTTCCGCGCTCGCCTGGCACCGGGTCAGCGCGTGCGCGTGACGGACCTGAACGTCGAGGCCGAGCTCCGTGTCCGCGCCGGACGCCGAAGGGCGCGTGCCGCTCAGGAAGGGCGACTGGACGATCAGAGCCACGTCGATCGCCTGAGCGCCGATCGAGGCGCACGCGAACGGTCGCGACACGCGAGCCCAAGCCGCGCGCGGCGGCGAGCTGGCCGTCGTCCGAGGAGGCGCCGAGCCTCGAGGTGGACCTGCGTGGCATGGACGCCGACGAGGCGATTCGGTGCGCTGGACGAGGGGCTGGATCGTGCGGCAGCTCACGGGCCTGAGCGAGCTCCGGATCATCCACGGCATCGGACGCGGCGTGCTGCGCGCGGCGGTCGAGCGGCATCTCAAGAACCATCCGCAGGTCGCCTCGAGCCGCGCCGGTCAGGTCGGCGAGGGCGGAGGCGGCGTCACGGTGGCGAAGCTGCGATGAGCACGGGGCGGGAGCGATGCGAACGGGAACGACGCGGACCGCGGACGATTGGGTGCGAGCGGGTGCGGGCGGCCAGCGACATCGTCGAGGTCGTGCAGCAGTCCGTCACGCTCAAGCGCGTGGGCCGAAACTGGATGGGCCTGTGTCCGTTCCACGCCGAGAAGACGCCGTCGTTCTCGGTGCACCGCCGAGCGCCAGTTCTATCACTGCTTCAGCTGCAAGGCGGGCGGCGACGTGTTCCACTTCGTGCAGGAGACGGAGAAGATCGGCTTCCTCGACGCCGTCGAGTGGCTGAGCCGGCGCGCGGGCATCCCGGTGCCGGAGCGGCGCGGCGAGGAGCGCAGCGTGCGCGAGCCGCTGCTCGCGGCGCTCGACGCGGCGACCGAGCGCGTACGAGCAATGGCTCGCCGATCCCGACATCGGGGCCCCCGCGCGGCGCTATCTCGCGGGCCGCGGCATCGCGCGAGGAGACGTGGCGCCGCTTCCGGCTCGGCGTCGTACCGCAAGGGTGGGAGGCGATCGTGCGTCGATTGGGGCAACGTTTCCCGCTCGAGGCGCTGATCTCGGCCGGGCTCGCGATGCGACGCGACACGGGGCGCGGCGGCGCGTACGACCGCTTCCGCGACCGGCTGATGATCCCGCTCATCGCGCCGGGTGGCGCGGTCGTGGGCTTCGGTGCGCGGTCGCTCGCCGCCGATCAGGAGCCCAAGTACCTCAACTCGCCCGAGACCGGCGTCTACCGCAAGGGCTCGTTCCTGTTCGGCTTCGAGCAGGCGCGCCGCGTCGCGGGATCGGCCGGCGAGCTGATCGTGGTCGAGGAGCTACTTCGACACGATCGCGCTCCATCAAGTCGGCGTCGAGAACGTGGTCGCAACCTCCGGGCACCGCGCTCACCGCGGATCACGCGCGGATCTTGAAGCGCGCGGTGTTGAAGGTCGCGCTCACCTACGACGGCGACGCGGCGGGCCAGGAGGCGATGCTGCGCTCGCTCGGCATCCTGCTCGCGGCCGGGCTCGACGTCGACGTCGTCGAGCTGCCGAAGGGCGAAGACCCCGATGCGCTGGTTCGCCGCGCCGGCCGCGAGGGTTGGGAGGAGGCGCGACGTACCGCGCTCGACCCGGTGGCGTTCGTGCGCGCCCGGGGCCTCAGGCGTCCGGGCCCCGGCGATCCGCGCGAGCGGGGCTCCAGGCCGTGGTGGGGCTGGCGGGCGAGATCGCCGACCCGATTCGCCGGCGGCTCTTGCTCGATCGCGCGGCGCAGGTGTTCGGGGTGCCGGAGTCGGTGGTGGTGCGGGCGGTGTCCCTGCGGAGGGCCGGCGAGCGGTCGGCGGCCCCGCTCAGGGCGGCGCTGTCCGCACGGGCGAGGGGAGAGACGTACCTGGATCGAGGTCTTGCGGCGCGCTCTTGCACGTTCCGGAACACCGGGACGAGGTCCGAGGCGCATCTCACTCCCGCCGACTTCCGCGACCCCCAAGCCGCCGCCCTCGCGCGCGTCCTGTGGGAGGGGCGGTCCTCTCGACCCGACCGGTCCCGAAGCGGCCCTCGAGCGCGAGCTGATCGCCGAGGCGCTTCCCGAGACCGACTGGGAGAGCGTGTTACAGGGAGGTACGGCGCCTGTTGCGGCGCCGGCTCGAGGCCGAGCGCGACGAGCTGAGACATCGGCTCGAGGCGCTCGAGACGCAATGGCCGCGGAGCGACCGGCGAGATCGCCGAACTCACGCGCCGGATCGAGGAGCAGTCGCGAAACATTTCGGAACTGCAACATCACGAGCCGTCCACGCGGCTCCACGACGGAACCCGATAAGGGGAAGGTGGGTTCATGGTGGCGGCAATCAGCAAGGCCAAACAGCAGCGGATGAAGGACAAGGCGGAACAGCGCAAGCGCCTCGACGAGATCAAGTCGCTGGCGCTGCGCCAGGGGTACGTCACCGAGGACCAGGTGGTGTTCCTGCTCGACGAGGAGATGGATCCGGATCAGCAGGTCGAGCAGATGGAAGACATTCACTCGATGCTCGCGCAGATGCACATCGAGGTGTTCGCGAGCGAGGAGGATGCGCAGGAGCGGCTGAAGAAGCTGCGCAAGCTCGAGGACAAGAAGCCCGCGGTCGCCTCCAAACCGACGCCGCAGCAGCCGGTGCGCTACGACGACCCCGTCCGCATGTATTTGCGCGAGATGGGCAAGGTGCCGCTCCTGACGCGCGAGGGCGAGGTCGAGATCGCCCGCCGCATCGAGGCCGGTGAGCGCCAGGTCGTGTCGGCGCTGTACCGCGCCGAAGCCCGCGGTGCGCGAGATCCGCGGCATGCTGAAGATGCTCAAAGACGGCCTGCTCAAGATCGAGGACTTCATCAAGGTCGCCGAGGAAGCGGCCACCGAGCAGGCGCTCGAAGAAGGAGCGCCAGCGCGCGGTGAAGATCCTCGAGCGCGTGTTCGTGCTGCAGAAGCGATACAACGACATGGTCATCCGGCAGGCGTCGCGGATGTCCGAGAAGCAGCGTCAGAACTTCCAGGCCACCTTCGCGAAGGTCGAGGCCGAGCTGACGCAGGAGCTGCACAAGCTGTCGATCAACCCGCGCACCGTCGAGCGCATGGCGTCGCCGATCAAGGAAATGGCGATCAGGTGTTGGAGGTCGACGAGGAGGTCGCCGAGCTCGAGCGGCGCTTCGGCCACAGCGTCGACGACCTGAACGCGTTCGCGCGGAGGCTCAAGCGCGGACCCAAGGAGCTGCGCGCGGTCAAGCGCGAGTCGGGGCTCGAGCCGGCACAGCTCGCGGACTTCGTCGAGCGAGCTCAAGAATCTCAAGAAGAAGACGCGCGAGATCGAGGTCGAGGCGAAGATTTCGCGGGATCACCTGCTCGAGCTGTACCGCCAGATCCACGACGGCGAGCGGGCGACGGGCCAGGCCGAAGAAGGAGATGATCGAGGCGAACGTGCGTCTCGTGATCTCGATCGCCAAGCGCTACACGAACCGTGGCCTCGAGTTCCTCGACCTGATCCAGGAAGGCAACTCCGGCCTGATGCGCGCGGTGGACAAGTTCGACTACACGAAGGGCTACAAGTTCTCGACCTACGCGACGTGGTGGATCCGGCAGGCGATCACGCGCGCGATCGCGGACCAGGCGCGCACGATCCGCGTGCCCGTGCACATGATCGAGCACATCAACCGGGTGGTGCGCGTGTCGCGCCGGCTGGTGCAGGAGCTGGGCCGCGAGCCGACGCCGGAAGAGATCGCGGAGCGGCTCGAGCTGCCCGTCGACAAGGTGAAGAGCATCCTGAAGGCGGCGCAGGAGCCGATCTCGCTCGACCGTCCGATCGGCGAGGACGACGACTCGAACCTCGGTGACTTCATCGAGGACACGAGCGTCGTGAGCCCGGCGCATTCGGCGGCCTCGCGCGATGCTGCGCGACGAGGTGAGCGAGGTGCTGCAGCACGCTGACGCCGCGCGAGGCCAAGGTGATCCGGCTGCGCTTCGGTCTCACCGAGCGACGGCGCTCAGCGCACGCTCGAGGAGGTGGGCGCGTTCTTCAACGTCACGCGCGAGCGCATCCGGCAGATCGAGGCCAAGGCGCTGCGCAAGCTGCGTCATCCGACGCGCGAGCCGCCGCCTCAAGGCGTACACCGAGCTGTTGTAGCGTCGCGACGTCGTGACGTTCGCTGCACTCGCGTGCTCGCGAGTGGGCGCGGTTTCTTGACAGGGTCAGGCGCGATGATAGACACACCGCGCTCTTGGCGCGGGGGTCGCGCGCGCGCTGGGCCCATAGCTCAGCGGTCCAGAGCAGCCGGCTCATAACCGGCGAGACCCTGGTTCGAATCCAGGTGGGCCCAGAGGTCGCGCGAAGTCCGGCGATCGGCCCGCCGCGGAGACGGGGGCGGATAGCTCAGCTGGCAGAGCACCTGGATCACAACCAGGGGGTCACAGGTTCAAGTCCTGTTCCGCCCACCATTGAACGATCCCCTGAGTGAGTGTTTCCTTCGACTCGATGACCTCGCGATCCCACCGACTTCATTCCCGCACGACGGTGCCACGCCGTCGCGAGCGCGGTCCGCGCCCATCGCGCCCCGTGACCCGCGATCGGACGCCGGGCTCCTCGAGGGGATGTCGCACGCGACATCCCCGATTTCATGGGTGCCGGAGCGCTCGTGACCCCGAGACCTCGAGGCGCGCTGTGGAGCCTACGGGCGCTCGACGACGAGATCGCCACCATCCGCACCTCGCTCGCCCGCTTCGACGTCGAGCGCAAGACGCTGGACGAGCGGATCACCGCGGCGGCGCGCGCGGCTCGACCAGCTCCAGCGCCGGCTCGCCGACATCCAGCTCAAGCGCCGCGAGATCGAGCGCGAGATCGACGCCGCCGGGACCGAGGAACGGAAGTTCCAGAGCCAGCTGCCCGCGGTGAAGAAGAACGAGGAGTACCAGGCGCTGCTTCACGAGATTGCCGCCGCCAAGGCGCGGCGATCCGACCTCGAGACCCGCGTGCTGCTGCGCATGGAGGACGAGGATGCGGCTCCAGCGCGACGCGTCCGCAGCTGGACTTAGGGCTACGCACCGCCAGGAGCAGGAGGCGAGAAGGAGCGCGCGCGCGCGGATCGACAACGAAGAGGCGGCGGATCGCGCGCGGCTCGAGGGCCTCAGAGACGTCTCGGCGCGCACGCGTCGCCGAGCTCGAGCCTCTGGTCCGATCGCGCTATGAGCGCATTCACGCCTCCTCCATCGACGGACGCGCCGTCGTGCCCGGATTCTCAAGAACGCGTGCGGTGGGTGCTTCCGCGGGCAGCCGCCGCAAAATCTACAGAGGGCGCGGCGCGGGGACCGCGTGCTGGTGTGCGAAGGCTGCGGCCGCCGCTGCTCGTGTGGCCGCCGGACACCACCTGATCCCTCGCCGCGCCTTCCCGTCGGTTTGAGCGCGGCCCCGCGCTGCACTATCGTGCGCGCGTGACTCCGGCTTCGCAGGGCATGTGGACATTGCGATGCGATGGCGGGGCGCGTGGGCAATCCCGGTCCAGCCGCCGCCGCGTACGTCTTGATCGACGGCGACGGCGCCGAGGTCGAGGCGCGCGGGGAGTACCTGGCTCGGTGACCAACAACGTCGCCGAGTATCGTGGTCTCTCCTGGCGGGGCTCGACGCCGCCGGACGTCTGGGCGTCGCGGTCGCTCAAGGTCTTCATGGACTCCGGAGCTGGTCGTTCGGCAGATGACCGGCGAGTACCGGGTCAAGAACGCCGGGCTCAAACCGCTCTACGAGCAGGCCCGCACGCGCGTGGCGCGCTTCACGAGCGTCGCGTTCGTCGCGGTCCGGCGCGAGGACAACGCGCCGAGCCGACGCGCTCGTCAACGACGACGCTCGATCGCGTGTTGGGTTCCGAGTCTCCCAGGTGATCGCGGTTCCTGTTTTCGGGGCCGAGGAAAGTCCGAACTCCACAGGGCAGGGTGCTGGGTAACTCCCAGGGGGCGTGAGCCCACGGAAAGTGCAACAGAGAGCAGACCGCCAGCGGGCGGCGCCGAAGGCGCCGCAGCGGGCAAGGGTGAAACGGTGCGGTAAGAGCGCACCAGCGGTCGCGGTGACGCGACCGGCTCGGTAAACCCCACCTGGAGCAAGACCGCATAGAGGGGGAGGAGTGTGTCCCGCTCCGTCATCACCCCAGGGTCGGTCGCATCGAGGCGTCCGGAGACGGGCGCCCCAGACAAATGATCACCACGGAGCAATCCGACAGAATTCGGCTTACGGGAGACTCGGAATGAGCGGTCCCCGCCCGGCGAAGCCTCGCCGGGCGGTGGGGACTCCTCGACCGCGGCAGGCCCGCGCGCGCATGCGTCGCCGATCGCACGCGGCCCGCTTTGGCGCGTGGCGACACCCGGCGGTGCTCGCCGGCGTCGCGGCCGCCTGCTCTACCTGGGTGCCAGGACGCTCGGGTTCGTGCGCGACGATCACGACCTGATCGAGGCCAATCCGTACCTGCGCGCGGGCGGATGGCTCGGCAAGCCGCTCACGAGCGACTTCTGGTCGCCGAGCGGCGGCGCGCGTCAGGACTGTGGCGTCCGCTGGTCGTGCTGTCGCTACTGGATCGACGGGCGTATCGGGCACTGGCAGCCGGCGGTGGTTCCACGCCGCCAACGTCCTCGCGCACGCGCTCGCCACCGCCGCGCTCACGGCGCTGATCGCGGCGCCGGCATGGGGAGCGGTGCCGCGCTGATGGCCGGGCTGTGGTTCCGCGAGCATGCCCGCGCACGTCGAGTCGGTGGCGTGGATCTCGGGACGCTACCGACGTGCTGTGCGCGATTGTTCGCGTTCGCGGCGCTCCTGCTCGGAGACGCGCGCCGGCGAGCGCGCGGGAGCCGCCCATGTCGGCGGCGTGATCGCGTTCACGCTGGCCGTGTTGGCCAAGGAGGCAGCGCTGCCGTTCGGCGCGGTGATCGCGATCGCGCTGTGGACGCGCACTACCGGCGCTTCCGACGAGCACGTTCCTGCGCCGGATCGCGCCGTACGCCGTGGTCGCGACGCTCTACCTGATCGCCCACCACGCGCTGGCCGCGACGCTCGAGACCCCGACGTGGATCGACGCGGCGACCGTGACGCGGCGGCAGTGGGCGGGCTGGACGATGCTCGCCTCCTACGTCGCGTTCCTGTGGCCGTGGTATCTCGCACTCGCCCGAGCGCCTGCTCAGGCTCCCGCACGGGCACGCTCGAACCCGCGGTGGTCGGGGGGCGGAACGGTGCTGCTATTGGCCCTCGCCGCGATCCGGGTTCGGCGTCGCGCGCCGGCGCGCGTGGGCGGTGCCGCTCGCGGTGTTCGTGCTGCCGCTGCTGCCGCCGATCGCGCTCTGCGATTTCGCGCGGCTACGTCGCGTTCGCGGAGCGGCTCGTCTACCTGTCGTCGGGCGGCGCCGCGTGGGGGCTCGGGCTCCTGCTGAATCGCTTCGCCGGTGCCGGCGTGCGTCGGTCGCCGGGTCGCGTGGACCGCGGCGGCGGTGCTGGTCGCGGGCAGCGCTGATCGCGACGCTCCGGCTGATCCCAACGTGGGCGAGCGGATGCGTCGATGTTCCAGGCGATGGTCGGGTACAGCCCGACCACGCCGAGGCGCACGTGGGTTGGGCGCAGGCGCTCGCCACCGCGGGTCGCGAGGACGAGGCGCGCGCCGAGCTGGACACGGCGGCGCGACTCGATCCGCGACTGCCGTCGGTGCCGGTGTCGCGCGCGATGCTCGAGCTGCGTCACGCGCGGTGGGAGGGGGCGTGGCTCGATCAGTCGCGCCGCGCGCTGGCGCTCGACTCGCTCAGGCTGGGAGGCGATCGCGCTCGAGGCGACGGCGCTGCTGCAGGCTCAAGCGCCTCGACGAGGCCGAGGCGCGAATCACGCACTGGCTGGCGCGCGTCCCCGGCGATCCGCAGGCCGAGGCGTTGCTCGGGCAGCTCGCTGCTCGTACGGCGCCGCCCGCCGACGCCGTGACGCACCTCGGCGCGCGCGCGCTGGATCACCGTGACGATCCGGCGCTGTGGTTCGCGCTCGGCTCAGGCGAGCATTGCAGCGGGACGACTTCGGGGCGCGCGCGCCAAGCGTTCGAGCACACGCTGGCGCTGGATCCCCGCGACTACGAGAGCTGGTTGAGGCTCGCGTGGTGCGCCGCGCGCGCAGGGCGATCGCGCGGCGTTCGAGGCCGCGTTGGCGCGCGCCGCCGAGCTGCCGGACGCGCGCGACGGTCGCGCCGAGGCGATGCGGCGTGGAAGTCGGGGCCGGCCCACGAGCCTTGACCCTCCGCGAGCCACTGTTGGCGTGCGATCGAGCGTGGGCGTGGTGTCCGCGCGCCTCGAAAGTCCGCCCGTGATCGCTCCGTCCGTCGCCCTGCAGTGGGTCGCGCACCCGCGGCCTGATCCCGATCGCGCCCGCGCGCTGGCCCGCGATCTGGGCGTGCCGCTGCCGGCCGCTCAGGCGCTGGTCCGCATCGCGGCGTCGGCACGCTCGATCGGGCGCAGCAGTTCCTCGAGCCCTCGCTCGACGACCTCCACGACCCGTTCCTGATGCGCGGCGTCGATCGCGCCGTCGAGCGCTCGCTCCGGGCCGCGACGCGACGCGCGAGCGCGATGCTGGTCTTCGGCGACTACGACGTCGACGGCATCACGGCCACGTATCTTGCTGTACTCGGCGCTGGTCGAGCTCGGCGCCGACGTCGAGTACCGCATCCCGCATCGCACGCGCGACGGCTACGGGCTGACGGTGGACGCGATCGAGCAAGCCAAGACGGCGCGGCGTCCGGCTGGTCGCGACGGTCGACTGCGGGATCACCGCGGTCCGAGACTGATCGACCGCGCGCACGCGTGCGGATCGAGACGGTGATCACCGATCACCACGAGCCGGGCGCCGAGCTGCCCGGCGCGTTCGCGATCGTGAACCCGCACCGCCCGGGCTGCGGCTATCCGTTCAAGTCGCTCGCCGGCGTCGGGGTCACGTTCAAGCTGGTCGAGGCGATGCTGCGTGGCCGCGGCGGCCGCGAGCGCGCGCACGAGTTCCTCGACGTCGTGGCGCTCGGCACGATCGCCGACGTCGTGCCGCTCGTGGGCGAGAACCGCGTGCTCGCGCGTGCCGGGCTCTAGCGCCTCCACCACTCGTCGCGCCCGGACTGCGCGCGCTGATCGACGTGGCCGGGCTCGCCGGGCGCGACGATCTCGAGCGAGCAGGTCGCGTTCGTGCTCGCGCCGCGCATCAACGCGGCCGGCCGGATGGGAACGCCGAGCAGGGCCTGCGCTCTGCTCGCGCGCGATTCCGGTGAAGCGAGCGCGCTCGCCGAGAGTCTCGAGGAGGACAACCTGAGGCGGCGCCAGGCCGACGAGGAGAGCGCTCGCCGAGGCATCGCAGCGCGTCGAGGATGAGCTCGACTGGCCGCGACTGCTCGTCGATCCTGCTGTGGTCCAACCACTGGCACCCGGGCGTCATCGGAATCGTCGCGTCCCGACTCGTCGAGCGCTACCAGCGCCCGACGGTGCTGGTCGCGCTGCAGGGCGAGCGCGGGCGCGGCTCGGGCCGTAGTCTGCCGGGGCTCGACCTCAATCGGCTGCTCGCGAGCTGCTCGGATCTGCTCGAGACCTACGGCGGCCACGCCATCGCCGCCGGGCTCACCGTGCGGACAGGATCGCCTGCCCGAGCTGCGCTGCGCGGATCGAGACGCTGGTGCGCGAACGGCTCGGGCCGGAGGACACCGTGCCGCGGCTGACGCTCGACGGCGAGCTGCGCCTCGCGCGAGTGCGATCTCGACCTCGTGCACTGGCTCGAGCGCCTGTCGCCGCACGGCCTCGACAACTCCGGAGCCGGTGTTCTCGACCACCGGCGCCGTCATCGATCGACGTCGCCGCCGTCGGCGGGCGGCAAACACCTGCAGGCTCCGCATCCGCGATGCGACGCGCAGCGCCGAAGCGATCGGCTTCGGCTTCGGCGAGCGCGCGGCCCAGCTCCGGGCCGGGCGGCACGTGCGACCTGGCGTTCGTGCCGTCGCGGAACGAGTGGATGCGGCGAGACCCGCGTCCAGCTGCAAGCTCAAGGACGTGCAGCGCGCGATGAGCGTCGAGGCGGGAGGCGCGGGCCTGCATCCGGAGCTGCGGGCCGCGCTGCTCGCGGCGCTCGATGAGCGCGCGCCGCGAGGTGGACCGCGACCGCGTCGCGGCCTGCTTCGACTTCGCCGCCGCGCGCCCACGGCGAGCAGCGGCGCGAGTCCGGGCGAGCCGCTACATCTCGCACGCCGATCGCGGTGTGCCTGATCCTCCTCGACCTGCTCGACGCGCGCGCTCGACACGCCGATCGTGTGCGCCGCGCTTGCTGCCACGACGTCGTCGAGGACACCGTCGGTGACGATCGAGGACGTCGAGAAGCGATTCGGCAAGCGAGGTCGCCGGCCTGGTCGAGGGCGTCACCAAGCTGTCGCGCCTCCACTTCGACAGCGACGCGAGGCCGCGCAGGCCGAGAACTTCCGCAAGATGCTGCTGTCGATGTCGCGCGACCTGCGGCGTGATCTTCATCAAGCTCGCCGACCGGCTGCACAACATGCGCACGATCGAGTTCCTGCGGCCGGACAAGGCGCAGCGCATCGCCGCTCGAGACGCGCGACATCTACGCGCCGCTCGCGCACCGCCTCGGCATGGCGAGCATCAAGCGCGAGCTCGAGGACCTGAGCCTCAAGGTGCTCGACCCCGAGGCCTACCAGGACCTGACGCAGACGCATCCAGGCCAGGCGCGAGGAGCGCGAGGCGTTCCTGGCCGCAGGTCGCAGGCAGGCTCGAGGAGGGGCTCAAGGCGGCGGGCATCAAGGCCGAGGTCAGCGGGCGGCCGAAGCACTTCTACTCGATCTACCACGAAGATGGAGGCGGGACGCGACTTCGAGTCGATCTACGACCTGTTCGGGCTGCGCATCATCACCCACACGCGCAACGACTGCTACCGCGCGCTCGGCGTCGCGCACGACCTGTTCACACCCGTGGCGGAGCGCTTCAAGGACTACGTCGCAACGCCCAAGAGCAACCTCTACCAGTCGCTGCACACGACGGTCCTCACCGACGACGGCGAGATGGTCGAGGTGCAGATCCGCACCCGCGAGATGCACCGCACCGCCGAGACCGGCGTCGCCGCCCACTACCGTCTACAAGCAGGGCGGGCGCGTCGACGAGGAGCTGGACGCCAAGCTCGGCGGCTTCGTCGCCCAGACCGCCGACTGGCAGCGCACCGCCACCGACGACGAGTACATGGACTTCCTGCGCACCGCGCTCTACCAGGAGGAAGTGTTCGTCTACACGCCGCGGCGCGAGCTCAAGCGGCTGCCGAAGGGCGCGACCGCGCTCGACTTCGCGTTCCTGATCCACACCGAGGTCGGCGAGCGCACGGTGGGGGCGCGCGTCAACGGCGAGCTGGTGCCGCTGCGCTACGAGCTGCGCAACGGCGACACGGTCGAGATCATCACCTCGCACGCAGGCGCAGCCGCACGAGGACTGGCTGCACATCCTGCGCACGGCCAGCGCGCGCAAGCAAAGGTCCGGCACTGGCTCCGCCAGCGCCGCCAGCCGGACAGCGTCGTCGCTCGGGCGCGAGATGCTCGAGCGCGAGCTCAAGCGCCACCGCCACGAGACTAACGAGACGCAGCTCGAGGAGATCGCGCGTGGGCTCGGACTGCATCGACGTCGAGCAGCTCTACGCGCGGCTCGCCGAGGGCCAGATCTCGCTCACCCAGGTGGTGCGCAAGATCGCGCCCGAGAAGGAAGGCTTCGCCGAGCGGCTCGCCAAGGGACCGCTCGAGGCGCTCGGCCTCACCAAGCGCCCCATCGGCGGCGATGCGCATCCACGGCATCGACAACGTCATGCTCAGCTTCGCGCGCTGCTGCCAGCCGGTGCCGGGCGATCCCGTGATCGGCATCGTCACGCTCGGGCGCGGCGTGTCGGTCCACCGCCAGGACTGTCCCAACACGTTCGCGAGCGCGTGCCGGCGGAGCGCACGCGTCGAGGTCGAGTGGGACGCCAAGCCGGGCGAGACCTTCCCGGTGCGCCTCGTCGTCTACGGCAACGACCGCACGTCGCTGCTCGCCGACATCGCCAAGGCGATCGCGACCGACGCAGGTGAACATCCGCTCGGCGGGGATCGCGAGCGAGGACAAGACGGCGCGCGGCGTGTTCGTCGTCGAGGTGACGCACCTGCCCAAGCTGCAGCAGGTGATCGGCGCGATCCGCGAGGTGCGCGGCGTGACGCGCGTCGAGCGCCGCCAGCGGCTGCTGCGTCCGCCGTCCCGGCGCGCCGAGCGGGGGCGCGGGTGAGGGCCGTCGTGCAACGCGTGGCCCGCGCGCGCGTGCACGGTCGGCGCGGACGTGACCGGCGAGATCGGCGCCGGACTGGTCGTGCTCGTCGGCGCGACGTCGAACGACGGCGAGGCCGATGCCGACTGGCTCGCGCGCAAGATCGCCGGACTGCGCCTGTTCGCCGACGACGCGGGGCTGCATGAACCGGGACGTGCGCGAGATCGGCGGCGGGGCGCTCGCCGTGCCGCAGTTCACGCTCTACGGCGACGCTCGCCACGGCCGCCGTCCGGACTTCACCGCCGCCGCGCGGCCCGAGGCGGCGGAGCCGCTGTACGAGCGGTTCTGCGCGACGCTCGGCCGCCGAAGGTGTTCCGGTCGCGCGCGGCGTGTTCCGCGCCCACATGGTGATCGAGCTCGTGAACGACGGACCGGTGACGCTGATCGTCGAGAGCCGGTTCCCTCCGGCTCCGCCGGGCGATGAGCGCGCGCGGCGCGGCGGCGTGGTTCCCGGAGCGCGACCCGATCGTGCTCGCGTCCGCGTCGCCGCGGCGCGTCGCGTTGCTGAGGCAGCTCGGGCTCCGCTTCACCGTGCAGGATCCGGGGCCGGACCGCGCATGGCCGGGGCGCGCCGAGCCGCGGAACGGCGTCCGCGCGCTGGCGCTCGACAAGGCGCGGCGGGATTGCGGCACGCCGGCCCGACGCCATCGTGATCGGCGCCGACACCGTGGTCGTGGCGCGCGGGTTGAAGATGGGGAAGCCGGACAACGAGGCCCAGGCGGTCGAGATGCTGCGCCGCCTGCACGGCCGCACCCACGAGGTGTGGACCGGCATCGCCGTCGTTCGCGGCGACGACGCGCGCACCGCCGCCGAGTGCACGCGGGTCCAGTTCGGTCGGCTCACCGACGAGGAGATCCGTCGCTACGTCGCCACGCGCGAGCCGCTCTGACAAGGCCGGGGCCTACGGGATCCAGGGTCTCGGGGCCCTTCTCGTGCGCCGCATCCAGGGCGACTACTTCAACGTCGTCGGGCTGCCGCTCTACCGCCTGCGCCTGGTCCTGGCGGAGTTCCGCTGAGCCCCAGGGCTCTGGGGCTCCGGGCCACGTCGCGGCGACTTGCGGAATTTGACAGCCATTTTCGGGGCGTGCTAGCGTCCAGCGTTTCTTGCGGATAGCCACGACTCCCAGGACTCCCTGCTGCCGCCCCGCGCGGCCCGCACGCGCCACGTTCCTGGGCTTTCGAACGATCGGAGTGAACTCATGAAGACGTATTCGGCGCGCCCGGCCGACGTCCAGCGGCGGTGGCTGCTGGTCGACGCGGAGGGCAGACCCTCGGGCGGCTCGCGACGCGTGTCGCGACGGCGCTCAAGGGCAAGCACAAGCCGATGTATACGCCGCACATCGACACCGGCGACCACGTCGTGATCGTCAACGCGAGCAAGGTGCATCTGTCTGGCGGCAAGCTCGGCAAGGAGCAGATCTTCAGCCACTCGATGTATCCGGGTGGGCCTCGTGGACGCCGCTCCGCGACGAGTTCGAGAAGCGTCCCGACCGCGTCGTCACGGCGGCGATACGGGGATGATGCCGAAGACGAAGCTCGGCCGCGCGATGCTCAAGAAGCTCAAGGTGTACGCCGGAGCGCAGCATCCCCACGACGCGCAACAGCCCGAGGCCTGGGCGATCCCGGCCCGCACGAGGAACGGATGACCAGCACGATGACGAGCAAGCCTCCCAGACGGGGCGACGGAAGGAAGCGGTCGCGCGGGTGCGGTTGTTCCCGGCCGGTGGTGAGCACCGGGTGAACGACCGCGCGCCGCTGGACTACTTGAAGCGCGAGACGCTCGTGCAGGCCGCGATGCACGCCCTGACGCTCACGAACACGGTCGGGAAGTACACGGTGATCGCGCGCGTGCACGGCGGCGGTCTCACGGGCCAGTCCGGCGCGCTGAGGATGGCGATCGCGCGGGCCCTCGTCCGCGAGGACGAGTCGCTGCGCGGACTGCTGGGTCGCGAGGGATTGCTGACGCGCGACGCGCGCATGAAGGAACGCAAGAAGTACGGGCAGCCCGGGGGCGCGCAAGCGCTTCCAGTTCAGCAAGCGCTAGCGCTGCCGAGACATCACCACGCCCCGAACCGTAGCGCACGGGTTCCCGCGGGCACGCACGCGTGACGCGGGCGGATGCGCTGAGTCGGCTGGTGCGGGGACGAGCCAACCCCAAAAGGAGGAACGGAGTGCCGGAGATTACCATGAAGGAGCTGCTCGAAGCGGGAGTCCACTTCGGGCATCAGACGCGTCGCTGGAACCCGCAGATGAAGAAATTCATCTTCATGGAGCGGAACGGGATCTACATCATCGATCTCTGAAGACGCTCACGCTGCATCCAGGAGGCGCAGGAGGCGATCCAGAAGGTCGAGCGCGGCGGCGGCCACGTCCTGTTCGTTGGCACCAAGAAGCAGGCGAAGCCGATCGTCGTCGAGGACGCCAAGCGATCCGGCATGTACTTCGTCACCGAGCGCTGGCTCGGTGGCATGCTGCACGAACTTCAAGACGATCCGCACCAGCATCAAGCGGCTGCACGAGCTCGACCGCATGGCGACCGACGGCACCTTCGAGAAGCTGGCGAAGAAGGAAGTGTCGCGGCTGTCGCGCGAGCTGCGCCCGGCTGCAGTTCGCCTTCGCAGGCATCAAGGAGATGCCGGGGCTGCCGTCGCTCGTGTTCGTGGTCGACACGAAGAAGGAGAGATCGCGGTGACCGAGGCCAGTCGCCTCGCCATCCCGGTCGTGGGCGTCGTCGACACGAACTGCGACCCGACGGTGATCGACTTCCCGGTTCCAGGGAACGACGACGCCATCCGCTCGATTCGGCTGTTCACCGCGCATGGTGGCGGCGGGCGATCCTCGAGGCCAAGGCGTACGCGCTCGAGGGCGGCGATCGAGGAGACCGTCTCGTTCGGCGGGGAGGGCATCGAAGCGGAAGGCGAGACGCCTCACGCCGCGAGCCTTCGCTAGCGGCCAGAGCGTCACGACGCCGCTCGTCACCCCGCGCCGACTCTCGACCTTTCATTCACCTCGAGCCGGTCAACCCCGGTCCGACACGCCAGATCACCGCCCGTTCGCGAGACCCCAGGTCCGCGGCGGGCGTCGAAGTGTCACGAGGAGTTTCCATGACGATTACGGCGGAGCAGGTGACAACAGCTCCGCGAGCAGCACGGGCGCGGGGATGATGGAGTGCAAGAAGGCCCTGGCCGAGGCCTCGGGCGACGTCGAGCGGCGATCGAGCTACTGCGCAAGAGCCGGCATGGCGCAGGCCGCCAAGCGCTCCGGGCGGGCGGCGAGCGAGGGCCTCGTGGACGCCTACATCCATCCCGGCAACCGGGTGGGCGTGCTCATCGAGGTGAACTGCGAGACCGACTTCGTCGCGCGCACGCCACGAGTTCGCCGACCTCGTGCGCAACCTGGCGATGCAGATCGCCGCCGCCGGCGCCGAGTACGTGCGCCGCGAGGAGGTGCCGGCCGATCGCGTCGCGAAGGAGCGCGAGATCTTCGCCGCCCAGACCGAGGCCAGGGAAGCCGGCCGCGATCATCGACAGGATCGTCGACGGCGAGGGTCAAGCAAGTTCTTCGCCGAGGTGTGTCTCCTCGAGCAGGCGCTACATTCGCGACGACAAGACCACGGTCCAGGAGATGATCCAGCAGGCGTCGGCCAAGACGGGCGAGAACATCGTGGCTCCGCCGTTTCGCGCGCTTCCGGCTCAGGCCAGGACTAAGCCCCTTGCCGGCCGCGCTACCAGCGCATCCGTGCTGAAGCTCGAGCGGCGAGCAGCTCGGCGGCGCCGCCGGGCACGGCATCGACGAGGACGTGATGTCGGATCTCGCCGACGAGATCCGGCGAGGTCCACGATCTGGGCATCCAGATCGGGATCGTCGCCGGCGGCGGAAACATCTTCCGCGGTTTGGCGGCCAGCACGCGCGGCATGGACCGCGTCGGCGCGGACTACATGGGCATGCTCGCGACCGTGATCAACGCGCTCGCGCTGCAGCACTCGCTGGAGAAGCGCGGCGATGTACACGCGCGTGATGTCCGCGATCGAGATGGCCCGCGTGTGCGAGCCCTACATTCGCCGCCGCGCCGTGCGCCACCTCGAGAAGGGCCGCATCGTCGTGATCTCGCGGCCGGCACCGGAACCCTTACTTCACGACCGACACCGCCGCCGCCCTGCGCGCGATCGAGGTCGGCGCCGACGTGATCCTCAAGGCGACCAAGGTCGACGGCGTCTTCAGCAGTGATCCCATGAAGGACCCGAAAGCGACCCTCTTCACGAGCATCTCGTATCTCGATATTCTGAACCGCGGCCTCAAGGTCATGGATTCGACGGCGATCTCGCTGTGCATGGACAACCGATTGCCGCTCGTCGTGTTCAACATCGGCAAGCGCGGCAACCTGCTCCGAGCTCATGCAGGGGAGTCGGTCGGGACCGTGGTGAGAGGAGTCGTAGAACATGGTCGTCAACAAGATCGCGGCCGATACCGAAGAGCGCATGAAGAAAGTCCTCGAGGCGACGCGCCGCGAAGCGTCGCCGACTCCGCTCGGGCAAGGCGACGCCGGCGCTGCTCGACACGGTGCGCGTCGAGGCGTACGGGCAGATGGTGCCGCTGCAGCAGGTCGGCAGCGTCAGCGCGCCCGAGCCGCGCCTGCTCGTCGATGCAGCCGTGGGACAAGTCGCTGGTCAAGGCGGTCTCGAGGGCGATCCAGGTGGCCGATCTCGGGCTCAACCCGACCGACGACGGCACGCGTCGTGCGCGTGCCGATTCCCTCCTCACCGAGGAGCGCCGCAAGGACATGGTGAAGCTCGTATCGAAGCTGGCGGAGGAGGGCCGGGTCCACGTGCGTCAGGTTCGGCACGACATCAACAAGGACGTGAAGCACCGGCAGGACGGCGGCGAGATCTCCGAAGACGATGCGCAAGCGGCTGGTGGCCGAGGTGCAGAAGCTCACCGACCGCTACATCGCGCCATCATCGACGAGCTGCTGAAGAAGAAAACCGCCGAGGTCATGGAGGTCTGGAGCGCTCGAGACCGTCGCGGCCAAGGTCCCATGGTTTCCGCGCACCCGGAGGCGCGCGTGTCGACCGCATCCCTGAGCCCAGAGGAACTGCGCCGGCGAGGCAATCTGCCCAAGCACATTGCCATCATCATGGACGGCAACGGGCGTTGGGCGCGGCAACGCGGCGTGGCGCGGCATCATGGGCCATCGCGCGGGGCGCGAAGCGGTGCGTGAGGCGGTCAAAGGCTGCGTCGCGCTCGGCGTCGACGTCCTGACGCTCTACTACATTCTCGATCGAGAACTGGAACCGGCCGAGCGCGAGATCGAGGCCCTGCATGATGATCCTGCGGCAGACGCTGCGGGCGGAGCGCGACGAGCTGCGGAAGAACAACGTCCGCCTCGACGTCATCGGGCGCGCCGGGACTTGCCGGCCGCCGTGCGCCGCGAGATCTCGGCGACGCAGGAGTTCCTGTCCGACCTCGACGGGCCTCAGCTCATCCTCGCCCTGTCCTACAGCGGCCGCGGCGAGCTGGTCGACGCGATGCGCCGGGCGCTCGAGGAGCAGCGCGGCGAGGCGGCGGCGCCGTCTGGTCGACGAGGACTTCGTCGCCCGCCATCTCTACACGGCCGGCCTGCCGGATCCGGATCTGCTCATCCGGACCAGCGGCGAGATGCGCCTCTCGAACTTCATGCTGTGGCAGCTCGCGTACACCGAGCTGTGGATCACCGAGACGCTGTGGCCGGACTTCCGGCGCCGTCATCTCTACCGCGCCGTGCGCCGACTACCAGACGCGCGAGCGTCGCTTCGGTCGGGTCGATTGAGCCTGTCCGCCCCGTGTCCGACCCGACCACGACCGGCGCCGCTGGCGGCGCGCGCCCTAAGCCGGGGCGTGGTCGCTCGCGTTACGGATCGGCAGCGGCGTCCTGTTCGTGCCGCTCCTGATCCTGCTCACGCGGGTCGGCGGGCTGTCGTTCCTCGCACTCGTCGCCGCGCTCGTCGTCGCCGGGTTGCTCGAGTTCTACCAGATGATGCGCCACAAGGGCTCGAACCGACGACGTGGTTCGGGATCGCGACGTCGCTGGCGCTCGTGTGGGTGGCGTTCCGCCCGCACATGAGCCAGGCCGACCTGCTCGCGACCGCGGCGCTGCTGCTGGCGCTCGGGCTCGCGCTGCGCCATCCCGAATTGCCGCGCCAGGTCGAGCGCCTGTCGGTGACGCTTGTTCGGCGTGCTCTACGTCGGCTGGCTCACCGCGCACCTCGTGCTGCTGCGCGAGCTGCCGTGGCGGGCGGGCACGCCGTACGCGGACGGCGCCACGTACGTGTTCCTCGCGTTCTTCGTGACCTGGAGCTGCGACACCGGCGCCTACGCGGTCGGCCGCTGGCTCGGGCGCAACCGCCCGTGGACGCGCATCTCGCCGAGCAAGTCGGTGGAAGGTTCGATCGGCGGCTTCCTGCTGCGCCACCGCCGCCGCGTTCATCGCGCGCGCCGTGGTTCGCGCCGTATCTGTCGGTACGCGACGCCGCCGCGATCGGTGTGCTCGTGGGTCTGTTCGCACAAGTCGGAGATTTCGTGGAATCGCTGCTCAAGCGCGACGCGCAGCACGGCGACTCGTCCGATCTGATTCCCGGACACGGCGGCGTGCTCGACCGCTTCGACAGCCTCTACTTCGGCGCGCCGATCGTCTACTACTACCTCAAGCTCGCCGTGTTCCAGGTGCCATGACGCGCCTCGTCGTGCTGGGCTCGACGGGCTCGATCGGGCGGCAGACGCTCGAGGTGGCCGCGCGCCGCCCCGAGCGGCTCGAGGTCGGTCGCGCTGGCGGCGGGCTCCGATCTCGATGCGCTGTGCGAGCAGGCGGCGCGCGCTGCGCCCGGCGGCGATCGCGCTCGAGCACGCCGGCGATCCCGATCGCGCGCGGCGGCAGCTCGCGGACGCAGCACCGCGGCGCGCGCATCGACGTCGGCGCCGGCGCCGCCGCCCGCCTCGTCGGCGAGGTCGACGCGGACACGGTGGTGAACGGCATCGTCGGCGCCGCCGGGCTCGCGGCCTCGCTCGTGGCGCTCGCGCGCGGCCGGCGTCTCGCGCTCGCCAACAAGGAAACGCTGGTCGTCGGCGGGCCGCTCGTGCGCCGGGCGCTCGCGAACGGCGGCGAGCTGATCCCGATCGACAGCGAGCACAGCGCGGCGCTCCAGCTGCCTCGACGGCCACCCGCGCGAAGACGTCGCGTGGCTCACGCTCACGGCGTCGGGCGGGGCGCTGCGCCAGCATCCCGATTGGCGTCGCGCCACGGTCGACGACGTGCTCGCGCATCCGGTGTGGGCGATGGGGCCGGCGCATCACCGTGGACTCGGCGCTGCTGTTCAACAAGGGCCTCGAGCTGATCGAGGCGCACTGCGCTGTTCGATCTCGACTGGCCGCGTCTCGACGCCGTCATCCACCCGCGAGGCGATCGTGCACGCGTGGGTCACGTTCCGCGACGGCTCGACCGTGCTGCACGCGGCGCTCCCCGACATGGCGCTGCCGATCCAGCTCGCGCTGTCGTGGCCCGAGCGCTGGGAGGAGGCGGTGCCGCCGCTGTCGCCGGACGCGATGTCGGGGCTGACGTTCGCGCCGCTCTTGCCTGGACGCTATCCGGCGTTCGATCTCGCCCTCGCCGCCGGACGCGCGGGCGGCACCGCGCCGTGCGTCGCTCAACGCCGCCGACGAGGTCGCGGTGGCGGCGTTCCTCGACGGCGCGCTGTCGCTCGGCGCCGTGCCCGACGTGCTCGGCGCCGTGCTCGACCGGCACGCGGCGATCGCGATCGAGTCGCTCGACCAGCTCGAGCGAGATCGATGCGTGGGCGCGCGAGGCCGCGCACGCCGAGGTGGTGCGCCGCGCCGCCGCCGGCGCGCGCGTGCCGTGACGGAGCCGCGATGACGCTGTCGTGGCGCCGCCCGCCCTCGCCCGCGCGGCTCAAGCGCTCGATCGATCGCTTTCGCGGCACGCGCGCGCTGGTGTGGGGCGACTTCGTGCTCGACGAGTACTGGCGCTGCCGCACTGCGCGCGTCTCGCGCGAGGCGCCGGTGCTGCGTGCTCGAGTATCAGGAGCGCACCGTCCAGGGCGGCGGCGCCGCGCACGCTGCGCTGACGCTGGCGGCGCTCGGCGCGCGCGTCGCGGTCGTGGGTGGGCCGGCGACGACGCGGCGGGCGCCGAGCTGCGCGACCTGCTCGAGGGCGCGGGGATCGACGCGCGCGGGCTCCTGACCCATCCGCGCGCCGCCACCGTGGTCAAGACGCGGATCGTCGCGGGCGATTCGCACACCGCGCGCCAGCAAGTCGTGAGATGGACCGCGGGCACGCGTTCGCGCTGGCGGCGCCGCGCTGCGCGCGCGCCTCGACCAAGCACTCGCCACCGCATCGCGCGGCGCGCGCGCGATCGTCCTCTCCGATTACGGCTACGACGCGGTGACGCCGGCGCTGGCGCGGGAGCGCGCTGCGTGCGTGGCGTGCCGACGGCGCCGTCGTCGGCGTGGATGCGCGCTACCGGCTCGCCGGCTACCGCGGCGTCGACGCTGGCGACGCCGAACGAGGGCGAGGCCGCGGCCGCCGCCGGCCTAGGCATCGCCGGCGAGCGCGACCTGGCCGCCGCCGCGCGATCCCTGCGCAAGCGGATGGACGCGTCGCGCACCTCGTCGTGACGCGCGGGCGGGACGGGCTCACGCTGTGGAGTGGGCGCGAGTCGGCGGCGCTCGCGGCGTGGGGCGGTAAGGAGGCCGTGGACGTGACCGGCGCCGGCGACGCGGTCGTGTCGGCGGCGACGCTGGCGCTCGCGGTCGGCGCGTCGCCGCTCGAGGCGTCGGCGATCGCCAACGTCGCCGGCAGCGTGGCGGTGAGCCGGCGCGGCGCCGTGCCGGTCGAGCGCGCCGAGCTGCGTCGCGGCGCTGGGGCGCGCGTGAGCGCGGTGCGCGCGGCGGGCGACAAAGGTCGTGCCGCTCGAGCCGGCGGTGGCCGCATCGCGGCGTGGCGCGCGGCCGGCGGGACGATCGTGCTCGCGAACGGCGTGTTCGACGTGCTCCACGTCGGGCACGTGCGCTACCTGGAAGCGGCGCGTCGGCTCGGCACGCATCTCGTCGTCGGCGTGAACGGCGATCGCGCCACCGCGGCGCTCAAGGGTCGCGGCCGACCGGTGCTGCTGGCGAGCGATCGCGCGCGGTTGGTCGCGGCGCTGCGGGCGGTGGATCTCGTGGTGGTGTTCGAGGAGCCGACCGCGGACGCGTGCTCGAGCGCGTGCGCCCCGAGGTGCACGCCAAGGGCACCGACTACCGGCCCGACACGGTGCCCGAGCGCGAGCGCGCACGGGACGTCGGCGCGCGCGTCGCGATCACCGGCGATCCGAAGCGTCACTCGACACGCGAGCTGGTGGAGCAGGTGCGGGCCCGCATGGCCGGGACGCGCTGAGCGAGCGCGGTCCTCGCGATCCGGCTGCGCGCGCTCGGCGACGTCGTCTGCACGACGCCGGCGCTCCGGGCGCTCCACCTTGGCCACGGCGACGCGCCGATCGACGTGCGTCACCGAAGCGCGCTACGCGCCGCTGCTCGAGGGGCTGCCCGGCATCGATCGCGTGATCCGGCTCGGCCCCGGCGTGCGCGGCAGCGTGGACGCCGTGCGCGCGTTCGGGCCGCGCTACGCGGTGACGGTGGACTTCTTCGGCAACCCGCGCAGCGCATGGCTCGCGGCCGCCTGCGCGGGCGCCGCGTCAGTTCGGCTTCGACGTGCGCGGCCGGCGCATCGCGTACACCGATCTCGTGCCGCGTAACGTCGACCTCGGCGGCGGACGGCGCGAGTACGCGGCGGCGACGTCCCTGCGCCTCGCGGTCGCGGCCGGCAGGTCGGGACGACGGTGTGGCCACCGAGTTGCGCACGAGCCCCAAGGCGCTCGAGATCGCCGATCGGCTGCTCGCCACCGCCTCGCAGTGCGGACGCCGTCGCGCGCGCTCGGGCTGGTCGCGGCGGGGACGTGGCCGACCAAGACGTGGCCCACCGCCCACGCCGCGCGCTTCGCCCGCGCGCTGACCGAGCGCGAGGTGGAGGTGCTCGTGCCCGCCGGGCCGGGCGAGGATCACGTCACCGAGGTCGTCCGGCGCCACGCGCCCTTGGCCCTCGTGCTGCCGCCGTGCGACGTCGCGGCGCTCGTCGCCGTGATCGCGCGGCTCGGCGGCGTGGTCGGCACCGACAGCGGCCCGCGCCACCTCGCGGCCGCGCTCGGCGTGCCGACGTTCGCGTGGTTCGGTCCGACGAACCCCGACAACTGGACGCCTGCCCGGCGCCGAGCACCGCGTGTGGTGGACGTCGCTGCCGTGTCGCGGCTGCAACCGCACCGCGTGCCCGCACTGGAACTGCATGCCGAGCCTCGACCCCAGAGCATCGCCGCCGGAGAGGGCGGCCGCCCACTTCGACCCGTCATGTCCCGGCTGCCGATCTCCGGTCCTGCTGCTCGCGCGTGACGAGGCCGAGCACCTCGACGCGCTGCTCCCGAGCCTGAGCTTCGCGCGCGAGCGCGTCGTCGTCGTGGACGACTGCGACGCGCGACGCCACGCGCCGAGGTCGCCGCGCGCCACGGCGCCGCGTGCTCGAGCGCGCGCTCGACGGATTCGGCCCGCAGCGCCAGTTCGCGCTCGCCCACTGCCGCGAACCGTGGGTGCTGTGGATCGACGCCGACGAGCGGCTCGCGCCGGACGCGGGAACACGCGTTCGCGACCGCGATCGCGACGGGCGCCGCCGGCTACACGCTGCGCCGCCGCACGTGGTTCCTGGGCGCGGCCGATCCGCTTCTGCGGGTGGCAGGGCGAGCGCGTGCTGCGGTTGTTTCGTCGCGACGCCGCGCGCTTCGATGACGCGCCCGTCCACGAGCGGGTGCACGTCACGGGCCGCATCGCGAAGCTGGCGCGTGACGCTCGAGCACCGACAGCTATCCGACCTTCGAGGAGTGCAAGCGCAAGCTGTTCGCGTACGCCGGCGGCCAACGCCGAGCGCGCGTGGCGCGAGCGGCGCCGCGCATCGGCGCTCGACGTGCTCGTGCGCCCGCCGCTCCGGTTCCTGCGCATGTACGTGCTCCAGCTCGGCGTGCTGGACGGCGCGCGCGGCGTGCTGGTGTGCGCGCTCGGCGCCGCGCAGGTGCTGCTCAAGTACGCCGACGCTGTGGGCGCAGCGGCCACGCGGGCGATCGCGACTGATGCGCGTGTGTTGCTTCGGCGCGTACGATCCCGGCTACCCGCGCAACCGCATCCTGCGCGACGGGCTCGCGCGCGCCGGCGTCGATGTCGTCGAGGCCGCGCGTGCCCGAGCATCGCGCGTTCCGGCGCTACCCCGCGCTGATCGCCGCCTACGCGCGTGCGCGGCCGCGACGCCGACGCGCTGTTCGTGCCGGAGTTCCGACACAAGGACGTGCCGCTCGCGCGCGTGCTGGCGGGCCGGCGCCGGCTGGTGTTCGATCCGCTCGGTGTCGCGCTACGACACGCTGGTCGGCGACTGGGGGCTGCACGCCGAGGGCTCGATGCAGGCGCGGTGGAACCTGCGCGGCTCGACGCGTGGGCGCTGTCGCTCGCCGACGTGATCGCTGTGCGACACGTGGGCGCACGGCGCGCTGTACGTCGAGCTCGGCGCGGACGCCGTCGCGGCTGCGCCGGGTGCTGGTCGGGGCGGAGGACGCATTCTTCGCGATCCCGCCGGCGCCCGCCGGCGAGCGCCTCGAGATCCTGTACGTCGGCGGATTCCTCCCGCTCCACGGGTGAGAACCATCATGTCGAGGCCGTGGCGCTGCTCGAGCGCGATCGCGACACGCTGCCGGCGTTTCGCGTCACGCTGCTCGGCAAGGGCATCGAGTTCGACGCCGCGCGGGCACGCTCGCGGCCGAGCGCGGCGTGCAGGCACTCGTGCTGGCGGGGCCGGCGCCGTACGCGGAGCTGCCGGCGCGGATGGCGGCGGCGCATGTCGTGCTCGGCGCCTTCGGCTCGACGGCCAAGGCGGGGCGGGTGGTCCCGCACAAGGTCTATCAGGGGCTCGCGGCCGGGCGCGCGGTCGTGACCGGCGACGGTCGCGGCGTGCGCGAGGTGCTGACGCCCGATCGCGACGTCGTCGCTGGTCCCGCGCGGCGACGCCGTGGCGCTTGCCGCCGAGGCTCGCGGGCGTGATGCGCGATGCGCCGAGGCGCGACGCACTGGGCGCGGGCAGGGCGCGCGCGCGCGATCGAGATCGGCACGCCGGCCCGGCTCGGCGCCGAGCTGCGCGCGATCCTCGAAGGCGGCAGGGCGTGCATGCCATGAACGTCCTGCACCTGGACACGGGGCGCACGTGGCGCGGCGGGCAGGCGCAAGTGCTGGCGCTGATGCGGGGGCTCAGGGGCTCGGGCACGAGGGCGTGTTGCTCGCACCCGCCGGCCCCCTGCTCGCTCGCGCCCTTGCCGATGGCCTCGAGGCGCGGGAGTGGAGCGAGCTGCGGCGATCTCGACTTGCGCGCGGTGCCCGCGCGCGCCGCGTGATCGGAGATTTTCATCCCGCGCTCGTGCACGCGCACACGGCGCACGCGCCTGCCCGGGTCGCGGCTGCGCGCCGGATCGGCGCGCCCTTCGTTGTCGCGCGCCGCGTCGCGTCGCCGGTGCGGCGGAATCTCCTCAGCCGGTGGAAGTACGCGCGACGCCGTGGCGCGGTACCTGTGTGTGAGCCGCGCCGTGGTGGAGGTGATGGCGCGCTCCGGCGTGCCGCGCGAGCGCCTCGCCTGGGTGCCGAGCGGCGTCGATCTCGAGGCGCTCGCGAGCGACCGCGAGCGCGCGGCCACGGCGCGGCGCGATCCGGCGATCAGCCTGCGAGGATGGCTCGGCGCGCCGAGCGACGCGCCCGGTGGTCGGCACGGTGGCGGCGCTCACGCCGGAGAAGGGAGCGCCCGAGTGGCTCCGCGGCCGCCGCGGGTGCCGCGCCGCCGCGCCGGGCCTGCACTGGGTGTGGATCGGCGAGGTCCGCGGCGCGGCGACGCTGTGCGTCGGGTCCGTCGCTTGGGGCTCTCGGGCCGAGTGCACCTACCCGGCTTTCGTGACGACGCGCGCGTGCTGCTCGGTCAGTGCACGATCGCCGTCGTTCCGTCGAGATCCGAGGGCCTCGGCACGGTCGTGCTCGAGGCTCAAGCGCTCGGCGTCCCGGTCGTGGCGACGCGCTCGGGCGGAGTCGAGGACACGATCGAGAGTGGCGTGACGGGAGCGCTCGTGGCGCGCGATGGGATCGCGTGACCGCGGTGCTGGATCTGCTCGCGCACCGCGAGCGCGGCGAGAGCGTGGGCCCTCGAGGCGTCGCGCCGGGGTCCTAAGCTTCGGCGTCGAGGCCATGGTCGAGCGCAGCGGTCGCGTGCTATCGCGACGTGCTTCGCGGCGTGGATCACGAGGGTTGACTTGAGACGAGGACATCGGCGCCGGGCGGCTCACGTCTGACGACAGAGACGTGGATCGAGTGCCGATAACGGGGAATCGGTCCCGGACTTGCTGGATTGTCTTAGGCCTCACGGGGTCCGGCTTGACGCTCACCACACCCCGGATTAGCCTGCCGAAACACCTTCTCGGAGAAGGAGTTGTCCGTGTTCTGGAACGCCGTGCTGCCGGGCGTTGTCCTGCTGGGTGTTGTGCATTTTCGTGCACGAGCTCGGCCATTTTCTGATGGCCAAGTGGCGGGGCGTGCGCGTTTTGCGTTTTTCCTTAGGCTTCGGACCCACGCTGTTCGGGTTCACCCGCGGCGAGACCGAATACGTGCTGGCGTGGATTCCGCTCGGCGGCTACGTGCAAATGGCGGGGGACACCGTCACGGGCGACGGCGCGATGCCCGGCTCCCGCGACGAATTCCTGTCGCATCCGTGGTTCGGCCGCATGCTCATCGGGCTCGCGGGGCCGGCGGCGAACCTGATCACGGCGTTCCTGGTGCTCGTGACGGTCGGCCTGATCGGCGTCTCGTATCCGGACTTTCCCAACGTGCTCGGCGCGATGCCGGACACGAGCGTCGCGTGCACACGGGGTGCGTGAGGGCGATCGCATCGTCGCCATCAACGGCCAGCCGACGCGGAGCTGGGTCGAAATCTTCCTCCGCAACGACCGCGTCGACCGCACGCTTCCGGTCAAGGTCTCGGTGGAACGCGCCGGCGGAACGTTCTCGCTCGCCGTGGCGCCCTGAGCAGCGCGAGCCGTTGTTCTCGAGCCTGCGCCGTCCGCCGGATCCGCCCGTCGTCGGCACCGTCGTGACCGGCATGCCGGCGTACAAGGCGGGGATCAAGGAGGGCGATCGGATCCTGTCCGTGAACGGCAAGCCGATCCGCACCTGGGACGAGCTTCCGGTCGCGCTGCGATGGCCTCGTCGACCAGAAGGTCGACCTGAGCGTTCGGCGCGGCGATCGCACGCTCGCCATTTCCGTCACGCCGATGGATCCCGAGGGGCGCGGCCTCCAGAACGCGCGCATTGGGATCGAGCCTCCGCGCCACTCGGCGTACGTCGAGCGCCACGGCCTGATCGGAACCGATCCGGCTCGGGTCTTCGCGCACCGGCTCGATGGTCTCGTCGGTGTACAGCGGCATGTGGCTCACCCTGTCGCGGCCGCTCTACTACCGCGAGTACGTCGGCGGACCCTGTTCATCGCGCAGGCGGCGAGCGAGCAGGCGCGTCGCGGGCTCGACGCCTATCTCCAGTTCCTGGCGATGATCAACATCGCCGTGATGGCGTTCAACCTGCTCCCGCTGCCGATGCTCGACGGCGGCCACATCGCGCCTCGCGCTGCTCGAGGCACTGCGTCGTCGCGCGATCTCGGCGCGGGCGTACCTGCGCTTCCAGAAGGCCGGGCTCGCCGTCATGGGCGTGCTGCTCGTCTTGATCCTGGCCAACGACCCGTTGCGGCTGGTGCAGCGCCAGCGCGCGATCGACCAGACCTCTTCCGCTCCCCAGGAGAGGCCGGTTGCTCCGGCCACCCCGTAGCCGCATCTCTTCGAACCGACCGAGGGGTTGGCACGGGGCGCCGCGGGACGGCGCCTCCGGCGGGCGCGACGAAAGAACGTCGCGCCGTTTCGCGGGACCGGCTCGCGTCGCGGTGGTGGCCGTGCTCCTGATCGGCCACGCGCTCGGGGCGTCGGGTGCCGGCGCGGAGACCCGCTTCCCGACCGAGCTCAAGACCGTCGGCGGGATCCGGTTCGAGGGCGCAAGCACGTCACGGAGAAAGAGCTGATGGTGGTGATGAAGACGCGTCGTCCGTCGATGTTTCCCTGGCGCGAGCGGCCGCTCCTCCGCATGGACTTCCTGCGCGCCGACACGTCGGCGATCGAGCAGGTGTACCGCGCGCACGGCTTCCTCGAGCGCGCGCGCACGTGCGGCTCGAGTCGATCAAGAAGTCGGAGTCCGAGCTGGTCATCTTCACGGTCGAAGAGGGCAAGCAAGCGCGCATCCGGCGCGTCGACTTCCTCGACCCGGGTGCGGTTTCGGAGTCGCAGCTCAGGCGCAAGCAGCGCGTGCGCCCCGGGCGCGCGTTCAATCCGCTCTACCTGCTCGCGGACACGGCGAAGATCGCCTCGAGTACCGCGAGCGCGGCTACCTGCCGAGCGTGACGGCGTCGGCGGTCCGCAACGGCGACTCGATCGCGGTCGCCTTCCAAATCGTGCAGGGGCCGCAGTACCGCTTCGGCGAGACCTACCTGTCGTCGCCGGACAAGCTGCGGATCAAGTCGGACCTGGTCATGCGCGAGCTGCTCTACCAGCCGGGGCAGATCTACAAGGCATCACGCGTCGCCGACACGATCGAAGACATCTACGGCACCGGTCTGTTCAGTCAGGTCCAGATGACGCCGCTGCCGGACTCGTCGAACAAGGTCGTCGAGTTCGACCTCCGCCTTCGCGAGCGTAGCCGCCGCTGGTTCGACACCGGCGTCGGCAGCGGCACGGAGGAACGCCTGCGCTTCACCGGCGAGTGGGGCACCGCAACGTCAGCAGGCGCGGGCTCCAGACCGTGCTCGCCTCCCGGCTCGCGCTCGACAGCGACGCCCGTTTCCTGCTGTTCCGCGGCGAGACCTCGCTGTTCGACCCGTGGATCCTGAGGGATAGGCGGCGCGCGCTGGTGAGCCTTTACTACGAGAACCACCACGATCGCGCCATTTCCCAACTACTGCTCAAGCAGGAGAGCAAGGGCATCACCTTCCAGGTGCGGCGCGAGTACTCGACGTTCACGCGCCTGGTGCTGACGCAGGACAACACGTGGGTGCAGCAGTGGCTCGACGTGCTCTCTCGAACGCCTCGCAGGCGGTCATCGACTCGCTCAACCAGAACGTCGTGGGCCGGTACGCGACGCACCGCCTCCAGCTGCTGCTGTCGCGCGACACGCGTGACGACATCCTCAACACCTACCGCGGATCGTGGTACAACCTGATCGCGGAGATCGCCGGCGGCCCGCTGCGGGGCACGAGCAGCTTCACCAAGCTGGTCGGCGAGGTGGCGGGCTACCGGCCGGTCAGCGCGGCTGGGTGGTCGCCGCCCGGCTCCGCTCCGGCACCATCGACCCTTTCGGCTCGCCGCCGGCGTTCACGCCGACGCGCGATCGGGATCGACCCCGAGGCTCGCCAGCGTGCCGCTCGAGGACCGGTTCCGGATCGGCGGCGTCAACTCGCTCCGCGGCTACAACGAGAACGAGCTGCCGCCCTACGGCGGGCTCGCCGTCATCCAGGGCAACGTCGAGGCGCGAATTCCCATCGTCGGGCCGTTCGGGCTGGAGGCGTTCGCCGATTTCGGGAATGTTTGGCCGCGGGCGTCGCACATCAAGGCCAGAAGACTTCCGTCCGGGGTTCGGGGACGCGCCCTATGATGGAGGAGACGTCCGCTACGTGGCCGGCCTCGGCGGGCGTCTCAACCTGCCGTTCGGTCCGCTCAGGCTCGACGTGAGCTGGAGCGGCCGTCCGGAGATCGTCGGCCGCGATCGACACGCGGTGTGGCAGTTCGCGATCGGCCCACCTTCTAGGCGTAAGCGATGAACGGATCCGCGGAAGACCCGAAAGACCTCGAGTCACAGGACGAGCCGCGCCCGCACGCGGAGCCGCACGGCCTCGTCGAGGAGATCCGCGAGGAGCTCCACGAGGTCGTCGAGGAGATCCACGAGGTCGTCGAGCACGTTCCGCCGCCCGTGCGCTGGACGGTGCGCAAGCTGGCCGCGCTGATCCTGGTCTCCGTTCGTCGCGTTGCTCGTGATCGGGTTGATCTCGATCGCGGCGTACTTCGCCCACCGCACCGAGCTGGTCGCGCAGGAGCTGACGCTGTTCGTCAACCACACGCTGGCGACGCGCAGCGACGTGCGCGTCGAGTTCCGCGACGTCCGTGGCAACCCGTTCCAGCGCGTCCGGCTCATCGGCCCGCGGGTCGTGCTTCGCGCGCGAGGGCGGCCCGCCGCTGCTCGAGGCGCCGTGGATCGAGCTCGGCTACTCACCGTTTGCGTGGATGCGCGGCAAGGGCCGCGTCGAGATCATCGTCGAGTCGCCGACGGTGCACGTGGTGCGCAACCCGGACGGGCACATGCGCCTGCCGACGTGGAAGACGTCGGGCACCCCCGGCAAGCCGCGCGTGTTCGATGTCCACCTGGTGCTGCGGAACGGCACGGTCGAGCTGCCGGAGCCGCTGGGCGCCGTGACCGGGCTCACCGCCGACGCGCTGGTGTCGACCGGGACGCAGACGCATCGTCGTGATCCCGCACGCCGGCTGGGCGTCGGGTCCGTACGAGACCCACGACCTGCGCTGAGCGCCGATGGTGAGCGCGGGCGACAGCGTGCGGCTCACGATCCAGCGGCTCACCACGCCCGCGACCTGGCGTTCGCCGGCCGCGCCGAGTGGCGCAAGGGCTCGGGCGAGCGGCGGGTCCATATGGACGTCGAGCGCCTGAGCTGGCGCTGGCTCGCCAAGGTGACCGGGAACAAGACGTTCGACGTGCCCGGCGAGGCGCAGGCCACGATCGACGGACTCGGCGACCGCCGCTGGCAGGGACGCTTCGACTCGCATCTGGCATGGAACGATCTGCCGATGACCGGCGACGGCGGGTTCACGTGGACAGCGGCAGGCTCAACGTGCAGCCGCTCCACGCGCAGCTCCGCGGCCGGCGAATTGAGGGCCGCGCGTCGTGGTCGCGCGCAGGATGGGAGGTCGCGGGCGCGGTCGCGCACGGTGAGCCGTCGCAGTGGAAGGCGATCAACATCACAGGCTGGCCGAAGGGCGACTTGAACGGTGGGTTCCGCTACACCGTCGATACGCGCACCGGCGTCTCCAACGGTTCGTTGTCGGCGGATCTCACCGGGTCGGAGCTCGCGGGCTGGCGTGTCGACGCCGCCAAGGTCGAGGCCGAGCTGCCCGCGCGCGGTCCGCGGCCGTTCGCGGTCGACGCGCACGCGGCGCGGCGGCGCGTTCCAACTCGACGGCACGACGACGCCGACGGGATGGTCGGGCACGTACGCGGTGCAGGAGCTGCCGCTCGACGAGTGGCCCGACGGCCGCGCGAGCGGGATCCACGGCATGCTCCAGCAGGCGGCGGGGACGGTCGAGGCGCGCGAGGGCGGGCTCTTCGTCACCGGCGACCTCGCCGGACGACGCACCGACTGGCTCGGGCTCACGGCCGAGGGCTGGCGTCTCGAGGGCGTGAGCGGGCGACTGCTGCCGACACCCGACCTCGGCTCGCTCGCACGTCTCCACGGCGTGATGTTCCTCGGCATCCACTTCGACAGCGTGGCCACGGGCACGCGGCTCGGCGACCGGGCGCTCGAGCTCGGCGGGCTGCAGGCGAACGCGGGCGATTCACTGGTGCGCGTGGACGGCACCGTGTCGTGGGACCGCGCAACGTGGCGCGCGTCGCTGTCGCACGCCGAGGCGCACAGCTCGCAGTTCCATTGGCTCGCCGATCCGCCGATCGATCTGCGCGGGGACGCCGACGGCGTGACGTTCGAGCGGCTCGAGGCCCACGATCAGGACGCCCACGCTGACGGTGCAGGGGCGGTGGGCAGTGCCGGGCGGAAGCTACAGCTGGCAGGGACGCGTGCAGGGCCTCGACCTCGCGCGCATCGGCCTGCCGCCCGAGTGGGGCTCGCCGGCCGTGCCGACGTTCGCCTCGACGTCCACGGGCGCGCCGGGGATCCGCGCTGGGAGTTCGAGGGCCAGGCGCATCAGCCCACATGGTCCGGGCATCGCGGCGACTCGCTCGCGCTGTCGCTTCGCGGGGCTCCGTCGACGCTCGACGTTCGTGCCTCGACGTTCCGGCTCGACGACGGGATGCTGCGTGTGCACGGGCGGTTCGAGCGCACGGAGAGGCCGTGGCCCGACTCGCTCACCGGCACGGCGGTGTTGCGCTGGCTGGCGGGTGCGCAGGGTGGAGCGGTGCGGCGCGCGCCGATCAGTTCCCGGTTCGCCGCCTCGAGGTGGTGAGCGCCGGGTTCGAGGATTGGTCGGGGGCGATGAGCGGCGATGTCACGTTCGGCGGGCGGCCGCGCGCTCCGGAGTTCCAGGTCAAGGGCGGCGCCAAGCCGCTCAACTGGCGCGAGTTCAGCATCCCCGAGCTGACGGTGACGGCACGCTACTTCGACCATTGGCTCGACGTGAGCGAGCTGCGCGCCGTGCGCGAGAACCTCACCTCGACGGCGCACTTCGTGATCCCCATCGACCTGTCGTTCGAGGCGAAGCCCAAGGTGCGCGACGAGCCGCTCGAGGGCGAGATCGACGTGCGGAACGGCGACCTCGCCATCCTGCCTCGCCTCGTTCCGTTCCTGGGCTCGGCGTCGGGACGCTTCGAGATGTCGGCGGAGGTCGCGGGAACCGGGGCGAAGCCCGACGTTCATGGCATCGCGCGCGTGAGCGGCGGCGCGTTCCGAGTCGCGGGGCGGAGCGAGGTGTTCAGCGACGTCCAGGCCGGGATCCGTCTCGACGGCTCCACGCTGCGCGTCGACACGCTGACCGCGAAGCAGGGTGAGCGCGGCCGGGTGACCGTGCGCGGGAGCGCCGCGCTCAAGTCGTTCGTGCCCGAGAGCTACCGCTTCGAGGTCAGGGCCCGCGAGATGACCTTCTCCGAGCCCGGAGTCTACGCGGTCCAGGCCGACGGCGACTTCGTAATCACACCCGGCGGCCAGGTCCACGGCCAGCCGGTGCCGCTCGTGACGGGGCGGGCGAGTGTCCGCCGCGCCGTCATCCTGTTCGACTTTGCCAAGCAGACGGAGGACCAGCAGCTCGCCGCCAGCAACCAGCCCCTCTACTGGCTCTACCGGATCGACCTGGACGCGAAAAGCGGCATCCACTGGCAGCCTCCGGATGCCGATATCGAGTTCAACGCCGATCTGACCGCCGAGCAGACGCCTTCGGAGCTGCGCCTGTTCGGCGAGATGCACGCGTTGCGCGGTACCTACTACTTCTTGAGCAATCGGTTCACGGTCCGGCAGGCGGATCTCACGTTCGACAACGTCTCCGGCGTGAACCCCATGATGGACGCGGTCGCGACGACCCAGTGGTGCCCTCGACGACCCGGGGCCCCGTCGAGGCGCGAGCGCCAACCGCGATCGCCTCCATGAGGTCACCGTGCATATCTCCGGCCGGGCGCGGGAGCCCGACATTGCCTTCTCGAGCGATCCGTCCGATTGGGACGAGCCGGAGATCCTGCGCCAGCTCACGGTCGGTCGCTTCGTGACCAACGGCGCCTCGGCCAGCGCGGACCCGTTCGACAACTACATCACGCGCGCCATCAATCGCACGCTGTCGGACGAGATGTCACGAGCGTTCAACGGCTACCTGAGCGAGGTGGCAGCTCGACCGCGAGCAGGGTGGCCTGTTCGCCGGCCAGGGCGAGGTCATCCTCGGCGTGGGCTCACAGATCACGCCCAACCTCATGCTGCGCTACCGGCAGCGGGTCCCGGGGCTCGGTCGGCCGGTGTCGGCGATCGATCAGAATGCGCCCAGCCTGAACCCGTTCGAGCGGGACATCGAGGCCGAATATCGCCTGACCCGATTTTTCTTTGTCACCTCTGAGTACACGCAGCGTCGAATACTCAGCGGCACCCCTCGACCTCGACCGAACACGACTTCAACCTCAACCTCAAGGCGCGCTGGGAGTACTAGTTAGGGGATGCTCGCTCCATTTGACAGGATCGGAACCCGGCGACGGGTCAACGGTGTACACTGGTGCAGGTTCGTGGCCGGGACCCCGGGTCACCGGGTCGCTCGAAAGGATGTCTTGATGCTCGGTTGGAAGCGCCGCCTGGCCGCGGTTCTGGTCGCCACCGCCCTCACCCTCCCGGCCGTGGCCCACGCCCAGTACTTCGGCCAAAACAAGATCCAGTACCAGAAGCGCGAGTGGAAGAGCATCACCTCCGACCACTTCGAGGTCTACTTCTGTGCCGGCCTCGACAGTCTGGCGATGCGTGTCCTGGATCTCGCCGAGAAGACGGACATCGTCCTGTCCCAGCGCATGGGGCACTCGCTCGGGCGCCGCGTGCCGATCATCATTTACGGCTCGCACAACGATTTCGCCCAGACCAACGTCACACCCGAGCTGATCGATGGCGGCACCGGCGGCTTCACCGAGGTGCTGCGCAATCGCGTCGTGCTCCCGTTCCCCGGCTCGTACGAGGACCTCCGCCACGTCGTCGTCCACGAGCTGACTCACGCTTTCATGTTCGACGAGCTCTACCAGGGCTCGGCGTCGTCGATGATCGCGCGGCAGAGCTTCTTCTCGGCCCCGCTGTGGTTCGCCGAGGGCATGGCCGAGTACTTCTCGCTCGGCATGGAGAGCAACGCCGAGGTGTTCCTGCGCGACGGCACGGTCGAAGGCTACCTGCCGCCGCTCCAGTACTCGGGCGGCTACATCGTCTACAAGCAGGGGCAGTCCGCGATCAGCTATCTGTGCGCGCGCTACGGCGAGGAGCGCCTGCGCGAGCTGCTGCGCCGCATCCGCCAGATGCGCAACTTCGACCGCGCGTTCGAGAAGACGATGGGCATGCCGGTGGCGAAGTTCGACGAGCGCTGGCAGGCGTGGCTCAAGAAGCAGTACTGGCCGACGGTGGCGCGCAAGGACGCACCGGAGGAGTTCGCGCGCCGGCTCACCGATCACCGTCGCGACCCGAGCCATTTCAATACGTCGCCGACGGTGTCCCCGCAGGGGGACCGGATCGCGTTCTTCTCCGACCGCCGCCAGTACACCGACGTCTTTCTCATGTCCGCGCTCGACGGCAAGATCGAGCGGCGCGTCATCCGCGGCGAGCGCAGCGTGAAGTTCGAGAGCATCCCGTCGTTCCGCTCCTCGCTGTCGTGGTCGCCGGACGGCCGGACCCTGGCGCTCACCGCCAAGAGCGGCGGCCGAGACGTGCTGTACCTAATCGACGCCGACACCGGCAAGATGCTGCGCGAGATCCACGTCGACTGCGACGCGCTGTCGTATCCGACCTGGTCGCCGGTGAGCGATTCGCTCGTCGTCGTCGGACTGCGCGACGCGCGCTCGGACCTGTAGCATGGTCAACCTGAAGACCGGCCGGGTGACGCAGCTCACCAACGACACGTGGGACGAGAAGGATCCGACGTGGTCGCCGGACGGGCGCGAGATCACGTTCTCGTCCGACCGGTTGGCGCCGGTCGTCCTGCACCGGTGCGCACCGAGAGAGGGCTTCGGCGCGTACGCGATCTACAGCCTCGAGCTCGAGACCGGGGCGGTGAACCTCGTATGCGACACGGCGGGCGACGACCGCTGCCCGGCGTGGGCGCCGGACGGACGGCGGCTGGCCTTCATCACGGACTACAGCGGGACGCCCAACATTTATCTCTACGATCCCGCCGACTCGAATTTCACCCAGCTCACCGACGTGCTGGGTGGCGTCCAGAACGTGTCGTGGTCGCGGCAGAACGACCGGCTCGTGTTCTCGGCTTACAACCGTGGCGGCATTGACGTGTTCGCGGTCCGCGAGCCGCTGTCGGTGGACGGGGTGCTCGCGCGGCTGCGGCGCCAGTCGCCCCAGGCGGTGGTCACGTTCGCGCAGGCGCAGCGTCGCATGGTCGACTCCGTGAAGGTCGAGCGGCCGCTGGGCGCGCTCGCCAATGTGTGGCCGGATTCCACCGGCGCTCCGAACGCGGGTGGTGACACGACGCGCACGACCGGCTCGACCGCGGCGGATCCGCGCACCGAGACGACGGCGCATGCCGACACGCTCAGGCTCTCGCCCGACGACGCCGACATGGGCGCGAGCCCGTGGGCGCGCGGCGAGCCGATGCCGTTTCCGCGTATCGCGACAGCGTGCCGGTCCTTCAGTCCCACTTCGACCTGGTCGAGCGCGGGCGGACCATTCGAGGTCCCGGACTCGGTGCTGTCGCAGAAGGCCACGCCGTACAAGCCGCGGCTCGCGCCCGACTACGGCGGCGCGGGGTTCTTCGCCGCGAGTGGCTACGGCGTCGTGGGGTCGACCCAGTTCGTGTTCTCGGACTTCCTGGGGGACCACTCGCTGTATCTGGCGACGGACGTCCTGAGCCAATCGCTGTCCGAGACCAACGCGATCGCCGTGTACAACTACCTGCCCCGGCGCTGGGACTACGGGTTCGGTGTGTTCCATTTCAGGGACTACCTGAACTCGAACGTCACCGGGCTGGGTGAGGCGCTTCGGCTCGTCGCGGCTGTTCTCAGGCGCCGATTCGGCGGCATCCTCAGCACGGCGTATCCGTTCGACCAATTCAAGCGCGTCGAGTTCACGTTCACGCAGATGTTCCTCGAGCGGCAGTTCTTCGAGGAGGACCTGTTCGGCAACCTGTTCAAGGCGAACACCGAGTACCGGTCGGTGACGTCGCCGGCGGTCTCGCTGATCGGCGACAACACGCTGTTCGGATACTACGGACCGGTGAACGGCGTCCGCTACAACCTGACCTACAGCCCGTCCTTCGCGGTCGCCGACCACGGTCTGTCGTACCAAACCGTCACGCTCGATATGCGGCGGTACTGGGATCTGACCTCGGGCTACGCGTTCTTCGGCCGCGTCCTCGCGGGCGCCAGCGGCGGCACGAACCCGCAGACGTTCCGGGTGGGCGGCTGGAACACGCTGCGCGGCTACGAGGACTTCTCGCTGCTACGGCTCGCGCATCGCGATCACGAACATCGAGCTGCGCTTCCCGTTCATCCAGCAGATGGGGCTCGTGGGACCGGTGCCCATCGGCCTGTTCAACCTGCGCGGCGTGTTGTTCGCCGACCTGGGCGCGGTCTGGTACGACGATCAACGGCTGCGCCTCACGCACGTCGTCGACGGCCACCGCCGCACGCCCAATCCGGTGCTCGGCGACGGCATCGCGCGCCGGAGTTCGGCACCGGCATTCGCACGTCGTTCGCGTTCATGATCCTCAAGCTCGACGTCGGCTGGCCGACGGACTTCTATAACGTGTCGCGCCCGCAGTGGTACTTCAGCATCGGGCCGGAATTCCGAGGCAAAGCACCCCACGCAGCCCCCGGAGCGGTGGACGCTCCGGGGCTTTCGTTAGATTGCGGCCGCGTTCGTCTCCCACCCTCACCGAGCGGGACTCTTCGCCTCGTGGACACGCTTCTCTCGCTCAACAACGCCCAGCGCGCCGCCGTCGAGCATCCCGGCGGACCGCTGCTCGTCGTCGCCGGCGCCGGCAGCGGCAAGACCCGCGTCCTCACCGCGCGCGTGGCGTGGCTGCTCGCGAGGGGCGTTCGGCCCGAAGCCGTGCTCGCGTTCACATTCACGAACCGCGCCGCGCGCGAGATGCGCGCCCGCCTCGAGCCCTCGCTCGGGAAGCGGCGCGTTCGTTGTGGGTGGGAACGTTCCACGCCACGGCCGTGCGCATCCTGCGCCGCGAGGCGCGGGTCCTCGGGCTGCCCTCGGGGTTCGTGATCTACGACCGCGAGGACCAGGAGGACGTCGTGCGCGAGATCCTGCGGCGCCTCGAGCTGCCCGAGGATCCGTTTCGGCCGGGCGCCGTGCTGGGGAAGATCTCCGACGCCAAGAACGCGCTCGCGACCCCCGAGGACATGGCGCGCACGGCGGCGCCGCCGTTCGGGAGCCGTCTCGCCGACGTCTACGAGGAATATCAGCGCGCTGCGCGCGGCAGGGAGCGCTCGACTTCGACGATCTCATCGCCGAGTCGGTGCGGTTGCTGCGCGACCGGCCCGAGATCGGCGAGCGCTACGCGCGGAGGTTCGAGCACGTGCTCGTCGACGAGTACCAGGACACGAACCACGCCCAGTTCCTGCTGATCCAGTCGCTGGCGTCGTACCACAAGAACCTGTTCGTGGTCGGCGACGACGATCAGTCGATCTACGGCTGGCGCGGCGCCAATCTCGCCAATCTGCTCGATTTCGAGTCGGCGCTTCCCGGGCGCCCAGGTCGTGCGGCTGGAGCAGAACTACCGCTCGACGGCCAACATCCTGCGCGCGGCCAACGCGGTGATCGAGAACAACCGCGCGCGCAAGGGCAAGACGCTGTGGTGCGAGCGCGAGGACGGCGCCAAGATCCGATTCGTGCTCGCGGCCGACGACGTCGACGAGGCCCGCCGCGTGCGGAACCTGCTCGCCGACCACGTGAAGCGGGGCGGCGCGCTGCGCGACGTCGCGGTGCTGTACCGCACCAACGCCCAGTCGCGCGCGATCGAGACCGAGCTCCGCCAGGCGCGGATGCCGTACGAGATCGTCGGCGGCGTGTCGTTCTATCAGCGCCGCGAGGTCAAGGACCTGCTCGCCTACCTGCGCCTGGCCGTGAACCCGAGCGACTCGGTGTCGTTCTGGCGGGTGTGGAACACGCCGCGGCGTGGGCTCGGAGCCGCGGTGCGCGCGCAGGTCGAGGCGCGCGTGCAGGGGACCGGCGTGCCGCCCACCGAGGCGCTGCGCGATCTGGTCGAGCGCGGCGCGCTGGCGCGCGCCGCGACCACTGGGCGCCCGCGCGTTCCTCGACGTTCTCGCCGAGCTGCGCGCGCGCGCCGAGGAGCCGGTCGACGTGCTGTTCGCGCGCCTGCTCGAGGCGCACCGACTACCTTGCCAGCCTCGAGAGCGACGAGGGACGCGGCGGACCGTAAGGCCAACGTGCGCGAGCTGGGTGTCTGCGGCCGAGGAGTTCGCGTCGTCGGGGGCGGGAGGCTCTGAGGACTTCTTGGCGGAGAGTGCCCTCATCACCGACGCCGATCGCGTCGACGGGCGGCGGACCGCGTGCTGCTGCTCACCGCGCACAACGCCAAGGGGCTCGAGTTCCCGGTCGTGGTCGTGGCGGGCCTCGAGGAGGGATTGTTCCCGCACGCCTCGTCGCTCGAGGACAGCGCCGACCTGGAGGAGGAGCGGCGGCTGTTCTATGTCGCGCTGACGCGCGCGCGCGATCGCGTCGTGCTCACCGCCGCGGCGTATCGCCGGCGTTTCGACGGCTCCCGCGGCGGCGCCGTGTCGCGGTTCGTCGACGAGGTGCCCGAAGACCTGCTCGAGCGCGAGCTGGTGCCCGCGCGGCCTCGCCGGGACGAGGGCGGATGGGGCGGACGCTCGGCCGCGCACCCGCTTGGCGCGGGCGCGCGGTGCCGGTCGAAGCGGGTGAAGCGGTCGAGGCGCATCGCGCCGGCCTCGACGCGCCATCGCGCCGTCGGGCGCTCGGTCTACCACGCGCAGTTCGGCCGCGGCGTGGTGATGGCGGTCGAGGACGCGTGGGGCGACGCCAAGTTCACCGTGCGGTTCGGCAGCACCGTGCGCAAGGTGCTCGGCCGGTTCCTGAGCGGGGAGGGGACGGCGATGGAGCATGACGAAGTCCGACGCGTCGCCGAGCTCGCGCGTCTCGAGATCCCGGACCGCGATCTCGCGCGCACCGCGGGCGGAGCTGTCGGCGGTGCTCGAGTTCGTGGCCGCGCTCCAGCGCCTCGATCTGTCGGGCTGCCAGCCGATGTCGTTCGCCCCGGCCGCCGCGCCCCTGCGCGAGGATGCGCTCGACGGTCGGAGGCTGACCGCCGAGCAGGCGACCGCCGCGGCGCCGGCGAGCGAGGACGGTTTCTTCCTCGTGCCGCCGATCGTCGAGAACCTCCAGCCGTGAGCCGGAGCCGGTGAGCCCGCGCGACGGGTGGTGGAGCTCTCGGCCGCCGATCTCGCCGCGCGCGTCGACGACGGCGCCGTCGCCGTCGACGAGGCCGTGGAGTCGGGGTGGGGTGAGCCCGCGCGTACGTGGGAGGCGGACGTCCACGCGGTCGTCCACACCGACACGCAAGCGCGGAGCGCCGCCGCGCGCGCCGCGCGGCCGGGACCGCTCCACGGCGTGCCGGTGCTGGTGAAGGACAACCTGTGCACGACGGACTACCCGACGACGTGCGGCTCGCGCATCCTCGGCGGTTACGTCGCGCCGTACGACGCCACCGTGATCCAGCGCCTGCGGGCGGCCGGCGCCGTCGTCGTCGGCAAGGGCAACATGGACGAGTTCGCGATGGGCTCGTCGACCGAGCACAGCGCGTTCGGGCCGACGCGGAACCCGTTCGATCTCGAGCGCGTCCCGGGAGGATCGAGCGGCGGCCCGCGGCGGCGGTCGCGTACGGCCTCGTGCCCGATCAGCCTCGGCTCGGATACCGGCGGCTCGGTGCGCCAGCCGGCGGCATTCTGCGGGTCTATGGCCTGCAAGCCGACCTACGGCCGGCTGTCGCGCTACGGCCTCGTCGCGTTCGGCTCCTCGCTCGATCAGGTCGGCGTGTTCGCACGGCACGCGATCGATCTCGTCACCACGTACGCGCGCGCTCGCGGGGCCGGATCCGTTCGACGCGACCACGCGCCTGGGCCCGGCGCCCGACCTGGCGCGACTGGGACTCGGGCGTGCGCGGGCTCACGTTCGGATGGCCGGCGAACCTGTGGCGCGAGGGTGTCGACGCCGAGATCGTTGCGGCGCTCGAGCGCGCGGCGGCGGCCCTCGAGCGCGCGGGCGCGCACGCGCGTGCCGTTCGACTTCCTGCCCAGCGAGTACTCGGTCGCGACGTACTACCTCGTCGCCACCGCCGAGGCGAGCTCGAACCTCGCGCGCTTCGACGGCGTGCGCTACGGCTTCCGCCACCGGACTCGGACGACGTCCGCTCGCTGTACGTCAACACCCGCAGCGCCGGCTTCGGTCCCGAGGTGCGGCGTCGCATCCTGCTCGGCACGTACGCGCTCTCGGCCGGTTACTACGATGCCTACTACCTCACCGCTCAGCGCGCGCACGCGCATCCGGCGCGAGTACGAGACGGCGTTTGGACGCTGCGACGTCATGCTCATGCCGGTCACGCCGACGCCGCCGCTTCAGGCTCGGCGAGAAGCTCGACGACCCGCTGGCGATGTACCTGAGCGACATCTTCACGATCGGCGCCAACCTCGCCGGCATTCCGGCGCTGACGTGTCCCGGCGGGCGCACCGCGTCGGGGCTCCCGATCGGGATCAGCTGCTGGCGCCCGATGACGGCGAGGGTCGGCTGCTGCGCGCCGCGCGCGCGCTCGAGGTCGACGGCGACGAGACGCGGTTGGATCGGCGGCACGCCACGGAGTTCGCATGGCCTACGAAGCGGTAATCGGGCTCGAATGCCACATCCAGCTCAACACGCGCAGCAAGATGTTCTGCGGCTGCCCGGTCGAGTTCGGCTCGCGCCCCAACACCAACGTGTGCCCGGTGTGCCTCGGGCTCCCGGGCGCGCTGCCGCGCACCAACGCCGCCGCGATCGAGGCGGCGCTGCGCGCTGGGGCAGGCACTCGGCTGCGAGATCCGATGCGAGAGCGTGTTCGCGCGCAAGAACTACTTCTATCCCGACATGCCGAAGAACTACCAGATCAGCCAGTACGACCGGCCGCTGTGCGAGGACGGCGCGCTGCCGGTGCGGCTCGACAGGCACGCTGCGCGCGTTCCGCGCTCGATGCGCATCCACGCCGAGGAGGACACCGGCAAGTCGTTCCATCCCGAGAAGCACGGCGACCGCCGCGTGTCGCGCGTCGACTTCAACCGCGCCGGCGTGCCGCTGCTCGAGCTGGTCACGACGCCGGTGCTGCGCACGCCGGCGGAGTGCGGCGCGTTCCTCACCACGCTGCGACGGTTGGTGCGCTGGCTGGAGATCTCGGACGGTGACATGGAGAAGGGGCATCTGCGCTGCGACGCGAACGTCAGCCTCAGGCCGGTCGGGAGCGAGCGCCTCGGCACCAAGACCGAGATCAAGAACCTGAATTCGATCCGGGGCGTGGAGAAGGGCGTCGCCGCCGAGATCGGGCGCCAGCAGGGCATCCTCGAAGCCGGCGGTGCGATCGAGCAGGCGACGCTGCTCTACGACGCCGACCGCGACCACATCGCGATCATGCGCTCAAGGAGCACGCACACGACTACCGCTATTTCCCCGAGCCCGACCTGCCGACGCTCACCGTGTCCGAGGACGCGATCGCGGCGGCGCGCGAACGCACTGCCGGAGCTGCCGTGGGCGCGCGAAGAGCGTTTCGTGCGGACGCTCGGCCTGCCGGCCTACGACGCGGCCGTGCTCACCGACCAGCGCGAGCTCGCCGACTACTACGAAGCGTGTGCGCCGGAAGGCGAGGCGCAAGCTCGCCAGCAACTGGGTGATGACCGAGGTGCTGCGCGTCGTGAAGGAGCGCGATCTGTCGCTCGCCGATTGGTCCGCGCGCGTGCCCGCCGCGCGGCTGCGCGACTTCCTCGCGCGCGTGGCGCAGAAGGAGCTGCCCGGTCCGCTCGCCAAGCAGGTGTTCGCGTGGATGATCGACGAGGACGGCGACGTCTCGGCGCTGCTCGCGCGCCACGGCGTCAAGGTGCAGGGCTCGGACGAGGAGCTGCTGCCGATCGTCCGGCAGGTGCTCGAGGAGCATCCCGGGCCGGTGAAGCAGTACCTCGGCGGCAAGACCGCGACGCTCGGGTTCCTCGTCGGCCAGGTGATGAAGAAGAGCGGCGGGCAGGCCGTGCCGCACACGCGTGCAGGAGATGCTGCGGTCGGAGCTCGAGGCTTGTCGCAGCGATGAGCCGCGAGGCACCCGCCCGTTCTTGCCCTCGCGGTGCGCGGACACTAGAGTGCGAAACATGTCGCCCGCACGCATTCTGATCCTGGGATCGGGGGGACGCGAGCACGCGCTCGCGTGGCGTCTCGCGCGCGATCCCGAGGCCCCCGAGATCCTGGTCGCGCCCGGGAACGAAGGTGTCGCCGCGAGCTTCCGCCGCATCGATCTCGATCCCGCCGACGCGCCGCGTGTGATCGACGCATGCCGGCGCGAATCCATCGATCTCGTCGTCGTCGGACCGAGGGCCCGCTCGCGGCGGGGATCGCCGATCGGCTGGACGAGCACGACATCGCCGTGTTCGGCCCGTCGCGTGAGGCCGCGCGCCTCGAGTCGAGCAAGGCGTTCGCGAAGGAGGTGCTGCGGGAGGCGTCGGCGCCGACCGCGCGAGCCCGCGTGCTCGAAAGCGTGGAGGCCGCGCGCCGCGGGATCGCCGACGCCGAGCCGCCGTGGGTGCTCAAGGTCGACGGGCTGGCGTCCGGCAAGGGCGTGCTCGTGACCCGCGACCGCGCCGAGGTCGATGCGTTCCTCGCCGGCTGCTTCGGCGCCGAGCGCTTCGGCGCGAGCGGACGCCGCGTCCTGCTCGAAGACTTCGTGGCCGGCGAGGAGCTGTCGGTGATGGCGGTGTGCGACGGCGAGCACGCGGTGATCCTGCCCGCGGCGCGCGACTACAAGCGCGCCGGCGACGGCGATCACGGGCCCAACACCGGCGGGATGGGAGCCTTCGCGGCCCCGAGCTGGCGGACGAAGCCCTCGAGCGCACGGTGCGGACGCGGATCGTCGAGCCCGTGCTCGCCGTACTGCGCGCCGCGGCATCCCGTTTCGCGGCCTGCTCTACGCCGGGCTGATGCTTGGGCCGGACGGCGTGCGCGTGATCGAGTTCAACGTGCGCTGGGGCGATCCGGAGGCGCAGGTCGTGCTGCCGCTCGTCTCCGGCTCGCTGTCGCGTCTGTTCGCGGGTGCCGCGCGCGGGCGCGCTCGACGCACGCCGCGGTCGGGCGCGATTCCGGCGCGGCGGTGACGGTCGCGCTCGTCGACGAGGGTACCGGGCGCGCTTCGCGGCGACGGCTGGATCGAGGGGCCTCGACGACATCGCGCGCGAGGCCGGACCGCGTCGTGTTCCACGCCGCCACCGCACGGAGCCCGGAAGGGTGGCGCGTGCGCGCCGGCCGCGCCGCCTACGTCACCGCGCTGGCGCCGACACGCCTCGAGGCGCGGGCGCGCGTGTACGATTCCATCGATCGACTCGGCGGGCGGGGCTGGCGCTGCCGCCGCGACATCACGCTCGCCGCCGGGGACGCGCGCGGCGCCGCGTCGCCGACGAGGATGGCCCATGCCTGCTGGGAAGCCGCCGACGCGCGTCGGGATCGTGATGGGAAGCGAGAGCGATCGTGTGACGATGGAGGAGGCGGCGCGTGTGCTCGAGGAGTTCGGCGTCGGTAGTGAGGTGTCGGTGCGCTCGGCGCATCGCACGCCGGACGCGGCGGCGAGCTGGGCG
>ERZ1370068.9665-contig-8425_pt1 | contig 79716 bp, 104 predicted proteins | sample MGYA00561227_ERZ1370068 | MGnify/ENA primary metagenome ERZ1370068 (study PRJEB38410, sample SAMEA6850437) | metagenome | study: Metagenomic assessment of the ecological functions of the soil: analysis of the soil microbiota associated with the...
TTGTACTTCGTTCAGTTACGTATTGCTAGCCTGCCAACGTTGTGGTAGAACTTGAAGCTCACGAGTGGGTCGGTAATCTTAGCGACGATAACAAATAATATAAGTTCTGGGGTTTTGGACCGGCAGGAGGGGCTGGGCTGAACCGTACCAGGGCCCATGATCCGAGTGATGGTGGGGGATACGGTTGAAATCCATTTTGAAGAACAACAAGGATAGTAAGGAGAAAGTCACAACATTGACCTTCGGCATGCGGTCACTGGAGCCGGGTATGGCGGAGCAGCAATGCTCAATACCGAGCCAGGGAGGAAATGAAGTTGCGGTTTAAGGCCCTCAATGCTGGCCTCTATTTTTATCACTGCGCCTACCACGCGTCTCCATCCATTCCTGAACACATTGCTAATGGAATGCAACGGCGGCATCTCAGTTGAGCCGGTTGGTGGGCTTAAGAAAGTAGACAAAGAATTTTATGTCGTGCAAAGCGAGTTTTACACCGAAGCCTGGTAAGAAGGGCGATACCTTGGAGTTTTCGTTCGATAATGGGTTAGCTGGAGAGCCTTCACATGTGGTGTTTAATGGAATGTCAGGCGCGCTTGTCAAAAATCCTCTGATGGCCAAGGTGGGCGACACCATTCGAATGTTCTATATCAATGCAGGACCTAACCATGTCGCTTCATTGGCACATCATCGGCGAGATATTTGACAGGGTGTACCCCGAGGAGTTGCCTTGATTGACATCCTCCATTGCAGAACCTCCAAACCACCGTCGTGCCTGCGGGTGGTGCTTCCATGGCAAATTAAGGTCGAAGTGCCCGGAACCTATATCAATGGGACCACTCAATCTTCCGCATTGCAAAGGGGCACTAGATTGGCCTGCTGAAGGTAAGAGGGTCCAGAGCAAACCGGACATCTACAAAGGCCTGAAGTAATCCGCAGGTAGGTTAAAGCTGAGATTTTTAAACCGCCAAGCGCGCAGGTGCAGTGGTAGTCAAGCGTCATGGTTCTGAGGACCATGATGAGAAGTGACGCATTCGTGTGAGGAGAGGCGGTGCCTCTCTCCCTCTCTGTGTTTAGACAGGCAGCAGAGATCATAATGAGATTGGAAAAATGGCAGCGCGATAAGATGAGGAATCAGCGGAATCTTGACCGCGACGGTGATAGGCGGAGCCCTGCTGCCGGCTTGTACCGCATCGCGGCCGAAGAGATTATCCTGGCATTTGCTCGAACTGGGCGTTCTTGACGGTCGCCAACTGAGCTATTGATGTGGATGAGGAAGCCTAGACCAAAGATAATGCCGCCCGAGAACGTCGGCGAGGGCCTGAAGCATAGATCATTTGGCAGGTGGAGGAGCAAGGCTGGAATAGTGCGAATCCGCACTGGCCCGCACTGTCTGCGATATAACAGGAGAAGGGGTGCCTGCAGGAGAATGTGCCACGCGCGTGACGTGCTGCGGAATCTTCCCCTGTTTGACTGCTGCAGCAGGCAGTTACGCCGCGAAGCAGCATGCGGCACAGGGCTCGTATCAACCCGGACCTAAGCTTGCGCGGAGCTGTCGAGAAAAGTTCTTGTTGTGGGGGTTGGGACCAGAAAGAGGACATCACCGGCACCTGGTGTACGACAAGCTGTATCGCCAGGGGATCTTGGATGTGTATAGGCGCTGAGTTGGAACAAGCTACCGACAAGAACTTTCTCGGCGTCAAGGAGCCAACCTTGAGGATGGGTTGGGCTCGAATTCAAGCAGTTTCAGCCCTGCAATATCCCAACGCAAGCAGCTCTCCCCTCCTCGGCCCGTAGGGGCCAATTCTTCTGGGAACATTACCTCCAAGTCACGATGCTGACCATGGGGGTGGCCCCGAACCTTAAGTTCAGTGAAGGCGGCTTGGAATTCGTCCCCGGGTGATTCCCATTGGGTTGGGCTTCGACTTGAACGGCCCGCTCTTACACCAGGTACAGTACTGGGTTATCTGCGTGCAGTATGGCGCCGGCTTTTGAGTATCAGGTCTGAAAAACAGTCGATGATGAAGAATTCTTCATGATCCTTTCACTGAGCCGTTCATCTTAAGGGGCGATCACATTCGTCGAGCAAAACCACGGGGTCCCGAATTCCGTCTCGGGGAATTCGAGCAGCAGAAGAGACTCAACATCTGACTTGGAATCAGCCTCGATGAATGTCGGTCTGGGCGGCCGGTTCTAGGTGGCCAGCAATCAGATGAATATGGTGAATAGTTTCGGCACGATTGAGCTAATTTTGGTGGAGGGCACTTGAATGAATAGAGTTGCGCCCCCTGAGTTGGATCACTGTGGGACAAGCTCCGGCAGGATTGGTTGCGCTGTTCACGATGCTCTTGTTCACTCAACCCGGGCTCGCGGGGGAGGGGAACGACCGCACACCGCAAGCCCTGTTGAACAAAGGTATCATCACGCAACAGGAGCATGACCAAGCCGTCCAAGAGGAAGAACGTGCGGAGAGGTCGAAGAGGAAGAACGGGTCGAAGGCCGAAGAGGAAAAACGTGCGAAGCAGGCGAGGCTTTTTTCTACGAAGAACGGGGCTCACAGGTCTCGACTGGGCGGCTTCGCCGAATTCGATTTCATCGGCGACAATACGCAAAGCTTTCAGGGAACTCGTCGGCAATCGCCCGGTCTTGGGCATAGCAATACGGTGAACGAACGGGAGCAATACGTAACGCGTTGTACTTCGTTCAGTTACGTATTGCTCCAGATCGAAGGCGTGCATCGGCTGGCCGAGCTCGAGGTTCACGTAGTTCGTGATGTCGACGATCGTTGCTGATCGGGCCGGACGCCGGCGGCCTGCAGGCGCGCGGCCAGCCAGGCCGGCGACGGCTCCGACGCGGACGTCGGCGACCGCCGCGGCGTACCGGGGACACAGCTCGTCGTCGTCGATCGCGATACCGTGACGCGATCGGACGCGGCCGGTCGGAACCTGCGCAGACGACCGTCGCGTTCGGCGTCGGTGCCGGGCGGTGTGAGCGGCAGGTCGTAGGCGGTGGCGACCTCGCGCGCGAGGCCGAGCACGCTGAGCGCGTCGGGCCGGTTGGCCGTGACCTCGAAGTCGATCACGGCGTCGCCCGCCGTCGAGCGGCTCGATCGACGCGACCTCGAAGCCGCGCAAGCGCGAGCGTCGCCGCGACGTCCTCGGCGGACGCCTTGCACGTCGACGAACTCCCGCAGCCAGGAGAGAACCAGTCTCATGTCGTTCGTCGACCGCTCGGGACACGCCGAACTCAGTCTTACGTGGAACTGTTCCAGAAACCTGCAGATCGTTTTCGTAAAACAGCCGGATGTCCTCGACCTGGTAGCGCAGGATCGCGACCCGCTCGATGCCCATGCCCCAGGCGAAGCCGGTATAGCTTCTCCGAATCGTAGCCGACCGCCTCGAACACCGCCGGGTGGACCATGCCGCAGCCGAGGATTTCGATCCAGCCGCTTCTTCTTGCACATCGAGCAGCCGGCGCCGTCGCACGACCAGCAGCTGATGTCGACCTCGGCGCTCGGCTCGGTGTAGGGGAAGAAGCTCGGGACGGAAGCGCAGCCGCGACCGTTCGCCGAACATGTCGCGCGCGAAGGCGAGCAGCGTGCCTTTGAGGTCCGACAGCGAGATCCCTTCGCCGACCACCAGCCCTTCCATCTGCGAGAACGCCGGCGTGTGCGTGAGGTCGAGATCGTCGCGCCGGTAGACGCGGCCGGGCACGACGATCCGGATCGGCGGCTGGTGCGCCTGCATGTAGCGGATCTGCATCGACGAGGTGTGCGTCCGCAGCAGCGTCCGACGAGCGTCGCCGGGTCGCCCGTCGATCGGCGGCATCGGCGTCGCGAGGTACAGCGTGTCCTGCATGTCGCGCGCGGGATGCTCCGGCCGGCATGTTCAGCGCGTCGAAGCAGTGCCACTCGTCCTCGACCTCCGGCCCCTCGACGATCGCGAAGCCCATGCGCGTGAAGATCTCTTCCATCCGATCGCGGACGACGGTCAGCGGATGGCGGTGGCCGAGCCGCGGCACGGCGTCCGGGAAGCGTCACGTCGACGCCGCCGGCCGGCGCGGCGTCGCTGCGCCGCCTCTTCGTAGGCCTTCCATCGCGCCTCGACGGCGACCTTCAGCGCGTTGGCGTACTGGCCGATGTCTTTCTTCTGCTCGAGCGGCGCGCCGCCAATCAGCTGCATCCAGCGACGCGACGATGCTGTTCTTGCGTCCGAGGTAGCGGTCGCGGAGCGACTTGGCGTCGTCGACGCGACGACCGCCGCCGCCAGCTCGCGCTCGAACGCGGCGACGAGCGCGTCGACGGATTCGGAGCTGGGATGGAGGTCGGACATGAGTAGGGGCTAGAGCTAGGTGCTGGGTGCTGCGAGGCTAACGCCCGGCCCGCTAGCCCCTAGATCCTAGCACCTAGTCCCTGATGTTACTAGCGCGAGCAGCCGCTGGCGTTGGCGCGCCTTCGACGCGACCGCCTTCTCGGCGTTCTTCGCCGACTTGACGGCGATCTTCGCCGCGGACTTGGCCTGCTTGGCCAGCGTCGCAAACGCCGCCGGGCTGGAGATCGCCAGCTCGGACAGGCTCTTGCGGTCGAGCGTGATCCCGGCGTTCTTCAAGCCGTTGATCATCTGGCCGTAGGTCAGGCCGTGCTCGCGGGCGGCGGCGTTGATGCGGACGACCCACAGGCGGCGGAAGTCGCGCTTCTTGCGGCGGCGGCCGACGAAGGCGTAGCTGAGCGCGGTGTCGACCGACTCTTTCGCGGCGCGATACAGCTTGCTCTTGTTGGCGTAATAGCCCTTCGCCAGCCCAAGCAGCTTCTTGCGCTTGGCGCGCCGGACCGTTCCTCGTTTACACGCGGCATCTCTTCTATCTCCACGGTCCGGCTAAAGCCGGACACTACGTTGACGTCGGCTAATCTCGCGATCCTAGTCCCTAGTCCCCAGTCCCAGTCTCATTTATACGGCAGCATCCGTGCGATCTTCGGCACGTCGACCGCCGCGACGGTCGTCGTTCCCCTGAGGCCGCGCTTGCGCTTCCTGCGTCTTGCTGGTCAGGATGTGCTGATTGAACGCCTTGCCCCGCAGGAACTTGCCGTTCTTGGTCCGCTTGAAGCGCTTGGCGGCGCCGCGGTGGGTCTTCAGTTTGATCTTCTTCGCTTTTTCGCCATCTGTTCCTGTTGTTTAACCGCGGAGACACGCTGAGATCCGCAGAGCAAAACGTTCTTTCTTCTCTGCGTGTCTCCGCGCTCTCTGCGGTTCCGATCGTCGTCGTTACTTCGTCGCCGCCGCCGTGCCGCGGCCGCCTTCGCTTTTCCGCCGCCGCTCTGCGGACGCCGCGTCAGGATGGTGTGCATCTGGTTGCCTTCCATCCGCGGCATCGTCTCCGCGAGCGCCACGTCCGCCAGCTCCCCGATCAGCCGCTCGAGAATCCGCCGCCCGATCTCCGGGTGCGCCATCTCGCGGCCGCGGAAGAAGATCGTCGCCTTGACCTTGTCGCCGTCCTCGAGGAAGCGCTCGATGTGCTTCTTCTTGAACTGGTAGTCGTGCTCGTCGACCTTCGGGCCGGAACTTGATCTCCTTGACCTCGATCACCTTCTGGTGCTTCTTCGAGCCTCGCGCGCGCGCTTCTGCTCCTGGTACTGGTATTTCCCGAAATCCATGATGCGGCAGACCGGCGGCACGGCCGTCGGCGAGATCTCGACCAGGTCGAGCCCCTTCTGCTTGGCGATGGCCAGCGCCTGCGGCGGCGGCATGATGCCGAGCTGCGCGCCCGTGTCGTCGATGACGCGGATTTCGCGGACCCGGATGCGTTCGTTGACCCGCGTGCGGTCGTCACGGCGGGGACTTCTGTCGAAAGCGATAAATCCTCCTATATACCTTTGCGCGCGATTTCTTCACGCGCCGACGCGATGAACGCGTCGACCGGGCTCGCGCCCCTGATCGCCGCCGGCGCGCGCTCGCGCACCGATACCGTGCCTTCCGCGCTCTCGCGATCGCCGATGACCAGCATGTAGGGCACTTTCTGCAGCTGGGCCTCCCGGATCTTATATCCAATCTTTTCCTGCCGCTCGTCGAGCTCGACCCGGAGGCCGGCCGCCTGAGCGCGGTCCCGCACCGCGGCGGCGTAGGGCAGGTGGCGGTCGGCGATCGGCAGCACCACCGCCTGAATCGGCGCCAGCCAGAGCGGAAACGCCCCGGCGTAGTGCTCGATCAGGATGGCGATGAAGCGCTCGAAGCTGCCGAAGATCGCCCGGTGGATGACCACCGGCCGGTGCTCGGCGTTGTCGGCGCCGATATATTTCAGGTCGAAGTTCTCCGGCTGCATGTAATCGAGCTGGATCGTGGCGCACTGCCACTTCCGCCCGATCGCGTCGGTGACGTCGAAATCGATCTTCGGCCCGTAGAACGCGCCGTCCTTCTCGTTCAGGTCGTAGGCCATGCCGGCTGCGCTCGAGCGCCGCCTTGAGCTGCGCCTCGGCGTGGTCCCACGTCGCCACCTCGCCCATGTGCTCGTCGGGCATGGTCGACAGCTTCGCGGTGAACGGCAGGCCGAAGTCGCCGTAGACGCGCTGGACGAGCGCGGATCAGCCGCTCGACCTCGTCGCCGATCTGCTCCGGCGTCGACGAAGCAGTGCGCGTCGTCCTGCGAGAACTGGCGGACGCGGGTCAGCCCCGACAGCACGCCCGACGCCTCGTTGCGGTGCAGCGGCGTCTGCTCGTGATAGCGCACCGGCAGATCGCGGTAGCTGTGCGTCTGGCTCGCGAAGGTCAGGAAATGTCCCGGGGCAGTTCATCGGCTTCATGCTCATCGTCTCGCCTTCGGACTCGATGAGGAACATGTTCTGGCTGATAGATGCGCCCAGTGGCCGGAGCGCTCCCACAGCGCCTTGTTGTAGACGAGCGGCGTCTTCACCTCGACGTAGCCGGCCGGGAACAGCACCTCGCGCATGTAGTTCGCGAGCGTGTTGTAGAGCGTCGTGCCCTTGCCGAGCCAGAACGCCGCGCCCGGCGCCCACTGGATGGAACGTGAAGAGCCCGAGCTCGCGTCCGAGCTTGCGGTGGTCGCGCTTCTTCGCTTCCTCGATCTGCGTCAGGTGCGCCTTCAGCTCCTTGTCGGAGACGAACGCGGTGCCGTAGACGCGCTGCATCGGCTGGTTGCGCGCGTCGCCCTTCCAGTAGGCGTTCGACGTCGATGAGCAGCTTGAACGCCTTCAGCTTGCCGGTGGTCGGCACGTGCGGGCCGACGCAGAAGTCGACGAAGGTGTCCTTGTCCTTGATGGTGTAGACCGAGACGTCCTTCTGGCCTTCGGTCTTCTCGTCGATCAGCTGCACCTTCAGCGGCTCGCCGCGCTTCTCGAAGAACGCCGGTCGCTTCGTCGCGCGGCCACAGCTGCCGCTCGTAGACGAGGTCCTGCGCGGCGAGCTCCTTCATCTTCGCTTCGATCGCCTCGAGGTCCTCGGGCACGAACGGGCGCGGCGACGACGAAGTCGTAGAAGAAGCCTTCGTCGGTCGGCCGGACCGATGCCGCACTGCACGTCCGGAAACAGGTTGGTCACCGCGGCGCGCCAGCAGGTGCGCCGTGCTGTGGCGGTAGCAGCGGCAGCGCCTCGGGGCTCTTGTCGGTCACGATCCGGACCGCCGCGTCCCGCTCGAGCGGATAGGACAGGTCGACGAGCTTGCCGTCGACCACGCCGGCCAGCGCCGCCTTGGCGAGATGCGGAGAGATCTCTTCCGCAACGTCGCGGACGGGCGTTCCGGCCGGCACACTGCGACTCGAGCCATCCGGGAGTGTGACGGTGACTTGACTCATCGGGGGTCGTGACGAAGCTCTCGGCTTGTCAGCTCTGTGTCGCGCTTCCGGGCCGTCTGCATTTCTGCGCCGGCCGGCGAGCCGCTCGTTGGTAGGCACGGGTGGACTCGAACCACCGACCTCCTGCGTGTCAAGCAGGCGCTCTAACCTCTGAGCTACGCGCCTACATCCTCGCAAAAACCGACGTTAGACGAACGGTCAGTATAGCAGAATCGGGTAATTGGATAATCTGGTAATCGGGTAATTGATTGAGTAATTGGGCCAATCGCCAATCGATTACCCGATTACCCAATCACTCGATTACCCAATTCTTACGCGGCCTTTTTCGCTGAGTCGCTCGATCGCCTTGTCGAGGATCGGGTCGGTCGTCGGGGCCGGCTGCGCCGAACTCGACGTCCGGGTCGTCGACCGGGACCGTCGGCTCGAGCCCCTTTTCGTGCAGCGGATCGCCCTGCGGCGTCAGGTAGCGCATCGTCGACAGCCAGAGGCCGGCGCCGTCGGGCAGCCTGACCAGCTTCTGCGACGCGGCCCGGCCGATCGGTGTGCTCGCCAATCAGGTCGGCGCGCTGGTTGCCGGCCATGCGCCGACGCGAAAATCTCCGACGCGCCCGACGTGCCGGTGTCGACCAGGACGACGGTCGGCAGCGTCGACCGAGCCGTCGCCGGCCGCCGGCGGCAATCGTCTCGCGCGCGCCGCCCTTCGACCTCGCGGATCGCCAGCGTGCCCTGGCCGACGAACAGCCGCGCGATGCGCGAGGCCCTCGTCGATCGTGCCGTTCGATGCGCGCCGCACGTCGACGACGAGCTTCGATGGCGCCGCTCTTGGTCAGGTCGGCGATCTGCGATTTCACCTGGGCCGCGGTGTTCGGACCGATCGCCGCGACGCGGACGTAGCCGATGCCGGTGCCCGCCATCCGGCCGTTGACGACCGACGCCGGCTCGTTTTCGCGCGTGAGCTCGACGACGTGCGGGTCGTTCGGCGTTGCCGCGGATGATCGGTGACCGACACCTTCGATGCCGGGCGTCCCGCGCAGCGCGCGCACGCCTTCCCAGACCGACATGTCGCGCGTCGGCATGTCGTTGATCGCGCGGATGTAGTCGCCGGTGCGCAGGCCCGCCTTCGCCGCCGGCGAGTTGTCGCGCGCGGCGATGACGCGGAGATAGATGCTGACGGGTCAGCTCGAGGCCGACGCCGCCGGGCGGCAGCGCGCGCGCCGCTTTCGACCTGCTTCACCTGTGCGGCCGTGAGGTAGGCGCTGTCGGGATCGAGTCGCATCGGCGAGGCCGTGCATCGCGCCGCGCATCACCTTGTCGATGTCCGCGTCTTCGACGTAGTTGCTCGAGATCAGGCTCACCACGTCGTCGAAAATCTTGAGGTGCTGATACGTGTCCTCGCGCGCCATCACCCGGCCGAGGAAACCGCCGACGATCGCGAACGCGATCACCGGGCGCGGAGATGGACATCACGATGACGCGGGTGCGAGAGCTCATGACGCCTCAGCGTTCAGACGTTCATGGTTCAGGGTTCACCGTTCGACCTAACGTTTCTTCAGCCATTGTAAGGGATCGACCGGCTGACCGTCGACGCGGAGTTCGAAGTAGATGCCGTCCGAGCCCGACGGGATCGGCCCGGCGGTGCCCGACCGGCTGGCCGTGCTCGATCCGGGCGCCCTTCTTGACGGCAATCTCCAGCAAATCGCCGTACAAGCTGAAGCTCTGCGATGCCGTGATCCAGGATGACCAGATTCCCGAATCCGGCAAACGGTGCCCGCAAACGCGACGATCCCGTCGTGGACGGCGAGCGCGCTCGGCGCCTTCGGGCGCGGCGATCTCGATCCCGTTCGACGCCGACCCGCGGCCGAACCGCCGGCGCGACGGTGCCGTCCACCGGCCACGTCGAGGTCGCCGCGGAAGGGCCGGACAGCGGCAGCGCGGCTGCGGCCGCGCGGCGGCGCGCGCCGGTCGCCGAGATCGCGCAGCATCGCCTGCAGCTTCTGCTGCGCCGCCTGCAGCTCGCCCGACAGCTGCGCGTTCAGGTCGCGCCTGCTGATCGATGTCGCGGATGAGGTCGGTGCGCGCCTGCGCGGCGCGCTGCGGCGGCAGCCTGCGCTTTCTGGCCGCGCGGCGCGGAGGCGCGGCGAGCTCGCGCCGCGCGCGTCGAGCGCGCTGCGCGCGTTCTTCGAGCTCGCGCGAGCGTCTGCGCGTGTGTCGCGACGCGGTCGCGATCGAGCTTGGCCAGCGCGGCGACCGTTCGCGTCGACTGGCCGAGCCGGCGCAGGTCGGGCGTCGACAGCAGCAGCCGCAGATACCGGGCCTGGCCGAGCTTGTAGATCTCGACGAGCCGCTGCGCGCAGCTCGGGGCTGTTCCGACGCTCGACGGCCTCCAGCGTCTCCATCCGCGGCGCTGCGTCTCGTCGAGCTCGGCCTCGACTTCGCGCGGCGTCCGCGTCGACGCGCTTCAGCTCTTCCGGCCTTAATCTGCCGCTCGATCTCGAGCTTGCGCAGGTCGCCGAGCAGCGTGCGCTCGTCGGAGGCCAGACGATCCGGCTTCGCGCTGCAGCGCCTGCAGCCGCTCGGTCGCCGCGCCGCGCCAGCGCCTCGGTCCGCGCACGCTCGGGCGGCTGTGCGACCGCGACCACGAAGCAACCGCAGAGACCGCAAAGATCGCAGAGACAACGCAGAGAACAAGACTCTGCGTTCTCCGCGCGCTCAGCCCCCAGTCCCTGCAGTCCCCAGTCCCCTAGAAGATCGGCTTTCCATCTATATCTGACGGGTATCGGCACGCCGAAGTACTTCAACACCGTCGGCGCGATGTCCATGATGTCGGCGCGATCGACCGGCAAGCGGCCGGCTCGAGATCAGCGTGCCCGACGTCTGCTTGTAGTCGAACGAACCGTGGTCGCCCGACCACTTCTTCATGTTCGGGTAGACGATGCCCGGCGGCGAGCCGCCGAGCGTGGACTGCCACGACACGCGGTAGCCGTCGGCGAAGCCGACCTGCAGCTCCGACGCGTTGTTCAGGAACGGGCCCTTGTAGATGTCGTCGCGCTTGTAGACGGCGTCGACCATCCGCGCCTCGGTCTTCGGGTCGGTCATCGTCAGCAGCCGGCCGACGAGCGCGTCCTGGACGGCGTCGGAGTCGGCGGGCGCGACGCTGCCGTGGCCTTCGCGGCCCTGCAGGTTGACGTAGATCTGGCCGAGGCCCATCGCGTAGGCCTCGCGTGCGCGTCCAGTCGACGTTCTCCCAGAACGTCGCCGCCGCCGAACAGATCCTGCAGCTTCTTCTCGCCCGGCTGCTGGCCCTGAATCGCCATGAACCCTTCCTGCACGAGCCAGGTGTTCAGGTTCACCGACTGGCGGAACGAGTGGAAGCCATGGTCCGAGACGATCGAGGATCGGCGTCGCCGCGATCGACGCGCGCCATGACTTCGCCGACGAACTCGTCGCACTTTCGGTAGACGCGCTCGATCGAGTCGCCGAACTGCGCGGCCAGCGCCTTGTCGTACATCGGGTGCGCCGGATCGATGAGCCGCCACATCATGTGCTGCACGCGGTCGGTCGACTCGATGACGCCGACCAGCAGGTCCCACTGCTTGGCGTCGATGCGCTGGAGGATGACCTGCGCGCGGTCGTCGAACGCGCGGTACAGATCCTCCATGAAGGTCTTCTCGTCGATGCGGTCCTCGTTGAGCGGCCAGGTCGCTTCCGCCCAGCCGAGCGTGCGGTACGGGCCGAGGCGCTCGTAGATGTCGCCGGCAGAACGACGGCCGGCGACGACATCGGCGCCGGCGGGTTGTCCGGCCGCCAGTTCACCGGCGAGATGTAGAGCTGCAGCTCCGGGCCGGCGCCGATCAGATAGAGCTGCGCCATGCCGTGCACGCGGACCAGCAGGTTGATGTTGAAGTCGAGGTTGATCCACTTGCTCCACTGATGCTCGGCGAGGTGGATCGTGCTGTCGCCGATGTCGACCGTCGCCGACTTGCCGGCGCTGGTTCCAGTGAATCGGTCACCGGCAGCCGGACGTCCTCGCGCGCCTCGAGCTCGGCGATCTTCATCTTGTCGAGCGTCGGACGTGCGAGCGGCGTCGTTCGCGCGCAGCTCGCGCAGCTGCTGCTTGCACGATCGGGTTCGGCGGGCCGACCAGCTCGGTCTGCGCGACGTCGCCGTCGAACACCAGCCGCTTCAGGATGCCGCCGAACTCGGTGTTGCCCTCTTCGTAGCGGCTCAGATCGGTGCCGAAGTAGTAGAACGTCCCCATCGTCCGGCGGATGTCGGGCAGCGGCAGGCCGGAGAGCAGCTCGCCGTTCGGCACGTCCTCGGGCGGATACGTGACCGGCACCGTCGAGCATGCTCGAGCGGACGCCGGCGCTTGCCGCGCGGTGACCCAGAACGAGGTGCCGCCGCGAATCGACTGGATGACCGGCTTCGAGACCGGGAATGTAGTTGAGGATGAAGCGCGGCGGCTCGCGGTGCACCATGCCGAGATCGGGCAGGTACGATCGACGTGTCGCGGATCAGGAAGTCGTAGATGTTGTGCTTGCCGGCGTTCACGCCGGTCGCAAACGACGCCCACGCGGTCGGCGACTCCGGCGAGTGCGTCGTCGTCGAGCGGCCGGACGCCGCTGCCGCGCTTCGCCAGCTTCTGCATGTTCGGCAGCTTGCCTTCGTCCATCCATTTCTGGACGAGGCGCGGATCCATGCCGTCGAAGCCGAGGATGACGAGCTTCTGCTGGAATTTCTGCGGCGCGCGCCGCGTGCCGCACGCGGCGACGGCGGCCGAGGCAAACGACGAGCAACGCGAGCAGGAGGCGTTTCACAGGATATTGGGAAGCACAAAATTATAACATTTACGGATGGATGGACGGGTCCTGGCAGTCGACGTCGGCGCGCGGCGCGTCGGGCTCGCGATCAGCGACGCGTCGTGCACGCTGGCGCGGCCGCTCGAGACGATCGCGGTCGACGAGCGAGGCCGACGCGGTCGATCGCGTCGTCGCGGCGCATCGACGCAGCTCGGCGGCGAGGACGACGGCATCGCCACGATCGTCGTCGGGATGCCGGCGCAGCCTCGACGGCACGCCGTACGCCGCAGACCGCGCGCGTGCTGCGCGTTCATCGCGCGGCTGAAGGGACGCACGCTCGCTGACGATCGCCACCGAGGACGAGCGGCTGACGAGCCGCGAAGCGGAGAGCCGCCTTGCGCGTCCGCGAGCGCGACTGGCGCCAAGCGCAAGAAGCAGCTCGACGCCGCCGCCGCGGCGGTGATCCTGCAGGATTATCTGGACAGACGTACGTAGTGTCCGCCTTCAGGCGGACCGTCACGGTCGGCTCAAGCCCGACACTACGTGCAGAGACCTCTATGAAAAAGCTGCTCGGCCTCCTGGTCCTCCTGGCGCTCGTCGCCGGTAGCGCGCTGCGGCTTCCTGTATCTGCGCGTCAACCAGCCGTATCGCGGCTGCGGACGGCGCCGAGCAGTTCGTCGAGATTCCGCCGGGCGTGCGGCAGCGCGGGCGATCGGCGATCGGCTGGTCGACGCCGGCGTGATTCGCGATCGCTCGACCTATCGCACGGCGCTCTGGATGACCGGCCAGGGCCGCCACCTGAAGGCCGGCGACTACCGGTTCGACCGCGCGATGACGCCGTTCGAGGTCGATCGACAAGATCGCCCGCGGCGACGTCTACGTCGTCAACGTGACGTTCCCCGAAGGGCTGACGATCGATCGAGATGGCGAAGATCTTCGAGGCGCACGGCCTCGGCTCGGCCTCGTCGTTCGTCAAGGCGGCGAAGGATCCGGCGCCGATCCGCGACCTCGATCCGGCGGCGGCCGATCTCGAAGGCTATCTGTTTCCTGAAACCTACGCGCTGCCGCGCCGCACCGACGCCGCCAAGCTCGTGCAGCTGATGGTCGGCCGCCTTCGACCAGCGCGTTCACCCCGGAGCTGCGCGCAGGCCGCCGCGGCGCGCAACCTGACGCGTCCGCCAGGCGGTGACGCTGGCGTCGATCGTGGAAAAGGAAACGGCCAAGCCGGACGAGCGGCCGCTCGTCGCGGCCGTCTACGGCAACCGGCTGCGCATCGGCATGGCGCTGCAGTGCGATCCGACCGTCATCTACGCGCTGCAGCGCGCCGGATCGTTCACCGGCAACCTGCACACGCGACGATCTGATCGTTCGACTCGCCGTACAACACCTATCGCTATCCGGGCCTGCCGCCCGGCCCGATCGCGTCGCCGGGCAAGCGCGTCGCTCGAAGCGGTGGCGCAGCCGGCGGAGGCCGACTACCTGTACTTCGTCAGCCGGAACGACGGCTCGCACGAGTTCGCGCGCACGCTCGAGGAGCACAACCGCAACGTGCAGAAGTTCCAGGTGCAGTAAGCTTCAGGGACAAACGGCTGCGCGAACAGGGCAGGTAGGGCTTAGGGCTTACCGTTCATTCCACTTCAATTTCTGCCGCAGCACCTCGAAGTAGCTGCGCGATGACGGCCGCAGCAGCCGCGACGCGCCGCTCGGCGCAGCGGATGTGGACTTCGTCGCCGGCCTCGAGCTGATAGCCTGCCTGGCCGTCGAAGGTGACGTAGAGCTCGTCGCGCTCGGCCATCATCGGCTGGACGCGCACGATCGACGACGCCGGAATCACGATCGGCCGGTTGGTCAGCATGTGCGGCGCGATCGGCGTCAGCACGATCGCGTCGACGACCGGCTGGACGATCGGCCCGCCGGCGGCGAGGTTGTACGCGGTCGATCCGGTCGGCGTCGCCACGATCAGGCCGTCGGCTTTCACGCGCGTCACGAACTCGTCGCCGACCGAGCACCGAGAGGTCGGTCATCCGCGCCCGCGCGCGCCTTGGTGATCACGACGTCGTTCAGCGCCAGATGTGTCCGGCAACGCCGCGCCGCCGCGCAGCGTGCGTGGCGCGCAGCATCAGGCGCTCTTCGACGCGCGCGCCGCCGCTCGAGCGCCGCGTCGAGCGACGGATACAGCTCCGGCAGCGTCGCTCTCGGTGAGGAAGCCGAGGCTGCCGAAGTTGACGCCGAGGATCGGCACGTCGACGCCGGCGGCGCCGACGCAGCCGGCGACCGAGAGCAGCGTGCCGTCGCCGCCGAGCACGACGAGCGAGATCGACGCCGGCGACCAGCGCCGGCTTGTCGGCCACCGAGCGTCCGGCGCCGCGCGGCATGAGCGCGGCGGTCGCGGTTTCGAACACCGGCGTCGTGGCCGCGCGCGGTCAGCCACGATTCGATTTCGATGAGGTGCGGCGTCGCTTCGCGCAGGTGCGACTTGGCGACGATCCGACCTGCAGCTTCGGCACGCCCGTGATTGCGCCACGCCGCAGCGCTCCATCGCCTTGATGATGGCGACGAGCGCGGCGTTGACCGGGCAGGCGATGCCGATGCGCCGGCCGAGCGCGACGACGGCGCCGTTCATGTGCTCGATCTCGGTCGGCTTGCCGCTGCATCAGATCCTGCCGCATCGAGGCGATCGTGCGCGACGTGCCGAACACCTCGGTGATGGTCGGCAGGAAGTCGATGTCGAAGGCGACGCCGTCGGCTGCGCGCGACCGCGCAGGCATTCGTCGATGACCAGCTGCTTCAGCGGATCGAGCCGCGGATCGGCGATGCCGCCGACCTCCGATGCCGACGATGGCGGTGATCGGGTTGATCACGCAGTTGAAGATCAGCTTTCGCCAGATCTCGGCCTGGATGTTCGGCGACACGCGGCCGTCGAGGCCGGACTCGCCGAGCAGGGCGGCGATCTCCGCGCTGCGCGGGCTCGTCTCGAGCAGCGTGTCGCGCCGGCGGCGGTGAAATCGACGACGCCGGGCTCCTGGAAGATGGCGCCGAACTGCGGTGATCGCGCGCAGCACCAGAGCACCGGCCGGCGACCTCCTCGCTTCACGATGTCCTCGCTGCCCAGTCCGTTCTGCACGCACAGAATCACGGTGTCGCCGCGCAGCTTGATCGACCAGCGGGGCGATCGCCCGCCGCGAGTCGTTGACCTTGGTCGTGAGCAGGATGATGCGTGTCCGCGCGCGATGGCCTCGACCGCGGTGGCGGCGCGACACGGCGCGCGTGGCCGGCTCGCGCCCGATGATCCGCAGAGCCGCCGGCGCTGATCGCCTCGGCGTGTGCCGCGCCGCGCAATCAGCGGTCACCGGATGCCGCGCCGCCAGCTTCGCGGCGTAGACGCTGCCGATCGCGCCGGCGCCGAGGACGATGATCTCGCTGATCATCGATCGTCGTGGTCGATCGCCGTGTCGGCTGTCGCCGGACCGTGGACGATGCAGGAAGAACTCCTGGTTGCCGGTGGCGCCGGTGATGGCGGACGGCGCCATCGCGACGCGCGCCAGGCCGCAGGCGCGCCGCCGCCTCGGTGACGCGCGCGATCACCGCCTGCGTGGACCGCGGGATCGGAGACGATCCCGTGCGTGCCGACCTCGTCGCGCCCGGCCTCGAACTGCGGCTTCACCAGCGCGACCACGTCGGCCGCCGCCTCGAGGTACGGCGGCAGCGCCGGCAGGATGTGCCGCAGCGAGATGAACGCGACGTCGATCGTCGCCAGGCGTCACCGGTGCGGCACGTCGTCCGGCGTCAACGTCCGCGCGTTGACGCCTTCGCGGACGAGGACGCGCGGGTCGCTGCGCAGGCGCCAATCGAGCTGACCGCGGCCGACGTCGAGCGCGATCACGCTGGCTCGCGCCGCGCCGCAGCAGGACGTCGGTGAAGCCGCCGGTCGAGGCGCCGACGTCGAGGCGCGGCGGCCCTGCGGGTCGATCGCGAAACGCGTCGAGCGCATGGGCCAGCTTGACGCCGCCGCGCCCGACGTAGGGATGGTCCGGCGTCACCAACTCGACGCGCGCGCCGGCTGCCACCGGCGCGCCGGCCTTCGAGATCGACCTGGCCGTCGACGGTCACCTGGCCGGCGAGGATCATGCGCGCGCGCCCGCTCGCGCGACGGCACGAGGCCGCGCTCGACCAGGCGACGTCGAGCCTCCTGTTCAGTCACTGGATTAAACACAGGACACCGAGGACACAAAGGCTAGTCTCGGATCCAAATTTTTGTGTCCTCGATGTCCTCTGTGTGATCAAGCTACAAATTAGCTCTTCCGCGACACCACATAGTCCGCGATCGGGCCGAGCCAGCCGTCGGTCAGGCCCGCGTCGTCGAGGGCCGCGGTGCGCGCGTGCCAGGCACTCGGCCGCGAGATCGCGGGACCGCTGCGAGGCCGAAGAGCGCCGGGATACGTCGGCTTCGTCGCGCGGCGGCGTCCTTGCCCGCCGTCTTGCCGAGCGCCGACGGATCGCCCTCGACGTCGAGGATGTCGTCGACGATCTGGAACGCCAGGCCGACGTCGGCGGCGTACGCGATCGATCGCGATGACGACGATCGTCGGCGGCCCCGGCCATGATCGCGCCGCTGACCGCCGACGCGCGGATCAGCGCGCCGGTCTTGCGCGCGTGCATGTGCGCGGAGGCTCTCGGCGTCGAGCGTCATCGCGTGCCCCGGCGCCTGGCCGGCGGCCTGCAGATCGATCGCCTGTCCGCCGACCATGCCGGCCGGCCCGGCGGCCTCGCCGACCGACGCGATGCACGCGCAGCTTCCGTGCCACGCATCCCGGATCGTCGCTCGCCGGCTCGCGCGCGAGCAGCGTGAACGCCTCGGCGTGCAGGCCGTCGCCCGCCAGGATCGCGATGCCCTCGCCGTAGACGACGTGCAGCGTCGGCCGGCCGCGGCGCAGCGTGTCGTCGTCCATCGCCGGCAGGTCGTCGTGGATCAGCGAGTAGGTGTGAATCAGCTCGATGGCGCAGGCGGCGGGCAGGGCGAGGCGGACGCCAGACTCGCGCCCGGATGGTAGCGGCGGCACCCGCCGGCGCGCGCCCGGCCGCGTGGCGCAACAGCGTCGGCGGCGGCCAGCGTCAGCACCGGCCGCAGCCGTTTGCCGCCGGCGAACACGCTGTAGCGCATCGCCTCGGCGACGATCTGCGGCACGTCGGGCGGCTTCGGCAGGCAGCGCTCGAGCGCCATCGTCGATCACGCGCCCGAGCGTGCTCGAGAAATGCCGCGAGCGGAGGCGGCGGTTCACGCGTCAGCCGACCGGGCTCATCGCTCATCAACGAGGCCGGCGCCGGCTTCGAGCTCGCCGCGCTCGTTGAGAATCTCGATGCGGCGCTCGGCCTCCTCGAGCCGCGCGTGGCAGAACCGCGACAGCTGCACGCCGCGCTCGTAGAGCTCAGCGACTGCTCGAGCGCGAGGTCGCCTTCCTCGAGCTTCTTGACGATCGGTCTCGAGCTCGCGCGATGGCCGCTTCGAAGTCTTTGATCGAGGTGTCGGGCATGTCTCTAAAGAGAACCTCTTACCGTGATGTCCTTGGCGTCTGCCGTGTTGAATCGTGGGTCGATCGGACCTCGCACTCCAGCTCGCCCTGCGGCCAGGTCACGTGCACGGTGTCGCCGGGCGTGACCGTGGCCGCGTCGCGCAGCGACCCGGGTGCTGGTCGGCATTCCAGGCGACCGCGTAGCCGCGGCCGAGCACGGCGAGCGGGCTCAGCGAGTCGAGCCGGCCCGGCGACGCTCCCCAGCTGCGCATCGGCGCGGTGCTGGCGCCGCTGCCGGCGCCGGTCAGTCGCCCCTCGGCGCCGACGAGGCGCGTGCGGATGCCGGCGAGCCGCCGGCCGAGATCGAACGTCGTGAGCTGCCGCTCGATCTGCTGACGGCGCCGCTCGCGCGCCGCGAGCCCGGCGCGCATGATCCGCGCGCGAGCGCATGCGACAGCTCCGCGGCGTGGCGTCCGCGCATCGCGACGCGGCCGGGATAGCTGGCGAACGCCGGCCTGGCTGCCGACCATGTGGACGCGCCGGCTCAGGCGCTGGACGCGCGCGCGCGCGGCGCGTGCAGCCGGCCGCGAAGGCGATCGATCCGGGCCAGAAATTCGTCCTTGGCCGAGACGACCAGCTCCGCGCGCGGCCGACGGCGTCGGCGCCCGCACGTCGGCGACGAAGTCGGCGATCGTGACGTCGGTTTCGTGTCCGACCGCCGAGATGACCGGCACCGGCACGCGGGCGATCGCGCGCGCGACGACCTCTTCGTTGAAGGCCCAGAGGTCCTCGATCGATCCGCCGCCGCGCCCGACGATCACGACGTCGACGCCGGGCACGCGCGCGATCTGGCGAAGCGCCGCGCGCGATCTCCGGCGCCGCGTCCTCGCCCTGCACGCGGGCCGGGCAGATGACGCAGGTGCGCGTTCGCGTAGCGCCGGCGCAGCACCTTGATGATGTCGCGGATCGCCGCGCCGTCGAGCGACGTGACGATGCCGATCTTGCGCGGCAGCGCCGGCAGCGGCCGCTTGCGCGCGGCGTCGAACAGCCCTTCGGCCTGCAGCCGCTTTTTCAGCTGATCGAAGGCGAGCTGGAGCGCGCCGAGCCCGTGCGGCTCGAGGTGCTCGCAGACCGAGCTGATACTCGCCCTTCGGCTCGTAGACCGACACGCGGCCGCGCGCGACGACGCGCAGGCCGTCGGCCGGCTTGAACTTCAGGTAGCGCAGCGCCGAGCGGAAGATCACCGCCTTGATCTGCGAGGCGCCGTCCTTCAGCGTGAAGTACAGATGCCCGGTGTTCCAGACGCGGCAGTTGGAGAGCTCGCCTTCGACCCAGACCTCGAAGAACTCGGCCTCGAGCAGATCGCGGACGCGGACGGTCAGCTCGGTGACGGTCAGAACACGTCGGCGGCACGGCTGCCGGCGGCCTTCGGCGCTCGGCGGCTCGGCGGTGGACTGGCGGCGTCGGCGACCGGCTCGCTCCGCCTCCTCGGTCTTCTTCAAACGGAAGATCGAACAGGTCGCTCATCGGCTAGTCTCCGCGAGCTGCTGGAGGTCGTCGAGGCTGAGGCTCAGTCGCTCGATGTCGGTCGCGCGTCCGGTCTGTCTCGTCGGCCTCGACGATCACGGCGTTCAGCCGCGGGTTCGCCGGTCGCCGTCTCGAACTTCGCCGGCAGCGCGGTCAGGAACCTGCCGAGCGCCGGCCGCGATCTCGACGCCGATGATCGAGTCGTGCGGCCCGGTCATGCCGACGTCGGTCAGGTAGGCCGTGCCCTTCGGCAGGATGCGCTCGTCGGCGGTCTGCACGTGCGTGTGCGTGCCGACCATCGCGGTCGACCCTGCCGTCGAGGTGCCAGCCCATGGCGATCTTCTCGGACGTCGCTTCGGCGTGAAAGTCGACGAAGATCACCCGCGTCCGCTGCGTCAGCGCCTCGATCTCGCGCAGCACCACGGCGAACGGATCGTCGATGCTGCAGCATGAACACGCGGCCCATGACGTTGACGACGCCGACCGGCCGGCCGTCGCGCGTCCGCGCGAGATAGCTGCCGTTGCCCGGCGCGCCGGCCGGGATAGTTCGCCGGGCGCAGCAGCCGCGGCTCGGCGCCGATGTAGTCGAGCGCTTCCTTCTTGTCCCAGATGTGATTGCCGGAGGTCATCACGTCGACGCCCCAGTCGAGGAGCTGATCGCCGATCTCGCGCGTGATGCCGAAGCCGGCCGCCGAGTTCTCCGCGTTCGCGATGACGAGATCGACCTGGTGGATGCTCGACGAGTCGCCGGCAGGCCCTGCCGCACGAGCTCGCGTCCCGGGCCGGCCGACGATGTCGCCGATGAAGAAGATGACGGATCATGGCTGATGGCTGATGGCTAACGGCACGGTAATGGCTCATGGAGCGGGGCTGAGCCCATCGTGGTCAGAGTCCACCCATTAGCCATCGAGCCTGAGCCATCAGCCCTGAGCCATCAGCCACTGACGATTGAACCGATCAGCCATGTGATAGCGATCGTGATGACCCGCGATCGCGGCGCTCGGCGATTTTCGGCACCGACACGCGCAGCACGCCGTCGAGCGATCGTGGCGCGCGCGCCTTCGAGGTGTCGCAGGCGCGCGCCAGGCGGACGACCCGCGCGAAGCGTCCGTAGCCGCGCTCGACGAGGTGGAAGCTCGACTCGCCGCGCGCGCGCCGGGGCGCCTTTTCGCCGGCGATGAGGATGCTGTCGCCCTTGGCGACCACGCGCACCGCCACCTGGATCGACGCCCGGCAGGTCCACTGGCGATCTCGAGCGCGTCGTCGGTTTCGAAGACGTCGATGGCGGGGGAGCACTCGCCGGCCAGCGATTCGACGCCGAAGGCGCGGCCGAGCTCGAGGAAGACCCGCCGGACTTCGTCCGAGAAATCGCCGATCTCCGATGGAAAGCGCGACGGCGTGGATGCGGGAACGCATAGCCCGGATGATCGCACAGCGCGTCGGCGGACCGCCAGCCGTTCGTGCGAAGGCGCTCAACCGCAGAGATGACGGCTTGGCGATATAGTGAGTGCTAATTAGAGCATATAAAGTGCTTGACTACACACTCATAGTAGTCCTATACTGGGTCAACTCTTTGAGGAATTGAGGACCACTACCTATGCCTAGACAAAGTGATTGGAATCGACCTCGGCACGACCAACTCGGTCGTCGCCGTCATGGAAGGCGGCCAGCCCACCGTCATCGTCAACCAGGAAGGCGCGCGGACGACCCCGTCGGTCGTCGCGTTCACGAAGGACGGCGAGCGGCTCGTCGGTCAGGTGGCCAAGCGGCAGGCCGTCACCAACCCCGAGAACACGGTCTTCTCGATCAAGCGATTCATGGGGCGCAAGTTCGACGAGGTCTCGAGCGAGACCTCGCGCGTGCCCTACAAGGTGGTGCGCGCCGGCAACGGCGACGCGCTGGGTCGAGACGCGCGGCAAGAAGTACTCGCCGCCGGAAATCTCCGCGATGGTCCTGCAGAAGCTGAAGCAGGCGGCCGAGGACTATCTCGGCGAGAAGGTCACCGACGCGGTGATCACCGTGCCGGCGTACTTCAACGACGCGCAGCGCCAGGCCACCAAGGACGCCGGCAAGATCGCCGGCCTGAACGTGCTGCGCATCATCAACGAGCCGACGGCGGCGGCGCTGGCCTACGGCCTCGACAAGAAGAAGGACGAAACGATCGCCGTCTACGACTTCGGCGGCGGCACCTTCGACATCTCGGTGCTCGAGGTCGGCGAGGGCGTCGTCGAGGTGAAGGCGACCAACGGCGACACGCACCTCGGCGGCGACGACCTCGACGACCGGATCATCGAGTGGCTCGTGGCCGAGTTCAAGAAGACCGACGGCATCGATCTGTCGAAGGACCGCATGGCGCTCCAGCGCCTGAAGGAAGGCGCGGAGAAGGCCAAGATCGAGCTGTCGACGGCGATGGAAACCGAGATCAACCTGCCGTTCGTCACCGCCGATGCAGACCGGGCCGAAGCACCTGCAGATCGAAGCTGACGCGCGCGAAGCTCGAACAGCTGGTCGACGATCTGCCTGCAGCGGACGATGGCGCCGGTGAAGCAGGCGCTGGCCGATGCCGGCGTCGACCCGAAGAAGATCGACGAGGTCGTGCTGGTCGGCGGCTCGACGCGCATGCCGAAGGTCCAGCAGATGGTGCGCGAGTTCTTCGGCAAGGAGCCGCACAAGGGCGTGAACCCGGACGAAGTCGTCGCGATCGGCGCGGCGGTGCAGGGCGGCGTGCTCGACCGGCGACGTCAAGGACCTGCTGCTGCTCGACGTGACGCCGCTGTCGCTCGGCATCGAGACGCTCGGCGGCGTGATGACGACGCTGATCACGCGCAACACGACGATCCCGACGCGGAAGAGCGAGATCTTCTCGACGGCGGCCGACAACCAGACCAGCGTCGAAGTGCACGTGCTGCAGGGCGAGCGGCCGCTGGCGCGCGACAACCGCACGCTCGGCCGCTTCCAGCTCGATCGGGCTGCCGCCGGCGCCGCGCGGCGTGCCGCAGGTCGAGGTCGCGTTCGACATCGACGCCAACGGCATCGTCAACGTGACGGCGAAGGACATGGCGACCGGCAAGGAGCAGAAGATCACCATCAGCGGATCGAGCGGCCTGTCGAAGGACGACGTCGATCGGATGGTGAAGGAAGCGCAGAGCCACGCCGTCGGACGACCAGGCGCGGCGCGACCTGATCGACGCGCGCAACCAGGCCGACTCGCTCGCCTATCAGGTCGAGAAGACGGTCGCCGAGAACCGCGAGAAGGTGCCGGTCGGCGAGCTGTCGAAGGCCGAGGCGGCCGATCGCCGGAGTGCGCAAGGCGATGCAGAGCGACGACCTGGCGGCCATCAAGTCGGCGCACCGAGGCGCTGCAGCGCGCGTCGCACGCGATCGCCGAGCACCTCTACAAGCAGGGTCAGCAGAGTCAGCAGGCCACGCCGCAGGCGCGCGCGCCGAGGCCTCTCGAACGTGAAGGACGCGGAAGTGGTCGACGCGGAATACGCGGAGACGTTGTAACAGGGCAGGTAGGGCAGGCAGTGGGTCAGGTAGGTCGGGTAGGTCGGGTGGGTCGGGTGGGACGGATTGCTGGAGTAAGACCACCTGACCCACCAGACCCACCCGCCCACAACCGACGCAGTGAAACAGGGAGGAGCAGAGAGCCATGACTATCGTTCGTTGGGATCCGTTTCGCGATTTTGGTTTCACCACGCCGAACAACACCTGGACGCCGCCGGTCGACATCTTCCAGACCGGTGAGCACGAGCTCGTGCTGAAGGCCGAGCTCCCGGACATGTCGCGCGAGGACATCGACGTCAACATCGAGAACTTCGTGCTGACGATCAAGGGCGAGAAGAAGCGTCCGGGCGAGGTGAAGGACGAGCAGTTCCACCACGTCGAGCGGCGCTACGGCATCGTTCAGCCGGTCGCTTCTCGCTGCCGCACCACCGTCGACCCGAGCCGGGTGTCGGCGGTACTGCAAGCACGGCGTGCTCACCGTGCGGCTGCCGCTGCGCGAAGACGCCAAGCCGCGGTCGATCAAGGTCGGCGTCGCGGCGTAAGCTGCGACGGCGGGTCAGGCAGGTCGAGGCGGGTCGGGCGGGTCGGAGGTCAACTTCGCACCGACCGACCCTGACCCACCGACCTACCTGACCCACGCTGACCGCGTGTTACCTGTATAAGGCAGACCATGGAAGAACCAAGCCCCCTTCAGCGGGATCCCGAGACCCCGCGTATCCCAGCCGGAGCCGCTGGCGCCGATCGAGAGCCGGTTTCTGTTCGTGGACGTCGCGGCGCTGCGCGCGAAGCAGCTGCGCCGCGGCGCGCGGCCGCAGCTCGGTGATCAGGTCGATGTGCCCCACAAGGCCGAGCGCGTCGCGATGGAAGAAGTGAAGCGCGGCCTCGTCTACTACGACGTGCCGCGCCGAAGCCGGCAGACGGACGAGGCAGGAAGCATGAGCCAGGACGTCGTGCAGATCGCGCTCGGGACCCTTCAGGGCCTGGGCGCCAGCACCGTGTTCGTCCTCGCGCTGTTCATCGGCTTCTGCGTGGTCGTTCGGCTTCACGAAGACGAAGCGGACCGCCGGCGGCAGCGCCTCGGTCGTCAAGAGCCTCGACGAGCGGATCAGCCATCAGCCGATGGTCTACCTCCTGCCGTCGGCGCCGCGCGGCCCGGCCGACCAGCTCCATTCCCCAGAACTTCTCGAAGCCGCCGCTCGTAAGTAGTGAGTAGCGCGGGTTGCCGTCGAATAGCGCGAAGGCGTGAGCCGAGCGACCAGTCCACGCGCAGACTGGGGACGCGTGCTGCTATCTGCTGACGCTGCCGTTCAGGATCCTCTTCGGCGTGCTGTTCGCGATCCTCGTCCTGCCCTTCGCGATCCTCTTCCTTCCGTTCCTGCTGCTGCGCCTTGGTCATCAAGACGGCCGTCGTGATCGTCGTGCTGCCGTTCGTGTTCATGACCGTGGTCGCGGGCATGGCGGCAGCTTCCTCGCCGTCTGCCTCGCGTCTACTGGTGCCGCCGCTGCCGATCGCGTTTCTGGTGCTGTGCGATGTGGGCGGTGATGCGCGCGTCCCGTCCGGCCGTCAGCCTCTACCTCTGATCGTGGCGTGCGCGCCAACTAGGCCACGCTCTCCGGCTGCCAGCGCGAGCCCGAGGTTGATGATCCGCTGCAGCACGCGTCGTCGTAGCCGATGCCCGATCTTCTCGGCCGACGCGGCGAAGTCTTCGCCTCTGCGCGATCTGCGGGTTCGGGTTCGCCTCGAGCACCCAGACGCGTGCCGGCCTCGTCGAGGCGCAGGTCGATCCGCGCGTAGCCGCTCAGCTCGAGCGCGCGATAGGCGCGCTTGCAGACGTGCTGGATCTGCTCGGCCTGACGTCCTCGGGCAGCTCCGTCGCCGCGCCGCTGTCGATTCCGTATTTCTTCTGGTACTTGACGCTCCACTTCACGCGGTCGGTGGCGATGCGCTTCGCCCCGGCGGGCATGTTGGTGAAGAACAGCTCCCAGACCGGCAGCGCCTGCAGCGCCTGGTTGCCGAGGATGCCGACGTAGAGCTCGCGGCCCTCGATGTACTGCTCGGCGATGGCCGCGGTGCCGATGCTCTCGTGGATGAACGCGACGCGCTCCTTCAGCTTCTCGTCGCTGTCGACGACCGACGCCTGCGAGATGCCGATCGACGCCTCCTGCGTGAGCGACTTCACGATCAGCGGGAACGGCAGCCGCTTCGGGCCGCCGGATCGGGCGCCCGATGCGGAACACCTCGAACTCCGGCACCGGGATGCGGTGGTAGGCGAGCAGCTTCTTCGACAGCGACTTGTCGCGCGCCAGCAGCAGCCCGCGCGGGTTGCAGCCGGTGTAGGACAGCTTCAGCAGCTCGAGGTGGCTGACGACGTTCTGGTCGAAGATCGACGACGTCGTCGAACCCTTCGAGGAGGTTGAAGGCGATGTGCGGCTTCCACTCGGTCGGCGGCGCGGCGGATGTCGCCGAGGTCGTCGTGGACGCCGAGCGGCTGCACCTCGTGGCCCATCGCGCGTCAGCGTCGGTGACGACGTCGTACTCGGTGCGCCACGGCGCCGACGTCGATGTCGGTGCCCTCCTCGAATCGTCTCGGGCGGGATGAGATGCCGGTGAACGAGCGCCAGCGACGCGCAGCTTGGTTCGCGCTCATAGCGCCACGCGGTGCCGTCCGCTGTGCAGATAGTTCATCGTCTGGACCGTGAGAAACACCATGAAGTCGATCTTGGTGGCTTCTTCGGATATCGGTGAGCCGCAGGTTCAGCTCGCGGCAGCGCTCGATGATGTTCTCGAGCAGCTGATCGATCGTGTACTGGTAGCTGTCGGTGAAGCTGGCGACGGTGCTGCGGACCTCCTTCGCGGATCCGTCGCACGAAGCGCGCCGCCGACGGGTTCTTCGCGTACTGCGGCGCGTCGGAGAACAGGTTGCGCAGGTCGCTCTCGTAGAAGTCGGGATGATCGAGGCCGTAGTGCTCGCGCTTCTTCGCGGTAGTGCTCGCCGAGCGTCTTGCGCAGCCGCGGCAGCGGATCGACTGCGCGCGTCGACGTGACGCGCGGGCGCGCGTGCGCGCCAGCTCGCGCATCAGCCGATCCATGTATTCGAGCTTGCGCTGCGCCGGCCAGCCGGCGTAGCGCGTCGCCCACATCGACTGCGGGTCGAGCCACACCGCGAACGTCTCGGCGAAGTCCTCGTCCGGATGGCTCTGCGCGTACCAGTGATCGAGATGCTGGACGAAGCTCTTGCTGTAGCGGCTTCGGCGTGTAGTACTCGGGGTAGTCGGTCGCCGGGTTGCCGAACAGCCGGCGCCGCGTCGGCCGCCGCCGCAGCGCGATAGGCGTTGTCGATGGCGTGGCCGGCCTCGTGGCGCAGGATCTTCAGGCACGACTCCGGGTCGCCGCCTTCGACTTCGAGCATCTGCGCGAGCTCGAGCTTCGCCAGCCGCGGGTGCGCCGAGGTAGAACGGAATCGCGATGCCCGGCACGCCGTCGGGCGTGAACCACTCGTCGGACAGCCAGTAGTGCGGCCGGAACGCCAGGCCGCGCGCCTCGAGCTCGCGGTTGATCTCGCGCGATGCGCGGCTCGAGCTCGGTGCCCGTCGATCGTCAGCTCGAGGTCGCACATGCGGACCTCGAGCAGCTGCTCGTCGCTGAGCGTCGTCCAGTGCGACGGCGTCAGCGCTCAGGATCGGCGGCGGCTGTGTCGACCATTGGCGTCTCGCGCTCGTAGGCGTCGGCGACGCGCAGCAGCGTCGCTTCGTCGAACGCGCCGGCCGGTGAGCTGCAGGCCGATCGGCAGGCGATCGGCCGTGAACCCGCACGGCACGCTGATCGCCGGCAGGCCGGCGAGGTTGGCGCTGACCGTGAAGACGTCGGCCAGATACATCTGCAGCGGATCGTCGACGCGCTCGCCGATCCGGAAGGCCGGCGTCGGGCTGGTCGGCATCGCGATCGACGTCGACGCGCCTGCGAACGCGCTGCTCGTAGTCGCGCCGGATCAGCGTGCGCACCTGCTGCGCCTTCAGATAGTAGGCGTCGTAGTAGCCGGCGCTCAGCACGTAGGTGCCCAGCATGATGCGGCGCTTGACCTCGGCGCCGAACCCTGCGCCGCGCGTCGCGCGTACATCGTCCGCAGCTCGTCGCCGGCGGCCGGCTCCGGCTGCGCGAAAGCCGTAGCGCACGCCGTCGTAGCGCGCCAGGTTCGAGCTCGCCTCGGCGGTGGCCACCAGGTAGTAGACCGGGATCGCGTGCCGGGCGTGCGGCAGCTCGACGTCGACCAGCGTCGCGCCGCGCGCGCGCAGCGCCTCGAGCGCCGCGTCGAACGCGCGCGAGACACGTCGCCGTCCACGCCCTCGTTCGAGCAGCGCGCGCGGCACGCCGATCGCGCAGCGCCGCGGACGTCGCCGGTCAGCGCCGCGCGCGTAGTCGGGCACCGGCTCGGCGACGCTGCGTCGCGTCAGCGGGGTCGGCGCCGGCGATGACGCCGAAGCGCCAGCGCCGCGTCGCTGCACCGTCCGCGTCGACCGGCCCGATCTGATCGAGCGACGACGCGAACGCGAGCAGGCCGTAGCGCGACACGCGGCCGTAGGTCGGCTTCAGCCCGACGACGCCGCAGAGCGCCGCCGGCTGGCGGATCGATCCGCCGGTGTCGGAGCCGAGCGCGAGCGGCGCCAGCGCCGGCGGCGACCGCGGCCGCCGATCCGCCGCTCGATCCGCCGGGCATCGCGATCGAGCGCCCACGGGTTGCGCGCCGGGCCGAACGCCGAGTTCTCGGTCGACGAGCCCATCGCGAACTCGTCGCAGTTGGTCTTGCCGACGACGACCGCGCCGGCCGCTTCGAGGCGCGTCGACGACGGTCGCGTCGTAGGGCGGCACGATAGTGCTCGAGGATCCGCGACGAGGCCGTCGTGCGGACGCCGCGCGTGCAGAGGTTGTCCTTCAGCGCGACCGGCACGCCGGCCAGCGGCGCGTCGCGCCAGCGTTCCGAGCTCGCGGTCGATGTCGCCGGCGCGCGCCAGCGCGCGATCGGCCGACCACGGTGTTGAACGCGTGCGAGCTGCGGGTCGAGCGCCTCGATGCGCGCCAGCGCGTCGCGGCAGATTTCGGCTGCCGACCGCGCGCCCGAGCGCACCGCGTCGCGGATGTCGCGAATGGTCATCGCCCGAGACCAGCCGCATCCCGTGCATCCGCAATCCACAATCCGCAATGGAAATCCGCAATCCGCAGTCCGCAATCCGCAATGTGGCGGTCATCCGATGACCCGCGGCACCTTGAAGAACCCGGCATCGGGCGCCGGCATCGGGCGCGTTGGCGAGCGCCGCCTCGCGATCGAGTGACGGACGCACCTCGTCCGGGCGGTCGGCGGCGTGCCGGGGAACCACGGTGGCGGTCGGGGCACGCCGGTCGTGTCGACCTGCTGCACCTGCTCGGCGTAGTTGAGGATATCGCCGAGCTGCCGCGCGAACAGCTCGAGCTCGGCAGGGTCGAGCTCGAGGTTCGCGCAGCGCGGCGATCTTCGCGACGTCGTCTCGCGTGAAAGCCGCAGGCATGCCAGATGCTAGCATGCCGCTGACGGGGATCAGGGATCAGGTGATCGGGGATCGGGATCAGGGATCGGGATCAGGGATCGAGTCCAGCCATGGTCAGCAACGTCAGGAAGCTGCCGTCGCGCGGCACGTGGTATCCGGGGACGGCGCCGGCGCTCGCGGCGGCGGTTGACCGGCATCTCGCGCTGCGCCGCTCGCGCGCCGGCACTGCGATGACGGGCGATCTCGCCGCGATCATCGCGCCGCACGCCGGGCTGATCTACTCAGGCCCGGTCGCGGCGCATGCCTATCGGCTCCTCCGCGATCGGGCGTTCGACGTCGGCGGTGCTCGTCGGGCCGTCGCATTTTGTCGGCTTCGAGGGCGTCGTCGATCTACCCGTCACGGGGGTGTTCGGAGACGCCGTTCGGTCCATCGTGCCATCGACGCCGACTGCGCGGGCGCGATCGCCGGGGCGACGCGCCATCGTGGTCGATCACCTCGCCGCGCACGCGCGCGAGCACTCGCTTGAAATGCAGCTGCCGTTCCTGGCCCGCCTCGCGCCGGGCCTCCCGATTGTGCCGCTGGTCGTCGGACGGCAGACGAGAGGCGGTCGCCGCGGCCCTTGGCGATGCGCTGGCGACGGCGCTTGCGCGGCCGCAAGGCGCTCCTCGTGGCGAGCAGCGATCTTTCCCATTACCACGACGCGGAAACCGCCGCCGCCCTCGATGCGGTCGTCATCGACTGCGTCGCGCGCTTCGACGACGACGGTCTGCAGCGCGCGCTCGACGCGCGCCGGATCATGCCTGCGGCGGCGGGCCGATGGTCGCCGTCATGCGCGCGGCGCGCCTCGCCGGCGCGCGGCGACGCCGTGGTCCTGAACTACGCCGACTCCGGCGACGTCTCCGGGGACAAGTCGGCGGTCGTCGGTTCTACTTGCAGCGGCCCTGGGTACGTTTAACCGCGGAGATCGCGTGAGACTGCTGAGGCTCTATATTTCCTTGCGGTCTTTGCGTGCGCTGTTCAGCCTTTACTTCTCTGCGGTCTTTGCGTGCTCTGCGGTGTCATGTCTTATGACGAACGAACACGATCGACAGCCTCCTGCTGAAGCTCGCGCGTGAGGCGCTGGCCCGCACGTCGGCGTCGCGCCGGCGCATGTCCCGGGAGTTTCGGAGGTGCTCGACCAGTCCAGGCGGCGCGTTCGTCACGCTGCACAATCACGGCGAGCTGCGCGGCTGCATCCTCGGCCACATCGAGGCGAACGAACCGATCGGCAAGGTGGTGCCGCGCTGCGCCGTCGCCGCCGGCGCCACGGATCCACGGTTCCCGCCGATCACCCCCGCCGAGCTCGACGCAGCTCGACATCAGATCTCGCTGCTCGGTCCGCTCGAGCCGATCGCCGGCCCCAGGAGATCGAAATCGGACGCCATGGGCTGGTGGTGGAGACGGGGCTGGCAGCGCGGCCTGCTGCTGCCGCAGGTGGCGACCGAATGGAACTGGGACGCGGAGGCCTTCCTCTCGCACCTGCCACAAAGCCGGCCTGCCGCGAGACGCCTGGAAGCACGGCGCGAAGGTGCTGGCGGTTCGAGGCGGAGGTGTTCGGGGAGGGCGTATAGGGCAGGTGGGTCGGGTAGGTCAGGTGGGTCAGGTGGGTCGGGTAGGTGGGACGAGTCGTGCTATTTCGTCGGCACGCAGGCGCTGCAACTCCTCGTCGAAATGCTGGACGACGATGATGTTGGGCGTGCACGGTCGTGGGATCGGCGCTCGCCGCTTTGATCATCAGAAAGCGTTGGCCGTCGGGCGAGACATCGTACGAACGATTGGGATTTCCGGCTCCGGTGTAGTAACGCGGCTCGAGCAGCTTTGTCGGGGCCCCGGCATTCCACATCGTCGCCGTGGCTTCGACCGGTACGCGCATCAGCGTGCCGTCCGCGCCCAGGAAGAACAGCTCTTTGCCACTGTGGGCCCAGACCGGTCGCGTGCCGCCCGAGGTCGAGATCTGATATTGGCCGGCACTCGTGTTCGGAAACGGCCGTACCCAGATTTCGAATTGACCCGAGCTATTGGATTCGTAGGCCAGCCAGTGCCCATCGGGTGAGATAACTCCACGCAGCTCGTCGAAGGGCGTCTGCAGCAGGGGCGTCACGCGATGGCTTCCGTCGAGCGTCAGCAGCATCAAGTCGCGGCCCATCGTCGGCGTCAATTCGGTCAGCACGACCTGCTTTCCATCGGAAGAGACGCTGGTGGGCCATTGGTTATTGGCACTGGTGGTGAGCCGCTCGGCCGGGCCCGTCTCATTGGCCGCCTTCCACCATAGGTTCAACGCCCCACCCGATTGCGAGCTGAACACGATCCGATGACTGTCCGGCGTCCAGACCGGGAACGTGTCCACGCCCGGATCGAAGGTCAATCGCCTGAGGTCACGCCTCGCACCAGATCCCAGACCCAGATGTCGGACTCTTGATCAGTAATGGCGAGCGCGAGCTGCTTGCCGTCGGGTGAGATGCGCGGAGCTTCGTAGGAGCGCGTGGGCGCCGCGATCCGCTCCTCTTTGCCCGTGCGATCAACCCACACGAGCGTGCGCGCGCGTGCCGACTGGCTTCCCGCCGTCACATCCACGTACACCAGCGTCCCGTCACGGGCGACCCCGAACTCGCCCGCACCAGACCTCGTCGTCACCAACCGCGGCACGACGGGGACCGCGGGCCCGCGGACCGCGAGCCTTCTCAGATCGAAGGCGCACGGCCCGCAGCGTCCCCGCCGCGACGTAGACGAGGTGGCCGCTTTCAACGTAGTGCGCGTCGAGGCCACCCCGGACGAGGATCGTGGACGTCTGCGTGCGGAGATCGAGTGCCGCGATAGACGCGTTATCCAGTCCGCCGGTCTGCGCGGTGATCGTGAAGAGGACCACGCGACCGCCAGGAAGGACCTCGGGCCACAGGTGATCGACTTCGTCGCGGTGATGATCCGGTCGAGTCACGACCGCGGGCGTCCCGCCGTTCGCCGAGACGCGCTGCAGGCCGGTCGCCGGATTGTTTGTCCCGAAGACAATCGTGTCGTCAGGCAGCCACGTCGCGCCCTGCGGCGCGCCGTCCAGTATTGTCAATTGGATTGACGGCCCGCCGGAGATGGCCACCTTCTTGAGCGTGTTCAGGCCGTCGACAAAGCCGACCCATTGGCCGTCGGGCGAAACGAACGGTTCGCGAATCTGCCCGGTCGCGATGGCCACCGGCTCGAGCGCGTCGAGCGCACGCACGAACAGCTGTGTCCCGTTGTTGCCGACGTAGACGACGCGCGAGCCGTCCGGGAGATGACGAGGTCCCGGTCACCGCCATTGATCGTGAGCGCGGCCGGGCCAATGGCCGCGATGTTCGTGCGTGTGACGCGCGGCGCCGCCGGCCGCGCGAGCCACGAGCCGCTCACGGCGACCGCGGCGCCGATCACAGCGCTGCGCACGCCGACGAGCGCGAGCCGCGGCCAGAGCGGCGTCACTCACAGGCAGGCCGCAGGCCCGGTGATTGGCTCGGGGGCGCCGGTCAGCGGATCCTCGATCTGGACTCTCGCCTCGCCGATGGCCTGCAGCCGGCGTCTCGGATCCTTCTCGAGACACCGGCCGACCAGCCGCCTGCAGCGCGGCGGGTGTGCCGGCCGGCAGGGCCTGCCAGTTCGGTTCCGGTCTTCAGGACTGAGGCGAGCACATCCGACATCAGCTCGCCCTCGAAGGCTCGCTGACCGGTCAGCATCTCGAACAGCACGCAGCCGAACGCCCAGATGTCGGTGCGCTTGTCGACGGCTTGCCCGCGCGCCTGTTCCGGCGACATGTACGCCGCCGTGCCGAGAATCACACCGACTCCCGTCATCATGGCCGGCGTCGTGATCGTCGGCGAGATGCGACACGTTCGAGCGCGCGTCGCCGACGGGTTCCATCGCCTTCGCCAGGCCGAAGTCCAGCACCTTCACCGTGCCGTCCGGCCGCACCTTGATGTTCGCGGGCTTGAGATCGCGATGGATGATCCCCTGCTCGTGCGCCGCTTCGAGCGCCTCGGCGATCTGCCTCGCGATCGGCAGCGCCTCGTCGAGCGGGATCGCGCCGCGCGCGATGCGCTGCGACAGGTCGTCGCCCTCGACCAGCTCCATCACGAGCGCGCGGACGCCGTCCGACTTCTTCGAGGCCGTAGATGTGCGGCGATGTTCGGATGATTCAGCGAGGCCAGCGTTTTCGCTTCGCGCTGTGAAGCGCGCGAGGCGCTCCGGGTCGTTGCGCGAAGAGTCCGGGCAGGACCTTGATCGCCACGTCGCGATCCAGCTTCGGTGTCGCGCGCGCGGTAGACCTCGCCCATCCCACCTGCGCCGATCAGGCGACGATGATTTCGTAGGCGCCAAGGCGCGTACCGGGGACAAGAGCCATCCGTTGCTGACGAGGCGGTACTACGATTGTAGCGCCCTACCTTTGTGTCCTTGGTGTCCTTTGTGTTGAATACGAGATCAGACCCCGAAGCGTGTTCAGGTTCCGGTCGTCGAAACGATCGATCTCGATCTTTGTTGGGCGGGCGGCCTTCTTCCTTCGGCGTCTCGAGCAGCATCGGCAGATCGCGAAACCGCGGATCGTTGACGATGCGGCGGAAGGGCTCGAGGCCGAGGCAGCCCTTGGCCGATGTGCTCGTGGCGATCGACGCGGCTGCCGAGCGGCTTCTTCGAGTCGTTGAGGTGAAACGCCTTCAGCCGCTCGAACCCGACCAGCCGCCCGAACTGCGGTGAACGTCGACGCGTAGCCCTCCGGTGAGCAGATGTCGTAGCCCGACGCGATCAGGTGACAGGTGTCGAGGCAGACGCCGACGCGCCGGTGGCCGTCCATCCTGGCGATGATCGCGGCAAGCTGCTCGAAGCGTGGCGCCGAGCGCCGTGCCCTGCCCGGCGGTGTGCTCGAGGAGAACCATCGTCCGGCCGCGGCGCGCGCGCGCGCAGCAGCTCCAGCGAGCGCGTCGCCGATCAGCTCGAGTCCCTCGGCTTCGCTGCCGGTCGTGTAGCAGCCCGGATGCAGCACCACGCCCAGCAGCCCGAGCGCCTCCGCGCGATCGATCTCGTCGCCCATCGCCTCGATCGACTGCCGGCGCAGCGCCGGGAGGCTGGTCGCGAGGTTGATGAGGTAGCTGGCATGCGAGACGACCGCGCTGATGCCGGCGGCGCGCACCCTGGCGCGAAACTCGCGGACCTCGGCGCGCCCGACCTCGCGGCCGCGCCACTGGTTGGCGTTCTTGGCGAAAATCTGCAGCGCCTCGCAGCGGTGGACGACGGCGCGCTCGACCGCGCGCGGCAGGCCGCCGGCCACCGACATGTGGGCGCCTAGCCGCGGCATGTTATTTTTATAGCAGTTGTGTTATGTTCATAACATATGGCGAAGCCGCTCCACGCCGTCCTCACCCGCCGCGAACGCCAGATCATGGACATCCTCTACCGTCGCGGCCGCGCCACCGCCGCCGAGGTGATGGCCGATCTGTCCGGCGACGCCAACTCCTCGACGGTGCGGACGCAGCTGCGCGTCCTCGAATCGAAAGGCCACGTCCGCCACGAGGACGACGGGCTGCGCTACGTCTACCTGCCGGCGCTGGCCCACCGCGCGCAGCGCGCAAGTCGGCGCTGCGTCACCTCGTCGACACCTTTTTCGACGGCTCGACGGAGAAGGTCGTCGGGGCGCTGCTCGGCGGCGAAGGCGCGCGGCTCTCCGAGGGCGAGCTCGAGCGCATCGCTGAACTGGTCGCCAAAGCCAAGAAGGAGGGGACGCGATGATGCTCCTCATCGACAGCAGCGTGAAGGTCGCGCTCCTCATTGCCATGGCGCTGGCAATCGGGCGGCTGTGGCGGCCTGCCGCGGCAGCGCGGCACTGGCTGCTAACGGTGGCGATCGGCTGCGCCGGTGGCGCGCCGCTCGCTGACGCCTGGTCGCGCCCTCCTGGACAATCGCGCTGCAGCGGTTGGCGCCGGCGACATCGCATGAAACGGGAAGGCGCGGCGGTCACCACCACGATCATCACGCAGAACGCCGATCGCATCAACCAGGCCGGCCGCGGCGCCTGCGAATCTCGACGCGGTGTCGATCGCGAAGACGGCGCTCGCTGCTCTGTCGTGACGATCTGGATCGCGGGCGCGCTCGCCACTGCTGTCGGTGCTGGTCGTCGGCCTGATCCGGCTCAGGCGAATTTCCGCCGCCGCGCGTCGCCCTCGACCGCGGACCCGTGGGTGCGCGATACGCCGCCGAGATTGGCGCCGCCGTCGGCCTGCGACGTCCCATCGTCCTGCTGCAGAGCGATCATCCAACGCTGCTCGTGACCTGGGGGCTGGCGGCGGCCGAAGGTCATCCTGCCGGCGGCCGCGGGCGGCTGGACGGCCGAACGCGCCCGGATTGTGCTGCGGCACGAGATCGCGCACATCCGGCGCGGCGACTGGACCGCGCAGATCGCCGACGAGCTGCTGCGCGCCGTCTACTGGTTCAACCCGCTCGTCTGGATCGCCTGCGCCCGGCTGCGCCAGGACGAGCGAGCACGCCTGCGACGACGCCGTGCTGACGAGCGGCGTCGACGCCACCGACTACGCCTCGCACCTGCTCGACCTCAGCGCACGCTCAACGCGGCGCGGCAGGGCGGCGTCCCGGCGCCGGCCATGGCTCGCGCCTCGAGCCTCGAAGGGAGAATCAGCGCCATGTTGAACCGATCGTCTCGACCGCCGCCCGCTCGCCACGCCGGTGCGCATCGGCGTCGCCGTTGCCTGCTGCGTTCTGATCGTCACCGCGGCCATCGCGGGCGCCGCCGCGCAGGGGCGCTTCTCGACCTTCTCCGGCACCGTCGTCGACGAGACCAACGGGTTCCTGCCCGACGCCACGGCTGGTGCTGACCAACACCGCGAACCGGGCGCGGCACGAAGTCCACAGCCGACCGCACCGGCCATTTCGAGTTCGTCGGGACTGCCGTCCGGGCGACTACACCGTGGCGGTGACGCAGCTCGGATTCGCCCGACGCTGAGCCGAGCCGATCCATCGTCGGCCGCGATCTGCAGCCGCGTCATCCAGCTGCAGCTCGGATCGCTGCACGGAGACGATCACGATCGCCCGGCGGCCCCTGGCACGCCGCCGCCGGCTCCGCCCGATCCGGATCGCGCGCAGAAGATCGCGGCGCGGCGTCAGAACGCGGAGGAGCGCCAGAAGCGCGCGACCGAGTACCGCGCCGGCGCGGCTGAAGCGGCGGCGCTTGGTGGCAACATCCTGCAGCCCACACAAGCTCGTCGACGTGAGGCCCGGTGTATCCTGAGTATCTGACGAGCGCCGGCATCGCCGGCACTGGTGGAGATGGAGAGCGCTCTCGTCGGCACCGACGGGCACGGTGCGCGAGGTGCGCGTGGATCTCGTCGCCGCATCCGGATCTCGAGCGCGCCGCGGTCGATGCGGTGAAGGCGGTGGAGTTCACACACGACCATCCTCAACTGCACGCCGGTCGAGGTCCGACTGCACGTCACCGCGAACTTCGTGGCGCGGCGCTAGAGCGGTTTTCGAACGATCGAGCGCGAGCCTTGAGGCGAGCGGCCGACGCTCGGCTGAGGCCTTCGGCGCGACGGCGTTTCAGAAAACGCTGCGCGTCAACGGCCGCCGGAGAGTCTCCTCGAGGATGCGCCGTCCGGCGCGACCCTGATCGTCGCGGTGAACAAGCCGGCCCGCGGCGCCGGGCTGATCGAGCCCGGTCACGCCGCCGACGAAACCGCATGTCGGTCCAGCGCACCGTGGTGACGCCGGGGCATCGATCGCGGAACGCGCCGCGGGAAACCGTGAGAACGCGAGGAACCGCTGCCCGGAGCCGGGTGCGGCCGCTTGCTGGACCACCGAGGTCCAGACGTTCGGGCAGCGCGGCCTCAACCGATACGGCACGCCGGCGTCGTCCTCCGGCTCGCCAGAATCGCCCCTCGAGGAGATCGATGTCGTGGATCTCGTAGGCGTTCTGACAGCTGCGCGATGATGCGCCACTTGAACGGCGACGTGAACGTGACGGCATCGCCGCGATCTCCACGAGGCATCGCGTCCCGTCGGTTGGGATCGACGCGAGCGGCGGCGGCCGGCCACGATTCGAGGAGTCGTACCTGGCGCCGGCGGATCGCACAGCGGCGGCAGCGTCGGGCCGAACAGCTGCGGCGCGAGCACCAGCGCCTGATGGTGCGAGGCGGCGCGCACGCCGTAGTTGGTCGCCATCAGCAGCAGTGACGAATCGCCGCCTTCGGCGCGACGCTGCGCCGGGCGTGGGCGAGCCGAGCAGGCCGACGACGAGCGCCACCAGTAGATAGACGTCGACGATCGGCAGCCAGTCGACGGCGAACCAGTGCCAGTCGAACGGGCTCAGCAGCCGCGTGCCGCATGACGTCGGCACGATCCATCAGCACGTGCAGCAGCGATGCCGATCATCGACACCGCGACGAGCACACCGAACGACGCGTCGATCGGCGCGGATCGGCCGGCGCAGCCGTGGCGGCGATCCGCGTCGTCGGCGCGAACCCGGCATCGTAGAGCCGCCGTCCGATCCAGACCAGGCCGGCGGTGACGCAGGCCGAGCGCCGACGATGCCGAGTCGGCCCGTGCGTCGGGCCGCGATGCCACTCGAGATAGTTCACGGCGCCGCCGGCGGTGGCGATGATGTCGATGTCCGGGGCGTTCGGATGCGAGGAGCAGCGCTGCGGTGGTGCCGCGTCCCGCGCGCAGAGCGGCGTGCGCGCGAGCGTCAGCGCGAACAGCGAATGCGTCAGGTTGTCCAAATGCGAGCCGCCACCGGCTGCTAATATACCAGCATGCGAAACGCGTCCATCGCCGCGGTCGCCATGGTGATAGCCACGCTCGTGCCGGCGCCGGCGTCGGCATGGGGATTCGAACGCGCATCGCTACATCATGGCGCGCGCGATCGATCTGCTGCCGCCCGAGCTCAAGCCGTTCTTCGACCACTACCGCGACGAGATCGTCGTGCGCGCGATCGATCCCGATACTGTGGCGCAGCATCGGCTGGGAAGACGATCCGAATCACTTCGTCGATTTCGGCGATGCAGGAGCTCGGCGCGTATCCGTTCGCCGAGCTGCCGCGCGAGTACGGCGCCGCGCTCGCCAAGTTCGGGCAGGCCACGCTCGATCGCATCGGGCGGCTGCCGTGGCGCGAGGAGGAGGAGTTCGGCAACCTGCGGCGCGCCTTCGAGGGCTTCACCCACGCCAGCGCCGTATGCGCCGAGCGACGTCGTGTTGTTCTCGGCGGTGGCCTCCCACTACATGCAGGACGCCAACCAGCCGTTTCACGCCTCGGTCAACTACGACGGCCAGCTGACCGGGAACCACGGCATCCACGCGCGCTTCGAGCGCGACCTCTTCGAGCGCTTCCAGGCGCGGCTGACCGTCGCTCCCACGCCGCCACACCCGATCCTCAACAGTCGCGACGCGGCGCTTCGACAGCCTGCTCCAGGAGTATCAACTCGTCGACCAACTGCTGAAAGCCGACAGCGACGCCATCAGCGGCAAGGACGCCTACGACGATGCCTACTTCGAGGCGTTCTTCACGAAGGTGCGCCCGGTGCTCGAACGCCGGCTCGGCGACTCCATCACCGCCACCGCCGGCATGATCATGGGCGCCTGGCAACTCGCCGGCAAGCCGGTCCCCACGATCAAAGCCGCGCGGCCAATACAGAAAGTCAGGCAGCCTTGACGGAAGTTCGAAGTCTGAAGTCTGAAGTCTGAAGTGCGACGTGTGGACTCGGTGGCATGCGGCTTGCGGTTAGTTGTCGCGCGGAACGACTCTGCTGGGAGGCGCCATGCTTTGGACTTTGATTGTGCTGTTGTTGGTGTTCTGGGTGCTCGGGCTGGCGTTCAAGGTGGCGGCGGGGCTGATTCACGTCCTGTTGGTCATCGCCGTCGTCCTGTTTCTGGTCAACCTGATCAGCGGGCGGAAAGCGCGATCTAGGCCCTCGAGACATGACCGATTGATTGCCGCCATGGTGTATCTGGTTCCGGTGGGCGCCGGCCGCTTCGAGCTCTATTCCGAAGCGCCGGACGACGATGTCCCTGCGGGCGCGCCGCCGCCGACCGACGGGTTCTGGAAGCGGACGATGCACAGGATGCAGGTGCGGTGGGACGAGGCCGTCCGCGCCGCCCGCGGCACCGACGAGTCCGCCGGCTGGGTTCTGCGCGTCTGCGCGACAAGGCCGTGTGCCGGGCCGCCGAGACGGTCGCCGAACAGCGCACGCTGTGGTCGCTCCGCCATTTCACCGCGGCGACGCTGGTGCATCCGTCGGACCTCGGCCGACGCGCCGACGGCCCAGGTCGCGCGATCGCCTGCTGACCGCCGCGCGCAGCCATCACGGGCGCTGGCTGGCCATCGATTCGGCGCTCTTCGCCGCGTCCGGCGTCTTCATGCTGGTCCCGGGACCGAACGTGCTCGCCTACTATTTCGCGTTCCGCCTGATCGGCCACTCATCTGTCTTGGCGTGGCGCGCGGCAGGCGCTCGAGCGCACCACCTGAGCCACCGCGCCGAGCCGGCGCTGGCCGAGCTCGGCCAGCTCGCCGCCCTGCCGCGTCATGCGCGCGCGTCGCGCGTCGACGCGATTGCCGAGACGCTGAACCTGCCGCGGCTCGCGGCATTTTTCGATCGGACCGCCGTCCCCGCCCGCTGAAGCCGGCTCGAAGCCGCATGTTATACTCGGCGTTTCCCTTGAAATTGCGCGACATCGCGGAACGGCTGCAAGTGCTCGTCTCGAAGGTGACGGCGAGGTCGACATCGTCGGCGTCGCCGGCATCCAGCAGGCGCAACCCGGCGAGATCACCTTCGTCGCCAACGCCCGGCACCTGCCGCTGCTCGCGGCGACGCGCGCGCGTCGGCGCGTCATCCTCGGCCTCGCTGAAGTCCGGCGATCCGCGGGCGCCCTGCGCCGTCCTCCACACCGACGACCCCTATTCGGCGTTCGCACGAGCCGTGTCGCTGTTCGCGCCGGCGCGCGGCCGGCGGCGGGCATCGATCGCCTCAGCGCGATTGCGGAGGGCGCGACCATCGGCGCCGACGTGTCGATTGGGCCGTTCGTGACGATCGGCGCCGGCGCGGCGATCGGCGCGCGCACGATCATCTTCCCGAACGTCGTGATCGGCGCCGGGCGCGCGGATCGGCGAAGACTGCGTGATCCACCCGCAGGTCTCGATCCGCGAGCGCGTCGTCGTCGGCCATCGCGTCATCGCTGCACGACGGCGTCGTGCATCGGCAGCGACGGCTTCGGGTTCGCCCGGCAGACGCGACGGCACGCACCTGAAGATCCCGCAGCACGCCGATGTCGTGATCGAAGACGACGTCGAGATCGGCGCCAACTCGACGATCGATCGCCCGGCGATCGGCGAAACGCGGATCGGCGCCGGCACCAAGATCGACAACCTCGTGCATATCGCCCACGGCGTCAGCATCGGACGGCGCGACGCTGCTCGCCGCGCAGGTCGGGATCGCCGGCAGCACCATCGTCGAGGACGACGTGATGATGGCGGGACAGAGCGGCGTGACCGGCCACGTCCGCGATCGGCGCCGGGCGCCATGCGTCGGCGCCAAGAGCGCGGTGTTGCAGTCGGTCGAGGCCGGGTCGTTCGTCACCGGTCATCCGGCCTTCGACCACACTGACTGGCGGAAAGCGTCCGTCGTGTTCCGCCAGCTGCCTGCGCTCAAGAAGCGGGTGGAGGAACTCGAGCAGCGCCTCGCCGAACTCGAGGAGAAGCTCGCCGCATGCCCGCCGCCGCGCGATCGCTGTAGTGCCGCCGTTCCTGCTCGGCTGCCTGATCCTGTCGGTTGCGTCCGTGCCGGCGTTCGCGCAGCAGCAGCCCACCGCCTCGCCGGCGCCGGCAAGCCCCGAGTTCCTCCCGCGCTACGACTTCCACATGAGCATCGACCGCTTGATCCGGTCGCTGACCCCGCAGCTGGAGACCGTCGACCAGCGCTTCTCCTGGGACGCGCACTTCGGCGGATCGTTCGACGTGGTGGACTACGTGGTCGGACGCGGCACGGTGACCATCGACTACCAGGCGGTGATGGGCAGCGAGTTCCGGCCGTTCGATCCGATTCAGGGCAACTACACCCTCGAGGTGTCGATGTCGGCACGCCCGAGCGCGTCGACCGAGGTCGGCGGTCATCCTTCCACCACGTGTCGCGGCACATCAGCGACCGCCCGAAGCCGTTTGCCGTGGCGTGGAACCTCCTCGGCGGCCGCCTGCTCTACCAGGCGACGGCCGGCACGACCACCTTCGACGTGGCGGCCGAGGGCGGCGCGTCATGCGCGCACTCGTACGTGGACTATGAGTGGATGGGCGAGGTCGAACCTGCAGCGTCCGGCATCCGATCAACCCGCACGCCGGCGTGTTCGCGCATGGGACGGACAGGTGGTGACGGTCGACCCGCTCGTCGCCGGGCGCAGCACGGCAGGCGGCGGGACTGGATCGAAGCGGGAATTCGCCTCAACGGGCGGGGTGGCGTGATGGAAATCTTCGCCGGATACGAAAACGTGTCGATGCCGACCGTGCTCGACCGCCTGCCGCAGCGATGGGGTCATCGCCGGGCTCCGCCTACTCAGTAGATAATCGAACCATGCCCAGGCCCTCTCGACTGCTCGCCGCGGCGCTGATGGCGGGGGTGCGATCGCCGCCTCCACCCAATCGTCGTCTGCGGCGTCACGCCCGCCGAAACTGCAGTATCAGATCTCGACGCTGCCGAACGGGCTGACGGTCGTGCTCTCGGAGGATCACTCGACGCCGATCGTGCACGTGCAGCTCGTGGTATCACGTCGGATCGAAGAACGAGAAGGCCGGGCCGCACCGGCTTCGCGCACCTGTTCGAGCACCTGATGTTCAAGGGCTCGAAGAACGTCCAGCCCGAAGCCCACACGTCGATGCTGGCGTCGGTCGGCGGGCAGAGCAACGCCTACACGACCGACGACGAGACGGTGTTCTGGGAGACGGTGCCGGCGCAGTACCTGCCGCTCATCGCTGTGGCTCGAAGCCGATCGCATGGCGACGCTGCGGATCGACAAGGACACCTTCGCCAACGAGCGCGACGTGGTGAAGGAAGAGCGGCGGATGCGCGTCGACAACCAGCCGTACGGCCGGCTGAACGAGATCATCTACGACCAGGCGTTCACCGTGCATCCGTACAAGCACGCGACGATCGGCAGCATGGAGGATCTCGAGGCGGCGTCGGTCGACGACGTGCGCGACTTCTACAAGACCTACTACGTGCCGGCAAACGCGACGCTGGTGCTCGTCGGCGACTTCGATACGGCGCAGGCGCTGCAGCTGGTCAACCAGTATCTCGGGCCGCGTGCCGAAGGCCGACCGCGCCGGTGCCGCGCGACATCCCGCAGGAGCCGCCGCAGACGCAAGAGAAGCGCGTCACGCTGCAGGAGCCGTGGCCGCTGCCGGCGGTCGTCGTCGCGTACCACGTCACCAACGACGGCAACCCCGACTCGTATCCGCTGCACATCGCCGCCAAGGTGCTGTCGGACGGCCAGACCTCGCGCATCTACCAGAAGCTGGTCTACGAGAAGCAGATGGCGGTGGCGGCGTTCGGCAACGCCAACCTCATCGAGGATCCGAACCTCTTCTACGCCGTCGCGATCGTGCAGCCGGGGCAGTCGACCGGAGGAAGTCGACCGACACGCTCATCGCCGAGCTCGATCGGCTGAAGACCGAGCCGATCACCGCGCACGAGCTGCAGCGCGCGAAGAACCAGTTCGCGCGCGACTACATCCTGGGCCGCGAGTCGAACCAGCAGAAGGCCGGGCAGCTCTCGCACGCGGTCGTCATCCACAACGACGTCAAGACCGCGGACGGCGAGTTCGACATCTTCCAGAACATCACGGTCGCCGACGTGCAGCGCGTCGCGCGGACCTACTTCCGCCCGGAGAACCGCGCTGGTGCTCACGCTGATGCCGTCGGGCAAGGCGGCGTGCCGCAGTGAGCGACCATGCGGTCCGTGTCGGCGTCCGTGGCGTGTCTGCCTGGCGTGCTGTGCTCGTGCGTCTCGTCCTCTGTGCCGGCGCCGCGCGCGCAGTCCGCGGCTGGCCGACCGAGCGCCCGCCGCAGCCGCTGCCGGCGCGCGACATCAAGTTCCCGCCCTACGAGATCCAGACGCTGCCCAACGGCCTGCAGGTCGTCGTCGTGCTGCACCACGAGCAGCCGGCGGTGACGATGCGGCTGCTGGTGCGCAGCGGGCACGCGCGTCCGATCCGAAGCAGAAGCTCGGGCTCGCGCACCTGGCGGCGTCGCTGCTCGATCAGGGCACGACGACCGATGACGGCGGAGCAGATGAACGACGCCGTCGACTTCATCGGCGGCGCGATGGGCGCCGGCGCCGGCACCGATCTGACCTTCGTCGAACATGGTCGTGATGAAGGACAGCTTCGACGCCGGGCTGCGGATGCTGTCCGACATGGCGCGCCATCCGGCGTTCGCGCCGGCCGAGATCGAGCGGCAGCGCCAGCAGATGCTGTCGGGCCAGCAGGTCAGCCTCGAGGATCCCGGATACATCGCCAACTCGGTGTTCGATCGGCTCGTCTACGGCTTCCATCCGTACGGGATGCCGGCAGAACGGCACGCCGGAGACGATCGCCGGCCTGACGCGCGACGACCTGATCGCGTTTCACACGCGCTTACTTCGTGCCGAACAACGCGATCCTGGCGATCGTCGGCGACGTGACCGGCCGAGGAAGCGTTCGCCGCCGGCGAAGAAGGTGTTCGGCGACTGGGCAGAAGCGCGATCTGCCGGCGCAGACCTTCATCGACCCGCCGGATCCGACGCGGCGCGTGATCGTCGTCAACAAGCCGGACGCGGTGCAGACCGAGAGTGCGCGTCGGCCACATCGGCATCCCGCGCAACCACCCCGACTACATGGCCGTCAACCTCGCGATCCGCATCCTCGGCGGCGAAGGCAGCAACCGCCTCGCACCAGGTGCTGCGGACCGAGCGCGGCCTGACCTACGGCGCGCAGGCCAACATGGACACGCTGAAGGAGAGCGGCGACTTCGAGGCCGAGACCAACACGCGCATCCGACGCCACCGGCGAGGTGCTGCGGCTCATCGTCGACGAGTTCTGGCGGCTGCAGCGCGAGCGCGTCGGCGAGCGCGAGCTCGACCGACGCGAAGGCGTACCTGACCGGCAGCTTTCCGCTGACGATCGAGACGCCGGAAGCGATCGCGATGCAGGTGCGTCAACGCGATGTTCTACGGCCTGCCGCTCGAGCAGCTGCAGAACTTCCGCGACCGCGTCAACGCCGTCACGCGTCGACGACATCCAGCGCGTCGGCGCGAGACGCTGTCTGCAGCCCGATCGGCTGTCGGTCGTGCTCGTCGGCAACGCCGCGGCGTTCGCGACGCAGCTGCAGCGGCGTCGGCTTCGGCACGCTTCGAGACCGTGGAGCTCGCGCGATCTCGATCTGACGTCGGCCAACTTCAAGCGCGGCAGATCAGGGCGGATGCGGCAGGTGGGGCGGGTGGGTCAGGTGGGGCAGGTAGGCCGGTAGGTCAGGTAGGTCGGGTGGGCAGGTAGGTCGGGTGAGCGGCGAGGCGCTGGGCGCAGCGCCGGCGATGCCATCGCGATGGTTCTATCAACAGGCGCCGGCCGCGAGCCGCCCGTCGCAGGATCCGACGCCTCGAGGACGGCGCGCGAGGCGGCGGCGCTGCTCGATCGCGTGGTCGAGGCCAAGGGCGGCCTCGAGAAGCTGCGCGGCCTCGAAGACGATCGTCGCCAGGCAGACGCAGGCGAGCCAGCGCCCGGACGGCGAGATCACAGGTCGAGACCACCAACTACATCCAGTATCCCGAACCGCTTCCGCGTCGAGGCGCCGGAGGTCGTCCAGGTGTTCGACGGCACGAGGTCCTGGATGACAGGATCGCCGCGGCGTGCGCGACGGCGCCGAGGCGCAGGCGCGTGATGCGGCCGCGAGCCTGCGCCGCGACGTGGTGGCGCTGCTGCGTCGCGGCCAAGGACGGCGCGCTGACGCCGCGGATCCTGCCCGACGTCAAGGATCCGGAAGGCCGCATCAGCCACGCGCTCGAGCTGTCGGCGCGCGACCTCAACCCGATCGTGCTCTACGTCGATCCGGAGTCGGGCCTGATCCGCAAGCGCATCTACACCGCCGACGCGCCGGGTCGTCCGGTGATCGAAGAGGAGTTCTCCGACTACCGTCCGATCGACGGCATCCAGATCGCCTTCCGCGCGACGCAGAAGGTGGGACCGCTGTCGGTCGAGCGCCGGGTCATCGACGTGAAGGTCAACGCCCCGATCGACGCCGCGCTGTTCCAGCGTCCGGCGTCTTGAGCGCGCGTCTCCTGATTTCCTGCGGCGAGGCGTCCGGCGACCTCTATGCCGGCGCGCTGACGCGCGAGCTCGTCGCCCTCGATCCGACGCTTCGCCATCGCCGGCCTCGGCGGGCCGCGGTTCGCGCGCGGCCGGCGGCACGCCTCGTGGACGACTACCGCGACCTCGCGGTCACCGGCCTGACCGAGTGCGATTCGCCAAGCTGCCGCGATCGCTGCGCGGCCCGCCGCCGGCTGGTCGCCGACGCCGAGGCCGATCGCCCCGACGGCGCTCGTCCTCATCGACTTTCCCGACTTCAACTTCCGGCTGGCGCCGCCGATCAAGCGGCTCGGCGTGCCGGTCATCTACTACATCAGCCCGCAGATCTGGGCGTGGCGCGCCGGGCGGCTCGACGACGATCCGCGCGATTGCCGATCGCGTCCTGGTGATTTTTCCGTTCGAGGAGGCGATCTACCGCGAGGGCGGCGTGCCGGTGGAGTTCGTCGGCCATCCGCTCGATCGATCTGGCGACGCCGTCGGCCGGGCGCGGGGCGTTTCTCGCGCGCGCACGGGATGGCGCCGTCGGCGCCGACGGTCGCGATCCTGCCGGGCAGCCGCCCGAACGAGGTGTCGCGGATCCTTCCCGGATCTCGCCGCCGCGGCGAGCGCATCCGGCGCGCGCGTGCCGGCGCGCGCAGTTCTCGTCGCGCGCGCGCCCCGGCCTCGACCACGGCCTCTTCGACGCCGGCGGCCTGGCGCGCTCGGTGCGGTGGCGCCGATCGCCATCGTCGAGGGCGACACCGACACCGTGCTCGCCTCGGCCGACGTCGCGCTCACCGCGTCGGGCACGGCGACGGTCCAGACCGCGCTGCACGACACGCCGATGGTGATCGTCTATCGCGTGTCGGCGCTGTCGTACCTGCTGCTGCGGCGCCTCGTGACGGCTCGAGTACCATCGGCATGGTCAACCTGATTGCCGGCGAGCGCATCGTGCCGGAGCTCGTGCAGGACGCGTTCACGCCGGACGCCGTCGCGCGCGAAGCGATCTCGATGCTGACCGATCGCGACCGCGCCGCGCGGATCCGCGCCGGCCTGGCGATCGTCAGGGCGCGGCTCGGCGGCCCGGGCGCGAGCCGGCGGGCGGCGGAAGCGATCGCGATTGAGAGTCGCGCAGTCGGCAGTCGCAAGTCAGCGTCAGAGCACGTCAAAGTCATCGCAGAGCGATATCTTCAGCGCGTCTGCGCGCAGCTCGCGGCTGATGACTAGACTGGAGACTGGTCGACATGCTGAGACTTCATGACGGTGACTGATGACTGCAGTCCGTGCCTCTTGCTGCTGCGCTCTCTCGCCGTCGCGCGCGACGCGTTCTCATTCCAGCCGATCTCGGCGAGTTGTCGCGCGACGCCCGCGCCATCGTGCGCGGCCGCGTCGCGGCGCTCGACGCGCAGTGGACCGAGGACCGCGGCACGATCGAGACGATCGTCACGCTCGAGGTCGAGCAGCTATCTCAAGGGCGCTCTCGGGCCGACGCTGCCGCTTCCGCGTCCCCGGCGGCGACCTCGGCCGCTTCCGCAGCATCGTCGTCGGCGCCCCGGAATTCGCGGTCGATCGAGCGCGTCGTCGTCTTCCTCGGCGCGTTCGGGCCCAGCGTCCCGTACGTGCTCGGGCTCAACCAGGGCGTCTTCCGCATCGTCCGCGCCGGCGACGACGGCGGCGAGTTCGTGACCTCGCCGGCGATGCTGGCGGCGAGCCGCGCGGCGCGGTGCGGATCGTGCGCGGCGACCCGTCGCGGCGGGCGCTGCCGCTCAACGACTTCGAGCAGCGCGTCCGCGAGCTGGCGGGAGGGTGAAATGAGGCGGCTGCTCGCGGTCGTGCTCGCCGCGGCCGCTGGTCATCGTTCCGGCGCAGCCGGCGCACGCCTACCTGAAATTCGGCGTGTCGATCGGCGGACAGGCAGATCACCCTGCACTGGGCGCAGACGCCGGTGCGCTACTCGGTCTCCAACCAGGGGATCACCGACGTATCGGTCGCCGACTTTCAGGCCGCGGTCGAGCGCGCCTTCGCCACGTGGCAGGCGGTGCCGAGCGCCTCGATCACGTATCAGTTCGCCGGGATCACCGCCGCCCAGCCCGGGCGCGACGACGGGCTGTCGACGCTCGGCTTTCAGAATCGTCCGGAGCTCGATCGCGTCCTGGCATCGACGAGCTTTCTCGTCGACTCGGTGAGCGGGCGCGCTCGTCGAATCCGACATCTTCTTCAACACGGCGTTTCCGTGGTCGGTCGCGCGCCGCCGGGGTCACGGGGCGGTTCGATCTCGAGAGCGTGGCGCTGCACGAGATCGGCCACATGAGCGGGCTCGGGCACTCGGCGCTCGGCGAAACCGAGCTGCGCGAAGGCGGCGGCCGGCGCGTCCTCGCGGCGGAAGCGGTCATGTTCCCGATTGCCTTCAGCGCCGGCAGCATCGCCGGCGCGGCACCTGAAGGCCGACGACATCACCGGCATCACCGATCTGTACCCGGAGGCCGACTTCGCGCGCACGTCGGGCAGCATCTCGGGGCGCGTGACGCAGGAGGGCCAGCCGGTCTTCGGCGCGCACGTCGTCGCCTTCGATGTCGCGCGCGGCTCCAGCGTGGCGAGCTTCACGTTGACCGCCGATGGGCGCTTCTCGATCGGCAGCCTGCCGTCGGGCGTCTACGTCCTTCGGGCCGAGCCGATTGATGATGCGGAGGTGGACAGCTTCTTCGACCCGTCGCGCAACACCGACATCGACTTCCGTGTCGTCTTCTCCGATCGAGTGGTCGTGGTGCCCGTGGGCGGCGACAGCGGCGAGATCGCCGTGGCGGTCGTCCGCAAATGAGGCGCCTCGCGATTCACCGCGATCGTGTTGTCCGTGGCCTTCGCCGCGTCGGCCAGGCGGCCGCCGCGCAGATCGCTGCCGCCGGCCGGCCCCGGCTGGCTCGAGTTGTCGTTCGGGACACTCTGGATCGGCCAACTGGCGCTCGGCGAGAACGACGCGAACCAGACCACGCCGACAGGAGGGACCCTGAAGCTGTTCTCGACCTCGACCGAACTGGCGAGCGTCGCCGGCCTCGACGCGCGCGTGGCCGTGCGCCTGCTCCGATCGCTTGACGCCGAAGTCGAGGCGGCTTATGGCAGCGCCGGAATTGAACGTCTCGATCAGCAGCGACTTCGAAAACGCCGCGGCGGTGACCGCCACGGAAGAACTTGCAACAGTTCACCATGGGCGCGGGCGCGGTGTGGCACTTGCCGTTTCACATGGGGACCTCGCGCCTGTCGCCGTTCGTGCTTGGCGGGGCCGGCTACCTCCGACAGGTCCACGAGGAGAGAACGCTGGTCGAAACCGGTCAGTACTTCACGATGTCGGCGGCGGCGTGAAATGGCTTGGCCGTCGCGCGGACGAGCGGGCTGGTCAACGCGGTCGGCGTTCGCGTGGACGTGCGTGCGATGGTGCGGAGGAAAGGCGTCGCGTTCGACGATGGCGGACACACGTCGCCCGCGCATCGGCGCGTCCGCCTTCGTGCGATTCTCAACGGCGATCCTCGGATCTGCGTGACCGTGCGTCGAGTCGCCCACCGCCTCGTGGCGTCGTCGTCCTCGTCGGCGCCCTCGTTGACGACGTGCGACTGGCGGTCGGGCGATCGAGTCGCGGCTCGTCCGCCGCCGCCGCCGCCGGCTCCTCGTGGCCGCCCGACCGGTGACGCCGGGCTGTCTTCGCCGATCGGACGAGCATCGTTCCGCATGCTGCCTCCTTAGTGTCGTGGCGGCCAGTTGCTTACCAGCCTGGCCCACCTGACCTACCCGACCCACCTGACCTACCCGACCCACCTGACCTACCCGGCCCTCGTGATACCGTCGCAAACGCGATGCCCGTTCCGGCGATCGAGTTCCGCGACGTCTCGTTTGCGCGACCGGGCAGGCCGCGGGTCCTCGACCATTTCACGCCTGTCGGTCGCGCCAGGCGACGTGCTGGCGCTGGTCGGGCGCAGCGGCGCCGGCAAGACGACGCTGCTCAAGCTCGTCAATCGGCTTTTGTCGCCCGACGCCGGCGCGGTGTTCGTGGAAGGCCGCGACACGCGTGAATGGGAACCCATCCGGCTGAGGCGCCGCGTCGGGCTACGTGTTGCAGGATGTGGGTCTTTTTCCCCACATGTCGGTCGCCGACAACGTCGCGGTCGTCCCAGGCTGGAAGCGTGGGGCCCGGAGCGTGTCGCGGCGCGAACCCACGAGCTGCTCGAGCTCGTCGGCCTTCCGCCGCGCCAGTTCGCCGCGCGCTGCCCGGACGAGCTGTCGGGCGGACAGCGTCAGCGCGTCGGCGTCGCGCGCGCGCTGGCCGTCGATCCGCCGGTGCTGCTGATGGACGAGCCTTTCGGCGCTCTCGATCCGCTGACGCGCGCCGAGCTGCACGCCGAGTTTCACCGCATCCAGGAGCACCTGCGCAAGACCGTCATCATCGTCACGCACGACATGGGCGAAGCCTTCGCGCTCGGCGACCTGCGTCGGCGTGCTCGACGAGGGCCGGCTGATCGCCTGCGACCGTCCGGCTGTCGTCGCCGCGTCGCGCGAGCCGCTGGTCCGCCAGCTGCTCGATGCCGTGCCCGCGATCCCGCGGCCATGAAGGGCCCTGTTCTCGTTCTGGTCGTCGCACCGGGCCGAGCTCGCGAGCCTGCTCGGCCAGCACGTGCTGCTCGTCGTGCGTGTCGACGGCCGTGGCCGTCGCGATCGGCGTGCCGCTCGGCGTCTTCGCGGCGCGCCGGCCGCGGCTGGCGGCGCCGCTGATGGCCGCCGCCAGCGTCGTGCAGACGATGCCCAGCCTCGCGATGTTCGGCTTCCTGCTGCCGGTGCCGCTCGTCGGCGGCGTCGGCGCGCGCGCCGCGCTCGTCGTGCTGATCCTCTACGGGCTCCTGCCGATCGTGCGGACGACGATCGCCGGCCTGCGCGGCATCGACCGCGTCGATTCGCGAAGCGGGCGTGGCGATGGGGATGACGCCGCGCGAGCTGCTGCGCCAGGTCGAGCTGCCGCTGGCGCTGCCGTCGATCGTCGCCGGCGTGCGCGTCGCGGCCGTCGTCGGCGTCGGGTCGGCCACGATTGCCGCGGCGATCGGCGCGGGCGGCCTCGGCGAGTACATCTACCGCGGGCTGTCGATGGTGGATACGACCGTCATCCTCGCCGGCGCGATGCCGGCGGCGCTGCTGGCGCTCGTCGTCGACGGATCGCTGCTCTGGCTCGAGCGGCAGTTGTCGGCGCGGCGCCGATCGCGATCGCGCCGCGCCGTCGTCGCGGCCGCCGCGGTCGCCGTCGATCGTGCTGCTGTCGAGCGTGGCCGCGTGCGCGCCGCGACAGCGGGCGCGATCGTCGTCGGCTCGAAGAACTTCACCGAGCAGCTGGTGCTCGGCGAGCTGCTGGCGCAGACGATCGAGCGCGAGACCGGCGTGCCGGTGACCCGGCGGCTGAATCTCGGCGGCACGCTGATCTGCGATCGCGCGCTGCTCGACGCGGCGACATCGACGTCTACGTCGAGTACACGGCACGGCGCTGACCGCGGTCTTCCACCAGCCCGTCGCGACCGATGCCGAGCGCCGTGTTCGACACGGTGCGCGACGCTCTACGCGAAGACCGGCCGCACGCTGCTGCCGCCGCTCGGCTTCAACAACACCTTCGCGATCCTGGTGCGCGGCGCCGATGCGCGGTCGCTCGGGCTCCGCACCATCGACGACGCGGCGCGCGAGTCGCCGCGATGGCGCGCCGGGTTCGGCTACGAGTTCGTCGAGCGCCCGGACGGCTATCCCGGGCCTGGCGAAGGCCTACGGCCTGCGGTTTCCGATCCGCCGCGGGTGATGGATCTGACGCTCAGCTACCGCGCGCTCGCCGCCGGGCAGGTCGACGTCATCGCGGGCGATGCGACCGCCGGCCTGATCAAGGGGCTGGATCTGGTGCAGCTCGAGGACAACCGGCACTACTTCCCGCCTTACGATGCCGCGGCGGTGGCGAGGGCGGAGACGCTCTTGCGCCACCCGGAAGTGCGGACGGCGCTCGAACGGCTTGTCCGGCCGCCTGTCGGCCGCCGACATGCGGGCGATGAACTACGCGGCCGACGTCGAGCACCGCGACATCACGGCGATCGTGCGGGATTTCTGGCGCGGTGACCTCGCCAACCATTGCCCCGGGGCCCCCGTCTAAGCCGGCATGAGACACAGCACCTTGTTCCCGGTGGCGCTGGCCGCGCTCCTGCTGGCGTCTGTGGCCGGGCTCGCCGCGCAGGGCTTCGACCGGGCCGACCGGGCGCGTTTGCGGGCGGAAATCCGCCGCGAGATTCGCGAGGCCGCCTGGGAGACGAGCCGCGAGCGGTCGCTCGTGCGAGACGAAATCCGGCGCGATCTGGATCGCGCGCGCCACATTTACCGGGATGCCTTCCGCGACCAGTCGCGCGCGCGCCTATCGGGACGCCATGCGCGAGTCCCGGCGCGCGATGCGCGACGCCCTCCGGTATCTCTGGTAGCGCGAAGGCGTAAGCCGAGCGACCAACGCTCGGAAGGGCTCGCGCTCCGAGGCCGCTACGATTGAATCCCCGCGGCGACGAGCTCGCGGCCGATTGCCCGGACCGCGTCGAGCATGCGGTCGATGTCCTCGCGCGTGCTCCGGTAGTTGACGATGCAGGCGCGGAGGACGAAGCGGCCGGCGAGCTCGGTGCTCGTCAGGAACGCCTCGCCGCCAAGCTGCAGCCGGTCGAGCAGACGCCGGTTCAGCGCCGCCTGCGCTGCCTCGTCGGCCACGGACGGATCCAGGAAGCGGAAGCAGACCACGCTCAGCCCGGGCGGCGCCATCACCTCGAAGTCGGGCGCGCTGCTGAAGCCGATGCCGCGAGATATCGCGCCAGCGCGATGTTCTCCTCGATCGCCGCCTTGAACCCTCCAGCCCGAACTGCTGCATCGTCATCCAGACCTTCAACGCGCGGAATCCGCGCGTCTGCTGGAAGCCGTACTCGCTGAACCACGGCGGCCCGCCCACGCCGGCGGTGCTGCCGTCGGTCCGCAGATAGGGCGGGACGAGGCTGAACGCGGATCGCATCGCCGCGGCGTCGCGGACCAGCACCAGCCCGGCCTCGACCGGCACGAAGCAGCCACTTGTGCGGATCGAGCGCGAGGCTGTCGGCGCGGGCCAGCGGCCCGAGACGTTCGGCATAGTCGGCGGAGAGGATCGCCGGCCCGCCGTAGGCCGCATCGACGTGCAGCCAGACGTCGTGCAGCCGGCAGACGTCGGCGATGCCGTCGAGGTCGTCGATCGCGCCGGTATTGGTCGTCCCGGCGGTGGCGACGACCGCGATCGGCTGGATGTTGCGCGCGCGGTCGTCGGCGAGCGCCGCGTCGAGCGCGTCCACCTTGATGCGATAGTCGGCGCTGATCGGGATGGTGCGGATCGCCCGCTCGCCGAACCCGAGCAGCTCGATCGCCTTGCGCGCGCAGCCGTGCGCCTCCGAGGACATGTAGAACGCGAACGGCGCGCGGCGCCTCCGCAGGCCGTTCGCGCGCACGTCGACGCCGCTCTTCAGGTGGCGGGCGACGGCGAGCGCCGGTCATCGTCGCCATCGAGCCGCCGCTGACCAGCAGTCCCATCGAGCTGTCGGGGAAGCCGAGCAGGCGGCGGAACCACTGCACGACCTGCCGCTCGACATGAGATGGCCGCGTGGTTGCCGCCCGCGCAGCTCGGGTTCATCGCGGCGGCCAGCGCGTCGGCGAACACCCCCATGACCGCCGGCGGCGAGTTCACCCAGCCCCAGAAGCGCGGATGGCCGTTGCCGAACGGATACGGCTCGATGGTCTCTGCGAAGGCGCGCAGGATGTCGTCGGGCGAAACCGGCGCTTCAGGCGCGGGTGTGGCGAGGAACTGCCGGGCGAGCTCCGGCGGCACCGGCCGAAACACCGGCTCGCTCGGCAGGGTCGAGAGATGGTCGGCGATCAGATCGACGACGCGGTAGCCGATGCGCCGAATTTCCTCGCGCGTCCATTCAGGCATGCGTGAACTCTCAGTCTCAACGGTCGACGTTCAGCGCTCCAGCATCGCGGCGCTGAGAGCTGAGCTTGAAGCGCTGCAGTTGATCTGTCAGGCGGATTTTGCGTAGACCGACATGACCGGTTCAGCGGCGGCGGGCGCGAATGCCGCGGGGTCCTGCATCACCTCGCCGTGCTGGCTCAGGTCGAGCCCGATCTCCTCCTGCTCGCCCGAGACGCGCAGCGGGATGATGAGATCGGTGAACTTGTAGAGGATCTACGAACCGCCGAACGAGAACGCCGCCACGAACACCAGCGCGCCGCAGTGGACGAGGAACGTCGTCGCGTGTCCCGACGTCAGGCCGACGTCCTTCGCGAAGAGGCCGGTCATCAGCATGCCGACCATGCCGCCGACGCCGTGGCACGGGAAGACGTCGAGCGTGTCGTCGAGCGTCGACGCGTTCTTCCAGTGCACCATCAGGTTCGACACGACGCTCGCGCAGGTGCCGATGAAGATGCTCTCGCCGATGCTGACGTAGCCGGCGGCCGGCGTGATCGCGACGAGCCCGACCACGGCGCCGACGCAGGCGCCGAGCGCCGACGGCTTCTCGCCGCGCATCCGGTCGAAGAAGATCCAGGCGAGCGCCGCGGACGCGGACGCCGTGTTCGTGGTCGCAAACGCCATCGCCGCCTGGCCCGACGCCGGCCAGCGCCGACCCGGCGTTGAACCCGAACCAGCCGAACCACAGCATGCCGGTGCCGAGGATCACGAACGGGATGTTCGCCGGCGTGTGCGCCTCGCCGTTGCGTGTGCGTCGTTGCGCCGTCCGAGGACCATCGCCCCGGCCAGCGCCGCGAAGCCGGCCGACATGTGGACGACCGTCCCGCCCGCGAAGTCGAGCACGCCCAGCTTGTGGAGGAAGCCGTCGGGATGCCACGTCCAGTGCGCCAGCGGCGAGTAGATGAAGATGCTGAACAGGCACATGAACAGCAGGTAGCTCGAGAACCGCACCCGCTCGGCGAACGATCCGGTGATGAGCGCCGGGGTGATGATGGCGAACTTCAACTGAAAGAGCGCGAAGAGGATCAGCGGAATCGTCGGCGCGAAGGTCGGGATGGGTCGAGCGCGCCGACGCGCGTGAACATGAAGAAGGTCCGCGGGTCGCCGATCACCCCGTAGAGGCTGTCGCCGAAGGCGAGGCTGAAGCCGACGACGATCCACAGGATGCTGATGACCGCCATCGCGACGAAGCTCTGCAGCATCGTCGAGACGACGTTCTTCGACCGGACCATGCCGCCGTAGAAGAACGGAAAGCCCGGGGTCATCAGCAGGACCAGCCCGGTGGCGGTGAGCATCCAGGCCACGTCGCCGGCGCTGATCGGTCCGCCGGTGACGGCCTGCGGCTGCCGGCCGGAACACGCGCCCCGGCGATGCTGACTGCCGCGACCAGCACGAACGGCAATGCCGAAAATTCCCGAATCCGTTCCGTCTTGCGCCTCACCGTTGCCAAGGTCATCGCCCGCTCCTCCGTTACGGCCCTGATGTTACCAGTACTGTGCCGTATGTGCACGAAAATAGCGGCTGATTTGCAGAATTTGCCGGTCACTGGCAGGGCAATCGGCCAATTCTTGCATTTCTCGCACGATTTGAGGCTCAGTCCGGGCCTGTCCGGGCGCCCTGGACGGGCGGAGACGGGTCGCCGGCGGCGCCGACGTGACGGCCGAGCGTGGTACGATCGTCAGATGTCGACCGTCAACAGCTTCGGCACACGCATCCCGCTCGTCGTGGGCGATCGCTCCTACCTGATTTACAGCCTGCCCACGCTTCAGCGCGCCGGGTTCGGCGAAATCGCCCGGCTTCCGTACTCGATGAAAATCCTGCTCGAAAATCTGCTGCGCCACGAAGACGGCCGGTTCGTGAAGGCCGCCGACGTCGAGGCGCTGGCGAAATGGGACGTGAAGAGCGCGGCCCAGCGGGAGATCTCGTTTGCTCCGGCGCGCGTGCTGCTCCAGGATTTCACCGGCGTTCCGGCGGTGGTCGATCTCGCGGCCATGCGCGACGGCATCGCCCGGCTCGGCGGCGATCCCAACCGCGTCAACCCGCTGCAGCCGGTCGAGCTCGTCATCGACCATTCGGTGCAGGTCGATTACTTCGCCCAGGCCAATGCCTTCCAGTTGAACGCGGAGCTCGAGTTCGCGCGCAACAAGGAGCGCTACGCCTTCCTCCGCTGGGGCCAGGACGCGTTCCACAACTTCCGCGTCGTGCCGCCCGACACCGGCATCGTCCATCAGGTCAACCTCGAGTATCTCGCGCGCGTGGTCATGGCCGACGACTGCGCCGGAGGGCCGGGTCTGTTTCCCCGATACGCTGGTCGGCACCGATTCGCACACCACGATGGTGAACGGGCTCGGCGTGATGGGCTGGGGCGTCGGCGGCATCGAGGCGGAGGCGGCGATGCTCGGCCAGCCGATCTCGATGCTGATTCCGCAGGTCCTCGGCTTCAGGCTGACCGGGGCGATGCTCGAAGGGGCCACGGCGACCGACCTCGTGCTGACGATCACCGAGCGCCTCCGCAAGCAGGGCGTGGTCGGGAAGTTCGTCGAGTTCTTCGGTCCCGGGCTCGCCGACCTGACCATCGCCGATCGCGCCACGCTCGGCAACATGTGCCCGAGTACGGCGCGACGATCGCGATCTTCCCGATCGACGTGATGACGCTCGATTACCTGCGGCTCAGCGGCCGCGAGGAATCGCAGGTCGCGCTGGTCGAGGCCTACGCGCGGGCGCAGGGGATGTTCAGCGAGCCGGGCGATCCCGAGCCGATCTACACCGGAGACCATCGAGCTCGATCTGGGCTGCGTCGAGCCGAGCCTGGCCGGCCCGCGGCGGCCGCAGGACCGCGTCTCGCTGAAGCAGGCGAAGAGCGGCTTCCAGGCGGCGCTGCCCTCGATGATGGTGTCCTCGTCCAAGAAGGGCGCCGAGGCCGCCGGATCGTCCCACGTGTCGGCGACGACCGGCGGCGCCTCCGCCGCGGTCGCCGAAGTGCCCGCCATCACGACGGTCCTCGACCACGGCGCCGTCGTGATCGCGGCGATCACCAGCTGCACGAACACGTCGAACCCGAGCGTGATGATCGGCGCGGGGCTCGTCGCCAAGAAGGCGGTCGAGCGCGGGCTGAAGCGTCAGCCGTGGGTGAAGACCAGCCTGGCGCCCGGGTCGAAGGTCGTGACCGAGTACCTGCGCAAGTCCGGCCTCGACGTCTACCTCGATGCGCTGGGCTTCAATCTCGTCGGCTACGGCTGCACCACCTGCATCGGCAACAGCGGACCGCTGCCCGACGACGTCTCGGCGGAAGTGGAAGCGCGCAACCTCGTCGTCGCGTCCGTGCTCAGCGGCAACCGCAACTTCGAAGGCCGCATCCAGCAGCAGGTCCGCGCCAACTACCTCGCGTCGCCGCCGCTGGTCGTCGCCTACGCGCTGGCCGGCACGATGACGCTCGACCTGACCACCGAGCCGATCGGGATCGACACGGCCGGGGTGCCGGTTTACCTGCGTGAGCTGTGGCCGACCGAGCGCGAGATTCAGGAGACGATGCTCACGTCGGTGACCTCGACGATGTTCCGCCAGCAGTATGCGGACGTCTTCAGCGGCGACGACCGCTGGAAGCTCGCTGCAGGTGCCGACCGGGGATCGCTTCGCCTGGGATCCCGACTCGACCTACATCCGCAATCCGCCGTTCTTCGAGAACATCACGCATGGAGACCTCGCCGGTGCGCGACATCACCGGCGCGCGGGTGCTCGCGCTGCTCGGCGACAGCATCACGACCGATCACATCTCGCCGGCCGGCTCGATCCGCAAGGGACAGCCCGGCGGGAAGTACTGATGGCGCGCGGCGTGCAGCCGACCGACTTCAACTCCTACGGCGCGCGCCGCGGCAACCACGAAGTGATGATGCGCGGCACCTTCGCCAACACGCGGCTGCGCAACCAGATGGCGCCCGGCACCGAAGGCGGCTGGACGACGCACCAGCCGGACGCCGAGGTGATGACGATCTTCGACGCGGCGATGAAGTACAGCGACGAGGGCGTGCCGCTGCTCGTCATCGCCGGCAAGGAATACGGGTCGGGCTCGTCGCGCGACTGGGCGGCGAAGGGCACGCTGCTGCTCGGCGTCTCGCGCCGTCGTCGCCGAGAGCTTCGAGCGCATCCACCGCAGCAACCTCGTCAACATGGGCGTGCTGCCGCTGCAGTTCCAGCCCGGCGTGACGGCGGCGTCGCTCGGGCTGACCGGCAGCGAGCGCTACGAGGTGATCGGCATCGCGCAGAGCCTGAAGCCCGGCGGCCTCATCACCGTCCGCGCGGTCGGCGCCGCGCGACAGCCGATCGAGTTCCAGGCGATCGCGCGGATCGACACGCCGGAGGAACTGGTCGCGTTCCGCCATGGCGGGATCCTTCCTTACGTGCTTGCGCCAGCTGGTTGGGAAGCACTGACGCTGGCGCGCTCAATGGCTGACATGGCTGATGGCCTAGGTCAATGGTGAGCCATCAGCCATGCTCGTATGCGCATTAGCCATCGACCATGACGTCCGTCGAGATCAAGGCGCAAGCCCGCTGCTGGGCTTCGATGCTGTGCGGCATCGCGCCCGCCGCAGATCACCCGGAGCTGCGCTTCTACCGAGAATGGCTCGACCGCGGCTACGCGGGAGATGGCCTACCTGCACCGGACGGCGGAACGCCGCGCCGACGTCCGCAACGTCGTCCCCTCGGCGCGCACCGTCATCGTCACCGCCACGGTCTACAACACCGAATCGCCCGTACTCGACCGAGTGCGCCGGACCCCGGCCGCGCGCAGATCGCGCGCTACGCCTGGGGCGACGACTACCACGACGTCATCGGCGCGCGGCTCGACTCGCTGCTCGCCTGGATGCGCGAGCAGATCGCCGGATCGCTTCGACGCGCGCGCCTACGTCGACACCGGCCCGGTGCAGGAGCGCGTCTACGCGCAGTACGCCGGGATCGGATGGATCGGGAAGAACAGCTGCGTCATCAACCCGGAGCTCGGCTCGTGGGTGTTCCTCGCCGCCATCATCTGCAGCCTGCCGCTCGAGGTCGACGCGCCCTCGCTCGATCAGTGCGGCACGTGCACGCTCTGTCTCGAGGCCTGTCCGACGCAGGCGCTGGTCGCGCCCGGCGTGCTCGACTCGACGCGCTGCATCTCATGCCTGACGATCGAGCTTCGCGGCGACGTCCCCGACGATCACCGCGCCGGCGTCGGCTCGCACGTCTACGGCTGCGACATCTGCCAGGAAGTCTGCCCGTGGAACGCGGCGCGCGCCGCGATTCGGACGACCCGGCCTGGCAGCCGCGCGCCGCCTGGGATCGCGTCGACCTCCTGACCTTGTCGCGCCGGGTGACGAGGAGCTGCGGGCCGCGCTGCGCGGCAGCCCGATGAAGCGGACGAAGGTGGAAGGCTTGCGACGCAACATCACGCTGGCGCTCCAGAATGCCCGAACCGCCGGCCCGGGCGGCGGCTGAAGTCGTCCCAGGCCGTGCGGCGATTTGCGCGCGTCGCGCGCGCGCTATCATCATCTACATAGCGCAGGAGCATTCATGTCCTCCCTGGCCCCCTGCTTTTTGCTGTCGATGCCGCAGCTGGTCGATCCCAACTTCAGCCGCACGGTGGTCCTCTTGTGCAAGCACAACGAGGACGGCGCGCTGGGGCTCATCGTCAACCGGCCGCTCGTGACGACCGGGCGCGTGACGGTCAAGCTCGACCCGCCGGTGTCCACCGACCGCGAGCTGCAGGTGTGGGTCGGCGGGCCGGTCGAGCCGCACCGCAGCTGGGTCCTGGTCGGCGACGAGCCGGACGACGAAGACGAGCTCGCCGGGATGCGGATTGCCGACCGGCTGTATCTCTCGACCTCGCCGGATCTGCTGCGGCGCCTGCTCGAGCCGTCGCCGCCGGAGCTGGCGCGGCTGTTTGTCGGCTATTCCGGGTGGGGCCCGGGCCAGCTCGAAGCCGAGCTCGAAGCCTCGGCGTGGCTGATGAGCGACGTCGATCGCGACCTCATCTTCGACACGCCGGCCGACAAGCTGTGGGAAACCGCCATCCGCCGGCTGGGCGCCGATCCCGCCACGCTCACGATGTCGAGGGGTGTGCATTGATTTCCAAGCTCGCGTTCGCGGCGCTCGTCGCCTTGTGCTGCGCGCCGCTGGTCGCTCTCAGGAGACCGCGGTGCCGGACGCTTCAGACCCTCCAGACGATGGCGGCGCGGTTTGCGCCGACCGAGATTGGCGCCGACCTGTCGAAGCTGTCCGACAACGATCGCCGCGTGCTGGCGAAGCTGGTCGAGGCGTCGAAGATCGTCGACGCGCTTGTTCCTGCGGCAGGTGTGGGCCGGCAACGAGGCGATGCTGCTCGATCTGGTCCGCGACCAGTCGCCGCTCGGCCGCGAGCGGCTGCACTATTTCCTGATCAACAAGGGCCCATGGTCGCGGCTCGATCACAACCAGCGCGTTCGTGCCCGGCGCGCCGGCCAAGCCCGGCGGCGGCGAACTTCTATCCCGACGGCGCGTCGAAGGCCGAGATCGAGCGCTGGATCCAGTCGCTGCCCGAGGCGGAGCGCGCGCGCGCGACCGGCTTCTTCACGGTGATCCGCCGCGCCGGCGACCAGCTTCACCCTCGTGCCCTACAACGTCGAATACCAGGGCGAGCTCGTCGCGGGCGGCGGCGCTGCTGCGCGAGGCCGCGGCGCTCGCCACCGAGCCGACGCTGAAGGCGTTCCTCACCAAGCGCGCGGACGCGTTTCTCTCCGAACGACTACTACGACAGCGACGTGGCGTGGATGGAGCTGAAGGGCGCCATCGAGCCGACCATCGGCCCCTACGAGGTCTACGAAGACGAGCTGTTCAACTACAAGGCCGGCGTTCGAGTCGTTCATCACGGTGCAGGACGCGGCGGAAACCGCGAAGCTGCAGAGGTTCGCCGGCGAGCTGCAGGACATCGAGAACCACCTGCCGATCGAGCCGCAGTACCGCAACCCGAAGCTCGGCGGCCTCGCGCCGATCGTCGTCGTCAACGAGATCTACGCGGCCGGCGACGGCAACCGCGGCGTGCAGACCGCGGCGTTCAACCTGCCGAACGACGAGCGCGTGGTCCGCGAAAAGGGCGCCAAGCGCGTCATGCTGAAGAACGTGCAGGACGCGAAGTTCGCCAAGACGCTGGTGCCGATCTCGAAGGTCGTGCTGCTCGCCGGCCGATCAGAAGACGCTGTCGTTCGACGCGTTCTTCACCCACATCGTCGTCCACGAGCTGATGCACGGCCTCGGGCCGCACAGCATCACGGCGAACGGCCGGCAGACGACGGTGCGGCAGGAGCTGAAGGAAACCTACAGCGCCCTCGAAGAGGCGAAGGCCGACATCTCCGGCTTGTTCGCCATCCAGCACATGATCGACAAGGGCGTGCTGCCGAAGTCGCTCGAAGCGTCGCTCTACACGACCTTCCTGGCGTCGGCGTTCCGCTCGATCCGCTTCGGCGTCAACGAGGCGCACGGCCGCGGCATCGCGATTCAGCTGAACTACGCTGCTCGACCAGCGCGGCGTCGTCGTCGACCCGGACGGCACGTTCGAGGTCGATCCGGACCGGATCAAGGAAGGCGTGGCGGGCTGACCCGCGACATCATGACGATTCAGGCCGAAGGGCGACTACGCGAAGGCCAAGGCGCTCGGCGAGCGGCTGGGCGTGGTGCGGCCGGCCGTCCAGAAGGTCGCTCGACAGGCTGGCGGCCGTGCCGGTGGACATCGAGCCGAAGTTCACAACGGCGGATCTGCTGCTCGGCGCGGCAGAAATAATTACATACCTTCGTCGTTCTTTCGCTTCTACGGCACAGATGAGATCTGTCACGCTCAGCTGAGGTTAGTCGCGCCGGTGCGCAGCCTCCCGCTTGCCCCAGCATAACGCTTCCCCAGCGTTGTCAGGGCGTCGCGCCGACGCGAGTAGCGACAGCGACACACATCAATTCGGTGACATCCACACTTCGCCTCCTGCTGATCGAGGACTCGGCCGATGACGCCGCGCTCGTCGTCCGCGAGCTCACGCGCGGCGGCTACGACGTGGACGTCGATCGCGTCGACACGCCGGACGGGCTGGTCGCCGCGCTCAAGCGGCAGGCGTGGGACATCGCGGTCGCCGACTACACCATGCCCGGCTTCACCGGGACGGCGGCGCTCACGATGCTGCGCCAGCGCGACGCCGATCTGCCGTTCATCTTCGTCTCGGGCACGATCGGCGAGGACGCCGCCGTGGCGGCGATGCGGACCGGCGCGCACGACTACCTGATGAAGGGCGCCCTGAAGCGGCTGATCCCGGCGGTCGAGCGCGAGCTGCGCGGACGCCGGCGTCCGGCGCGAGCGCCGGCGCGTCGAAGAGCGCCTCGCCCACCTGGCGTATCACGACCCGCTGACCGATCTGCCGAACCGCGCGCTCCTGCACGATCGTCTCGACCAGGCGACGCGCATCGCCAACCGCGAGAACAGCACGCTCGCGCTGCTGCTGCTCGACCTGAACGGCTTCAAGGAGATCAACGACACGCTCGGCCACCATGCCGGCGACCGCGTCCTGCAGTGCGTCGCGTCGCGGCTGCGCGCGACGCTGCGCGAGGCCGACACCGTGGCGCGGCTCGGCGGCGACGAGTTCGCCGTCCTCCTGCCGTTCGCCGACCTCGACGGCGCGCTGCTCACCGCCCAGAAGCTGCTCCAGGAAGTGGAGCAGCCGTGCGTCATCGACCATCGCTCGCCTCAGCGTCCGCGCCAGCCTGGGCATCGCCAGCTTCCCGGAGCACGGCGTGCTCGGCCGACACGCTGCTCCAGAAGGCGGACGTCGCGATGTACGTCGCCAAGACCGACGGCGTCGGCATCTCGGTCTACGCGCAGAGCCGCGACCAGAACACGCACCGCCGCCTCACGCTGATCTCCGAGCTGCGCAGGGGCCTCGACGAGAACCAGTTCTTCCTCGAATACCAGCCGATCCTGCACCTGCGGACCAGCCTGATCATCGGCGTCGAGGCGCTGGTGCGCTGGAAGCATCCCCAGCACGGACGCGTCCTGCCCGGCAACTTCATCCACATGGCCGAGCAGACCGGCCTGATCAACCCGCTGACGACGATCGTGCTCGAGACGGCGATTCGCGAATGGAGCCGGCAGCCGACGCGACCTGCCGCTCACCGTGTCGGTCAACCTGTCGCCGCGCACGCTGCGCGATCCGATGCTGCCGCAGCGCATCGCCGGGATGCTCGCCGTGTTCAGCGCGCCGCACGCCTCGCTGGCGCTCGAGATCACCGAGAACATCCTGATGTCCGACCCGGCCCGGTCGATGGACTGCCTCAAGCGGCTGCCATGAGATGGGCGTGCCGCATCGTCGATCGACGACTTCGGCACCGGCTACTCGTCGCTGAGCTACCTGCAGCCGGCTGCCCGTCGACGAGCTGAAGATCGACCGCTCGTTCGTGGCCGGCCTCGACGACCGGCCAGGACGACGGTGATCGTGCGCTCGACGATCGACCTGGCGCACAACCTCGGGCTGACCGTCGTCGCCGAGGGCGTCGAGAACGCCGACGTGCTGCGAGCGGCTGCTGGCGATGGGCTGCGACGCCGCGCAGGGCACGTTCATCAGCCCGCCGGGCAGCGCCGCGGACATCCGCGAGCAGATGCGGGAGCGGAATCTCCCGGGGCGCCACTAGGTGGCGGAACGCCGCCGCCGGCGCCTGTCTCACGCCGCGATCCACCTGTCCGCCGCGCTCGGCCTGACTCGTCGTGGCGGCGACCGGGCTGGTCGCGCACGCTACTCGCCGTGCCTGACGGCGGCGAGCATCCCGGGCATCCTGCTGCTGGCGACGAGCCATGCGCTGCTGGCCCGCGAGATCCGCCGCCACGAGGTCATCGAGCGCGCCCTGCACGACACGAACAGCGAGCTCGGAGTCGTTCAGCTATTCGGTCTCGCACGACCTGCGTGCGCCGCTGCGCAGCATCGACGGCTTCAGCCAGGCGATTGCCGAGGATGCCGGGCCGGCTGCTCGACGAAGAGTCGCGCGGCCACCTCGATCGGATTCGCAACGCGACGCGGCGCATGGGCCAGCTGATTGACGATCTGCTCGACGCTCTCGAAGGTCACGCGCGCGGAGATGAAGCACGAGCGCGTCGACCTGAGCGACATCGCGGCGCAGATCGTCGCGGATCTGAAGCGCCTCGGCGCCGGGACGCGCCGTCGACGTCACGATCGCGCCGGGGCTGACCGCGGCGGGCGATCCGCAGCTGGTCCGGCTCGCGATGCAGAATCTGATCGACAACGCCTGGAAGTTCACCGGCCGGCGCGCCGCATGGCGACGATCGACGTCGGATCGACGAAGGACGAGGACGGCGCCTCGGCGTTCTACGTGCGCGACAACGGCGCCGGATACGACCCGAACTTCGCGGCCAAACTCTTCGGCCCGTTCCAGCGGCTGCACCCGCTGTCGGAGTTTCCCGGCACCGGCATCGGCCTCGCGACCGTCAAGCGCATCGTCCATCGGCACGGCGGGCACGTCTGGGCCGAGGGCCGGATCGATGGCGGCGCCTGTTTCTATTTCACGCTCAGCTGATTCGAAGGAGCGCCGATGGACGAGATCCTGCTGGTCGAGGACAACCCGGACGACGTCGAGTTGACGCTGCGGGCGTTCCGGAAGAGCAAGATCGCCAACGAGGTCGTCGTCGCGCGGGACGGGGTCGAGGCGCTCGACTACCTGTTCGCGACCGGGACCGCACGCGGGACGGGACAACAGCTCGCTGCCGCAGCTGGTGCTCGCTCGATCTCAAGCTGCCGCGCCTCGACGGGCTGCAGGTGCTCGAGCGCATCCGCGCGCAACCCGAAAACCAAGCTGCTGCCCGTCGTCATCCTGACGTCGTCCACCGAGCAGCCGGATCTGCTCGACCGGCTACACGCCTCGGCGCGAACAGCTACATCCGCAAGCCGGTGGACTTTCAGGAGTTCCTCGTCGCCGTCCGGCGCCTCGGGCTCTACTGGCTGCTGCTTGAACCAGCCGCCGCCGCCGTCCTGAGGTCGCCGCAGCGACACGGCAGCGGAAGCCATACAGAGACAATCCTTTACAGGCGACTCGCGGCTTTATCCGCTTATACTTCCAAGGCTTCCCACGATCAGAGGTTCGCTATTTCTATGCGTGCACCCTTTGTTGTCGTCCTGGCTGTCACGGCGCTCGCGGCTGGCGGCTGCTCCAAGACCGACACCGCCCAGGCGCGCGGCCGCGAGGTCTCCGCGAAGCCGGTGAAGGTCGAAGCCGGTGCGCGAGGAAACGGTCAAGCGCGACGGTGGAGCTGGTCGGGCACGCTGGCCGCCGTCGACCAGGTCACGATCTCGTCGGAAGCCGACGGGCAAGGTCAGCCGGATCCTCGCGGATCTCGGCGACCGCGTGACGGCGCGGGCAGACGCTGATTCAGGTCGATCACGAGAAGCAGCAGCACAGCCTGGAGCAGCAGAAGGCGACGCTGGCGCGCGCGCTCGCGCAGCTACGGCGCGTCCGACCCGCAGCACCTGCCCGACATCGAGAAGACGCCGGACGTGCAGAAGGCCAACGCCGACCTCGCTCCAGGCCAAACAGGCGCTTCGATCGCACCAGCGAGCTCTTCAAGCGGTCGCTCGTCCCGAAGCAGACGCTCGACGACGCGGCGACCGCGCTGCAGTCGAAGCAGGCCAGCTACGACCTGTCGCTGCAGACGGCGAAGAACCTGCGCGCGAGCATCCAGGCGATCCGAGGCGAGCATGAAGCTCGCCGACCGGCAGCTGCGCGATACCGAGATTCGCGCGCCGTTCGACGGCTACGTCGAGAAGCGCCTCGTCAACCTCGGCGAGCTGGTCAAGACGCAGATGCCGGTGATGGCGGTCGTGCGCGTCGATCCGCTGAAGGTGATCGCCGAGATCCCCGAGAAGATGGCGCCGTGGATCAAGGACGGCCAGCCGGTGGAGCTGCACGTCGACGCCTATCCGGATCAGACGTTCATCGGCAAGGTCTCGCGCATCAGCCCGGCGGTCAACACCGCGACGCGCGCGTTTCCGTTCGAGGCGCTGGTGCCGAACCAGGACGCGCGGCTGAAGCCGGGCACCTTCGCGCGCGTGCACATCGAGAGCGGCAAGATCGACAACGTCCTGACGCTGCCGCTACGCGACGCATGCAGTACCGCTACGGCGTCAACCGCGTGTTCGTCGTCGACGGCGACAAGCTGGCGGTGCGCGAGCTGAAGGTCGGCGAGCGCCTCGGCGACCGCATCGAGATCCTCAGCGGCGTGAAGGCCGGCGAGCAGGTCGCCGCCACCGACGTCGACAAGCTGACCGACGGCGACGAAGGTCTCGATCGACGAAAGGGTGGAGTAGCACATGCTGTCTGAACTCTGCGTTCGTCGTCCGGTGTTCGCCGACGATGCTGGTGATGTCGTTCGTGGTGCTCGGGATCTTCTCGTTCCGCGACCTCGGCGTCGACCTGTTCCCGAAGGCCGACCCGGCGACGGTCAACGTCCAGCTGTCGCTGCCCGGCACCAGCCCCGACGAGATGGCGACCTCGGTGGTCGAGCCGATGGAGGAGGCGCTCAGCGGCGTCGCCGGCATCGACGAGATCTCGGCGCGCATGAACGAGGGCAGCGCGACGATCACGGTGCGCTTCGTGCTCGAGCGCGATCTCAACGACGCCGCCAACGACGTGCGCGAGAAGGTCGCCGAGCGCGATGAAGAGCGTGCCGCCGCAGCTGCTGCCGCCGGTGATCACCAAAGGTCGATCCCGATGCCGACCCGGTGATGTCGCTGGTGGTGTCGTCCGACGCGATGAGCCTGCGCACGCTGACCGAGATCGCCGACAAGCAGATCATCCGCGTCGATCCAGACCGTCGACGGCGTCGGCCAGGTGACGCATGGGCGGCGGCCGCGCCCGCGAGGTCCACATCGTCGTCGACATCCAGAAGCTGAACGCCTACGGCCTGTCGCTGACCCAGGTCAGCGACGCGCTGGTCGACCGAGAACGTCGAGATTCCCGGCGGCGCGGTCGAGCAGGGCAACGGCCAGCTGCTGCTGCGGACGCTCGGCCGCGTCGACGTCGACCGAGGACTTCAACAACATCGTCGTCGCGACGAAGAACGGCACGCCGATCCGCGTCTCGGACGTCGGCTACGCCGAGGACACCTTCCAGCGGCCGACGATCGGCGGCGTGGCTGGGCGGCGACGCCGGCGGTGCGTGCTCGACATCCGCCGCGCGATGGGCGAGAACACGGTCGCGGTCATCGAAGGCGTGCGCGCGCAAGATCGAGACGCTGCAGCGGACGCTGCCGAAGGCGGTGACGCTGACCGTCATCCGCGACGACTCCAAGTTCATCTACGCCTCGGTCGAGTCGCTCGAGGAGCACCTGATCTTCGGCAGCCTGTTCGCGGCGATCGTCGTGATGTTCTTCATCCGGAACATCCGCGCCGTGATCATCGCCGTCGCTGGCGATTCCGGCCTCGATCATCTCGTCGTTCACGCTGATGCGGCTGATGGGGTTCACGCTGAACAACATGACGCTGCTCGGCATCACGCTCGCCGTCGGCATCGTCATCGACGACGCGATCGTCGTGCTCGAGAACATCTTCCGCTACATCGAGGAGAAGGGCGTGACGCCGTACGAGGCGGCGATCCAGGGCACCCGCGAGGTGGCGCTGGCGGTGATGGCGACGACGCTGTCGCTGGTCGTCATCTTCCTGCCGATCGCGTTCATGACCGGCTACGCCAGCCGCTTCATCAACCCGTTCGGCTGGACGATGGCGTTCGCGATCCTGGTGTCGATGCTGGTCAGCTTCACGCTGACGCCGATGCTGAGCTCGCGGTTCCTGAAGCTGGCCGACGCCGAAGCCGACCACAAGACCAAGGAGCAGGGCTTCTTCCACTGGCTGGACACGACCTACACGCGGCAGGTGAACTGGGCGCTCGATCACCCGGCATCATCATCGGCGTCTCGGTCGTCACGTTCCTGCTGACCTTCCCGCTGAACCGGATGGTCGGCCGCGAGTTCGTGCCGAACGAGGACATGGGCGAGTGGACGATCCACTTCGACACGCCCGAAGGGACCTCGCTCGCAGGGCACCAGCGAGAGCTGGCGTTCCAGCGTGCTGAAGGAGCTCGAAGGGATCGAGGGCGTCGCGCAGATCGATGCCGTCGATCGGCGTGATCGGCGCCGCGGCGCGCGGCGCGTCGACGCACATGCACTTCCTCTGCCTGGCGCTGCCGATCGACGAGCGCAAGAACACGCAGGCGCAGATGATCGCGCGAGATGCGGCAGCGGCTGGCGGCACATCCGGCCTACCGGCCGACGCATCTCGGCGCGCAACGCCCTGGGCAGCGGCGAGGGCAGCGGCGGCTATCGCGATCTCCGCGCAACATCCTCGGGCCCGATCTCGATCAGCTGGCCGACTACTCGCTGCAAGGCGCTCGCGGCGGCGCAGAAGCTGCCGAGCATCGCCGAGGCGAAGATTCAGCTCAGCGTGTCGAACCCGGAGATCCACGTCGTCGTCGACCGCAAGCGCGCCGCCGATCTCGGCGTCCGCATGGCGACGGTCGGCAACACGCTGCGGCTGGCCGTCGCCGGCGACGACCAGATCTCGAACTTCCGCGAAGGCGCCGGAGCGCTACCCGGTCAAGGTCCGCGTGCTCGAGAACCAGCGGCGCGACATCGAGCAGATCGGCCGGCTCACCGTGCCGTCGGCGACCGGGCCGGTGCGCATCGACAACATCGCCACGGCTCGAGCGCGGCCTCGGCCCGAGCGCGCTGCAGCGCTCGAACCGGCAGTTCACGGTCAGCCTGCAGCGCCGACATGGCGCCCGGCCACGCGCTCGACGAGGCGTCGAACGACATCCGCAAGATGTTCGCCGAGCTTGAACATGCCGCCGGACGATGTCGTTCCGGCTGCAGGGGCAGTCGAAGATTCTCGACGAGACGACCGCCAACCTGATCATGGCGATCGGCCTGGCGATGATCTTCGTCTACATGGTGCTGGCGTCGCAGTTCGAGAGCTTCGTGCAGCCGATCGTCATCATGCTGGTGCTGCCGATCGCGGTGCCGTTCGCGCTGTTCACGCTGTGGGCGACCGGCCGGACGCTGAACCTGTGGAGCGCGCTCGGCATGCTGCTGCTGCTCGGCATCGTGAAGAAGAACTCGATCCTGCAGGTCGACTACGCCAACACGCTGCGGGCGGCGGGGATGCCGCTGCGCGAGGCGATCGTCGAGGCGTGCCGCACCCGGCTGCGGCCGATCCTGATGACGACCTTCGCGATCATCGCCGGCCTGATCCCGACGGCGCTCGGCCTCGGCATCGGCGGCACCGGCCGCGCGGCGATCGCCGTGACCGTCATCGGCGGCCAGTCGCTGTGCCTGTTCCTGACGCTGCTGCTGGTCCCGGTCGCCTACGTCAAGTTCGACGCGCTGGAGCAGACCGCGCTCAATCCGCGGCTGGCGGGATCTGCTCGGACGCTTCAAGACGCCGCGGCGTTTCGAACCCGCGGCTGACGCTCGGCCCTGATCGGATCATCGGCGATCATGGCCGTAGCTCGGCTGATGGCTGCTGGCATACGGACTAGATAGCTGAGCCATCGCAAGCCGATCCGACGAACGAGCGCTGAGCCGTGACGCCGACCCGATCGCTGATCAGCCTTGAATCATCAGCGCCATCAGCCATGACAAGAATCTACGAGCGGTCACCCTGCTCGCTCGCGTGCACCGTCCTTGCGGCGCGCAGGCCCAGAGCGGCGATCCCGACGCTGGCGCGCATCCGCTCCGAAGGGCTCGAGCATTCCCAGGCCGCGCCGGTGTTCGACATGCTCACGGTGAACATCGGGCCGCGGCTGACGGCGTCGCCCGCGCACAAGCGCGCGGCGGAATGGGCGCGCGATCGGCTGGCGTCCTACGGGCTGGCGAACGCGCGCCTCGAGCCCTGGACGTTCGGGCGCGGGTGGACGCTCGAAAAGCTGACGGTCGAGATGATCGAGCCGCGCTATCTGCCGCTCATCGGCTACGCCGACGGCTGGTCGGCGCTCGACCAGCGGCGAGATCGTCGCGCGCGCCGGTGCTTCATCGGCGGCAAGATCGCCCGACGAGGTCGACGGCGATGCGGCGCGCAGCTGAAGGGCGCCATCGTGATGACGCAGCCGATGATGACGAACTTCGTGCGCAAGGATCGCCCGCAGCCGAGCGATCCCGATCTACGTGCCGAACGTCGCGCGGCCTACGCGACGTCGGTCGGCCGCGGCCCGCGGCGGCGGCGGCGCCGCCGGCGAAACGCCGCGCAGCGCGGCGCTGCGCGTTCTCGCGCTGAGCGACGCCGGCGTCGGCGTCATCCTCAGGCCGAGCGTCGGCGAGCACGGCACCGTGTTCGTCACCGGCCGCGACGGCGGACCGGGCGCGGTGCCGTCGATCGACGCTGAGCGGCGAGCACTACAACATGATCGCGCGGCTGCTCGCAGCAGCAGGATCCCGGTGAAGCTGCGCGTCAACGTCCAGTCGACGTTCTACGACGACGACAGCGGCAACGCCTACAACGTGCTCGCCGGAGCTGCCGGGCACCGATCCGGCGCTGCGCGACGAAGTCGTGATGATCGGCGCGCACCTCGATTCGTGGCACACCGGCGTCGGCGCGACCGACAACGCCGACGGCACGACGACCGTCATGGAGGCGATGCGGATCCTGAAGGCGATCGGCGCGCGGCCGCGGCGCACGATTCGCGTCGCGCTGTGGGGCGGCGAAGAGCAGGGGCTGCTCGGATCGAAGGCCTGGGTCGCAGCAGCATCTGGCCGGCGACGCCAACGCCGCCGCGCGCGGCAAGTTCTCCGTCTACTTCAACATCGACAACGGCACCGGCCCGATCTACGGCTGGTACCTGCAGAACAAGCGAAGAAGTGCGGCCGATCTTCGACGGCTGGCTCGAGCCGCTGAAGACGCTCGGCGCGCGCACGCAACGTCATCGAGCCGGTCGGCTCGACCGATCATCTGAGCTTCATCGACGCCGGCGTGCCCGGCTTCAACCCGATTCAGGACTACGTCAACTACGACATCCGCACCCACCACACCAACATGGACACCGCCGAGCGGGTCAACGCCGACGACCTCCGCCAGTCGGCGATCGTCATGGCGACGTTCGCGTATCAGCGCGGCGAACCTCGATCGAAAACTCCCGCGCTGACGCGTGGCCTCTTGCGGAGACCTCCGAACATAGTCATAATCATGACTATGATTGTGGTCAACATTCACGAGGCCAAGGCCAAGCTCTCTGAATACCTGACGCCGTCGCCAAGGGCGAGCGGGTGCTGATCTGCAAACGGAACCAGCCGGTGGCCGAACTCCGGGCGGTCGAGCAGACGCGGACCGAACCGCGGACGATCGGCGGGGTGGCCGGCATCGTCGTGCCCGCCGTCGTTTTTCGAACCGATGCCCGACGAGTTCCTGGACGCTTTCGAATCGGGGGAGGTGTATCCGATGCCGGGCGCGTCGAAGCCGCCGCGCGTCGCCGAGTCGCGCGCGACCTTACACGGCAAAGCGGAAGCGGCCGCGGTGAAGGTGCTGCTCGACACGTGCACGTTCCTCTGGGTGCTGAGCGGCGCGCCGCAATTGTCGTCCCGCGCGCCGCGGACATGTTCCGTCACGCCGACCACGAGATCTATCTGAGCGCGGCCTCGGCCTGGGAGATCGCGGTGAAGCATTCGTCCGGCCGATTGACGCTGCCGGAGCGGCCGGAACGGTTCGTGCCCGACATGCGCGAGGCGCGCGGCATCCTGTCGCTCGCCATCGACGAGGAATCGGCGCTGCATGCGTCGCGGCTTGCCGTTCCTGCATCGCGATCCGTTCGATCGGCTGCTGGTCGCCCAGGCGATTGTCCACGGCATGACGATCCTGACGCCCGATCCGATCATCTCGGCCTATCCCGCGCGGACGATCTGGTGACGGCATGACGCTCGTCCGATCAGATCGCGCGCGCGCGCGTCTTCGACCTCGAGCAGCCGCGCTTCGCCGGGATGCCGAGCCATCCGGCGCACAAGCCCGGATACTTCTACGCGCTCTATCGCCGCCATCGCGATTCGTATCGTCCCGACAGTCCATGGCCCGCGGACCGGCGCGTCCGGCGTGTTGACGATGATGGAGCACAGCGGCACGCACATCGACGCGCTGTGCCATCAGGCCGTGCGACCTGACGCTCCACGGCGGCATCGCGGTCGACCGAGGTCGAGCGCGGCGACGGCTTCACGGCGCTCGGCGCGGAGACGATGCGGCCGCTGCTCGTGCCGCGGCGTGCTGCTCGACGTCGCCGGCTGGAAGCAGGTGACAGCCGCTGCCGCCGCACTACGCCATCACCGCCGAGGACCTCGGAGGACTGCGCCCGCGCCCAGCGCGTCGACGTGCGGCCCGGCGACGTGCTGCTGGTCCGCACCGGCTACGGCGACGCGCGTGGACCGACGAGACCGACCTCACCTGACTGCCGCCGGCGTGTCGAAGTCGGGCAACATCTGGGCGGCGGACAAGCGGCGTCGCCGCGGTCGGCGCCGACAACATGGCGTGGGACTCGATGGCAGGAGCGCGACCCGGACACCAACATGATGCTGTTCGGGCACGTGCACCTGCTGGTCACGCACGGCATCCACATCCTCGAGAACCTCAACCTCGAGGAGCTCGCCGCCGCCGGGCATCACGAGTTCTGCTTCGTCGGCGTGCCGCTGAAGTTCCGCGGCGCGACCGGATCGCCCGATCCGCCCGCTCGGCGCTCGTCGACGGCGGGACGCCGCCGCGCGCCGAGTTCACTGAGCTGAGTGATGAGCTCGCGTCGCCGCCGCGCGCAGCGCCGGGAGGCGCAGCGAAAGATCGCCGCGCCGACGACGGCAGATCGTGCCGCCGGCGGCGACCGTCGCCGGCGCGCCGGATGCGCTCCGCGAGCGAGCCGGCGAAGAGCGCGCCGAACGGCGCCATGCCCATGAACATCATCGAGTAGACCGCCATCACGCGGCCGCGCAGCGCGATCGGGCACCATCGCCTGAATCAGCGTGTTCGACGACGCCATCTGCACCATCATCGACCGCGCCGACCGGCACCAGCAGCACGCGCCGACAGCCAGAAGCTCCGCGAGAGCGAGAACAGCACGAGCGCGACGCCGAACGCCGCGCGCCGCGACGCCGACCCACGCGCCCGAGGCCGCGCACGCCGCGCGCGACGCCAGCGCCGAGCGCGCCGCCGAGCGCGCCCAGGCCGGACGCCGCCATCAGCATGCCGAGTCCCCTGCGCGCCGCCGTGCAGAATCGATTCGGCGAACACCGGCATCAGCACCGAGTACGGCATGCCGGCGAAGCTGACGACGCCGAGCAGCAGCAGCAGCGCGCGGACCGGCGCCGTCCGCGCGACGAAGCGGAAGCCTTCGAGCGTGTCGCGGAGCGGCGACCGTGCGGCCGCGCGGCGGCGCGCGGCCGGCGGCAGCTGCATCATCAGCAGGCCCGGCGATCACCGCGATGTAGCTGATGCCGTTCAGCAGGAAGCACCAGCCTTCGCCGACCGCGGCGACGAGCAGGCCCGGCGATCGCCGGGCCGACGACGCGCGCGCCGTTGACCATCGACGAGTTGAGCGCGATCGCGTTCACCAGATCTTCGCGGCCGACCATCTCGACGACGAACGACCTGCCGGGCCGGGATGTCGAAGGCGTTGACGACGCCGAGGCAGGCCGCGAGCACGAAGACGTGCCACACGCGCACGCGGCCGGTGAGCGTCAGCGCCGCGAGGATCAGCGGCAGCATCATCGACGACGGTCTGCGTGACGACGATGATGCGGTGGCGGTTGGCGCGATCGGCGACGGTGCCGCCGATGGTGGCGAAGAGGAAGACCGGAATCTGGCTGGCGAACGCGGCGACGCCGAGCAGCGTCGACGAGCCGGTCAGGCGGATAGACGAGCCACGACTCGGCCACCGATCTGCATCCAGGTGCCGGTCGAGCGAGATGAGCTGGCCGCCGAAGAAGAGCTGGTAGTTGCGGTGCCGGAAGGCGCCGGTGAGTGCACGGCACGCCGGCTCCTAGTTCATCGAGCAGGCGCCCGGGCCGCGCGGATCGCCGCACGATGCCGCAGGCGGCTGCGGCCGATGGCGGTCACGGGCGATCGGAGAACGACTTCGCCGGCGTGCTCGACTGCGCCGCGAAGACCGACATGCAGCTTCTGCAGGTCGGCGCCCGTGCACGCCGGGCAGGCGGGCGACTGGCCGTCGCGCGTGAGGTATTCGAAGCTGACTGCCGCAGCCGCGGCATTCGTATTCGAAAAGAGGCATAGGGTATTCTAACGCTGGCCATGCTGATTGAGGATTGCGGATTCGATTGCGGATTCATGCTCAATAAATCCGCAATCCGCAATCCGCAATCCGCCATAACTATGTCTAGCATCGTCGCCGCCGTGATGCCGGCGCCACGCGTGCCGGTCGAGTTGCGCGAGTTCGCCGAGCCGGCGCTCGAGCCTGGGTCCGGTCCTGCTCCGCACGCTGTACTCCGAAGTCTGCGGCACCGACGTTCACGTCTGGCACGGGCGGCTGCGCGGCGTGCCGTATCCGATCATCCCGGGTCACGTGTCGGTCGGCGTCGCCGGACAAGGTTCGCGGCGACGTGCGCGGCGTCGACGGCACGCCGCGTCGCGGAAGGCGATCGCCTCGTGTTCTTCGACGTCCACCGCACCTGCGGCCGCTGCCGCGCCTGCACGGTGACGCGGACGCCGACGCGCTGCGCAGCGCGGCGCGTCTACGGCATCACCGACTCGGCGGACGAGGGGCTCTTCGGCGGCTGGGCCGAGGCGATCTACCTCGAGCCGGGCGTCGCGATCGCGCACGCTGCCCGACTCGGTGCCGGCGGAAACCTACATCAGCGGCGGCTGCGGACTGATCACCGCGGTGCACGCCATCGACCGCGCGGCGATCTGACGCTCGGCGACACCGTGCTCGTCCAGGGCACCGGCGCCGTCGGCCTGAGCGTGATTGCGCTGGCGCGCCTCGCCGGCGCGACGCGCGTCATCGCGCTTCGGCGCGCCGGCCGATCGCCTCGCGCTCGCGCACGCGCATGGGCGCCGACGTCGTCGTCGACATTCAGCCGGACCGGTCGCCGCCGAGCGGCATGCAGATGATCCGCGACCTGACCGGCGGCCTCGGCGTCGACGTCGGCGATCGAGGCGGCGGGATCGGCGCGCGCCGTCGAGGAGGCGCTGAATCTGATCCGCGACGGCGGACGCTACGTGATCGCCGGCCACTACACCGACGCCGGCCCGAGCGCGATCAACGTGCACGAGCAGATCAACCGCAAGCATCTCGAGATCCGCGGCTGCTGGGGCAGCGAGGTCGGCCACTTCGTCCGCGCGCTGCGCGTGCTCGAGCGGCATCACGCCGGCGATCCCGTGGCGCGCGATCGGCGCGCAGACCTACGCGCTCGCCGAACTCAATCAGGCGCTCGCCGACGCCGAGGCGATGCGTCTCCCGAAAGCGCTTGTCAGCCCCGCTGATCGCCGCACGGTCGTCTGCGCATCGTAGCTCGTGCGCGCTCGGGTTCCGCCTCGTCTCGGCAGCCGTCGCGCTGCTGGTGAACGTGGCGTTCCCGCTCTACCAGCGCGAGCAGTTCACGGTCTTCGGATCGACCAGCCCGTTCTGGGACACGCTTCGCGCGCTACGACAGCGGCTACTTACGAGGCATCGCGTGGGGCGGCTACGCGCCGCTGGCCGGGCGGCCGCAGCAACATCGCCTACTTTCCGGTCTATCCGATGCTGATCCGGTGCGGTCGGCGCGGCTGTTCGGCCGGCAGCACGCGACCTATCTACATCTCCGGCGATCGCGATCGCGTGGGTCTGTCTTCGTCCTGGCGATGGTCGCGCTGTACTACCTCGCGCGGCTCGATCTGCCGCCGTCGCCCGCGCCGAGCGCGCCGGTGCTGCTGACGACGATCTTTCCGTTCGCGTTTTTCTTCGGCGTCGCCTACAGCGAGAGCACGTTCCTGCTGTTCGCGGTGCTCGCGTTCTACGGCTTTCGCACGCGGCGCTGGCTGCTCGGCGGCCTGTGCGGCGCCGTCGCGACCGCGACGCGCGTGCCCGGCATCCTGATGCTGCCGGCGCTCGGCTGGATCGGCGTGGCGCGAGCGCGCGAGCCGACCGCTGCGCGATCGGCAGCCGCGCGCGGCCGCCGGCCTGGCCGCTCGCGCCGCGAGCGGCTTCGGCGCGTACTGCTTCTACATCTATCAGCTGACCGGCAACCCGTTCGAATGGGCGGCGACGATCGAGCGGTGGGGCTACTACCCGGGCGGCGCGCCGTGGATGGCGCCGCGTGCGGCTCGATGCGGCAGCTGGTCACGCATCCGTACGCGCTACCTGACGACCGATCCGATGGCGGTCTACGACACGCTCTACGGCGTCACCGGGATCCTGTTCGCGCTCGCGATCCCGTTCGTGTGGCGGCGCTTCGGCGCCGGCTACGGTCTGTTCATGCTGCTGAGCCTGTGGCTGCCGTTGTCCTCGGGCGTCTTCGAGGGCGTCGGCGCGCTACTGCTCGTGTGCTGTTCCTGTGCTTCATCTGGCTGGCGACGATCCGCTCGCGCTCGGTGTCGACAGCGCTCGATCGTCGTGTGTTCGCGATGTTCTATACCCTCGGCCTCGCGCTCGTTCACGTCACGATCCATCCGCTGTTCTAGACGCTTCGTGTCTCGGTAACCGCCTCGAGGCCCCTCTAGGGACAAGCGGTCGAACGCTAAGCCTCGCAAAGGCCGCCAAGAAGAATCTCTCTGGGAATTGCTCTGCGGGCTTTGCGCGGCTTCTCGGCGTTCAAGCGTCGATCGATTCGATCCGGCATTTGGGGTCTAATCAGACCATGCGGGCGTCGCCGGACGGTTGCTGACGGTCGCCATGGCAGCGTCGGCCTGCTCGCGTGCCGCAAGCGGCCGCCGGCGGTCGTGCGTCGCCGCCGCCGACGCCGGTGCAGCGGCTCGCGTCGGCCGACGCGCTCGTGCGCGCCGGATGCCTCGACTGCCTGATCGCGGCCTACGGCGAGTACGACCTGCTCCGCGCGTTCCCGGCGGCGCAGGGACGCCGGCGACCGGCGGGCGCGGTCCGCAGTGCCGGCGCTCGCTCGCGGCTGCGCGAGCGCGAGCTCGGGACTGGTCGACGAGGGCTACGTGCCAGCGCGCGCGCGCGCTGGTCGCTCGGCTGCGCCCGAACCTGCCGGACTGGCTCGCGCACGCTGCTCGACATCGTCGACGTCCTGCCGGCACTCGGCCGGCGGCATCACGCGGACGCCGACGAGCGACATCGATCTCGATCGCAACCGCGCCGCTGCGCGCCAACCGCGACGGCGTGGAGCGCGCGGCTGCGCGATCTGCGCGCCGATCGACGAGCTCGCCGCCTATGTCTGGCTGGCGTTCAACTGCGGTGCGACCGAAGTCGCGCGACCTGCACGCTCGACGAGATCGTCGAGCCGGCGTCGACGTTCTAGGACGCGCCGCTCATCGGCTTCAAGCGCGCGATCTGCCGCGGCATCGACGACCGGGCCGCTGCGTCGCTCGCTGCGCGAGCACGACCCCGGTTCGCGCGAAGTGCCGCGACTACCATCGGGCTCTTCGCCGTCGGCCAGCGCAAGCTCGACGAGGCGGATCGGCGTTCGAGCGACGCCTACGCGTGGCGGACGCAGTGGCCGAGCGCTGACGCAGTCGATCGCCAACGTCGCGATGACCGCCGAGGAGTTCGAGCGCGTCGCTGACCTTCTACAACGCGCACGCTGGAGCTCGAGCCGCAGGCCGTCGACGCGCCTGCTCGGCAAGGTGCGCGCCCTCACGCTACCTCGGGCGCAACCTCGAGGCGATTGCCACCGCCGACGAGCTGATGGCGCGAGCGCTGGTTCGTCGGCGACGCGCGCTACTGGCGCGCGCTGAACGAGAGCGAGCTCGAACAGCAACGAGGAGGCGTGGGTCGACGTCGAGGCTGCCGCCAAGCTGCTGATCAACGCGCGAGGTGCCGAAGCTGGCCGGCCTGATCGCGTATCGCCGCCAGCGAGCTCGACGTGTCGCGGGCGAAGTTCGACGCAGTCGCGCGACGCGCAATCCGAACGATTGCGAAACGGTGCTTCTATCTCGGCGTCGTGCTCGCCGAGCAGCGCGTCGTGGGCGCCGACCGCCGAGGTGCTGCTCGAGGCCGCCCGCTGCCTGCGAGGGCAACGAGGCCGCCTACCTCGAGGAGATCGCCGCGATCCAGGCGTCGAACGATCCGCCGGCGCGCAAGGCGGGCAAGATCGCCCGGCGCGAGCAGTATATCGCCAAGGGACGCCGCCAGATCGCGCACGTCGTGGTTCGACATCGCGGTGGCGTACTACAACCTGTCGCGCAAGACGGAAGCGCGGCAGTTCGCCGAGAAGGTCGCCGACGACGAGCTGTTCGGCGAGCGCGCGCGGGAGTCTCGCGTCCCGCGCTGGCGAGATGACACTGGGCCTGAGCCGCGGCCAGGCCCTGTATACTGAGGAGATGTCGTCGTCAGTAGAAAAGCTTCCTAGTCACCACGGCCGCACGGACGTCGCCAACCCGCTGCGCCGCAACGTCGCGATCATCGCCCACGTCGACCACGGCAAGACCACGCTCGTCGACGCGCTGCTGCACCAGAGCGGCACGTTCCGCGCCAACGAGCGCGTCGCCGAGCGCGCGATGGACAGCAACGAGCTCGAGCGCGAGCGCGGCATCACGATTCTGGCGAAGAACACCGCCGTCCACTACAAGGACCTGCTGATCAACATCGTCGACACGCCGGGCCACGCCGACTTCGGCGGCGAGGTCGAGCGGACGCTGTCGATGGTGGACGGCGTGATGCTGCTGGTGGACGCGTCGGAAGGGCCGCTGCCGCAGACGCGCTTCGTGCTGCGCAAGGCGCTCGAGCGCCGGCTGACGCCGATCGTCGTGATCAACAAGATCGACCGGCCCGACGCGCGCGTCGCGGAAGTGCTGAACGAGATCTACGACCTGTTCATCGATCTCGACGCCAGCGAGGATCAGCTCGACTTTCCGGTGCTCTACACCAACGCGCGGATCGGCACGGCGACGCCTGGATCCGGACGCGCCGGGCGAGGATCTGCGGCCGCTGTTCGACGCGGTCGTCGAGCACGTGCCGCCGCCGCGCGGCAACCCCGACGCGCCGCTGCAGCTGCTGGTCGCCAACCTCGACTCGAGCGACTACCTCGGGCGCATCGCCATCGGCCGCATCTTCAACGGCCGCGTCAAGATCGGCGACGCCGTCGCCGTCGTGCAAGCTCGACACCGCCGTCCAGCACACCAAGGTCACCAAGCTGTTCGCCTTCGACGGCCTGAAGCGCGTCGACATCCAGGAGGCCGCGGCCGGCGACATCGTCTGCCTGGCCGGCATCGAGGACATCACGATCGGCGAGACGATCACCGACATGGAGCACCAGATCGCGATCCCGCCGATCGCGATCGACGAGCCGACGGTGTCGATGATCTTCGGCGTCAACACGTCGCCGGTGGCCGGCCGCGAAGGGCAATACGTCACGTCGCGCCAGCTGAAGGATCGCCTCGACAAGGAGCTGCTCGGCAACGTGTCGATCCGCATCGGAGCCGACCGACACGCCGGAGCAGATGAAGGTCGTCGGCCGCGGCGAGCTGCAGCTGTCGATCCTCATCGAGATGATGCGCCGCGAGGGCTTCGAGATGCAGGTGTCGCGGCCCGACATCGTCACCAAGGAGATCGGACGGCACAGATCGTCGAGCCGGTCGAGGAGCTGGTCATCGACGTGCCGGAGGATCATCAGGGCATCGTCATCGCGCAGGTCGGCGAGCGCAAGGGCGTGATGACGAAGATGGTGAACAACGGCAGCGGCCGCGTGCGGCTCGAGTTCCGCATTCCCGGCGCGCGGGCTGATCGGCTTCCGCTCGCAGTTCATGACCGACACCAAGGGCACCGGCATCATGAACCACATCTTCTCGAGCTGGGAGCCGTGGCACGGCGCGATTGCCGTCGCGCGCGAACGGCGCGCTGGTCGCCGACCGCGCCGGCGTCGCGACCGCCTACGCGATCTTCAACCTGCAGGAGCGCGGCGAGATCTTCATCGACCCGGGCATCAGCGTCTACGAAGGCATGATCATCGGCGAGAACTCGCGCACCGACCGACATGGACGTCAACGTCACGAAGGAGAAGAAGCAGACCAACATGCGCGCCTCGTCGCGCCGACGAGGCGATCCGCCTGGTCCCGCCGCGCAAGCTCGGCCTCGAGCAGGCGATCGAGTTCATCAACGACGACGAGCTCGTCGAGGTGACGCCGTCGAGCATCCGCCTGCGCAAGCGGATCCCTCGCGGCCAACACGCAGGCCGAAGAAGGCTCAAAGTAGGGATCAGGGATCTAGGGACTGAGGGACAGGGACAGGGGTTAGCTGGAGCTGTGCGCATCGACGGCTACGCGCCGATCGAAGACTACGCCGTCATCGGCGACGGGCGCAGATGCGGCGGCGCTGGTCGCGCGCGACGGGGCGATCGACTGGCTCTGTCTTCCGAATTTCGATTCTCCCAGCGCCTTTGCCGCCATCCTCGACGCCGGGCGCGGCGGCAGCTTCACGCTGCAGCCCGCCGTTCCGTTTGAGTCGTCCGCCGCTATCTCCGCGCCGGCGTCTCGAGACTATGACTGCGAAACGGC
>ERZ1370068.1410-contig-11301_pt1 | contig 79628 bp, 95 predicted proteins | sample MGYA00561227_ERZ1370068 | MGnify/ENA primary metagenome ERZ1370068 (study PRJEB38410, sample SAMEA6850437) | metagenome | study: Metagenomic assessment of the ecological functions of the soil: analysis of the soil microbiota associated with the...
AGTATGCTTCGTTCAGTTACGTATTGCTGAAAACGGCGCGACGCGAACGGGCAAATTGCGTAAGGGGCCGAGGCATTGCTCGGCGGCGCGCAATCGCAGGAACCACTCACCATTGCTGCGAGTTATTGTCCCAGCAATGGAGAACCAGATGGTCGCACCGATGGTGATTAAGGAACACATGAAGTCCTCGGTTCCGACGGCGTGCATGTCGGCACCGTGGATCATCTTGAAGGTCAAGATCAGATGAAGTTGAGCCAAGACCGAGCACCGATGCGGATGCTGCGAGCACCATTTATATTCCGCTCGCTGCAACTTGGGCCGGTCGGCGTCGACGAGCACGTGCACCTCAAGCAATCCGGCGCCGAAGGCAGAAGGCGCGGTGGAAGACCCACTGACCTAGCTGGATGGGTGACGCCCACGAGGAGCCCCGCGGCCATTCGGCTCAGCGGGTTCACTGACGCAGGGCGCTGTGCCCGCGGGTGCTTACAGGGCCCTTGTACCAGCGTTGGTCGTAAGAGCGCGCACTGGTCGCGAGATCCCAGCACCTTCCGGAAATCCCTGGTGTGGGTCCCGGCTTCGCAGTGGGCGTCAGCGCGGCCTTTTGATTGCGCCGCACTTCGATAGCCCGTGAAGTGGTTCGGCCGCAAAGATCTTTTGCCTGATAGACCGATCAAAATCGCACGTTGCCGTTGTCCTTGCAGGGTCGGATCAGCCAACGCCTTGAGCGCGGCGACGCCGTCGTCTTTCTTGGGTGGGACGACGTCGAGCGTGGGAAATGGCGGCCGTCGAGGCCGCCCGGAATGGCGGCGGCGTCACGCTGGCAGCTCCCACCGCCAGGTGCCACACGCCGGGCCGTTCGTCGATCCGGGGCGACCAGATGCGGCTCGATCTGCTGGCGTGAACATCTTCACGTGCGCCGACCGCTGCATGCGCATCGCAGCTTTGCTGGTCTGCCAGATTTCGATGATGGCGAAGCTTCTGGTTCGATGGTGCGCCGCGCTGGAAGACTTCATGGCGAACCACGCCCGCATCCTTGCGGCTGGCAGCCGCCAGCTGGCGGAGCAAGGCGGCGTCGGCGGCCCAGGGAGCAGCCGGGCGCGGCAACGCAATCGAAGGCCGAGTGACCATATAGACGGCCGGATCGTTGGCATCCTGGGCGTGGGCGATGAGGTCATGAAAGCGGAAACGGCGGCAGCGCCAAGGCAAAGAGCGAACGCCACGAGACCTGCTGTCTCATCCTCCGTAATGGTGCGTTTTCTTTGCGGCTACCGATCGTTGTGCGCTTCCTGCGGCTCCGTCAATGCGGGGCCCGCCGCGTTCGCAGCAGCGCGACTCGGCACCTGACACAGCGGACATCGCTACCCACGCGCCGTTCACAGGAACATCGTGAGGCCGTTGGGTCCGGTAGGAGGACCGCGCCGGGGAGCAGGTCCGTATTCTTCCGCGTTGTTCGTGCGGTTGATCCACGAGTCCGAAAACCGCGAATTGGCGGCACCATCACATCCCAGCGGTTGGACGAGACAAAGACCGTATCCGGCGAGTTTGAGGGTTGAATTTCTCCGTGACGAGCGCACTCGGGAAGCCTCAGGACAGGGCTTGTAAAGATGCGGATTGTATCCACGGAGAGCGCCGCATCTAGCTCGGCCCGATCCCACAGCCAGATCGATCGCGGCGGTGAGCATTTCCGGCGACCCGTTCGACAGGATTGCGGTGGAGGCGCCGTGCGCCCTGAGCTCGCGCAGCTCGGGCGTGCATCCGAAAATGATTCGAGCGTCAATGAGCTCGAGCGGCTTCGGTCTGAGCGCCCTATCGACCGGGGAAGAAACGCGCGAAGGCGAAATCGAGCGCACGTGCGGGTGAGCGTCAGAAATCCAGATAGCGGCCGGCGAGTGTCGGCGTCAGCTATATTCAAGTTGCCCAGAGTATGGATTTCGGAAAAGCGGTCGGCATCCCGGACCCGCGGCGGCGCGGTGCCGGTTGATGGCGGCGTGCGTCGAAGAGTGGCGTCCCCTGCGTCAAAGACGAAAGCGCGGAAGTCGCGGGCCCCTCCGTTTCAGAGTCCCGGCTGGAGTCAGCAGCGTCGAAATCGACCAGCGTCCGCCCGGATGTCGTAGACGCGAGGCGTGAACCACACCCCATCGCGTACGACCTCGGCCGGCAGCGGGGCATCGAGTTTGGCGCAATAGAACTCACAGCATCATCGCAAAGTCGGCCCCCGCGATCCCACGACGTCTCAAATCGGAGCCGAGCTCGACCTGCGGCGAGCGGTGCGGACCGCAGACCGCAAGCTTCAGCGGCGGCCGCGGGGCTTCGTCTCGCCGCGCTCGCTCCAGCTTCGGCCACTGAGCGCCCTGCGAGGCCTGCTTGAAGACAGGCCCCAGTAGATCGAGCATGTAGCGCTCGCGCGCGGCAACGGCGACGCCGCCGGCGAGACCGGTTGAAGTAGGTGTACTTCGTAGGGGTGCAGCCGCACCATTTCGACGACAGGCGGCGCGACGCCGGCCGCAAGACAGGCGAGCGGCAGCTACCGATGGGCGCACGCGCCGTCGTGCGACAGCGCAGCACGTCCGGCAAGCCAAGCGCGCCGAAGAGGCCGCCGAGCACGCAGCGGCAGCGGCAGGCACGAACACGAAATGCCGGATGCCGTTGTTACATCGCCGGCCGCGCCAGGGATCGTGATCGCGGATCGGCAGCACGCGCGGCGAGTACGATCAGGGAGGAAGACTGGCGCGCCGGGTTGAGCGCGACGCCGGCATGCAGCCCGCGACGTCCAGCGCGCCCGCGGCCGCCGAACCGCGAGCGAGCGAAAACATTACCGGCAAAGCAGGCGCGAGCAGCGTCGGCACATAAGCGCGCGCGGCATGTCGGGAACGGAATCAACTGTCGCCGAAAGCTCGTGCCACGGCTGCTCGAAGAAATGCGAGAAATATTCGACCGCGCGAAACGGATTGAGCGGGTCGACGACCGACCACGGCCAAACCAGCGCCATCACCGATAGGCGAGTACGCGCAGGCAGCATCGCCGAGCACGAGCGCCCGAGAAACGCCGGCGCAGCTCGGCCGGGCGCATGCCGTCGCGCGCGGGCCTCGACCGGCAAGATCAGAGCGCGAGCTGCCGCGAAGCGCATCGAGCGCGCTCGAATGCCGCCCATGATGCGCGAGCCGAACGCCAGGCCGAGGCCGACCGCCGAGCGCGGCCGGTCGCGAGCGTACGCGCCGCGGATACTGCTCGAAGGCCCGCACGAGGCCGAGCAGCAGCAGCGCCATCGCGACCGCGAACGAAGCGAATCCTCTCGCGTTCATGAAACATGTGGCCCGTACATAGAGCGGGCAGGTCGCCGAGCAGGACGAGCGCAATAAGCCCAGCGAGCGGCCCGCCGATGCGCCGGCCGATGCGCCAGGTGGCGATTGAGCCCGAAGATTCCGACGGCCGCGCCGATCGAGGCGGCGCGTCTCGAACAGCGTGAACGGCAGCGACCTTGGCGGCGAGCGCGGCGAGCGAGATCGAAACCGCCGCCGTACATGTAGAGGTTCGACGCAGGAGAGCGCGCGCTGTGTCGCGGAATCCCGAGGCATAGAAGCGCGAGCAGGAGGTCGCCGTATTCGGCGTGGGCGTAGTCGTCCCAGCCGAGTCCGTAGTCGCGGAATGTCAAGAGCGCGAGGACACGCCGCAACGAGCAGCGACACACGACGGCGAGCCGGTCAAACAGACGGCTCCGATGCCGATGGCGTGAAGACGGTCGAGGGCGTCAGCGGGCCACGATGCGTTGAAGTCGAGGTGCTGCTAGGTCGAATTGGCCTGAAGCTCATGCGCCGATGTATGGCGCGAATTCGCGACCGGCTGACGCGCATACCGGCTGGCGCGCGCGTCAAGTGTGGCGACCTTCGCCGCCTAAGGCGGCGTGCGCGATCGATTGCCACTTCATCGCCGCGTCGTACATCTTGGCGACGTATTCCCAATTGACCAGATGGTCCATGAACGCCTTGAGATAGTCCGGCCGCCGGTTGCGATAGTCGATGTAGTAGGAGTGCTCCCACACGTCGCAGCCGAGGATCGGCTTGCCGCCGTGCACCAGCGGGTTCTCGCCGTTCGGCGGTCTTGGTGATCGCGATCTTGCCGTCCTTGACCGCGAGCCAGCACCAGCCGGAGCCGAACTGCGTGACGCCGGCCTGGATGAAGTCCTCCTTCATCTTCGCGACCGAGCCGAGGTCGGCGACGATCTTCTTCTCGAGATTGCCGGGAATCTTGTCGCCGCCGCCGTTCGGCTTCATCCACTGCCAGAAGTGCAGGTGGTTGTAGTGCTGGCCGGCATTGTTGAAGAGGCCGGCGTTCTTGCCGAACGAGCCCTTCACCACGTCCTCGAGCGATTTGTCCTCCCACTCGGTGCCCTTGAGCAGGTTGTTGCCGTTGTTGACGTAGGCGAGGTGGTGCTTGTCGTGATGATATTCGAGCGTCTCGCGCGACATGTAGGGGCGAGCGCGTCGTGGGCATAGGGAAGATCGGGCAGCGTGAAAGACATCGGTGTGCTCCTCGAATGTGTCAAATGGGCGGGACCAGGTGGAAACCCGGTGGAGCTGTGGCAACGGGCGCGCGTCAGTCCCGGTTCCCGGTTAACTCATTAGGCCGCCGCGGGTGCCGGGGCAACGCATGGCAACTCTCCATTCCATGTGCTGGCGCGCGAGTTCCGCGCGTGATCCGAGTTGGGCGCTGTCGGTTCCGGAAAACACGCGTGCCTGCCGGAGCGTGCGCGTGACACGCACGCATCTCTCGCGATGGGGGTCGTGCGCGGTGCCCTGGGGTGTTAAGCAAGATCGAATTCGGCCGCATGCCGGTCACATTAGTTATTGCGGTCAGAACCGGAACGGGGTCAAATTCTTGTAGTACACCATAGCACCATGTGGCTCTGTCGGGGGTAACCGGTGTCGCGCTCGGGACTTGGATATATGTCGGTGATTTTGGTCGTTGTTGGGTGATCGTGCTTGCCGCGGCGGGCGTCGCGGCGATCGGATTCGGTATTCAATCAATGAGTTCACTCTTGGCACCACGCTTGTCCTGGCGGGCAACCACCGGGCTGGCCGGAGGCTTGGTTCTGATCGGGTTGGCGGCGGTGGTGGCCGAGCTTGGTCGGATCACCGAGGCGCTCAAGACCGCGTCCGTGGCCAGCCAGACCCGCAGCGCGTCCGCCCGAGGCCGTCGAACCGGTGGTGCCTGCGGCTCCCTCGATCGTTGCCGGCCCCACGCCCGGGATCGCCGCGAGTGTCCGGCCCTTCCAGGCAAGCATCCCATCTCAGGCACAGCGTGCCGCCGCGCCTAAGGCACGAGGCGCCGGACGAGCGATGCGCGTCCGATCGAGGCCGACACGCTGGCTTCGCCGCCGTCAACAGTCGACGCGTCGTCCAAACCGCGATCGCGAGCGGCCTGGCGCTCAAGCATTCCGCGCGCCGAGCGACGCCAAGCCCGAGCCCTCGCTGGTCGCGCTGACCACGACGATGTGCCGCTGTCCCCGAACGGCGGGCACCATCAGGCACAACAGCCCACGCCTCGTCCGGTCAGAGCCAGTCGCCCGAGCCGGAAGTGCCGACGGACGACCGCGCGGGCGACGCGGCTGTCGACGTGCTTGAAGCGCATCCACGGTTGATTTTCTGTTTCGCTGCGAGGCCGGCACGTCCCACGAACCTCGCCGCGAGAACTTCGATGCGCTTCTGGCCTTCCGAACGCCGGGCGGTTGGCGACGCGAGGCCGAGCTGGGCCGAAAGTCGAGGACGTCCAATCCCAGCCGGATCAGGCGGTGTCCGTCCAGGATCCTCCGCCGAGTCGACGCGCGCCGCAAGAGCCGCCGGCGACGCGATCCTGAAGTCCGGCGTCGTCGAGGGCATGGCCTATACGCTCTACGCCGACGGATCGATCGAAGCCGAGCTTCCTGATGGAACGGTGCGGTTCGGCTCGATCGCCGAGTTGCGCGCGCACATCGAAAGCAACCTCGTAACCGCGCCGCCGACGGCTGACGCTTCGTCGAGCCGCCGAATTCCGGCTGCGCTCGCAATCACCTTTCCAAGTTTCGGTCGGCGCAAAGCTCAACGCGACGCCAGTTCATGCAGTAGCGTGCTCCCGTCGGCTTGGGGCCATCGGGAAAGACATGGCCGAGATGTGCGTCGCATGATGCGCAACGGACCTCGGTCCGGCGCATCAACCACGAGCGCGTCCTCGTGTCTCTCTCACCGCCTCGTTGTCGACCGTGGCGCCCAGAAGCTGGGCCAGCCGGTGCCCGGATCGAACTTGGTGCTCGACGAGAACAGCGAAGCGCCGCAGCAAACGCACTTGAAGAGGCCCGGACGCCTTCTCGCGGTTGAGCGGAGCTCGAGAAGGGGCGCTCCGTGCCATGCTGGCGGGCGACGTGAAGCTGCTCCGGCGTGAGCTGTCTTTCTTCCACTCGTTCATCGCTCTTCGTGACGGTTGGAGCGGGATTGGGATTCATGTCGTTACAACCTTCGGTCGCACTGAGCTTTGAGCATCCATCTCGGGCGTTCGGGGACGATCGGCAAGTCTACCTTGTCGACCGCGCCCGGCGATCGGGACGCATGCCGCGAAAATCAGCGTGCAGCCTCGCGGGCGCCGCCGTCGAGACCGCTGAAATCGCTGAAGTTGCGGACGCTTGTCTCGTAACGCCTAGAACATGCCACAAGTAATTAAAGATTATACACATCCAGTACAAAAACACTTCTTGCCTTTTACAGAACGACATGAATAGAAGTGCAGTCAAATTATATTTCCGATTGCATTCGACGCGATCGGGTTCGCAGAGCGCACTCGCAGGGCACAGGGCGTCGAATACGCAGGAACGCAAGTTCACCGAAGGACCTGCAAGATCAAAACGCGGCATGGAAACAACAGCGATGAGCGAAAACGCCTGGCGGGGAACATTCATCAAGCTGACGGCGTGACAATCGTCTCGGCATATGTCAGCAACAATCCGGTGCCGACTGCGGATTTGCCCGCGTTGATCGGACAAGTGCACTCGGCTCTGACGCGGGTGTCGAGCGGACACGGCGAAGCGCCGAGCGAGCCGCCCAAGCCGGCCGATCTCGGTCAAGAAGTCGGTCACGCCGGATCACATCGTCTGTCTCGAGGACGGAAAGAAATTCAAGTCCCTCAAGCGTCACCTGCGCACGCAATACAATATGACGCCGGAGCAGTACCGCGAAAAATGGGGTTGCCGCCGGATTATCCGATGGTTGCCCTGAACTACGCGGCCGCGCGCTCGCACCTTGCGCAAGCAGATGGGGCTCGGCCAGCAGCGGCGCGCGGCGGCAAGTAGCGGCTCGGCGGCTGGCCTCGTATTGCGCGGCGTCGCGCGAGCCTAGGCCGCTTATGCGGCCAGCAGCGCGGGCGTCCGCGCGAGATGCGCCTCGACCATCGAACGAAATCCGTTCTGAGCGCTGCGGCGTCAGGTGCTCGCGCAGGCCGAGGCGCTCGAACAGCGCAATCGCGTCGGCCGCAAGAATCTCTTGAGCGGGCTTGCCGGAAAACATCGCGAACAGGATGGCGATCGAGCCCGCGCACGATATGAGCGTCGCTGTCGCCGCTGCAGAAGGTTAGCGCCGGGTCCACTTTGCGCCATTGGGGCGCACGGTGGTTGCAAGCCAGACCTGACTCGCACAGCCCCTGCACCTTGTTCGCGTCGGTGCGATCCTGGTCGGACAACGGGCTCAGAGCGCGGCCGAGCTCGATGACATAGCGGTAGCGATCGTCCCACTCCTCCAACAAGGAGAAGTTGTCGATGATCTCGTCGATGGTCGTCATGGTGTCGGGCGAGACCGCGTTCATGGTTGTGCCTTAGCGGATATATAGGGACGATGATATAGTCCGCGAACAACCGTCAGAAAAGAATGGTCCAGCCCTGCAAGCGCTGGTCGATGCGCGTAGTCGGCCCGCTCAGCGCTGTGGAACCATCGCGGAGGCCGAGGCGGTTGCGATCGTCGGCCGATCGCTGCGCGTTTCTGCGGCTTTGCGTGGCCGCGCCACCCGGCGCCAAATCAGCCGGCGAAAGCTGTGTTGCGAAGCGCGTGGTGGGAAGCGGGAGAGCCGTGCCGTTCGCTTCGCCGTAGTTCCGGCGTCCTGGGACCCAAACTGCTCGTTGAAATAATCGTAAAGCATCTTGGCGCCCGCCCAGTGCTTCGCTATGTCCGATCGCGCCGCACCGCGGCCTCGACGCTGTTGCAGGCGATCGGGCTGCGCCCGCAGAATGAGTCCATGTCGGTGACGGTAGCCTTCTGCCGCCGACATCGCCTCAAGGGCGCTCACGTTGATCGTCAGGGTGGGCTGTCATCGCCGCCTCGGCAGCAGCGCCAGGATAACCGTGAGCCAAATGCCATCCGCAAGAGAAATCGCATGACCTGCCTTAGCCCCTGCTCGTTGGTCGTCGCATTGGAGCGGACCGTACGCGCAAGACTTGAAGCGTCGGTTGGAGATAATCCCGCGCCTTTTTCGCGGTATTCGACGCGAATGAACCGAATTCTTGCGTACAATGCGAACAATCGGCATTTAATTCAAACTGAACGACCGCGCCGGCGCGCCGATTCATGGGGCCTAACATGCGCGGGCCCGGCGTCGCCCCCATGATCCGGCCGAGCCTGGAGCCGGGGCGATGTCTCGGCAACCGTACCATTCACCATTCTGCGCCGAATACGCCGGTCGAAAGCCGCGAAGTAGCGCGGCAAATAGGCTCGCGCGGTCCTTACCCGGCTCCTGCTGTTTCAGCGTTCGCTTAAGCGGCCTCTGACACCATTGCGCCAGCGAATAAGGGAGCGCGTCCCAAACACCGGGGCGTGCAGGCGTAAACGTGGTTTCCACTCGGCTCGGCTTCGAGATTGCATCGGCACGGGGTCCCGGCTGCGGCGCTGCCGCCGGGCGCACTGACTCCGCATCGCCACCCAGACAGGGGGTGAAGACAAGTGCGTAGTTCCGCCGCACGCAGCCGGCGGAAAAAGCGTCCACGAGGAGGATCGTGACCACATCTGTTCCGAGCGCTGGCGATGGGGCCCGAGGGATGTCGCGGGCTTCGCGCGATCGGCGCGTTCGGCCACGATCGCCATCCTCTTCAACGTGCTTGTTCATGCAATCCGGCTCGCATCCGGCCCCAAACATGTTCAAGGATGCGTTGAACCGGCTTGCGGCGAAACCGGTAAAGGATGCGCTCGTTCCGACGACGAAGCCGGTGGGAAGTGACGGACAGCACCCCGGCTGATGGTCCCGCGCCCGCGGCCGGCCGATCCCGCGCCCGCCTCGGCGCCGGCCAAGGTCACCGCCGCCGTCCGGCTCGCGGACGCCCAGGTGAGATCATCGGCGATATCCAGCGCAGAATTGGTGCGCGCGGAGGCTACTACGACGGCGTGGTCGATGGTCTCTATGGTCCCAAAACGGACGCTGCGATCCGCGATTTCGAGCAGGCCGCCGGCCTCAAGCCGAGCACACGGAGCCGAACGAAGGCGCTGCTGCAGGCCATGGTGCGCTCGCCGGTCAAGCTGACTAAGGCGACGCCGCCGTCCGCCGCCGCCGCACGTCCGATGCCGGCTCGCGCCGAGGCCGCCGTCGAGCGGTCCGGCGCCGTTTCGAAGCGGCGTCATCGCTCTGCAGCGCGCGCTCGCCGAATATGGCTACGGCGCAGATCAGGGCCCAGTGGCATCATCGATGCCGAGACGCAGGCTGCGATCGAGAAATTCGAACGCGAGCGCAAGCTGCCGATCACCGGCCTGGCGTCGGATCGTGTCGTGCGCGAACTGGCCGCGATGACCGGTCGGCCGCTGGAGTAGGCTGCCGTGCGCCAGACTGGCTGCATCGATCTCGTCCGGAAACGTCTGCCTGTCCGGGCGCATAGCTGGTCGATCGGTTTTCGGCGCAGCGCGCACATCCAGGCCCGGCAAAGAAATGCCGAGGTGACAACCTCGTCTTATTCGCTCGCGTGGTGGATACTGGATCGCCCGTGCAGTTCGCGGGGCAGGACCCGCGAGAAATTTGGAATGCGCCTCAAATCTGCAATCTGGGTTGCCGCCTATATCCGCCGCTGCCACATCGGAAGGGCGTTCGCGGCCGTCCGCCGGCGCGGTGCTGAAGAGTGCCGGAGCCATATTCGTCAAGCTCAATCGGCTTGACGGGACCGCCGGAGTTGTTCGGACCTGCGCCGCAAAGCGCCTTCGACGATGCGCGTCCCACAGACCGGCTCTTCATCCGATGCCTTCGGTGAACTGCCGGCTCCCGAGGCCAAGGTCGAGGAACGTCTCGCGCGCGAACTGCGTTTCGATCCCGACGGTATGGATCGTCGAGATTGAGGATCGCGCCGGGCGGCATTTCCTCGACCAGATCGCCGCCTGAGCGTCGAACACCCTCTCTATCGTTCGCCGCTGCGCGACGCGCCCGTCCTGTTGAAGGTCCAGGCGGCGCGAGCCCTCGGACAGAGCCTCGGCGGCGCATTCTCAGCCGCTGCTGGCCACGGGACCGGCTCGTAATGGACGTGACTGTTCTCGGCAGGGTCGGCGCTGCGCCAGATCGAGATCAAGCGGCAGGCCGCATCGACGCTGATCGATCGGCGTAGAGCTCGGCAAGCTTCGTAAATGCGATCGACCGACTGTCCGGCCCAGGGCGTCATGAACAGCAGCACGCGCCGTCAAGGTCTCCGGCCGGCAATTCAACGGCCTTGGCGGCGACCACCATCGGTTCGCCCATCTCGTCGTTGACGATCCGGCGGAGCCTGCGCCCGTGAGACGCCGAGCATGCGCCCGGAGTCGTCACCGACCAGTCGTCTCCGCTATTGTGCTGGAGCGCCGCCGATTCCGAGGCGCCAGATGTCACCACGTTGTGCTGGCGGACGAGCCGCGTGCGACGGAATGAGCCAAGGCATAGTCGAGATTGAGCAGGATCAGCCGGCGCTCGGGCGCGTCCGCGGCATAGAACAGCTCCGAGAGCTCGCATGCCAGGGCCTGTGCGGCGATCGGCGGAAGTGGCGGCCCGGCGCCGTGGGCGCGCGCGGGACAGAGACCGCGCCGAGATGACCGCCGCATAGTGGCGGCGCCGTGCTGCGTCGGCGATGCGCCTCGAGGTCGCCGGCGGTGAGGCAGGGCGAATGCTTGAGGATCAGGGGCCGCGACTTCAATGACGTCGCGTGCCAGCCGCGCGATCACGGCGCTGGGGGCGGACGGGTAGGGTGCTAGCCGCGCGGCGCGAGAGCCGCCCGTTCCGGACAGGTCGGCGGCATCGATGAGCCGCAACGCCAGCTCGGTGTAATAATGTTCATCCTCGGGGTGTGAGTTCGGCCGCTGCAGATAAAGATGGGTGAGCACACGCAGCAAAGTCGGTGCGCATGTCCATTCCGCCCCCGGATCGAGCAGATCTTCGAGCTCGGCCAAGGCCTGGGGCGGCTTCGTCATTAAAAACTGCGCTTTTGCTGCAACACTTCGCGCTCTGAATGAGCCTAAAGCCCCGCCGTTAGCAGAGCGTTAACCTTGCGGCTCTCAAATCGGGTAGAACTGATCTGCGGCGTGGGGCCGGCAGGGGCGGGGGCGACGAGATGGGGCACTGTGATCAGTTTTCCGGCAGCGGGACCTACCACGCGTGGTTCAAGGTCGATCGCAGCCCAATCCGGCGGCGCAACCGTCGTGATCCTTCCCGTGGTGCGGATCGAGCGCTACCGACGACGAGCCGATCGGAAACCTCAAGCGCGGAGGCGAGCACCACACCTCGCCGCCGCCGGCGGCGGCGTGCCAGCAGCCGCTCATGAGGCGGTGAGCACGTCCCGGTCACACCGACCAGAGGAACGTCGACAGGGCTCCCGAGCGCGGCCCAGATGACTGCAGGCCGCCTTGCGCTGTCATCCGGGCTCGCGCCCGCGGCAGGCGCCGTGACTTCCAGCGGATCCCGACTCTACAGGCGAAGAACCGTTATTGCGGACGGCACTGTGCCGACGCGAGTGCGCTCCGCACCGCCGGTATCCAGCCGGTTTCGGGCGCCAGCGCGCGAATCACGATCAGGCCGGTGGTTGTCGGCGATGCCACGATCAATCGGTCGGCCGCCGTGATGTCTTCGTTCTCCGGCAATTCGTCGCGCTGCTGCGGCCGTCATCGAGATCGAGCTCGATCACCCGGCGGCCGGCGGCGCGATCGTTGATGGCGTAGTAGGCGACGTCGGCGCGGGTGTAGAACGAGACCGAGGTGTAGGCCTGGCTGATCGGCACGGAGAATTTCAACGGTCCGTCGCGACAGGTCGTAGCGGCACACCGACACCGCGAAGGCCGGGTCCATGAACGGCATGCACCGCTTTCTCCGGCGTCGGCGCTGGGAATCGGAACTGACGGCGTTGACCGGAGCGATCGGCGGACACGCGCGCATAGGCGTCCTGCGTTGCCATGCGCGGCAGCAACGAGCACAGTCGCCGAGATGCACGATGCCGCCGAGCAGCACGCGCGCCGAGCAGCCATAGCACCAGGCGGATCACAGGCAGGCCCTCCTGCGTGATCGCGGGCATCGGCGCGTCGCGCCCGGTGCGCGTCGCCATGCCGATCGGCGTGTCGTAGAGCCGCAGCACCAGCACGATAGCTTCTCGACGCCGCCGGTCGGCAGCCAGTTGCCCGGCCGCGCGCGCGGGCCGACCGTGATCGTCGAAGCTGCCGTCGGCGTGGCGGATGATCTCCTGGCTGGTGAAGCCCTGCCGCTGCACCGAATTGGCGACCAGCCGACCCTCGGGATCGTACAGCGTGATGGTCCAGAACCGGGCCTGCGGCGTGATGCCCGCTCAACAGCACGTCGCAGCGGCCGTCGAGCAGGCTGCCCGGCATCGTCGGCGCGCGCATAGAAGGCGACGCCGTCGCCCGAACCGACCGGCAGCTCGCCGGTGCGCGCGACCATGGCGCGCGCATAGGGTCGATGCCCGGGGTCCCGTTCTTCGGCCATGCCGGTCCAGGCCCCGATGGTGACGCCGCCATAGGCGGTGCCCTGCGTCAAGCGCGATCCAGGTCGCGCCAAGGCCGATCGCTGCGGCAATGGCGAGTGCGAACAGCGATCCGAAAAGCAAACGCACGTTCGGTCCGATATGGCGTGGATCGTCAGAGCAGCCGGTTGCGGCGAGAGCGCGCCGGACTCAATCGCCGCGAATCTGACCAGCCGGCTGTTGGTCGGACGCGGACGCGAACGTTGCCTGGCCGGTCGCGGCGTCGTGCTCGTCCGAGGCCTTGGTCGGCTCGCCGCGCGGTCGCGAGCGCGCGCGCGTGGCGTCGTCCATCAGCCGCTCGACCCGCACCAGGGCGTCGGCCCCGCGCTTGGTCAGAACCGACGGGCGGCTCGGCCGCTGCCTCGGCGTGCTGTCCTTCTTGGCTTCGGCCACGGCGCGCGCGCGCGCCGGCGGTCTGCGGGCCGAGGCCTGGGATCGGCTTGAGCTCGATCCCCTGGTGGGCATAGGCCATGATCGTCGTGCCAGGTCTGCGCCGGCAGCGAGCCGCCGGTCATCTGATTGCATCGGCGGTGTAGTCGTCGTTGCCGAACCAGACGCCGCAGACGATAGTTGCCGGTGAAGCCGACGAACCAGGCGTCGCGGTAGGCGTTGGTGGTGCCGGTCTTGCCGCGCGGCCTTGATGCCGTCGAGGATCGCGCGCTTGGCGGTGCCTTCTTCGACCACCTTGCTCATCATCATGTTCATGTCCATGGCGACCTGCGGCGTGATCACCTGCACCGGCTTCTTGCCGTCGCGGTCCGAAGCGCCAGATCAGCTCGCCGGCGCCGCTGCGCACTTCGAGGATCGCGTGCGGCGTCATCGCCTTGCCGCAGATTGGCGAACATGCGTGTAGCCGCCGGTGTGGTCGAGCACGGTCACCTCGTCGGCGCCGATCGGCATCGAGGGCGTATCGGGCAGCGGCGTGCGCAGGCCGGCCTTGCGCGCGATGTCCTTGATCTTGGCGCGGCCGATCTTCGGATTGCCGTTGCCGAGCGCGATCGACAGCTTCACCGGAATGACGTTGATCGAGCGCACCAGCGCCTGCGTGAGCGTCATCGAGCCGGAGAAGCCGCCGCAGTAGTTCTTCGGGCACCAGTTGCCGATGCAGACCGGCGAGTCGACCACGACCGAGGTCGGCTTGAAGCCGTTCATCAGCGCGGTGGCGTAGACGTAGGGCTTGAACGAGGAGCCCGGCTGGCGCAGCGCGTCGGTCGCGCGGTTGAACTGGCTCTCGCCGTAGTCGCGCCCGCCGACCATGGCGCGCACCGCGCCGTCGATGTCCATCAGCACGGCGGCGCGCCTGCTTGGCGCTTGTATTCGCGGCCGTACTGCCGCAGCGAGTTCTCGACCGCCTGCTCGGTGTTCTTCTGCAGGTCGACGTCGAGCGCGAGCCGCACCACGAACACGCGCTCGTGCACCGACTTGGGCAGCGTCTCGACCAGCTTCTTCATCTCGTCGAAGGCCCAGTCGAGATAGTAGTTGGGCGAGCGCTCGTCGCGCCGGTCGACCGCCATCGCGGGATTGCGCCGCGCGCCGAACACCTGGCCCTCGGTCATGAACCCGGCCTCGACCAGGTTGTCGAGCACGACGTTGGCGCGGGCGCGGGCGGCCGGCAGGTTGATGTGCGGCGCGAATCGCGACGGCGCCTTGAACAGGCCGGCCAGCATCGCGGCTTCCGGCGAGGTTCACGTCGCGCGCGGACTTGTTGAAGTAATACTGCGCCGCCGCGTCGACGCCGAAGGTGCCGCCGCCGAGATAGGCGCGGTCGAGATAGAGCTTGAGGATCTCGTTCTTCGGCAGCCGCACTTCGAGCCAGAGCGCGAGGAACGCTTCCTTGACCTTGCGCTCGATGGTGCGCTCGTTCGACAGGAACAGGTTCTTGGCCAGCTGCTGGCGTGATGGAGGAGCCGCCCTGCACCACGCCGCCGGCGCGCGCATTGGTGAGCATCGCGCGGAACAAGCCCGGAATGTCGATGCCGAAATGCTCGTAGAAGCGGCGGTCCTCGGTGGCGAGCGTCGCCTTGATCAGGTGGTCGGGGAATTCGTCGAGCGGGATGGCGTCGTTGTGCCGGATGCCGCGCGAGCCGACCTCGTTGCCGTAGCGGTCGAGGAAGGTGACGGCGAGTTCGGACTTCTTCAGCCAGTCGTCGTCCGAGGTTTCGCGGAAGGCCGGGATGGCGAGCGCCAGCATCACGATCAGGCCGCCGGTGCCGAGCGTCAGCGCCTCCGACATCGGCTCGACGAAGTACCAGCGCCGCCAGCCGGCGACATGGAAGCGGTCCATGAACACGGTGAAGCGCTCATAAAGCTCGCGCGCCCAGGTCTTGCGCCTGGTACATCCCGAAGTCGATGCGCGAATCGAGATCGAGCAGGAAGCGGCGCAGCCGCGCTTGCCAGCCGTTCCGGTTCTCGCCGTCGTTGAAGAGATTACGCAAAGTGCCCTCGAGGCCGCAGCCCAAGCCGCGGCAGGGCGGAACTGCCCAGCCGTTGCTATATGTTACTCGATCATGTTCTAGCCGGTCCAAAGGTTCCAAACTATGGCGGGACGGCCACAAGGTGAATGGAACACCGGTCGGCGGCAGCGGATTCCGGCTCCCGGCCGAGCGCTGCGCACGTCGTCCGGTCCCCGCTCGAGGCGGTTCTCAATGGCCGGTGACGAAACGCCGTTTTGGCAGCGCAAGTCATTGAAGGAAATGACTGATTCTGAGTGGGAGAGCCTTTGCGACGGATGCGGGCGCTGCTGTCTGGTCAAGCTCGAGGATGCCGACGACTCCTCGCGCACGTATTTTACCGACGTCGGCTGCCGGCTGCTCGACGGCGAGACCTGCCGCTGCCGCGACTATCCCAACCGGAGCGCGAAGGTGAAGGACTGCGTCCGGCTAACGCCCAGAAACATCAAACCGAATCGTCTGGTTGCCGCCGACCTGCGCCTACCGGCTGCTGGCCGATGGGCGCGACCTCTATTGGTGGCATCCGCTGGTCTCGGGCGATCCCGAGACCGTGCACCAGGCCGGGATCTCGGTGCGCGGACGGGTCGGCGGCGAGCGAGGACGAGGTCGAGGATGACGATCTCGAGGATCGCATCGTGAGCTGGCCGGTGCGGATGCCGAAGGCGGCTCGCAAGCCACCGAACCCCGCTGAGCGCGCGGTCGCTCGGGTCCTTCAAAAGATCGTGTTCTGTCGGGCCCCATTGCGTCGTGAGATCTCGCCGTCGTCTCGTCGCGATCGCGTGCTGCACGGCCGGGGTGCGTTCCTTCCCGCGACGTTTACGGACCCTGATGGCGGGGCGCGAAGTTGCCGACTGCAGCGGGCCCACCGGCGCATGACCACCGCGCATTCCGCCACCTTGCCCTGGCGCCCGTTCCCCGCCTAGATGCCCCGGCGCCTCGCCGCCCGGGCCGGTGCCTAGTCGAATACATGCGCGATCCCCTCACGCCTGCTGCAGGATTACATCGAGCACGCCGCCGCGCGCCGCATCATCGTGGGCGTGCTCCTCGCCATGCTGCTCGCGGCGCTCGACCAGGTGATGGTCGCGACCGCGCTGCCGACCATCGCCGCGAGCCTCGGCCGACGTCGAAAACATGTCGTGGGTCGTCACCGCCAATCTTCTGTGCGCCACCGCCGTGACGCCGCTCTACGGCAAGCTTTCGGATATCCATGGCCGGCGCACCATGATGCTGATCGCGATCAGCGTCTATGCGGCGGGCTCGCTCGCCTGCGCGCTGGCGCCCCCGATGCTGACGCTGATCCTCGCGCGCGCGCTGCAGGGACTCGGCGGCGGCGGCCTGATGCCGCTGGTGCAGACCATCATCGGCGACGTGGCGTCGCCGCGCGATCGGCCGCGCTATCAGGCCTACACCTCGTCGACCTTCATCGTGTCGACGGTGGGCGGCCCGATTCTCGGCGGCTTCATCGCCGAGCATCTGCACTGGTCGTGGATTTTCTGGCTCAACCTGCCGCTCTGCGCGTTCGCCTATCTCCTCACCCACAACGTGCTGCAACGGTTGCCGCGACACGACCGTCCGCACGCGCTCGACGTACTGGGCGCCGTGCTCATGGTGGGCGCCGCTGTCGCGCTGATGCTTGCGCTGACCTGGGGCGGGCGGCGCTATGGCTGGGCATCGCCGCAAATACTCGCGCTCTTTGCGCCTCCAGCGCGCTGTGGGTCTTGTTCGCGTGGCGCGTGATGACCGCCGAGGAGCCGTTCATTCCGCTGTCGATGCTGCGCGACGGTGCCATGCGCGTCGGCACCGCGGCGGCTTTCTTCGCGGTCGGCACGGTCATCGCGCTCACCATCATCCTGCCGCTCTATGCGCAACTTGCGCTCGGCCTCTCCGTCAGCGCGTCGGCCTTGACGATCATCGCGCTGCAGGGCGCCGCCACGCGTGTCGTCCGATCGTCGGGGGCGCCTGCTCGTGCGCTTCACCCATTACAAGCGGGTGCCGCTCGCCGGGCTCGCTGCTCTCGATCGCGGCACTCGTGCCGCTGGCGCTCGCGCCAACCGGATTTTCGCCTGCTGCGGCGCTCGGCCTGATCGCGCTGGCGGGGCTTAGGCTTGGGGCCAACCTTCCCGTTCACGATCGTGGTGGTGCAGAACGCGGTGGCCATGCATCAGCTCGGCGTCGCGACCGGCACGATGAACTTCTTTCGCGCGCTCGGCTCGACATTCATCGTCGCCGGTTTCGGCGCGATCGTGCTCGCCGGTGCGCCGGCGATCCGCGGGGTGTCGGCGGCGGCGGTGCTGACGGGGACGGATGCGGCCGAAGCCTTCCGGTGGGTGTTCGCCGCCGCCACGCTCTGTCTGACGATCGCGCTGGCCTGCATTCTTGCGCTCGAGGAGCGCCCGCTGCGCGGGTCGTCGCAGCCTGCGGCGCCGGTCGAGTGATGTCGGCGAGCGTCATAGCTGCCTTGTGCGCCCGCCCATTGTCTTCGGCGCGCTTCAGAGTGATATCAGACGGCCGGTAGTCGGGAGTGGAATTGGTCCACCGGTCAAAGAATTTGATCCGAATGCCCTCTGTGAGCCGCCACTCGAGCAAGCCCGCCAAGGCCGTGCCGCACGCTCCGCTGACCAGCGCGGACGTGCGCAAGATTTTCTATGGCCTGATGCTGGGCATGTTCCTGTCGGCGCTCAATCAGACCATCGTCGCCACCGCGTTGCCCACTATCGGACGCGACTTCGGCGACTTCGAGAATCTCTCCTGGGTCATCATTGCCTATCTGCTGGCGTCGACCGTCGTGTCGCCGCTCTATGGCAAGCTATCCGACATTCATGGCCGCCGCGCCATGATGCTGGTGGCGATCGGCTTGTTTCTGGCGGGCTCGGTGGTGTCCGCCGCGGCGCCGAATATGGCCATGCTGATCGCCGGCCGCACGCTGCAGGGAATCGGAGGCGGCGGGATCGTGCCGCTCACGCAGACCGCCATCGCCGACATGATCAGCCCGCGTGAGCGCGGCCGCTACCAGGCCTATATGGGCACGTCCTGGATCGTGGCCGGTGTTGCTGGGCCTGCGCTCGGCGGCATCATCGCTGAGCATTGGCATTGGTCGATGATCTTCTGGCTCAACGTCCCCTTTGGGCTGGTCGCGATCTTGCTCACCTATCATGCGATGAAGCGGCTACCGCGCCACGAGCGGCCGCATCAGCTCGACATCGTGGGCGCGGCGCTGATGATCGCGGCGGCGACCCTGTTTCTCATTGCACTCACGTCGGGCGGCACGCGCGTTCCGTGGATGTCGCCCACCATTCTCATCCTCATGGCGGCCTCCCTGGCGCTCGGTTTAGCCTTCGTATGGTGGCTCAAGCTGGCGCGCGAGCCGTTTCTGCCGCTCACTGTGCTTCGAAATCCAGTGATGCGTGATGGCACGGCCGCAACCTCCTGGACGCTTGGCGCGGTCATCGGGCTTACCGTGTATATGCCGCTCTACTTCCAGGTCGTGCACAAGCTGTCCGCGACCGAAGCGGGGCTTGCGCTCATCCCGCTTGTGGTCATGACGACGCCAGGTTCGATGGTGTCGGGCCGCTCGATGATGCATCTGCGCCGTTACAAGGTGTCGGCGATTGCAGGTGCGATCATGGCGATCGCGAGCGTCGCGGTGCTCATCGTCTGGCCAGCTATGCCGCTTTACGGTGTGGTGATCGCCCTCACGCTCATCGGTTTCGGCGTGGGCACCGTCTATCCGGTCGCGACCGTCTCGATCCAGAACGCCGTGCCAGTGCACCAGGTCGGCACCGCGACCGGCGCCATGAATTTCTTTCGTGCGCTCGCGAGCACGCTTGCGGTCGCGGTGATGGGGGCGATTCTGCTTGCCGGCCTCGGCGCGACGCCTCAGCGCGGCAGCGGTGTAGAGTTGCTGGTCGAGACCGCGGGCGCCGCGGGTGTCGACATGGCCGCCGTGTTTCGCTGGCTGTTCCTGGCAGCGGATATTTTTCTGATCGCGGCGCTGGGCGCCGTCCTGCTGATGGAAGAGCGTCCCCTGCGTGGTCCCGCGACCAGTGCGCCGCCGGTGTCTCCCGAGGCTCCGCCGGCGCCGGCGGAATAGCGCCGGTCGGCACAACCTGCCTCGATTCCGTTCCGGTCGCGGACGAACTATTTGCTGCGCACGACGTCCTTGTAGTCGGGTGCCTCGGCGAGAAATCCGCGTTCCATCATCCAGTCGACCTTCTCCTTGAACTCCGCCGGTTGATAGCTCTTCACGCCGGTCAGTTCGGGAGGAGGCCGTCTTTGCGCAGTTCGGGCTGCAGATCGCGCAATAGTTCGGCCCGCGAGCGCTCTTCGTTCTCGGCGAGCCATTCGATCGCACGGTTGAGTGCGCGTCGCAATTTTCCCGCTGTCTCCTCATCCACGTCCTCGCCGGCGACGATGCCGCCGCGCCAGCGCAGGTCCGCGATCTTGCGGCATCCGGCCGCCGTCGCTCGGCTCACCAGCGGCTCCATCAGCGCTGCCGCTTCGTTATGGCCGCTGAGAAGAGCATCCAACCGATCGGTCGCGTGTTCGAGCTTGATCTCGCCAAACGGGACGCCGGCCGCTTCCATGACCTCAATCGCGGCATAGAACGTGCCCGCGTGCCAAGTGACCGCGATCGGCACATTGCGCAGGTCGGAAAGCGTCTGGACGGGTGAATCCTTCTTCACCATGATCGCACCGGTGCGCACCGTGGTGTCGAGCCCGATGATCTTGCCCTTGCCCAACTGCTGCACGCGCTCGATAGCACCCCATTCGCACACCGGATAGACTTCAAGCGCGCCCTGCTGAAGCTGCGTCTCCTTCCAGCGCTGCGCGAAATCCTTCACCCGGCCTTCGGCGCCCTTGGGATTGTCCTCGTGATAGGCGACCTCGAGGCCTTCGTCGGCAAAGAAGCCTTGCTCGAGCGCCACCCGCCAGGGACGGTCGTGCGCGTTGCTGTCGCTCTGCAGCCGGATGGTGCGGGCCATGGGACTACCTGTTGTGCTGATCGATGGGCCGGATAAATCGCTGCCATTATGGCCTGAAGTTCACGCGTCTACAACGGAACGGACTTTTGCACCCCCACGCCCGGCCTTGGCATGAGCTGCGGTGATTGTTCCTTTGGCATTGCGGACTCATCGTGCGACATTGCGAGATCGCATGGACCTGCGGCCGCGGGGCGAGGGAGCCGGGCATGGCCGATGAGCTGACTGCCGATGAGATCCGCGCATTGCTCAAGCTCGAGCCGAACGCCACCTGCGGCTTCGTGCAGATGACCTATCTGAGCACGCAATCGATTGCTGCCGGCGGATTGCCGCCGCCGTTTGCCGATGCCCGGCCGATGGGATCAGCGCTCTACTTCATGGTGACGCCGGTCGCGCCCGTGCGGCTCCACCGCATCCGCAACGACCAGCTTTACCACTATTATCTCGGCGACCCGCTCGAGGTCCTGCTGCTGCATGGCGACGATACGACCGAGCGCGTCGTCGTCGGCCCCGACCTGCGCCGGGGCGAGCGCGTGCAGTTGCTCATCCCCGGCAACACGTTCCATACCGCACGGCTGACGGGGCGCCGCCGGTGGTTTCTCGGCGCGAGCACCGAATGGCCAGGAGTCGTGCCCGCCGACGTCGAGATTGGCGATGTCGAGAAGCTGGCGGCGAAATACCCGGATGTTGCCGCCGATCTGCGCGCGATCAAGGATTCCATTCGAGAGAACTGAGGCCCGCCTCAGGGCGAAAGCGGCGCGCCCATCTTTCGTGCTTGCTCCACGATCCAGGCGCGGTAGCGCGTCAGTGGTGTCACGCCGGTGAGGCCGCCGCAGCCATCGCTCAAAGCAGGCCCGGTCGACCAGCTTACCACGCCGACCACCGCGAGCGCCCCGCCGATCTTCGCGAAAGACCGGCGCACCGGAATCGCCGGTGCAGGCGCCGAGCCCGCCGCGTTCGCCTTTGGTGGCAGGATCGGCGAGCCTGATCTGCAGCGTACCCGGTTGGCCGGTGGCCACTAGCGTTGCGGCTCGCACGGTACCGCCGCTCGTGCCGTCGCCGCGCACGGCGACGCCATATCCGGCGACCACGAAGCGGTCACCGACGGCGACCGCGCCGCCGGCCGGCCCAGGAGCGCGGGGGCGACCTTCACGGGCGCTGCAAGCTTGAGCAGCGCCACATCGGCGGTGACGCGATGACGCAGAACCGCATTCACGTCGAAGTCGGGATGGCGCGCGATGTCCGCGATGTCCTTGAGCACCGGCTGCCGCGCGGCGTCGAAATCGATCAGCTTGTAAGTGGCGCCCGGCAGCAGGCAATGTGCGGCCGTCAGCACGAGATCGCGTGCCGAGCGCGACGCCGGAACAGAAGGTGCCGCGCGAGCCGGTCAGCATGACGACGGCGCGTCCGGCGCCCTCGGTTGGTCGGCTGCGCGCCGCCTACCATGGCCGCGGCGGGGAGCGAGGTCACGAAGGGCGCAGGTGAGGGCGGCCGCAACGCGGATCATGGCTCCAGTGGCGACCCCAATCTTGCCGCGGTCTCCAGGATCCAGTAGCGGTAGCGCGCAAGCGGAATGACACCGCTGACGAAGCCGCAAGCAGGCTCGCCATCGGCTCGCGCCGTCCAGCTCACGATCCCGATCAGGGCGCGGTCTCGGGCGTCAAACACCGGGCCGCCGGGATCGCCATTGCATACGCCAAGCGCCTGCAGTCTCGCCGAGTTTCTGCGGATCAACCAGGCTGAGCTGCTGAGAGCTCGGCCGGTCGGTTGCCACCAAGGTCACCGCACGCAGCTTGCCCGCGGTCTTGCGGTCACCTTGCACCGCCACGCCGAAGCCGGCGACGATGAATCGGTCACCCACTGCGGGCGGCGTGCGGCGCTCGCTGAACGCGGCCGGCGCAAGATTCGGTGCAGGGGCCGCGGCGAGCTTGACGAGCGCGAGATCCGGCGCGTCGGCGCGCGGCGAGAACTGCGGATGAGGGGCAACGCTTGCAATGTCCTTCACTGCGGCACGGCGGCCGTCGAATACAACCAGCCGGTATTTGCCATTGGCCAGAACGCAGTGCGCGGCCGTGAGCACAAGGTCCGGTGCGACCGCCACGCCGGTGCACACGTTGTTGCCGCCGATGATCAGCACCACGTGCCGTGCAATCGTCTGGTCGGCCGGCAGCGCGCCGCCGACCATGGCAGGGAGGGCACGGATGACAGCACCAGCCACGCGAGGGTACCGAGGGCGCGGCACGCCGTTGTTTTGTTCAGCATCGCGGTAGGAATTGAAGACACCAGGCTCGGCACCCCTCCGTTTGCTCGAGACCAGTTCCTGCGTGAACGGTTTTCAGTTCGTATCGCGTTGTCGACAGGCCTATGGCCGCGGAGCCTGGCGCGGCTCCCGCTCCTTCTTGGCAAAGAACGTCTGCTCGACCTCGTTGTGGATGCGCAACAGCCACGCCTCGGCGCGGGTGGCGCGGTCACGGAAGTGCGCGGCCTCGGCCTCGAGCTCCCTGACTCGTTCCTCCGACGCCCGCAGCTGGAACGAAAGCTTATGCGCGAGGTCCATGGCGCGCGAGCAGTCTTCCTTCGCCATGTCCGCGGCCTTCTGCAGCAGGGCCACGATGGTACGGCCGGACTCGTCGGCCACAACTTCCGGCTGCTGCCCCTTCGGCGTCGGCGCAAATGGGACAACGGTCGCTGCTTTGTCGGGAGCATACGCACTCATCGCTACTCACTCCGTTACCGCCAATGTCGGATATCGAAGCGAGTGTAGCACAGCCTCCATCGAGCGCCCGCTAAAATTTATGCGGCCGGCGCGATGAAGGTTTGGCGGATGGCGGCGAATGCTCGAAAGGAAAAACGACTTTGCAACGTTGCACGGCGTTTATCCGCGCGCCGCACGCGCGAGTCATTGTCGGGGCGAGGATGGCGAGTGGCACCCAACGCCCCGAGATGTGCTCGACCACAAGCGTGTTGATGCGGTCACGAACCGGCGGCAAGCAGCAGGCCGGCCGAATGCGGGATCTCGACGTCGATCGCGAGGGTCGAAACGCTCGGGCCGCGATCCATCCGCACCTGGACGCTGTCGCGCTCCACCGTCACGTGCTTGGTGATGGCGGACAGGATCTCCTCGCGCAGAATGGCGAGCAGATCGGACTGCCCGCGTGTCGCCCGCTCGTAGGACAACAGGATCTGAAGTCGTTCCCTGCGCGACGGGGGCGCTGCCCTGGCGCCGGAACAGGTCGAGGAAGCTCATGCTGCTCTCCGTCCGAACAGCTTGTCGAACAAGCCTTTGCGGTCGCTGGGGATGGTCATCGGCACGTCGTCGCCCTTGAGCCTGCGGGCGGCATCGAGATAAGCGCGCGCGGGAGCGCTGGCCGCGTTGTTGAGCGTGACCGGCGAGCCGATGTTGGAAGCGCGCAGCACCTCTTCGCTTTCCGGAATGATGCCGAGCAGCGGCGTGGAGAGGATCTCGAGAACGTCTTCGATGTTGAGCATCTCGCCGCGCGCCGCGCGTTGGGCATCGTAGCGCGTGATCAGAATGTGCTTCTCGATGCGTTGGCCCTTCTCGGCCTTCTCGGTCTTGGAGTCGAGCAGCCCGATGATGCGATCAGAGTCGCGGACCGACGAAACTTCCGGATTGGTGACGATGACGGCCGCGTCGGCAAACCGCATCGCCAGCGTCGCGCCGCGCTCGATGCCGGCCGGGCTGTCGCAGATCACCCAATCGAATTTCCCGCGCATCTCGTTGATGACGTTGCCGACGCCCTCTTCAGTCAGCGCATCCTTGTCGCGGGTCTGCGAGGCCGGCAGCAGCCACAGGGTCTCGAGCCGTTTGTCGCGGATGAGCGCCTGCGACAGCTTCGCGACGCCTTGGACGACGTTGATGAGGTCGAAGACGACCCGGCGTTCGGCTCCCATCACGAGATCGAGGTTGCGCAGTCCGACGTCGAAATCGACGACCGCGACCTTCTGCCCGGTTTGCGCCAGCGCGGCGCCGAGCGCGGCGGTCGACGTCGTCTTGCCGACGCCGCCCTTGCCCGACGTGACCACGAGAACCTTGGCCATGTTTGATGTCTCCTGCATATTTTCAATCCAACGCTGCTATCGACAGGACGCTGTCTTGGAGCCAGCACTGGGCAGGCCGGTTGCGGAGGCTCGCGTCCATTTCCTCAGCGGTGCGGTAATAGCCGTCGATCGAGATCAACTCGGCTTCGTTCTTGCTGCAAAAATTCGTGCACGCGCGTTGCCCATCGAACCCGCCATGGCCCGGCCGCGCAGCGCGCCATAGACGTGGATCGATCCGCCGGCGACGACTTCGGCGCCCGAGGACACCGCAGCCGAGCACGGTGACGTCGCCGTATGGGAAAATGATGGATTGACCCGAGCGGATCGGGCTTTCGATCAGCAAAGAGGTCGGCTCCTGGCGCTGGGGCGGTCCCGCCGTCGCAGCCGCGCGGGTATTCTCGGCGGACGCCGGCGCCGCAGCTTCGAAGCCCGCCGTGGGTCGGCCGCCCTTGAGCAGTGGCGGCAGCGACGGGCCGAGTTGATCCGGATGGGCGCCCTCGAGGCCCATGACGCGAATGCCGCGCTCGGCCAGCATCTCGAGCAGTTGGCTAATTCCCGATTGGCTCAGTGCGACTCCGGCCAGGTCGAGGATGATCGCCCTGCCGACGAAAAAGTCGGGCGAGTTCCTGCTCCATTTGTCCACTTCCGCCAGCCAGGCAGTGAGCGGCGCGGACGGAGCGAGCACGAATGCCATGAAGGAGCGGCCACGGAATCGCATCGATGTCTGGGGTCGAACGGCAGTCGCACTTGTCACAAGGAAACCTCGGGGACCGGACCTGCGGGGCTACCCCGATTAGCGCGCGCTGTGGTTAATGAACGATTAAACAAATCGGCAATACCGGCGCCGAAGCGGCGGTTCGCACCGTATATTTCGAACAAACCTTGCAGACGAGCGGCTTGCGGTATTCCGCTGACGTGATTGACGACGCCCGCTGCCAGGCGCGCGCTCAATCGTCAGAAAAGCCGCCAGAACGCCCACAGCATCGCGCCGTAAAGCGCAACCACGAGCACGGTGCCGGCGATATCGATCCGCCGGGCGATGCGGACCTGTCGGCTGCAGCCACCAGGAGAAACGATCGGCCGTCCACGGCACGAGATAGCTGAGCAGCAGGACGCTCACGATGTTGCCGATGAACAGCGCAATTGCGAACGGCAGTCCGCGGCCGGTCAGAAAGGGCGTCTGCACAAAAATCCGAACAGGAAGACCACGGGGTAGAGCATCAGCAGAACGAGCATGTTCATTTTCCACGCCGCCGGAGGAGGCGGCGCCGCCGGCCGGAACGGGAAACCACTGGTCGAAACCGGTGCGGACGATGCGGGCGTGAAATTCTTCGGTGAAGGGACTCGCGTCCTGCAACAGCTTCTGACGCTCCGGCGAGTCGAGCCATGCCTGGAGGTTGGCTTCGGTATCGAAGCGCAGGATCGCCAGCCAGTCGTCCTGCACGCCGGGCACCGGCGGCTCGAAACGATAGCCTTGAAAGCCCGGCGCCTTCGACTGAGCTGCCGCGATCCGTTGCTCCCACGCGCGGTATGCGAGCTCCTGGCCGGGCTTGATCCGGGTCGAAATGACCACCGACGCGGGCGAGGGCAGTACGCCGGCATCGCCGTCATTGACGATGTGGACATCGTCGCGGCCGACCAGCATGGCCGCTGCGTCCTGGATGCGTTTGAGCCTTTGTTCCGAATTGAGCCAGGCGACGGCCGTTTCGGTGCTGGCGAACCGCTGGAGGATGACCCAGTCCGCCTGCGCGGGCGGGCTCGGAGGCATCACGGTCTGTTTGATGAAGCCTGGAAACTGCGCGACCGTACCGCTGGTTTCGTCCTGCCAGCGGGCAAAGGCATCCATGCTCTCCGGACGCACCCGCGTCTGCGTGACGATGGTAACGGCGCCTTGGCGCTGCCGTTGGCAGCGGGCGATGCGTCGCCGGTCGTGCCCTTGCTTCCACTCACGGCTGTTCGGCCAGCTTGCTGAAGATGCGGTCGGGCGTGAACGGCAGATGCGGGAAGCGCACGCCGGTCGCATTCGCCAGCGCGTTCGCGATGGCGGGAGCGACAGGATTGATCGCGCACTCGCCCTGCGACTTCGCTCCGAGCGGGCCGATCGAGTCGTAGGTATCGGCGAAGAACACCTCGCTGCGGCGGCACGTCGGCGAAGGCCGGGATGCGGTAGTTGCGAAGCGACGGGTTCACCATGGTGCCGCCGTCGTAGACCATCTTCTCCGTGAGCGCCCAGCCGAATCCCATGCGCGATCGCGCCGTCGATCTGGCCGCGGCACTGCATGGGGTTGATGAGACGGCCGATGTCGGCGGCGTGGACGCTGTGCAGAATGCGGATCTCGCCGGTCACGCGATGCACCGCGAGCGCGCACGCCGTGGACGTTGAAGGCGACCGTGCGCGGCGACAGATAGGCCTTGCGCTTGGCCTCGAAGCGATGGCCGGCCGCGGTGCCGGCGACGTGGAGATCGGCGAGCGCGATCTGCTGGTTGCCGCAGACCACCACTCCGTCATCGAGGCGGCAGTCGGCGAGCGGTCACGCCGGTATGGCGGCTGGCAAAGTCGAGGATGTTGTCGCGCAAGGCGGCGGCCGTCAGGTCCACCGCCTGGCCGGCGACGACGGTGCCGGTGCTCGCGAACGTGCCGGTGTCGTAGGGCGTCAGATCGGTGTCGGCATTGATGATGGCGATGCTGCTCGGCCGCGCGCGCCGAGGACCGAGGCGGCGATCTGCCGGTGCGAGGTGACCGATCCGTTGCCCATCTCGGTCGAGCCGACCGCCAGGTGATAGCTGCCGTCGGGCAGCAGCGTCATCTCGGCGCCCGAGCGATGCTCGGTCGGCGGGCCGCAATCCAGCATCGCCAGCGCGATGCCGGTGCCCTCCGCCCAATCATCCCCGTCGGGCTTCGGGCTGGCCGCCGCCGGATGCCAGCGCCTTCTCGACCAGGTCGAGGCATTGGTCGAGCCCGTAGCTGCCGAAGTCGACATCGGAGGGGTCCTTCCAGACCGACTCGATCCAGTCGTCGGGCCGCACCATGTTCTTGCGGCGGATCTCGAACGGGTCCATCCCGAGCAGCCGCGCCAGCTCGTCGATCGCGCATTCGATCGCGAACGTCGTCTGCGACGACGCCGTAGCCGCGAAAGCCGCCGCCCGGGACCATGTTGGTGTAGACCGCGTAGCCGACCGCCTTCTTGTTGGCGCAGCGGTAGGCCGTCAGCGGGCTGCCGAGCGCGGCGGCGAGCGTCTCGCTGGCGTGGCCGCCATAGGCGCCGGTATTGGAGACGACGTGAACATCGATCGCGGTCAGCGTCCCGTCGCGCTTGGCGCCGAGCTTCACGCGCGTCGTCATCTGATGGCGCGTCGTCGCGCCGATGAACTGCTCCTCGCGGGTGAACTCCCATTTCACCGGCCGGCCGGTCTTGAGCGTGGCGAGCACGCAGAGGTCCTCGGAGATCATCTCCTGCTTGCCGCCGAACCCGCCGCCGACGCGCTCGGTGAAGACATGCAGGTCGCGCGGCGCGCAGACCGAAGATGTGGCAGAGCTTCTGCTGCGCGATGAAGGGCGCCTGCGAGCTGGTGCGGACATGCAAGCCGTCCGTCGTCGCCGCGCCAGGCGATCGAGCCGTGCGTTTCCAGATGCACGTGCTGGACGCGCGAGGTGGAATAGGTCATCTCGTGCACGGCGTCGGCGGCCGCGAAGCCGTCCGCCACGCTGCCGACCTCGCCGTGGATGTCGACATAGATGTTGCCCTTCTCGGCCCCGCCCTTGTCGTGAAGGATCGGCGCATCCGGGCGCCATCGCCGCGACCGGATCGAACACGGCGGGCAGGATCTCGTAGGTCGACGTCGAGCAGCCGGCAGGCCTGCTTCCGCCGCGGCCTCGGTTTCGGCGACGACCGCGGCGATCCGCTGGCCGACGAAGCGCACCACGTTGTCGAGCACATAGGTGTCGTCCGGGTCGACCAGGTGGTCCTCGTGGAGTGGCCGTGCTGTAGAGCCGGCGCGGAACGTCCTCCCAGGTGAAGACCTCGACCACGCCCGGCACCGCCATCGCCCGCTCGCGGCCGATGGCGAGGATGCGGGCGTGCGCGTGCGGCGAGCGCAGCACCTTGAGGTGCAGCAGCCCTCCATGGCGACGTCCATGCGTGTAGCGTGCGCGGCCGGTGACGATCGCCTCGGCGAACGGGTTCGGCAGGCTCGCGCCGCAGGCCCGGCCGGCGACGTCATCCTCGATTTCGGTCACGCCGGCAAGCGCGTCGCCGATCGCGCGGTAGCCGGTGCACCGGCACAGGTTGCCCTTGAGCGCATGCGGCAGGTCCGCCCGCTGCTCTTGCGTCGAGCGCGGCCGCCGTCATGATCATGCCGGCGGCGCAAAAGCCGCACTGGAACGCCTGCGCGTTCGAGGAACGCCTGCTGCATCGGATGCAGCGCGCCGTCCTTGCGCCAGTCCTTCGATGGTGGTCACCTCGCGCCCGGCGGCGCGGAAGGCCGGCATCAGGCAGGAATGAATGGGCATGCCGTCGAGCCACACGGTGCAGGCGCCGCAATCGCCGGCGTCGCAGCCCTTCTTGACGCCGAACACGCCGCGGTCGCGCAGGAAGGTGCGCAGGCACTGTCCGGGCTGCTGGCTCGGCGGAAAACAGCTTGCCGTTGACGTTGTAGTTCATCCGGGCGTCGGCAGAGCCGGCGGGATGCGCATCCGCAGCGTGCGGCATGTTTCATGCGCGCGCTCCGGGTTGCGCCAGCTCGGCGCGGATCTGCTCGGCGAAATAGCGGGTGAGGTGGCGCTTGTAGGCGGCCGAGCCGTGGACGTCGTCGAAATATCCGTCGGCCGGGATGCGCTCGTCGAGCGTGCGCCGCAGCTCCGATTGCGGATGGCGCGTGCGTCGAATCGCAGCTGGACCGGCCGAGGGTCGCCGCCGTGATCGTGATCAGGAGATCGTCGCCGGCCGCGTTTGCGGTGCCGATCAGCAGCGCCGCCGAGCGCCCGAGATGCGTGAGCGAGGCGTGGCGGAACGCGAAGCGCTTCGACAGCGCCGATGCCGGCAAGTGGATGCTGCGGAGCAGCTCGCCCGGCTGGAGAATGTTGGCGTGATTTCCGGTCACGAAATCGATGGAGGGAACCTCGCGCGCGGGCGCGTCGCGCGGCCACAAGCGTGTAGGTGGCCTCGAGCGCGACGGTCAGCGAGATCATCGGTCCCGGCCGGCAGCGACATGCAGATGTTGCCGCCGACCGTGGCCGCGTTCCAGATCTTGAACGACGCCAGGAAGCGAGTTGCAGCACTCGCGCACAAGCGGCAGGCGCGCTGCCACTCAGCGGGGCCGGCGAACCGGTAAAGCTCCGCAATGCGTGCACGTCGCCGCGATGTCGAGACCGGCGGCGAGGACTGCAGCGCCGGCCAGTGCAGCTGCTCGAAGGTCGATGAGCGTGTCGGTGGAGATCTGCGGCTCCGAGAAGAGCCAGGTGCCGCCGGCAAGCCATGCGTATCCGTCGCGCCATTGCGTGATCTCGATCCGCCGACGTCGGGCGCTTCACCTCGGCGATGGTGTTGAGGTTCATGCTGCGCTCCTCTTCGAGCTATTCCGCAGGCATGCCGGATCGCTTTCGCGATCCGGCGCCCGAAGGTGACAGGCCAGAAGGCTCACGGAAGATCGGCGAGCGACGTCGGCCCCGATCCCGGCGTAATCAGGGTCGGCCACTGATGTGAGCCGAACGGCACCAGCGGGGGCAGGAACGGCCTTCACGCCGCGCTTGTCGGCTCTCGGCGATGATCGCGGCGCGCGCGTCGCCGCCCATGAGCTCGTAATCCATCAGGTGATAGTTGCCGAAGAACAGCGATCCGACCGAACGGTCGGCGATGATGCGGGTCAGCGATTCCAGCATGTCGTCCGGCGTCGTGGTGAACGAGATGGTCTCGATCAGCATCAGCCGGTTGTTGATCGGCCTCCGGCCCGAAGAACTGCGCCAGGACGCTGAACAGGATGTTGTTCTGGCGCGCCACATAGATGGTGTTGCTGGCCGCGTAGGTCTTGTCCCAATCGGCGCCGAGCATCGTCTTCCATTCGCCGATCACGGACATCCAATGGCCGACCTGCGTCTGCGCCGCCCACGCGATGTCCTTCTTGAGATAGGGACCCTGCTTCTTCGAGAACGCCTCCAGTGCCGCGAAGCGAGATCGCACCCTTCGCCACGCAATCGTCCATGAATGCGATGATTGTTCTGCAGGATGATCCGATTGTTGTCGCGCCAGTCCGCCGGCATCGGCAGTCGCGTCGAGACCATCGAGCGCGGATTTCATCCGGCTGCGATAGGCGAGCATGGCGCCGCGCCAGGACTGGTCGGCGGGATTGTCGAGATAGGGACCCACCACCTGGGTCAGCGCCATCGTGCTGTGGCCGATGGATTTCAGCAATTGATAAACAATCGGGACCGACGGCGCCTCGAGCGGGGCCATGCCGGGCCGGTAGAGAATGAACCGTCCGCCCGCGCCCGAGAACAGGCCGAGGATGACGGGGTGCTTGCTCAGGATATTCCGTTCTGAAGACTTTGGCGGCGTCGCCATAGAGCTCGAACATCCCGGTATTGAGCGCCAACACGTTGTTGGTCGCGGTTTCGGCGGGGTCGACTGGGTACGACCGGCAATAGGCGCCATAAAGGACGGCAGGTCTTGAGCCTTCGCCGCTGTGCCGAGCGCGGCCAGCAGGATGGAAGCCACCGCCACGCGGGCGTAGCTCAGGAGCGCATCAGTTTCGCATGGATTTCCTCTCTGAGTGCGGTTGTCCGCTCGCGAATACGCGACGAATCATGCGGCGAGGCCGACCAGCTCGCCGGCGTTGGTTTTCGTGAGCAGACTCAGCGCACATGGTTGGTGGTCAGGCGACGCAATTCCTCAAACCCGACCGATATGCGCCCGATCGCGCGACCAAAGTGCGCTGGTCGCACGCGTCAGCCTGCCCCAGCGCAGGAGACGGCGAGGAAGATCGGACCCTCTTACGGTTCCATTATAGCCCATAAGCTTGCGGCGAGTGCTAGGCCTTCATGTCCGGAGTGCGCTCGCCGTTGCCGGCCCAGCAGCCGGCCTGGTCAAAGCTTGATGCGCAAGCGCTGCGCGAGTTCGCCGACGATGCCGCGGCGGAACAGCAGCACACAGACCACGAAGATCACGCCCTGGACGACGAATACCCATTGACCCATCGTGGTCAGGATAATTCTCCAACGTGACGATGAAGAAGGCGCCTACGACCGGCCCGAACAAGGTGCCGAGCCCGCCCACCAGCGTCATGAGAATGACTTCGCCCGACATCGGCCAGTCGACGTCGGTCAGCGAGGCAAGCTGAAAGACCAGCGCCTTGGTCGCGCCCGCAACGCCGGCGAACGTGGCCGACAGCACGAAGGCGACGAGCTTGAAGCGCTCGGTCTTGTAGCCGAGCGAGATCGCGCGCGGCTCGTTCTCGCGAATGGCCTTGAGCACCTCGCCGAACGGCGAATTGATGATGCGGTAGATCAGCAGGAAGCAGCCGAGGAAGATCACCAGCACGGTGACGTACATGTTGGTCTGGTCGGCAAGATCGATAAAGCCGAACAGCTTGCCGCGCGGCACCGCCTGGATGCCGTCCTCGCCGTGAGTGAACGGCGCCTGCATGGCGAAGAAGAACATCATCTGCGCCAACGCGAGCGTGATCATCGCGAAATAGATGCCCTGCCGGCGGATCGCGAGCGCGCCGACGATCGTGCCGAGCCCGGCGGCGGCCGCGGTTCCCGACGCGATCGCGAGCTCGGGCGGGAAGCCCCAGACCTTGGCTGCATGCGCGCAGACATAGCTCGCCCAGCCGAAGAACAAGCGCATGGCCGAACGACAGCAGACCGACATAGCCGATCAGCAGGTTGAACGCGCAGGCAAACAGCGCGAAGCACAGCGCCTTCATCAGGAACACGGGATAGGCGAACATCGGCGCAACGATGAGCGCGACGGCCATCACGAGGAACGCGATCACCTCGCTCTGCAATCGCGCGGCACGGCGCCACGCTCGGTCCGGCAGCGCGCTGCACGTTACGCGCTCCTTCCGAACAGGCCGGCCGGCCTGATCAACAGCACGATCGCCATGATGATGAAGATGACGGTGTTGGATGCCTCGGGAAAGAACACCTTGGTAAGGCCCTCGATGATGCCCAGTCCGAACCCGGTCACGATCGCGCCCATGATCGAGCCCATGCCGCCGATCACGACCACGGCGAACACCACGATGATCAGGTTCGCACCCATTTGCGGGCTGACGTTGTAGATCGGCGCCGCCATCACGCCCGCGAGCGCGGCGAGCGCGACGCCGAATCCATAGGTGAGCGTGATCATGCGCGGCACGTTGATGCCGAACGCGCGCACCAGCGTCGGATTCTCGGTCGCTGCGCGCAGATAGGCGCCGAGCTTGGTGCGCTCGATCACGAACCAGGTGGTCGAGGCACACGGCGAGCGAAAAGACCACCACCCAGGCGCGGTAGTTCGGCAGGAACATGAAGCCGAGATTCTGCCCGCCTTGCAGCGCCGGCGGCACGGAATAGGGCAGTCCCGACGAGCCGAAGAAATTGCGGAAGGCGCCCTCGATGATCAGCGCGAGACCGAAGGTGAGCAGCAATCCGTAGAGATGGTCGAGCTTATAGAGCCATTGCAGAAACAGCCGCTCGATGATGATCCCGGTGATCCCGACCACGACGGGCGCGATGACGATCGCCCACCAGTAGCCGATCCCGGCATATTGCAGCAGGAAGAACGCCGTGAACGCGCCCAGCATGTACTGGGCGCCGTGGGCGAAGTTGATGATGTTGAGCATGCCGAAGATGACGGCGAGCCCGAGGCTGAGCAGCGCGTAGAACGAGCCGTTGATGAGCCCGATGAGCAACTGCCCGAACAGGGCCTGCGAGCTGATGCCGAGCCATTCGAACATGGATGATCACCGCTGGTCGGAGAACGGAACGGCTCCGTTCTCCGACTTGGCGAGTTCGTCGGTCAGCTCTTCACCAATGGGCAACCGCCTTCGGCCAGTGGCCGGAAGGCTTCCTCTGCCGGGATGGTGGCGCGGAGCTTGTAGTAGTCCCACGGTCCCTTCGATTCCGCCGGCGTCTTGACCTCGAACAGGTACATCGGATGGATCTTGCGGCCGTCGGCGCGCACCGTGCCCTTGCCGAAGAGTTTGTCGTCGGTCGGCATCTCCTTCATCTTGGCGACGACCGCCTTGCCGTCGGCGTCGCTCTTGAGCGCCTCGACCGCCTTGAGATAGTGCGTGACCGCCGAATAGACGCCGGCATGGACCATGGTCGGGTGCACGCCCTTGTATCTGGGGCGCGAACTTCTTGGCGAACTCGCGGTTCGCGTCGTTGAGGTCCCAGTACCAGGCTTCCGTCATGATCAGGCCCTGGGCGGTCGGCAAGCCGAGCGCGTGCACGTCGGTGATGAAGGCGAGCAGCGCCGCGAGATTCTGGCCGCTGCGGGTGATGCCGAACTCGGACGCCTGCTTGATCGAGTTGATGGTGTCGGCTGCCGGCATTGGCGAGCCCGATGATCTTCGCCTTCGAGGCCTGCGCCTGCAGCAGGAACGACGAGAAGTCGGTGGCCGGGGAACGGATGGCGCACACGGCCCAGCACCTTGCCGCCGTTCTTGACCGACGACCGCCGCGGTGTCGCGCTCGAGCGCGAGGCCGAAGGCGTAGTTGGCGGTGAGGAAGAACCAGGTGTCGCCGCCGGTCTTCACGATCGCCTTGCCGGTGCCGTTGGCGAGCGCCCAGGTGTCGTAGGTCCAATGGATCGTATTCGGCGTGCATTTGGCGCCGGTCAGATCGGAGGCGGCCGCGCCCGAGACCAGGAACACCTTGTTCTTGTCGCGCACGATCTCGTTGACCGCGAGCGCGACCGAGGACGTCGGCACGTCGACGATCACGTCGACCTTGTCGATGTCGATCCACGTGCGCACGACGTTCGACCCGACGTCCGGCTTGTTCTGGTGGTCGGCGCCGACGATCTCGACCTTCATGCCCTTGGCGGCGGCGCCGAAATCCTCCACCGCCATGCGCGCCGCGACCACCGAGCCCTGACCGCTCAGGTCGGAATAGGTTCCCGACATGTCGTTCATGACGCCGATCTTGATGGTGCCGTCGGTGTATTGCGCCTGCGCGGAGCCGCATCCGAATGCGACTGCGAGTGCCGTCAGGCCGATCAGTCCTTTCATGGCATTCTCTCCTGTTGATCGCTTTTGTGGTTTGCACCCGGCATCTCAGGTCACATCCGTCAAGTCATACCCCGAGGTAATTGTGAAGCTTGTCGAGGTTGGCCTCGAGCTCGGCATTGGCGAACCGATCGATGATGCGACCGTTCTCCATCGACGTAATAGCGGTCCGGCGACCGTCGAGGCGAAGCGAAAATTCTGCTCGACCAGCAGTATGGTGAAGCCCTGCTGCTTGAGCAGGCCGATGGTCTTGCCGATCTGCTGGATGATGACCGGCGCCAGACCCTCGGTCGGCTCGTCGAGCAGCAGGAGCCGGGCCCCGGTGCGCAGGATCCGGCCGATCGCCAGCATTTGCTGCTCGCCGCCGAAAGCTTCGTGCCCTGGCTCGACAGGCGTTCTTTGAGGTTGGGAAAGAGCTCGAAGATGCGATCGAAGGTCGAGCCCGCCGGAGCGGACCCTGGGCGGCAGCAGCAGGTTTTCCTCGACGCTGAGGCTTGCGAAAATGCCGCGCTCCTCGGGACAGAGCGCAATGCCCAGCCGCGCGATCCGATCGCTGGTCAGGCGGATGAGCTCCTTGCCCTCGTAGCGCACCGACCCGGTGCGCTGGGCGACAATGCCCATGATCGATTTCAGCGTCGTCGTCTTGCCGGCGCCATTGCGACCGAGCAGCGTCACCACCTCGCCGGGCAGAACCTCGAACGTGGCGCCGTGCAGGACATGGGACTCGCCGTACCAGGCTTGCAGCCCTTCGACCGCGAGCAGCGGGGCGACGCTCGGGCTAACGCATGGCCAACCCCGAGATAGGCCTCGCGCACGCGCGGATCGGCCGAGACCGTGTCGTAGTCTGCCCTCGGCGAGCACCCGGCCGCGGGTGAGCACGGTGATGCGGTGGGAGAGGTTGGCAACCACGCTGAGATTGTGCTCGACCATCAGCACGCGTGCGGCTCGGCCGCAACGGCCTTGATGAGGGCGCTGATGCGCTCGATGTCTTCGTGACCCATCCCGGCCATCGGCTCGTCGAGCAGCAGCATTTCAGGATCGAGCGCCAAGGTGGTTGCGATCTCCAGCGCGCGTTTGCGACCATAGGGCAATTCCACCGCCGTCCAATGGGCGAAGGACGCCAGGCCGACGTCGGTGACGAGCGCCATCGCCCGCTCGTTGAAGACGTCGAGGACGCGCTTCGAGCGCCAGAAATCGAACGACGCGCCGCGCTTGCGCTGCAGCGCGACGCGCACGTTCTCGAGCACCGTCAGGTGCGGAAAGACGGCCGAGATCTGGAACGAGCGCACGAGCCCGAGCCGCGCCACGTCGGCCGGCAGCGAGCGTCGTGATGTCGCGCCCTTGTAGACGATGCGGCCTCGGGTCGGGCGCATGAACTTGGTCAGCAGATTGAAGCAGGTCGTCTTGCCGGCGCCGTTCGGTCCGATCAGCGCATGAATGGTGCCGCGTGCGACCCGCAGGTTGACCCCGTTCACGGCGACAAAGCCGGCGAACTCCTTGGTGAGATTCTCGGTTTCGAGGATGAAATCGTCGCTCACGACGCCACGGCCCAGGTTGTCGAGCGACAGGTGGTAGCACGTCCGCGGCAGCTTCAGCAAAATGCGTGCGGCCGAGACGTGCGCGCGAACCCTGCCGACGCAACCAAGGCCGCCCGGCGGTCAAGCCGCGCCGCGGCTGTCTGCCACATTCGCGCCGCTGCTTCCTGCGGCCGCTCTTTCTCAAGCTTCCCCGCATTCTTATGTAATGGCAAGATAACCTTTGGCGACCGCCGATTCTGCTGGAAACCAGCACGGGCGGCGATCAGTGGGAGTATTCGCTTTGCGCCTCCTCGTCGTCGAGGACGATCCCGATCTCAACCGGCAGCTCGCGACCGCGCTCACCGACGCCGGCTACGTGGTCGATCGCGCCTTCGACGGCGAGGAAGGCCACTTTCTCGGCGAAAGCGAGCCCTATGACGCGGTGATCCTCGACATCGGCTTGCCCAAGATGGACGGCATCTCGGTGCTCGAGGCGTGGCGCCGCGCCGGCCGCGCCATGCCGGTGCTCATCCTGACGCGCGCGCGACCGCTGGAGCGACAAGGTCCAGGGCTTCGACGCCGGCGCCGACGACTATGTCGCGAAGCCTTTCCATCTCGAGGAAGTGCTGGCGCGCATCCGCGCGCCTGCTGCGTCGCTCGGCGGGCCACGCCAAGAGCGAGCTCAATTGCGGCACCGGTGCGCCTCGACACCCGCACCGGCCGCGTCACCGTCGACGGCAATCCGGTCAAGCTGACCTCGCACGAATATCGCCTGCTCGCCTATCTCATGCATCATACCGGCCGCGTGGTCTCGCGCACCGAACTGGTCGAGCATCTCTACGACCAGGACTTCGATCGCGATTCCAACACCATCGAGGTCTTCGTCGGGCGCATTCGCAAGAAGCTCGGCGTCGACGTCATCCAGACCGTGCGCGGACTCGGCTACCTCCTCGCTGCGCCGGGCGATGCGCGCTTAATTCGCTCGCCCTTCGCGCTCTTCTTCTCGGCGACGACCTGGACCGTGGTGATTCTGGTGGTCACCGGCATCGTGCTGTCGTCGCTCTATCGCGCGGCGGTGGAGCGCGCGTTCGACCGCCGACTCGGCGTCTATCTGCGCACGCTCGTCGCCGACGTCGCGGCGCCCGAGGAGAACGTCGACAAGTTTCCGCAATCGCATCGGCGAGCCGCTGTTCGATCTGCCGCTCTCGGGCTGGTATTGGCAGGTGACGCGGCTCGACGCGCCTACGCCCGATGTGCGCTCGTCGCGCTCGCTGTGGGACTGCAACGCTGCCGCAGCTCGCCGACCTCAGCGTTTCCTGCGGTACCCGGCGGTGCCCGGCAGGGCTACGTCGACGGCCCGGAAGGCCAGCAGTTGCGCATCGTCGAGCGCACGATCGATCTTGGCGAGGAGGGGCGCTATCTCGTCGCCGTCGCCGGCGACGCCGACGAGATCGACGAGGAGACGCGTAGCTTCGACAGCGCGCTCGCTCATCACCTTCGGCGTGCTGGCGATCGTGCTGCTGCTGACCACGACCTTTCAGGTGCGTTTCGGCCTTGCGCCGCTCAAGCGCATCTCGGAGGGACTCGCCGCCATCCGCTCGGGCGTCGGCGGAGCGGCTCGAAGGCGCGTTCCCGGTCGAGATCGCGCCGCTCGCGCGCGAGACCAACGCGCCTCATCGACGCCAACCGCGAGATCGTCACGCGCGCGCGCACCCATGTCGGCAACCTCGCCCATGCGCTCAAGACGCCGATCTCGGTGATGATGAACGAGGCGAGCACCCATGGCGGCGAGCCCGCTTGCCTCGAAGGTGCCGCGAGCAGACCGAGATCATGCGCGATCAGGTCGCGCGCCATCTCGAGCGTGCGCGTCTCGCGGCGCGCGTCGCGGTGATCGGGACCGTGACCGACGTGCGGCCGGTGGTCATCGCGCTCGCGCGCACGATGGAGAAGATCCACCACGATCGCGGCGTCGCCATCGACATCGATGCGCCGGAAGGCGCGCGCTTCCGCGGCGAGCAGCAGGACCTCGAGGAGATGGTCGGCAACCTCGTCGACAATGCCTGCAAGTGGGCGCAGTCGCGGGTCGCGGTCGAGGTGTTCTCGGAAAAGCCCGATGCCACGGCGATGATCGCCGCGTCGTGCGCATCGTGGTCGACGACGACGGGCCGGGGCTTTCGCCCCAGCAGCGCGAGCAGGTGGCGCGCCGCGGCCGGCGTCTCGACGAGACCAAGCCGGGTTCGGGGCTCGGGCTTTCGATCGTGGTCGAGCTCGCCGAGCCTCTATGGCGGCGGCCTGACGCTCGGCACCGCGCCGATCGGCGGCCTGCGCGCCGAACTGGTGGTCCCGGGGGCCTAAACATCCCCATCCGAGCCGTGGGAACAGAGTTTTGCCCTAATTTGCGCGGATTAGCTTGGTGACCGGCATTGGGAATCCGGGGATCGCCGGCGCTGTTTTGATCGCCTGGGGGATGGGGGCTTCAGAGATGTCTTTTGTGCGCTTGAGTGCCGCCGCGCTCGTCGCGCTGGCGACGGCCGCGTGCAGCGGCAATCCCGAGACTGGAACCGGACCGCGGGAGAATACGGGCACGCTCGTCGGCGCTGTGGCCGGAGGGCTGATCGGCTCGCAGTTCGGCGGTGGGGCCGGCGAGCGCGTTGCCGCCGGCCTTGCGGGTGCGGCGGTCGGCGGCCTGCTGGGCAATCGCATCGGCTCCGCCATGGACGACGATGACAAGCGGCGCGCCTATGCCGCGCAGATGCAGGCGCTCGAAAGCGGAAAATCGGGCACGGCGGTCGCGTGGAAGAATCCGGACTCGGGCCGCTATGGATCGGTGGTTCCCGGTCCCGCCTACCAGACCAACGGGCAGCAGTGCCGGCCAATACACCCACACGATCTATATCGACGGCCAGCCGCCAGGTTGCGAGAGGCAACGCGTGCCGCAATCCGGACGGCACCTGACCGCGGTCGGCTGACCGCAGGCGCGCATAGACTAACGGCGCGACCTCGATTGCGGTAGCGATCCGCCGCGGCGAGCCGCAGCCGCGGGACGCCTCCCCGCTCCGCCTTCAGGATCGTCTCTAGAAGACGCCCCTCATGAGCGAGGATGCAAATCCCTACCACAGCTTCCGGTACGTAGTCAATACCGAAGTCATCAAGTGGTCGAGAAATTATGCGGCGAGCTGCGCCGAGGCATGGAATTCGGCGAGACGCGGCATGACCTCGCGCGCGAACAGCGTCATGCTGTCGACCGTATCCTCATGGCCCATCTGGCCCGCCTGCGACATCATCAGGAAGTGCCCGAACCCGCCGATCGCACGGTAGAAGTCGACCACCTGGTCGTAGACCTGGTCCGGCGTGCCGGCGAACATCAAGCCGCCGGCGATCGTGTCCGCGACGCTGCCTTGCGCCGCGCTGCCGAGCGGTTTGCCGTCCTTCGTCGCCATCTGGTGGGAGGGCCCGCGCCAGCCCACGCGTTGAAATAGCTTGGCCGCATCGCTCGCGGCCATGAAGCCGGGCGGATTCTTGTAAGGCTCGGCGACCAGCGTGTTGGTCTGCAGATAGCTCTTCACCAGCTCGGCGCGGCGTAATCCCTCCGCCTCGCTTTTCCCCACCGCGACAAATCCCATATAGGCCAAGCGGTCGAGCGGCGTGGGCTGCGAACGTCCCGCGTCCTTCCATCCCTTGCGATATTCATCGAACACCGTCTTCGCGCGGTAGCCCGTCATCACGGTGGCGACCACGTAGCCGCGCCCGCCCAGCGCGCGCGAGCTCCCGGGGCTGCTGGAACTGCTCCAGACCGGGGGATGCGGCTGCTGATAGGGGCGCGGCCAGATGTTGACGCTGCGATATTGGAAATGCTCGCCCTCCCAGGAGAACGGCCCGTCATGCGTCGTCATTGCCTTGATAATGAGATCGTGCGCCTCCCAGAAGCGATCCATGACGTGCACCGGTTTGGCATTGGCGGGGACGATCTCGTAAGGAACGCCTTTGATGAACCCCATCTCCAGCCGGCCGCGGGAGATCACATCGATGATCGACATTTCCTCCGCGACGCGCAGGGGATCGCTGCGGTTCGCAATGGGGGTGCCCAGCCCGAGGAGCCGCGCGCGCCTGGTCTGGCGCGCCAGAATGGCGAGCGTCAGGTGCACCGAGGCGCTCATGCAGGTCGCCGTGGCGTGGTGCTCGTTGACGATGATGTTGAGGCCGAGTTCGTCCGCAAGCATCCATTCGTCGAGATAGCGGTTGTAGAGGCGGGCCGCCGTTTCCGGATCGCAGTGCCGGTTGGGAAGGCTGACCCGCAGCGATTCCGCATCCTCGAACCAGGCGTCGGGATAGGACTGTTCGCTGAAGCTGTACACTTTCATCTGCTTGCCCTCGGCAATGGACCTGTCCCGATCATTTCCCGCCGCGTCGCGCGCGCGAGACGAACTCGACGATCTTGCGCGTGAACAGGTCGGGACGCTCGATGTGCGGGTAGTGTCCCGCGCCCTCGATCAATTCGAATTGCGCGCCGGCAATGAGCTTGCTGTAGGCGCGCCCATAATCGGGCGACACGATGCGGTCGCTCGCGCCCCAGAGGACCAAAGTAGGGACTCGGATGCGGTGCAGACGGCTGGCGAGCTTCGGGTCGTACATGTAGGGCGACCACGCGAACAGCGCGGTCGCCTCGCGGTTGCGGAACAGGATGTGTGCGTCCTCGTCCGAGATCGATGCGTGGTCGATGGCCGCGATCTTGGGGTCGTGAAAGGCGAGCCGATCGACTTCGCTCTGCTTGGTGGTGAAGATATCGACGATGTCGCGCTGCTCGCGGTCGCCGAGCTTGATCCTGACCGCGTCGGCCAGCACCACGTGTGAAAGGCGCTCTGTCGATTTGATCGCGATCTCCGCCGCGATCCATCCACCGAACGACACGCCCGCGAGGACCACGTCGCGCAGGTCGAGCGCGTCCATGACATCGAGGTAGAAATAGGCAAGATCGTCGACCGTGGTCATGGCGCGCGGCAGCTCGCTGCGCCCGAAGCCCGGATGGGAAGGCGCGATCACCGTAAACGATCGGGCAAGCTCCTCGATCGCGCGGTCGGCCGATTTGATCCCGATCGCGGGGTGCAACAGCAGCAAGGGCCGTCCGGTCCCGCGCTTGATGAGCTCGATGCGAACTCCTGCTATGTCGGTCAATCCGTTTGCAGTTTCGATGCGGTCGAGCATGGGCGGGATCACCTGGGCCGGGCTCAGTGCGGCTTGATATCGGCGGCCTTGACCAGTTCTCTGTTCTGCTTGATCTGGGCGCGAAAGAAGGCATCGAACTCGGACGAGGTCATCTCGAACGGCTCTCCGCCCAACGCCGTGAGCTTGTCCTGCACGCTTTTGATTTGCAGCGCTTTCGCCGTTTCGCGGTACAGCTTCCCCTGAATGTCCTTTGGTGTCCTCGAGGGCGCGAACACACCGATCCAGAAAGGGAAATCGGAATCGGATAACCCGCTTCCGCGAGCGTCGGCAAATCCGGCAGCGATGAGATCCGCTTGTTGCTGCTCACGGCGAGCGGGAGAATCCTCCCGTCGCGGATGAGCGGCATCGACGGCAGCACCGGTGTGAAGAAGAAATCCACCCGTCCAGCCAATAGTTCGGTCAACGCTTCCTGCACGCCACGGAACGGAATCTCCTGCACATCGATCCTGGCGCTGAGACGGAACCGCTCGGCATTGATGTGCGCGGCGCCGCCGTGCCCGACCGATGCGTAGTTCAAGGCACCCGGCTTCGCTTGCGCCGCAGCCACCAATTCGCGCGCCGTCTTGTATTTCTCAGGCGAGACCACCAGCAGGAACGGCGTGTTGACGAGCGCAACGACCCCCGTGAAGTCAGCCCTCGGTATCATAGGGCAGCGTGCTGTGGGTCGCCGGGAAGATCGTCAGCGAGGGCGAATGGGAGAGCAGCGTATAGCCATCGGGATCGGCCTTGGCGACCGCGGCCGGAGCCAGTGTTCCTCCCCCGCCGCCGCGGTTGTCGATGATGAAGGGCTGTCCGACTTGCTGCGAAACCTGGTCGAAGACAGTGCGGCAGACGAGATCGATCGCGCTGCCGGCGGTCACCGGTACGGAAATGCGGACCGGTTTGTCTCGGCCATGTGAGCGGCTGTGCCTGACCCAGCGCGGCATGTGCACCCGGCATCAGCAACAGAGCTGCGAGGAAGGGGCGCCACATACGAGTGCTCTATTTGAGGTTGTTAAGCTGGCCGGGACGGCACGATCACAATGCGTTTTCGGTGCGCGCGGCGTCAAGTTGTGGAAAACGGTAGTGGCAGGAACGGGCGCTGCCGACGCTGCGCCGTTCTGCCGTGGCCGCGCTGGCGAACGAACGCTCTTGGCTCGCGCCGCGCTCGCTCGGGATAATCCCTTGCAAGGCGCGCCGTCGCAGCGGAGGGCGCAGCCCGCGGCACGTCCGTTCCGGAGCCGGCACTCATGTATCGCCGTTGGTTATGACAAATTTACGAGTTACCGCTTCCCCATGTCGCGCCCGTCATGCTCATTCCCCGTTGCCGGAACCTCATCATCCATGCTGTAACCGCGCTGGGCGTCCCCGATCAACGAACAGGTAGGTTCTGCGTCCGCGTCGCCACCGGAATGTCGAATTCGATCGGATGGATTTGAGCGCATGACGCTGTGGTTGGGACTCGCGCTGATGACGGCCGTGGCCATGTTGGCCGTGCTCTGGCCGCTGGCGCGCCGGACCGGCAGCCTGCGGTCGGGGAGCGATGTCGCGGTCTACCGCGATCAGCTCGAGGAAATCGAACGCGACCGTGCGGCCGGGCTGATCGCCGACCAAGAGGCGGCGAGCGCGCAGGTCGAGGTGTCGCGGCGGCTCCTTGCCGCGGCCGAAGTCCCGCCCGCGCCGCAAGCCAGCGCGGACGTGGCGACATGGCGACGCCGGGCGGTCGCACTGGTGGCGCTTCGTCGTGCCGCTCGGCGCGGCCGGACTCTACCTTGCGCTCGGCTCGCCTTCGCTGCCGGATCAGCCGCTCGGCGCCGCGTCTTGCCGCGACACGCGGCGATCAGTCGTTCGACAGCTTGGTTGCGCAGGTGGAGACCCACCTTGATCGCAATCCGCAGGATGGACGCGGTTGGGAAGTGATCGCGCCGATCTATTTGCGGCTCGGTCGTTTCGACGACGCGGTCAAGGCCCGGCGCCAGGCGCTTCGCCTCAACGGCGACTCACGCGAACGCAGATCGGCGCTCGGGGAGGCGTTGGTGTTTGCCGCCAATGGGATCGTGACCGCGGAAGCGAAGGCCGCATTCGAAAAGCGGTCGCGCTTGATGCCAGCGACGTGCCTGCGCGCGCTACTTTCTGGGGCTTGCCGCCGAGCAGGATGGCAATCGCGCGCAAGCCGCCGCGCTGTGGCGGGCGTTGATCGCGGCCGCTCCGCCCGACGCGCCGTGGATCGATTTCATCCGGGGCGCGCTTGCCCGCGTCGACGACGGCGCCGCACCCGGCGATCCGAGCCGCGGGGCAAGCGGCGGTCAAAGCGGCAGCGCAAGCGGAGGTCCGACCGACGACCAGGTCGCAGCCTCTTCGAAGCTGGATCCGGAGCAACGCAAGGCCATGATCCAGGGCATGGTCGAGCGGCTCTCCGAGAGACTGCATCGCGATGGTTCCGACGCCGAGGGATGGCTCCGGCTCGTTCGCTCCTATATGGTCCTCGGTGAACGCGAAAAGGCGCTGGCCGCCGTCCTCGATGCGCGGCGGGCGCTCGCCGGCGATCCGACCAACCTGCGGCGGCTCGACGACCTCGTCAAAGGACTGGGTCTCGAAGGCTGACGGGAACCACACGATGACCCGCAAGCAACGACGCCTCTCTCTGATCGGTGCCGCGCTCGGCGTGCTTGCGCTCGCGGTGGCGCTGGTGCTCGGCGCGCTCAAGGATTCGATCGTGTTCTTCAATTCGCCGACCGATGTGGCCGAGAATCACGTCAAGCCCGGGGACGCGCATCCGCATCGGCGGCTTGGTGAAGGAAGGAAGCGTCTGGCGAGGGGAGAGCCTTGCGGTTCGCTTCGAGGTCACCGACGGCAGGAGCACCGTCCCCGTGGCCTATCAAGGCCTGCTGCCGGATCTGTTCCGGGAAGGTCAGGGATCGTTGCCGAAGGCGCCCTCGATCCAATGGGCACGTTTCGCGCCGACAGCGTGCTCGCCAAGCACGACGAGAACTATATGCCGAAGGAGGTCGCCGACAGCTTGAAGAAGCAGGGCCATTGGAAGGACGAATACGAAAGAAAGCAGGCGCTGCGCGACAGGGCAGGGCGCAATGAGGCACCGGAACTGCGAGGCTCATCGGCGCGCTGCACCTCGCCCGGGACAGGCGGCTGGGAGCCACGATCATGATCGCCGAGTTCGGGCACTACGCCCTCGTGCTCGCGCTCGCGCTGGCGCTGGTCCAGGCGATCGTGCCGATCGTCGGCGCGCGCAAGAATGATCCGGTGCTGATGGCCGTCGCCGGTCCGACCGCGGTCGCGCAATTGTTTTTCATTGCGCTCGCTTTCGGCGCGCTTGACCATTTGCTACGTGCGCTCGGATTTCTCCGTCGTCAACGTATTCGAAAACTCGCATTCAGCGAAACCGCTGATCTACAAGATCAGCGGCGTTTGGGGAACCACGAAGGCTCGATGCTGCTGTGGGTTCTGATCCTCAGCCTGTTCGGTGCGCTGGTTGCGCTGTTCGGCGGAAATCTGCCGGCGCGTCTCAAGGCCAATGTGCTGGCCGTGCAGTCTTGGATCGCGGTCGCATTCGTTCTCTTCATTCTGGTCACGTCGAACCCGTTCTTGCGCATTCTCCGAGCCGCCGTTCGAGGGCGCGATCTCAATCCGATCCTGCAGGACCCGGGTCTCGCCATTCACCCGCCGCTGCTCTACCTCGGCTATGTCGGGCTCTCGATCTCTTTTTCCTTCGCCATTGCTGCGCTTGATCGACGGGCGCATCGATGCCGCCTGGGCGCGCTGGGTGCGGCCCTGGACGCTGCTGGCCTGGATGTTCCTGACGCTCGGCATCGCCATGGGGTCGTACTGGGCGTATTACACGCTCGGCTGGGGCGGTTGGTGGTTCTGGGATCCGGTGGAGAACGCATCGTTCATGCCGTGGCTGGCCGCCACGGCGCTGCTGCATTCCGCGCTCGTGATGGAAAAGCGCAATGCGCTCAAGGTGTGGACGATCCTGCTTGCGATCCTGGCGTTCTCGCTCTCGCTGATCGGCACCTTCCTCGTGCGCTCGGGCGTGCTCACCTCGGTGCATGCCTTTGCCACCGATCCGACCCGCGGCGTCTTCATTCTGGCGATCCTTGTACTGTTCATCGGCGGCAGTCTTGCGCTGTTTGCGTTGCGCGCGCCGCTGCTCAAGCAAGGGGGCTTGTTCGCGCCGGTTTCACGCGAAGGCGCACTCGTGCTCAACAATCTGTTTCTGGTGAGCGCCTGCGCGACGGTGTTCGTCGGTACGCTCTATCCCCTCGCGCTCGAGGCGCTCACGGGCGAGAAGATTTCGGTCGGCGCGCCGTTTTTCAACGCTACCTTTGGGCCGTTGTTCGTTCCGCTGCTCATTGCGATGCCGTTTGGGCCGTTGCTGGCGTGGAAGCGCGGGGATCTGCTCGGGCGTGGCTCAACGGCTCGTCGGCGCCGCCGCCGTCGGCGCAATCACTGTCGCGGTGATCTTTGCCATGGAGGGCGGCGGTCCGATCCTGGTGCCGTTCGCGATCGGTCTTGCGCTCTACGTCATGGCCGGCGCCTTGACCGAGATCGTGGAGCGCACGGGTCTGCTGAAAGTGCCGTTCATGACGGCGTTCGCGCGCGCCGGGGCCTGCCGCGCTCGGCCTGGGGCGGGGCGTTCGCGCCATTTCGGCCTCGGCCTCACGCTCCTCGGTATTATCGGCGAGACGCAGTGGGGCATCGAGCGGATTGCCGAGCTCAAGCCGGGGCAGACGATCTCCATTCGTCGCTACGACCTGCAGTTCGACGGCATGACCACGCGGCAGGGCCCGAACTATCGCGAACTTGCCGCCCATTTCACCGTGCGGCGGCACGGCGACATCGTCGGAATCATGGAGCCGGCAAAACGCAGCTTCCCTCGCGCGGCTCTTCGACCACCGAGACCGCGTTGATGACGCGGGGATTCTCCCAGCTCTACCTGTCGCTCGGGGATCCCAACCCGGATGGCTCGCTCGCAGTGCGGCTCTACTACAAGCCCCTGGTGCTGCTCATCTGGTTCGGCGCGGTGGTCATGGTGGTGGGCGGCGGGCTGTCGCTCTCGGACCGCCGCCTCCGGGTGGGCGCGCCGAAGCCGGCGCGGAGCAAGACCGTGCTCGCGCCGGCGGAGTAGGGCATGCGGTGGCTTTTCTTCATCGTCGTGACGCTGACGCTCGTCGCTTCGCCGCGCGTCGAAGCCGTGCAGCCGGATGAAATTCTTGCCGACCGCGGCGCTGGAAGGGCGCGCCCGCGCGCTCTCGAAGGAACTGCGCTGCATGGTCTGTCAGAACCAGTCGATCGACGATTCCGACGCGCCGCTCGCACGCGACTTGCGCGTGCTGGTACGTGAACGATTGCAGGCGGGTGACAGCGACGGGCAGGTGATCGATTTTCTGGTCGCGCGCTACGGCGAGTTCGTGCTGCTCAAGCCGCGGTTCTCATTGCACACCGCGCTGTTATGGCTCGGGCCGGCCGCGGTCATGCTCATCGGGGCGCTCGGGCTCTTCGTGCTCGCACGCCGCTACCGGGCGGTTTCAGGTCCCGCCGCCGCTGGAGCAACGCTCACACCAGCCGAACAAGCGCGGCTTTCGGAGATCCTGGGTCGCCGCGACCCATGAATCGATTAAGCTGACTAGATTTGCTTGCTTTCGTTGAGCTTTGCTGCGCTCGCACAGGGGCACAGGCGCTGCTTCCGGAGATCCTGCGCCGCGGCGAGCAATCGGAAACTCAGGCGAGCTCTTAGGTAACATATTAATTTTATTGGTCTTTTTGAGCGTTGCTCACTCTTACCAAACTTTAATTTCCCCGACAGCGCCCGGTAAGGAAGGGCACCCCATCTTGTTGCTCTGCAATTAGGGGCTCATTCGGGCTCCTGCCGCACAGAAGATGGAGAGACCCTGATGACTGCGAGCGCTCCCGCTCCGAAATCGCGCATCCTGTCCGCGCGTCGTTTTGTTCTGCTTGCTGGTGTCGCGGGCTTAGGCGTGGCCGTGCTCGGTGGTGCGGATCTCGTTACCAAGGCGACCGGCCCGGCTCTCAGCACCATTGCCTATGCCCAGGGCGTTCAGCGCCCGATGGGATTTGCTGACATCGTCGAGAAGGTGAAGCCCGCGGTCATTTCGGTCCGCGTCAAAGTCGACGCCGGCCCGAAGATGATGGGCATGGACGGCGATCTGCCGTGCCGCGCCGAACTCGCAGATGGAGCGGTTCTTCCGTCGCTTCGGCATGCCGGACATGATCCCGATGAGCGCGGCCAGCGCAGCCCGACTGATCCGCGCAGCCCGCGCAACCGCCTCGTGACCGGCCAGGGTTCGGGCTTCTTCATCACCGCGGACGGCTACGCCGTGACCAACAATCACGTCGTCGACAAGGCCGACACCGTCGAGATCACGACCGATGACGGCAAGACCTACACGGCCAAGGTGATCGGAACCGATCCGCGCACCGACCTGGCGCTCATCAAGGTCGAGGGCCGCAGCGACTTCCCTACGTCAAGCTCTCTGACAAGGCTCCGCGCATCGGCGACTGGGTCCTGGCGGTCGGCAATCCGTTCGGCCTCGGCGGCACCGTGACGGCCGGCATCGTTTCGGCGCGCGGTCGCGATATCGGAGCCGGCCCCTACGACGACTTCATCCAGATCGACGCACCGGTCAACAAGGGCAATTCCGGCGGTCCGACGTTCGACGTCGACGGCAACGTGCATCGGCGTCAACACGGCGATCTTCTCGCCGTCGGGCGGGTCGGTGGGCATCGCCTTCGCCATTCCCGCCGAGACCGTGAAGTCGGTCGTCGCGCAGCTCAAGGACACGGGCAAGGTCAGCCGCGGTTGGATCGGCGTGCAGATCCAGCCCGTGACTGCCGAGCTCGCCGACAATCTTGGCCTCAAGGGGCCGGAGGGCGCGATGGTCTCCGATCCGCAGGCGAACGGTCCGGCCGCCAAAGCCGGCATCCTGGCCGGGGACGTGATCACCGCGGTCAATGGCGCCCCGGTCAAGGACGCGCAAGACCTCGCCAGGCAGATCGGCGCCATGGCGCCGGGTGCAACGGCGAAGCTGACCGTCTGGCGCAAGGGTGAGCAGAAGACCTTCTCGCATCGCGCTCGGCGAACTGCCGAACCAGCGCGAAGCCAAGGCGGGCGACGCCGAACTCCTCCGGCGCCGATGTCCCGCGGCTCGGCCTCACGGTCGCACCAGCCGGCCAGGTCGCCGGCAGCGGCTCGGAAGGCGTGGTGGTCACCCAGGTCGATCCCAATGGACTTGCGTCCGATCAGGGCTTCAAGACCGGCGACGTCATCCTCGAGGTCGGCGGCAAGAAGGTGGCGAATCCGGTGGATGTGCGCACCGCCCTGAGCGAGGCCCAGAAGGACGGCAAGCGCACGATCCTCATGCGAGTGAAGATCGGGCGAGGAGACGAGGTTCGTCGCGGTACCGCTCGCCAAGGCCTAACCAAATGGGGCGCACCGTCGGCATCCGTCGCCCCCGCCGGCGGTTCGAACCAGGGGACGGGCCCTTCGGTCCGTCCCCATCCCTTCTAACTCCGTTCCGGCATCCGTCGCCCCCGCCGGTACTGAGTTGGTTGAGGGGCGGCGGGTTCAAAACCGCCGCCCCTCGCGTTTTTCCGGTCGCCGCGGGATCTCGCCTGCTCCGGTCCTGACCTGAGGACTCTTTTAAAATAGTAACGATATGATTAGCTCAGCCCCGCACGGTCCCGCCCCCAGGGAAATCCCTTATCCGAGAGACGGTCGGTTCGTCATGCGTCTCCTGATCATCGAAGACGACCGCGACGCCGCCGACTATCTGGCCAAGGCGTTCCGCGAGGTCGGGCATGTCGCCGACCTTGCGGCAGATGGCGAGGAAGGCCTCGCTCAGGCCCTCGACGGGCAATATGACGTGCTGATCGTCGACCGCATGCTGCCCAAGGTCGACGGCCTTACCGTGATCGGCACCCTGCGCAGCAAGGGCATCGAGACGCCCGGCGCTCATTCTTTCGGCGCTGGGGCAGGTCGATGATCGGGTCAAGGGCTTGCGGGCGGGCGGCGACGACTATCTGCCCAAGCCTTATTCGTTTTCAGAGCTGCTGGCGCGCACCGAGGTGCTGGCGCGGCGGCGCGGCGGTCGCGAGGAAACGGTCTATCGCGTGGGCGACCTCGAGCTCGACCGGCTGTCGCATCAGGTGACGCGCGGCGGGGACGAAATCGTCCTGCAACCGCGCGAGTTCCGCCTGCTCGAATATCTCATGAAGCATGCGGGTCAAGTGGTGACCCGCACCATGCTGCTGGAAAATGTTTGGGATTACCACTTCGACCCGCAAACCAACGTCATCGACGTGCACATCTCGCGGCTGCGGTCGAAAATTGATAAGGGTTTCGCCCAGGCTTTGCTGCATACGGTGCGCGGCGCAGGGTATGTGATCCGCGACAGCAAATGACCTGTCATTTCCTGCGCCCCGCGGGATGACATGCACGGGTGACGGATGACGGCGCTGGGCAAGCTTCTGCGCACGACGGCGTTCAAGCTGACGTTGGTCTATCTGACGGTCTTTGCGCTGTTCGCCGCTTTCCTGCTCGTCTATTTCGCTTGGAACACGCGTCGGCTGATCACCGAGCAAATCACCCAGACGGTCGATGCCGAGATCACCGGCCTGGCCGAGCAATACCGCCAGGGCGGCATTCGCCGCCTCGTCTTCGTTGTGGATGCGAGATCGCGCCGACCGGGCTCGAGCCTTTATCTCGTGACCACCCGCGCGGGCGAGGGGCTCGCAGGCAATGTCGGGTCGCTTGCCACCGGCATCCTTGAAACCCCGGCTGGACGGAGACCGCCTATCGCCGGCTCGACGACCCCGATGGCGCCGAACACGAAGCTCTCATCCGGGTGTTTCAATTGCCGTCCGGCTTTCGTCTCCTGGTCGGACGCGATCTCGAAGAGCGCGAACGCCTGCACGATATCGTGCTCGCCGCCGGACGCTGGTCGTTGGCGATCGTCATCGTGCTCGGCGTCGCCGGCGGCTTCTTCGTGACGCGGCGGGTTCTCAAGCGCGTGGACGCGATGACGGACACGACGCGAAAGATCATGGATGGCGATCTCGCCGGGCGCCTTCCGATCGCGGGGACGGGCGACGAGCTCGACCGGCTGGCTACCAACCTCAACGCCATGCTCGAGCGCATCGAGGGGCTGATGTACGGCTTCAAGGAGGTATCGGACAATATCGCGCACGATCTCAAGACTCCGCTGACGCGATTGCGCAATCGCTGCGAGGAGGCCCTGCGCCTTGCGGAAGACGAGATCGCAATATCGCGCCGCGCTCGAGAGCACGATCGAGGAATCCGATGCGTTGATCCGCACCTTCAACGCGCTGCTGATGATCGCGCGCGCGGAGTCGGGCCAGGCGCGCGACGGCATGACCGAGTTCGATGCGGCGGAGATCGCGCGCGGAGTGGGCGAACTCTATGAGCCGCTCGCCGACGAGAAGGGCATCCAACTCAAGGTCGAGGCGCCGGCCGCCGCCCCGGTTCACGGCAACCGGGAGCTCATCAGCCAGGCCCTCGCCAATCTGGTCGACAACGCCATCAAATACGGCGCGCCCGATGGTGCCGGCGGCGCGAACGGCGCCGCTGCCGAGATCGTCGTCAAGGCGGTGGGAGATGGCGACCGGATCCTGCTCGCAGTCGCTGACGGCGGTCACGGCATCCCCGAAGCCGACCGCGGCCGCGCCGTGGAGCGCTTCGTGCGGCTCGAGCAGAGCCGCTCAAAGCCGGGCTCGGGGTTAGGGCTGAGCCTTGCCTCGGCGGTCGCCCGCCTCCATGGCGGCGAGCTCAAGCTCGAGGACAACCATCCGGGCCTCAAGACCGTCATCTCGCTGCCGCGCGCGCCGTCGGTTGCGGCGGCGAGCTGAATCCGGCCCACGGACGCCAAGGTCGAGACACGCCCTGACGGCGGACGATCCGGCACTCCCAAGGCATGGATATGCACGGCGGGCCGCGGTGCCCGCTTGCGCAAAGCCTGACAAATTGAGATTGAACCGGGATGCCAATGGATCCTCCGGCGTCGGGGACGGTCGAATGCGCCAACGACCAAACCGGTGCGCTCGCGCAGCGCATCAGAGCCTCGCAGCATCTTGCCGCCGCGAGCGAGGCCCGTGCGCGCGTGAGCGAGTGGCTCGCGCGAAATCGCGGATACTGCCGCCGGGAAGTCGCTGACCCAGCTGCTTAGCGGCCCACCCCATGCTCGATGGGCTCGTCATGAGCCTGGCGGAGGGCTCGCGCGTATCTCTGGGAGCTTGCGCGAGCTGACCCGGAGCGGCTCGTTTGGCTGCTCCAGGCTGAACCCGCGCGCCGCTTCGACGATATTCTCGCCGACGCAAAGCGCGCGATCGCGGCCGCCGATGATGAAGCCGAGGTCATGCGCCTGCTTCGGCGCATGAAAGCGGAGGCGGCGCTGTTGATTGCGCTCGCCGATATCGGCGGGATTTGGCCGGTGATGCAGGTCATCGAGCGGCAGACCAGGCTCGCCGATGTCGCCGTCGGCAGCCGCGGTCGATTACCTGCTCGCGGATGCGCAGCGCCGCGGCAAGCTCAAGATCTCCGACCCCGGGCGCCCCGCGGAAGGCTCCGGCTACATCGTACTGGCAATGGGCAAGATGGGGGCGGGCGAGCTCAACTATTCGAGCGACATCGACCTCATCGTGTTCTACGACGCGGCTGCCCCACTTCCGGGAATTGAGCCGGCGCCGTTTTACGTGCGGATCACCCGGGCGCTGGTGAGGCTGCTGCAAGAGCGCACCGCCGACGGCTACGTGTTTCGCACCGATCTGCGGCTGCGTCCGGATCCCGCCTCGACCCAGATCGCCATATCCACGACGTCGGCGCTCGATTACTACGAAAGCCGCGGGCAGAATTGGGAGCGCGCCGCGCTGATCAAGGCGCGAGCCTTGTGCCGGCGACCTCGCCGCCGGCGAGGCTTTGCTTGCCGGAGTTCTCGCCCTTCATCTGGCGCAAGTATCTGGACTTTGCCGCGGTGGCCGACGTCCACACGATGAAGCGGCAGATCCATGCCTATCGCGGTCACGACCAGATCGCCGTCGAGGGCCACAATATCAAGCTCGGCCGCGGCGGCATCCGGGAGATCGAGTTCTTCGTCCAGACCCAGCAACTCATTGCCGGCGGGCGGCATCCCGAACTGCGCACCAGAGAGACGCTGCGGACGCTCGACGTGCTGGCCGATGGAGGCTGGATCGGGGAACTCGTGCGCGATGATCTCGGCGCCGCTTATCGCTTCCTGCGCGCGGTGGAAAACCGGCTGCAAATGGTCGCCGATGAGCAGACCCACACCTTGCCGCCCGATCGGCAGGGGCTCGAGCGTTTCGCCCGCTTCGCGGGCTTTGCGGATCGGGATGCGTTCGCGGACGCCTTGGTCGCCCATCTGCGCACCGTGCAGCGCCATTACGCGACGCTGTTCGAGAATGCGCCCGGCGTCGAGGCGGGTCGTCGGGTGCTGCTATTTCCATCGCAGGCCGACGATAAGGAAACCCTGGACCGGCTCACGGAGATGGGGTTTCGCCAGCCGCTGGAAGTGTCCGCCCTCGTGCGGCGCTGGAGCACCGGGGCCCATGGATCGCTGAAAGGCGAGTTCACGCGCAGCCGAGCTCGCCGAAATCGTGCCCGTGCTGCTCCACCAGTTCGCGCGTTCGGCGAACCCCGACGCGGCCGTCATCGCTTTCGACCGCTTCCTCGCCGGCCTCCACGGCGGCGGCCGGCTGTTTTCGCTGCTGCGGCAGAATCCCGATCTCGTCGCGCTGATCGCCCTCGTACTCGGCACCGCACCACGCCTGGCCGACAGCCTCGCGCAGTTTCCGCAGGTCATGGATGCCGTCGTCGATCCGAGCTTCTTCGGCGCGTTGCCGGAAGAATCCGAAATCGCTGCCGGTCTCGACCGCTCGCTTCAGCAAGCGGAGTCGTACGAGGATTTTCTCGATCGCATCCGCATATTCGCACAGGAGCAGATGTTCCTGATCGGAACACGCATCCTGTCGGGGACGGTGTCGGCCGAGCAGGCGGGCGAGGCGTTCGCCCGGCTGGCGGATGTGCTCGTCCGTTCCCTCCACCGCGCGATCGAAGACCAGTTCATCAGCCTGCATGGCCGCATCGCAGGGCAGGAGACGGCGATCCTCGCGCTCGGAAAGCTTGGCGGGCGCGAGATGACGGCGAGTTCGGACCTCGACATGATCGTCGTCTACGACTTCGATCGCGACCAGCCGGAGTCCTCCGGCCCGCGCCCGCTCTATGGCGGCCAATATTTTTCGCGGCTGACGCAGCGGCTGATCAGCGCGCTGACGGTGCAAACCAATTATGGCGTTGCTCTACCAGGTCGACATGCGGCTGCGGCCTTCGGGCCGCTCAGGACCACTCGCGACCCAGATCGACGGTTTTGCCAGCTATCAGCAGGACGAGGCCTGGACCTGGGAGCACATGGCGCTCACCCGCGCGCGCGTCGTCTCGGCCTCGCCGCAATTCGCCGCGCGCGTGGAGGAACTCATCCGCGTCGTGCTGTGCCGGCCGCGCGACGCGGAGATGGTTGCCGGCGATGTCGTGGAAATGCGCAACGCCATCGCGACCGAAAAAGGCGATAGCGAGCGTTGGAATCTCAAATATGTCGCCGGCGGACTGGTCGATATCGAGTTCGTCGCGCAATACCTGCAGCTCGTTCACGCGGCCCGCACGCCCGACATTCTCGATACCTCGACCGCGCGCGTGCTCGAGAAGGCATGGCGGCTCGGGGTGCTCAGCGACCGAGGATGCCGAGGTGCTCCGCCCGGCGGTGCGGCTCTATGATGATCTCACGCAGATCCTGCGTCTGTGCCTGTCGGGACCGTTCGATCCGAGTGCGGCGTCGTCTGGCCTTATCGGACTGCTGGCCCGCGCCGCCGATGTGCCCGACTTTGCCACGCTCGATGCTTTCCTCGGCGAGACGCAGACCAAGGTGCGTGCGAGCTTCAATCGCATCCTCGGAGCACGGTCTGACGATGTTCGAGCGTCGCGATAGCGATAAGTCGTATCGCCGCTTCCTCAGTCGTATCGCGGCCTCTTCGTATTTACTTGCCGGTCTGTAAATTAGCTCACACTCCTATTCAGGTTTCAATCTTAGCCGTGCAATCCGAGCCTCGCTTGTCCGTAGGCCGTTTTGCTCCGCAGTCGAGGCTCGACGAGAATAAATCAGCCTCTCTGGGAGATTTGTCATGGACAGGAAGTCATTCTTTCTTGTGGTGGGCGCGCTCGTTGTTGCGACGACCTTGCTTCCAACGGTGCGTGGCGAAGACGGCGCGAGCGTTGCGGCCTTCAAGGACTCGGCCGGCGATCGCGCCAGCTCCGCGCCGATCATCTTGGCGCAGGGACGCTGCTTTAACGGCCGTTGCTTCTGACACCAGCGGTCATCGTCAGCTCGGTCTCGCCGTTTTGTTTGGCTCCAGCGATGGAGAACAGCCGTGACAACGCTATCGACATTACCCATGCAGTTCGGAGTGTCCTTGGACAAGGACGGTCTCGTGTTCTTTGCCTGCCTCACTGCTGCGATCGGGCTCGTCTACCTGTTCTGCAGACAAAAGTTTGGTGAGCGCAGCATCACGGGAAATGGGGATTACGCCTACCAATTGCTGCCCCGCCAACTTGCGACCCGAGAAGAATACTCCAAGGGGTTCCTGATCTATTTCGGTGCGATGGCGTTGACGGTCCTACTGCTTTCCCTGATCGGCCCAAAAATCTGGGCGCGCTTGGCATTCCACTGCCCGAAGGGGTCGGTTACGTGGTCGTACCGCTCGCGATCGCATTTCTCCTTGTCGGGGTGTTGCCGACGGTGCCCGGGCTTTCGGGAATTGAACAGTTTCTGCGCAGATACGCTCATGAGCGCGCTTACATTCCGGCCGCCGCGCTCGCCACCGCCGAGCGGCTGGCGGCTGCCGACTTCGATTTCGGCTCCTACGAAGGCGAAGTGCTGCAGTCCCCGGAAATGCGCGGCGTCGAGCTCGCGGATTTTTCGAAACCGCGCCGCAGCCTCGAGCACGATTGGGCGCGATTGAGTTGTCTCGTCTACGAGCAGAAGTCGCGCAGGCTGTCGGGAATGATCGAGCCGCTCGATGCCGGGTTGCTCCGGGATTACGAAGCGGACCTCGAAATCATCGAAGACAAGAAGAAATCCATGGAAGCCGAGGTCGCGGCGTACCGGGTGGAAAAGGCGAACAATCCCGGCTATGCCAACGAAGCCCTGCGTCGGGGGATCCGTGGCAATCTGTACAAGCTCTACGTCCTGCTCGGCTGCGCGGTCCGGATCAACAGGCAGTCGCATCACGACATCAATCTGGCGCTGCGACCGTTCGGCTTTAAGCTCGACCAGGCGCCCCCTTGCCGAACCACAACGATTTGAAGCTCGTCGGCATGACCGTCGTCGCGGCGAGCGTTCTGCTGGTTGGGTTTGTCGCTGCAGTGCTGGGCCACATCGGCCTGTGGACGCCATCGCAGGTGTTTCCACACGACTTCTTCCAGCCCTTCATCGATACCGCGTCTGCGCTCATCCCGTATGGTGCGGCCATCATTATGGCGGACCTGCTGCGTACACGTGCCATCAACAAGGGACGCTGGTTTGCAAGTGACGGACGGACGAAGCGCGCGGTCAGCGCGAATTATGTTCGGGTGGCAGTGCTCTGCGGCGTCGCAGGATACGCCAGTCTCATCCTCTGGGGCCTCGCATTCGCGCCGCCGACGCTGGCGGGGCTGAAGATAGACGCACCCAATGCACTCCTGGCGATGGTGACCGGCGGCTTCTACGTCTATCACCTCGACAATGTCGAGATGGAAAGCCGACCATCCCGACCGTGGGAGGTCGCTCCGCAGACGGTGCTGACCGCGATCTGCGGTCTCATCGCCGCTGCCGTGGCTTTTGAGATCATTCTCGGTACCGCAAGCCAGGCCATCGACAGGATTGTGCTCACGACCATCGTCAGCGCCACGATCGGGTTCGTGCTCGCTTGGTACGTTCCCCAGGCTGCGGTTGCGGTCAAGCCTGATCCGCTTGCCGAGGCCAGGGCAGAGCGCATGCGGACGCTCGCAACAGCGGCCCGTGAACACCTCGGCGATGCTGCCGCGGCGACCGTCTGGCTGGAGCGGCCGAATCGCGCCCTCGGCAATCAATCACCCAACCAGGCCGCCGCCGACTTGGAAGGGTTCGAGCAGGCGATCAGCCTCCTGCGCGGTCCGCGCGCGGTGGTCGCGTAGTGTGCCCACAGGCATCCAGGCCCAAGCCGCGCTCCTAGGGGCGCGGCTTGGCATCACTTCAATTCGAATTCCACCAGTTCGACTCGAGTTGTTCCGATATTGCGGACAGCGCGCGTGGCGCCCGGCTCCTGCCAATAGAAATCGCCGAGTCGCAGCGCCATGCCGCGATCCGGCTCGCCGGGGCGATTTCGGCGATTTCTCCGCCGTCGATGATCACCCGGAGGCCGGGGGCATTCTGAGTGATGGCGGCCGCCGTCTGCCCCGGTTCGAGCACCAGGCGCCATGCGCGCACGCGTTCGTTGTCGATGATCTGCGTGTAGCCGGCACCTTCGCGCAAACCGGGCGAGAAACGGCCGGGCTGTGCATCCCTCAAGGTGATGACGATGTTGTGGAATGCCGTGGCCACCCATATTGTTGACCCTGTGAGTCATGGCCTTCTTGGAATAGGCCGTATAAGTCACGCCGCCGCGGGGATTTCGGCGCGGCGGCGTGGGCGCCTGGCCGAGCACTTGGCCCGCCTGATCCGCTTCCTCGATCAGCACGCTGATCTGATCGGTGGAATGGATGTGATAGCCCGCCGAGCGCTGAGGCGGGATGTTGACCCGCAGCAAGGCCACATAGTCGTTGCGAAACACCGGCACGTGGTAGGCCGCCTTGTCGACCGGCACGGCCGGACCTTCCTCCTGCGCCGCGGCCGGCAGCGCGAGCGTGAGGGTGCAGACAAGAAGCGATGCCTCAAGCAGATAGCGCATGGAATTCTCCTCCCTCGCGGATCCGTCGCCTTCATCGGCGATCGAAGTTGATGCAAGATCGTCCCGTGAAGACCAAGATTGCGCTTCGTCCGGAATGGGCGCAAGGCCGGCCGGATCCTCTGATGCGCCTCGCGCACGTGATCACGAGTGATAGGGCACGAGCCCGCAAGGGGCGAACCATGGGCCTAAGCCGCCGTCGCGTCCTCGCCCTCGCGGGCGCCGCGCTCGCCGCGCCATCCGCCGCGAGACGGGGTTGGGCGCAGGCCTATCCAAGCCGGACCGTGCGGGTGATCGTTCCGGTCGCCGCCGGCGGGGCGAATGACACGACCGCGCGTCTGTTTGCGCAGAAGCTCACCGAAATTCTGGGACAGCAGTTCTACGTGGAAAACGTGGCTGGCGCTGGCGGCAATCTCGGCATCGGCACCGCCGCGCGGGCGGGGCCGGACGGCTACACGTTGCTGGCCGCAGGCGGGAACTTCGTGATCAACCCGAGCCTCTATGCCAAAATTCCCTACGATCCCGAGAGGGACTTCGAGGCGGTGAGCTTGATGTGCTCGTCGCCCCACGTGCTCGCGGTGCATCCTTCGGTCCCGGCAAGCAGCGTCACAGAGTTCATTGCATTGGCAAAGGCAAGCCCGGGCAAACTGAGCTACGCGTCGGCGGGGCGAGGTACGCCGGCGCACCTCGCGGGCGAGTTGTTCAAGCTCGCATTCGGTGTCGACATGACCCATGTGCCGTTCACCGGCGGCGGGCCGGCCGTGACGGCGACGCTCGGAGGGCACACGCCTTGCGTGGTCTCCGCGCTGCCAACGGGCGCGCCTTATGCCCGGGCCGGCAATATCCGCGCGCTCGCAATGATGAGCGCGAAACGCTCCCCGCTGCTGCCGCAGGTGCCGACCATGGCGGAGGCGACCGGCACCGGTCTCGAGGCGGACATCGTGACCGGGCTCGTGGCTCCGGCGGGAACGCCCAGCGAGATCATCGATCTGCTCCACCGCACCATCGCGAAAATCGTGACGCCGCGCGACTTCAACGACCGTCTGCTCGCGCTTGGCTTCGATCCGGTCGCCAGCACGCCCGACCAGTTTGCGGACTGGATCAAAGACGAAATTGCCAAGTGGGGTAAAGTCATTCGAGAGGCCAACATCACCGTGCAGTGACAGTGGCTCGGTGTGCGCGACATCATCGCTTCGCCTAGTCAGGCCGGGCCGAACTGCGAAGCTTCAGGCGGGCGTCAGTACCAGAGCGGTCTAGGCGGCCGCGTCGGCGATTTCCTGCTTGCGCAGGGATGCCCGATCGATCGGCAGCCGCAACACGACCATCGTGCCTGTTCCCGGCGTGGAGCGGATACGTATCGTGCCGTGGTGCAGTTCGGTGAGCGACTTCGCGATCGCAAGCCCCAACCCCGAGCCTTGGTGACTCTTGGTGAGCTGACTCTCGACCTGCTCGAACGGCCGGCCCAGCCGCGCGAGCGCGTCCTCGGGAATGCCGATGCCGGTATCCGCGATGGCAATGCTGACCCACCCGTTCGTTGCGCGTGCGCGGATCGTGATGCGACCGCCTTCCGGGGTGAACTTCACCGCATTGGAAAGCAGGTTCAGCACAATCTGCTTGAGCAGGCGATGGTCGGCCACCAGGCGGATGCCGTGGCCCATCCGGGCGGTGAGCTTGAGCTGCTTGTCGTCCGCGCGCCCCGATACCACGCGCATCGCGTCGTTGAGGAATGGCTCGAGCTCGACCTGCTCCGGATCGAGCCGGATCCGGCCGGCCTCGATCTTGGACATGTCGAGGACGTCGTTGATCACGTCGAGCAGGTATTGGCCGCTTTGGTGGATGTCAGAGCAATATTCGCGATACTTGTCCGTGCCCAGGGGCCGAACATGCCGGCCGCCATGATTTCGGAGAACCCGATAATGGCATTGAGCGGCGTGCGCAGCTCGTGGCTCATATTGGCGAGGAACTTCGACTTGGCCTGGTTGGCTTCTTCGGCGCGGGTTTTCTCCTCGGCATATTTCTCTGCAAGATCGGCGACCTCCTCGGCCTGCCGTTCGAGCTTCTGTTGCGAGTGGCGCAGATCAGCGACGGTGGCCATCAAGCGCTTCTCGCTCTCCATCAGCTTTTCTTCGTGCAGCTTGATGTTGGTGATGTCGGTGCCGACCGAGACATAGCCGCCATCCTTGGTGCGCCGCTCGCTGATGTGCAGCCACCGGCCGTCATCGAGCTGCGCCTCGAAGGTGCGGGCGCCGGGGATCTGGCCCTCGCTGGTGACCTTCGAGCGCACCACCGGTTTGCGTCCGGCCGCCACCACCGATTCATACGAGGCGCCGGCCTGGATCGCCGCGTCCGGCAGATTGTGAAGCTCCTGGAAATTCGAGTTGCACAATACAAGGCGGTTCTGCGCGTCCCAAACCACAAAGGCCTCGGGGATGGTCTCGATGGCATCGCGCAGCCGCAAGATCCGCCTCGACCGTTCGCTCGACCAATGTCTTCTGCTCGGTGATGTCGACGGCGATCCCGATCAGATGCGGACCTCCGTCGCCCGCTTGCTGCACCAGCTCGCAGCGGGCGCGCAGCCACACCCAGTTGCCGTTGGCGTGGCGCATGCGGAAGGCGTGGTCGACCAGCGTCGTGGTCGCGTCGGCGAGCTGGGCGGCGAGCTCGTAGAGACGGATATCGTCGGGGTGAACGAGGGCGTTGACCTCGCCGAAGCTCAGCAGGGTGTCCCGCGGCCTGAGGCCGAGGATGGCGAACATGGAGTGCGACCAGAACACGCGGCCGCGGGCGAGGTCCCAGTCCCACAATCCGCAGCGCCCACGGTTGAGCGCCGTGTCGATGCGCGAGCGCACCGTCTCGTAGATCACGTCGGCTTCGCGCGCGCGGGTTGCCTGCCAGTGGAACGCGAAGCCGAGGATCAGGACGACGAAGCCGGTGGTGGCGGAGAGGGTGACGGTCAATGCCGTGTCCGACGCCCAGGCCGCCAGCGCCTCGGCGCGCCCATGCAGAATGGCAATCTCGCCGTTTGACGCGGGAAGGCTGCGCACCGTCCCAAAGGCCAGGTTGCCGTCAGCGAGCGGAATTTCCAACACGCCGGCAGCGGCGCCGAAGGTGGTCAGCGGCTGCGTGGGGCCGAGCACGTCGATCAGCCGGCGTCCGATGATCCCCGCCTCGACCGGGACAATGGTGCTGACCGTGCCGTCGCCGGCGCCGACGAGCTCGTGGCGGATGCCGGCGACGATGACGCCTTCGGCATTGGCCACCAGCACCTGGCGCCCAGGCGCCCGCGCCCAGGCGGGCATCAAGCGCTGGAGCTCGGCCTGCAGCCGGCGCTCGAAGCCCGACTTCTCGGTCTTCGACCGCTCCAGCCGCTCGATCCCATCGACGAGAAAATCGGCGCTGCCTTCAATCTGCTTGACGATCTCGCCGATCGCCTGGCGACGATGATCCAGCACCTGGACGATCGCGCCGACGCAGATGGTCAGCAGAAACGCGATGATCAACGCCGGGACAGCACGTCGCAAAGCCGGCTCGGCGGTGAGTAACCGCCGATACGCAGGCTTGGCAATCGATTGTGCTAGTCCTTTGATTGAATCTGAATTTACAGACGCGCTCGCGACCTCGGCGCGCGCCATGGCTCGCCTCCGTTCGGATTCCTGAACACCTTCATCGGAAGGATGTGCCGCATCTCTCCGAATCACTTTTGATTGGAATCGAAAGATGGCGTTTTGTCGAGGGGTCGTTAAATAATTTTTAAGTTTTGTTAATCGCCGCTTCTGCCTTGATCGGGCGAGGCTTTTTGGCCCCGCGCGAGGGCGGCCGGGTTCCGGTTCCCGTTAGCCGCGGCGCCCGCGGAGGTGCGCGCCCGGCCCTGAGCCGGCCCAATTCGTTTACGCCGGCCAAGCGTGACGGAACTGCGGATCAGCCGGTCGGCAAGGGCGCGCTGGACGATGTCGGCCACGTCAGGGGAGCGCGACGGCGCGGCGGCGACCTGCTGCAAGGCCTTCTCCGCCATCGCGCGCCGTCCCGGCTCCAGCACCCGCCAGCTCTTCAGGGCGGCCAACAGCCTGGCCGCCAGTTGCGGGTTCTTGCGATCGAGCGCCAACACCGTATCCACGACGAAGTCGTAGCCCGCGCCATCGGCGCGGTTGAACTCCCGCTGGTTTGCCAGCGCGAACGCGTGGATCAAGGCGCGCACGCGATTGGGATTGGCAAACGAAAATGCGCGATGTCCCGTGAGCGCCTTGACGCGGTCCAGCGTTGCCGGTTCTGGAATAGTGGCCTGCAGCGTAAACCACTTGTCGACAATCAGCGGATCATCGGCGTAGCGGGCGTAGAAATCATCAAGCGCGGCCGCGCGCTCGGGTACGTCGCACAGCGACAGCGTCGAGAGCGCCGCCATACGATCGGTCATGTTGTCGGCGGCCTGATATTGGCGAGCAGCCAGCGAAACAGCGTCCGGCCGGCGCGTTGCCACCAGAAGATCGAGACAGATATTGCGCAGCGCGCGCCGGCCGGCACTGGCGGCATCGGGCGAGTACGGGCGGCTTTCGGAGAGCCGACGATAGTGATCGAACAGCGACCCGGCGAGATGTTCCCCGACCACCGCCCGCAAGCCCGAGCGTGCCGCGAAGATGGCATCGGGATCGACGTCACGACCGATCTCGCGTGCGAGGTCCGACCTCGCCCGGAAGCGTCAGCGCAAGTGCGATGAAGGCGGGTTCGAGCGTGCCGTCGTCGAGGATCGCGCCGAGGGCGTCGAGCAGGCCGCCATCCTGTCGCGCCGGTTTCGCCGCGCGCAAGCTGGCGACGTTGTCGAGGAGGAGGCGCGTCGCCAGCGTCTGCAACGCCTGCCAGCGATTGAACGCGTCGGCATCGTGCGCGGCGAGGAATCTCAGATCGTCGGCGGAAAGGTTGGCGATGAGCTTGATGGGGGCCGAAAATCCACGATTGAGCGAGGGCACCGGCGGCTCGCCGATGTCGCCGAACACGAACGTCTCCGCCGGCTTGGTCAACGTGAGCACGCCACGCTCGATCGTCCGCCCGTCCCGGAGTTTGAGCGGCAGGTCACGCCCGTCGCGCCCGACGAGACCGATCGCGAGCGGGATCACCATCGGCTCCTTGGTCGGCTGGCCGGGTGTAGGCGGCACGGTCTGGGCGACGTCAAGCCGGTAAGTCTTTGCGTCCGCATCATAGCTACCGGTAGCGACGAGCTCGGGCGTGCCGGCCTGCGAATACCACAGCATGAATTGAGCGAGGTCGGCACCGAGAGACATCGGCGAAGCATTGCACGAACTGCTCAATGGTCGCCGCCTCGCCGTCGTGGCGGGTGAAGTAAAGATCCATGCCCTGGCGAAACGTCTCCGGGCCGAGCAGTGTTTTGAGCATGCGCACGACTTCGGCGCCCTTCTCGTAGACCGTCGCCGTGTAGAAATTGTTGATCTCATGGTAGAGCCGGGGCCGCACGGGATGGGCGAGCGGGCCGGCGTCTTCCATGAACTGGTGGGCGCGCAGGCCTCGCACGTCGCTGATGCGCTCGACCGCGCGCGAGCGCGCATCGGCCGAGAACTCCTGATCGCGAAAAACCGTGAGCCCTTCCTTGAGGCAGAGCTGGAACCAGTCGCGGCAGGTGATGCGATTGCCGGTCCAGTTGTGAAAGTATTCGTGGGCGATGATCGCCTCGATCCGATCGAAATCGCCGTCGGTCGCCGTTTCCGGCGAGGCGAGCACGTATTTGTCGTTGAAGACGTTGAGGCCCTTGTTCTCCATCGCCCCCATGTTGAAGTCGGACACGGCGACGATCATGAAAATATCGAGATCGTATTCGCGGCCGAATGCCGTCTCGTCCCAGCGCATGGCGCGCTTGAGCGAGTCCATCGCGTAGGCGCAGCGCGCTTCCTTGCCGGGCTCGACATAGATGCGAAGCGTCACCTCGCGACCCGACATGGTGCGAAAGCGGTCCTCGACGCAGGCCAGCTTTCCGCCGACCAGCGCGAACAGGTATGACGGCTTCGGGAACGGGTCGTGCCAGACGGCGAAATGGCGGCTCGTGCCCGGCACGTCGCCGGAGGCAACGAGATTGCCATTGGCGAGCAGCACCGGCGCGTCGGCTTTCTCGGCCTCGATGCGGGTGGTGTAGACCGCCATGACATCGGGCCGGTCGGGGAAATAGGTGATGCGGCGGAAGCCTTCCGCCTCGCACTGGGTGCAGTAGATCGGCCCCGAACGATAGAGGCCCATCAGCTGGGTATTGGCGGATGGGTCGACGACGGTCTCGATCTCCAGCCGGAACGGGCGGTGCGGCGGCTGCGCGATGGTGAGCCGGTCGGCCGTGGCAACGAATTGTTCGGGCGGAAGCGCGGCGCCGTCGAGTTTCAGCGCCCGCAGCTCCAGCGCATCGCCGTCGAGCATGAGCGGCGCCGGCGCGGCTCCGTTCCCGTTGGGTCGCAGGGTCAGGGTCGCCCGCACCCGCGTCGCCACGGGATCGAGCGTGACGTCGAGTTCCACGGTCTCGACGAGCCAGTCGGGCGGGCGGTAATCCTCGAGACGAACGGGACGGGCTTCTTCGGTGCGCATATCGATTCCATGTTGTGGGAGCCCCGACTGAGGTTATGCCGTGGGCGTTGCTCGAGAGCTCTGGATCGGGACGTTTTTACTCATATACCCTGAATTGGCTTCCTGCTTTAATCGCTTCCCAGAACACCGCAACCCAATGTAAGGGTGCACCGACAATTTCGGGAGGACTACGATGACGGCTCTGCGCGCGACCTTGCTGGCCCTGACGACGGTGGCGGCTTCGGCGCTTTGGCACCTCTCTCGACGCATCGGCCCAGGCCTATCCCAACCAGGTCGTCCGCATCGTCGTTCCGTTCTCCGCCGGCAGCATCACCGACGGTCTCGCTCGCATTCTCGCCGACAAGCTCGGCGAACTGTGGAAGCAGCAGGTGATCGTCGAAAACCGGCCGGGCCTCCCGGGAACCACGGCGGTCGCCAAGAGTGCGCCCGATGGCTACACGCTGATGCTGACCTCAACGGGCACGCGATCGCCAGTGCCATCAACAAGAACATCCAGTTCGATCCGGTAAAGGATTTCGCCGGGGTATCGCGCGTCGCGGCGGTGCCGCTGGTCGCAATCGTCCCGCCCGACTTTCCGGCAAGACGCTGAAGGATTTCATTGCGCTGGCAAACGAGAAGCCGGGCCAGCTCAACTTCTCCTCGGCAGGGGTTGCCAGCACCTCGTATCTGTCGGCCGAGATATTCAAAAGCAGGATGCCAAGATCAACATCCAGCACGTGCCCTACAAGGGCGCGCCCGAGGCCACGACCGCCGTCATTCGCAACGACGTGCAGATGTACATGGCGCCGATCCCGTCGACGCAGGAGCTGAGCGCAACCGGAAAGGTCAAGGCGATCGCCATCAACTCGGCCAAACGCGTTCCGCAACTGCCGGATCGTGCCGACCGTCGCGGAAACCTTGCCGAATTACAAATACGAATCCTGGTTCGGCGTGCTCGCGCCGGCCGGAACGCCGCAGCCGATCCTGGCCAAGGTGAGCGAGGACATCGCGAAAGTTCTCGAGATGCCGGACGTCAGGGAAAAGCTGCTGGCGCAAGGCTCGATTCCCGCGCCCACCACGCCGGCCGAGTTCGACGCCATCAACAAGGCCGACACCGAGCGTTACGGCAAGATCCTCAAGGACGCCGGCATTTCGCCGCAGTAACGCAGGTTCGATGCTCGCCTCCACGCCAGCGCGGCGGCGCGCAGCCGAGCGACGCCACCCGCCACCGGTTATCGGGCGGCGCGAAACACAGCGTCATGAGGCGGTGCTGCGTGGCGCGCCGCAGCCCGGGACCATCGCCGCGCTGCGCTGTCCACGGCGCGCCGACCATCGACGCAGCTAAGTCCGAGCCCACCGCACGTTCTTCGCTAGCGCGTCGGATGGTGGGCAGCGACCCACGCGAGCTTGCCGCTTGATACCTGGTCGCTGGCAGCGTCCCCGCAACGGGGATAGCATCGGCAATCATAAGCAACAGACACTCGGGAGGAAACCATGACTTTCTGCGTTTGCAGTTCGTGCGCGCCGTCGCCTGCGGTGTCGCGCCGACAATTTCTCTGCACCACCGCGGCGAGCGCCGTGGCCGCCTCGACCGTCGCCGGCGCGATGGTGGGGACTGCGCGCGCGCAGCAGCCCAGCGGTGCGGCCGCTCCGGGACGCGCCGATCCTGATCAAGGGCGGCTGCGTGCTCAGCGCTCGACCGCGCGGTCGGCGACTTCGAGCAGGCCGACGTGCTGGTCGAGGGCGGCAAGATTTCCGCGGTGCGGCCGAACATCAGCGCGCCCAACGCCGAGGTGATCGACGCCGCGCAGCATGATCGTGATGCCCGGGCTTCGTCGATACCCACCGCCACATGTGGCAGGGCTTCCTGCGCAACGTGCTGCCGGACGGCTCGCTCGGACGATTACCGCAACGTCGTGCAGCGGACGTTCGGCGCGAAGTATGACGCCCGACGACGTCTATGCCGCCGATCTGCTCAGCGCGCTCGGCGCCATCGACAGCGGCGTGACCTGCATTCTCGACTGGTCGCACATCCACAACACGCCGGAGCACACGCGACGCCGCGATCAAGGGGCTGGCAGGAGTCGGGCGTGCGCGCGGTCTTCGCCTACGGCAATCCGGCAGAACGAGACCGGGCGGCTCATGGGAAATGCCGAGGCACAAATATCCCGGCGATATCGCGCGCCTGCGCAAGCAGTACTTCTCGAGCGAGGATCAGCTGCTCACGCTCTACCTGGCGGCGCCTGTCGGCGTCGCCTGAGATCGATCCTGGCAGCGTTCAAGGCCGCCCGCGACGTCGGCGCACGCATCACCATCCATGTCGGCGTCGGCGAGTTCGGCCGCAACGCGCTTGCTGGAGAAGCTCAACGCGCAGAAGGCGCTCAAATCCGACACCACCTACATCCACTGCTGCACGCTCAACGACACCGAGTGGAAGCTGATCAAGGACACCGGCGGCACCGTCTCGATCGCCGGCTACGTCGAGACGCTGATGGGGCACGGCAATCCGCCGATCCAGAAGGCGATCGACACCGGCATCCGCCCGTCGCTGAGCGTCGACGTCGAAACCTCGGTGCCCAACGACTTCTTCCAGCAGATGCGCACCGTGTTCTCGCTGCAGAAGAACGAGGTGTGGGCGCGGCGGCTCGCCGGCGACAAGAACCCGCCGAAGTTCCTCACGGCGCGCGAAGTGCTCGAATTCGCCACCATCGAAGGCGCGCGCGCCAACGGCCTCGAGCGCAAGATCGGCACGCTCACGCCGGGCAAGGACGCGGACATCATCCTGCTGCGCACCGACCGGCTCAACGTCATGCCGATGAACAACGCGGTCGGCGCGGTGGTCACCAGCATGGGCCCGCAGAACGTCGACACCGTGCTGATCGCCGGCAAGGTGATGAAGCGCAACGGCCAGCTGGTCGGCGTCGACTTCGACCGGCTCACGCGGCTCGGCGATCAGGCGCGGGACCGCCTCACGCCAATGCTAACGTGAAGAATGTGCGACTCTAGACGTCGCTCGCAGCCGACAGCGTTCATCTGCAGCACGCTCGATCCTGGAAAGCGCGGAAGCGGGCTATCCTGCGCTGAGCCGACTTGCGCCGGTGCTGCGTCTTCGACGTGATCATGGCTCGGCGGCGCGCGATGTCGCCGGAAGATTGCTGCGTTGCGCTTGAATGGCGGGAGTGGATATGCCTGATCGATTCGATGTCGTCGTCGCGGGTGCCGGGCACAACAGCCTGATCGCCGCCGCCTATCTCGCCAAGGCCGGCTACCGCTGCCTGGTGCTGGAGGGCCGGCCGGTGGTCGGCGGCAATTGCGTCACCGAGGAACTGACGCTGCCCGGCTTCCAGCACGACTCGTGCGGAACGGCCCATGTCGTGATCCAGGACTAGCCCGATGCTGCGCAACGACGAGCTCGGGCTCGGCGACTACGGACTCGAATACATCCATCCGGAGATCGTGGTGCACGTGCCGTTCCCGGACGGCACCTATCTGACGCAGTACCACGACATCGAGCGGACCTGCGACGAGTTCGCCAAGTTCTCCAAGAAGGATGCCGCCGCCTACCGGCGCATGATCGCCGACTACGACGCGATCAAGCCGATCTTCGACGCCGTCTCCTACACGCCGATCGGCTGGGGCAAGCCGGTCAACGAGCGGCTCGCCGAGCATCCCGACGGCAAGAAGTGGCTGCGCGCGCATCGCGATGTCGGGCTGGGACATCATCCGCGACAATTTCGAGGACGATCATTGCCGCTCGTTCATGCTGTGGATGGCGTTCCAGACCGTGGTCCCGCCGGAATGGCCGATGTCGGGGCGGCTCGCCTATTCGCTGGTCTACGGCCGCCAGCGCTGGAGCTGGTGCGTGCCGAGGGGCGGGTCGGGGACATTCTCGGGCGCGCTCGCCCGCCTGATCGAAGCGCATGGCGGCGTCATCCTCACCGACAAGCGCGTGTGCCGGCTGATCCTCGAGAACGGCCGCTGCACCGGTGTCGAATGCGTCGATGGGAGCTCCTACCGTGCCGCCAAGGCCGTGCTGTCGACGGTTCACATCAAGCACCTCGTCGACATGGCGCCGCGCGCAGGCCTGGGGCGACGATTTCGTCGCGGGCGTCGAGACCTGGCAAGCCGGTCCCACGCTGTTCGTCACCCATTATGCGACCACCGAGCCGATGCGGTTCAAGGTCGATGGCGGCGTGCGCGAGCCGATGGCGGTCGGACTCATGTCGACGGCCGACGCGCGCCTTGCGCATGGGCTACGACTACGCGCGCGGCGCAGTGAATATCGAGGACCCGGTACTGCTCGCGGTCTGTCCGACGCTCGGTGGATCCGGGACGGGCGCCGGCAGGCAAGCACACCGTCAAGGTGATCGGATTTCAACCCTACGATCTCAAGGAAGGCCCGCAGCGCTGGGACGAGATCAAGGAGCAGGTCTCGCAGGCCAATCTCGATCACCTGCGGCGTTTCGCGACCAACCTGACGGACGACAAGATTCTCGCGCGGGTGGTCGAGAGCCCGCTCGATCTCGAACGCATGAATCCGCACAATTGGCGCGGCTCCTGCCACGGCGGCGCGCAGAACCCGGCGCAGTCCGCGAACATGCGGCCGGTTCCCGGCTGGGCGTCCCATCGCATGCCGATCCCCGGTCTCTACCAGACCGGCTCGACCACGCATCCGGGCGGCTCGATTTCGGCGGGCCCGGCCGAAACGCCGCGGCCGTGATGCTCAAGGACTTCGGCCGCAGCCTCGACGAGGTCATCGCGACGAAGAGTGCGGCAAGGGTCGTCGCAGCAGCGTCCGATTGAGCGCGGGAGCAACGTCAATGGCAGCATTTGGCAGCGCGATCTTCCGTTCGCTTTTGCTTGGCATCGGTTGCCGTGTTGGGGTGCCCCGGCGCTGGCTCAGCCGGCGGATGCGCCTTATCCAAACCAGGCGGTTCGTCTGGTGGTGCCGTTCTCCGCAGGTAGCGTGACCGATCTCCTCGCCCGCATCATCGGCGAGAAGCTCGGCGAACGATGGGGCCAACAGTTGATCGTGGAGAACCGTCCCGGCATCCCCGGAACCGCGAGCGTGGCGAAGTCAGCGCCGGACGGATATACGCTGATGCTCACATCCAACGGGCATACCGTCGCCGCCGTCCTCAACAAGAACCTGCCGTTCGATCCGGTCAGGGAATTCTCCGGCGTGACGCAGGTCGCCTCGGTGCCGCTGGTCTTGATTGTGCCACCCGACTTGCCGGCAAAGACGCTGAAGGAATTCATCGCGCTCGCCAAGGACAGACCGGGGACGCTCAATTTTGCCTCATCCGGCCTCGCCAGCACGGCCTATATCTCCGGCGAGTTGTTCAAGCAGACCGCGAAGCTCGATATCGTGCACGTGCCCTACAAAGGAGCACCGGGATCGCTGACCGGCATCATGCGTTCCGATTCCCATATGTTCTTCGCCGGGATCAACATCGCCCTGGACTTGATCCAATCTGGAAAGGTGCAGGCGTTGGCGGTGGCGGCGCCCAAGCGGATCGCAACGCTTCCGAATGTTCCGACCTTCGCCGAAGCCGGCATGCCGGAGTTCGAATACGATGCCTGGTTCGGCGTCATGGCGCCGGCCAGCACGCCCATCGCCATCCGCACCAAGGTCAGCCAGGATGTCGCGACGATTTTGCGGATCGCCGAGGTTCAGAAGCGGCTGGAAAGCCAGGGGGTGGTGACGGTCGTCAACGCGCCGCAGGAATTCGATGCGCTGATCAGATCGGATACCGAGCGCTTCGGCAGGATGCTCAGGGACGCGGGGTCGCCGCCAGCTAGGCACCGCGCCTGGCGAGCAACGCTCCTGTCCAGCGTCACGGAGGTGCTGGCATGCGGGCCATGGTGCTGGAGAAGCCGCGGACGCCGCTGCTCATGCGCGAGCTGGCCGACGCCTGCGCCCGCGGCTGCGGGAGATATTGCTCGAGGTCGCGGCCTGCGGCGTGTGTCGCACCGACCTGCATGTGGTGGACGGCGAGCTTCCCAATCCGAAGCTTCCGCTCATTCCCGGCCATGAGATCGTGGGACGGGTCGCCGCGCTGGGGGCGGACGTGGCGGGGTTCGCGGTCGGCGAGCGCATCGGCGTGCCCTGGCTCGGCTACACCTGCGGCGTCTGTCCGTATTGTCGTGCCGGCCGCGAAAATCTGTGCGATCGGCCGCTGTTCACCGGCTACACGCGCGACGGCGGCTACGCGACCCACGCGCTCGCCGATGCGCGCTATTGCTTCCCGCTGCCGGAGCGGAGAGACGACGCCGAGATTGCGCCGTTCCTCTGCGCCGGCCTGATCGGCTGGCGCAGCTACCGCATGGCAGGCGCGCAGGGGCGAGGCAGGCGCAGGGTCCGAAGGGGCGAGCTCTGAATGCGCTCGGCCTCTACGGCTTCGGCGCGGCCGCGCACATTCTTGCGCAGGTCGCGGCCTGGCAGGGCCGCCGCGTCTATGCCTTCACCCGCCGCGGCGACACGGCGGCGCAAGCATTTGCCAAGTCGCTCGGAGCGGTCTGGGCCGGCGGCTCGGACGAGATGCCGCCCGAGCCGCTCGACGCCGCCATCATCTTTGCCCCGGTCGGTGCGCTCGTTCCGTTGGCGCTCAAGGCGGTGAAGAAAGGCGGGCGCGTCGTCTGCGGCGGCATCCACATGTCGGACATTCCGAGCTTTCCCTATCGCCTCCTTTGGGAGGAGCGGCACGTCGTGTCGGTCGCGAACCTCACCCGCGCGGACGCTCGGGAATTTCTGGACATCGTGCCGCAGGCCGGCGTGAAGACCGAGGTCACGCGCTATCCGCTCGCCGCGGCCAATGACGCGCTGGCCGACCTGCGCGACGGCCGCCTGCAGGGCGCGGCCGTGTTGATACCATGACGCCGATATCCGTGCGTGAGCGCGACGCGCTGACTGCCGCTACTGCGCGGCCGGCGCCGGCTCGGCGTGTCCGAGCACGCGCTTGATCGACGGAAAGCGCAGCCGCAGCGCGCGTTCCACCTCGTCGACGCTGGTCGTGCACGTTCGCCACGCTCAGCATCTGGTCGACCACGCAGTGGAAATTGACGATCTCGCCGCCGTCGGCCTCGCGCACCCGCACGTCGTGGATGGCTCGAACGAACTCGTGCCTGGCGGCGATCTCGGACAGCGCATCGCTGCACTGCCGCGATCCGCGCGGGCGGCGCCTCGCGGCCGCGGCTCATCATAGGGTTGCAGGGGCTCGATATGGGTGTCGACCTCCACGTCCGGTCCCAGCTCCTCGCGGATCGCGTCTTCGAGCCCGCTTGCGATATCGTGGGCGGCGCCGAGCGAAAGCGAGCCGTCGACCTCGAGATCGAGCGAGATCGCGAGCCGTCCTTCGATCGCATGCACGGTGACGTGATGCACCGCAAGCGCCCGGTTGCGCGCGATCACCATGACCCGTTCGAGCACGGTCTCGTCATCGAGCGCGCGCGGCTCGGTGGTGACCGTCACCTCGGCGGCCGGACCTTTCGGCGCGCACGGCTTCGACGATGCGGTCCTTGAGCGGCGCCACGCGGTCGAGCGGCAGCGTGCGGCTGACCGCAACGACGAGATCGACGAACAGCACTTCACCGACCTGGCCGCACGCGCAGCCGTTCGATCTCGACCACGCTGGGAATGCGCGTCACGGCGGCGGTGATCCTGTCGGCGCACGCCGGCCGGCGCGGTATCGGTCAGCGTATCGATGGTGCGTCGGCCGAGCCGCCAGCCCGCAATGCAGATGACGACCGACACAACTATCGCCGCCGACCGAGTCCGGCCCAGGCATAGCCGAGCGTGATGCCGCCGAGCCCGATCAGCGACCGCCAGCGACGACCACATGTCGGAAGCAGAAATGAAGCGCGTCCGCTTCCAGCGCCTCGCTCGACGTCTGTTTGGCTATCCGGTTGAGCGCGCGCGCCCGGAAGAAGTCGACGACGATCGGAGAGCAGCATCACGGCGAATGCCCAGGCGCGTCGCCTCGACGTGCGGCGGCTCGGCGCTCAAGAGCCGTTTCGCCGCCTCCCAGATGACGACGCCGGCGAGCCCGAACAGCAGCGCCGTTTCCGCGAGCGCGGACACGCTTTCGACCTTGCCGTGACCGTAATGATGTTCGGCATCGGCCGGTTTGCCGGAAACGCGCACCGCGTAATAGGTCATCACGGTTGCGCCCAGGTCGATCAGCGAATGGGCCGCTTCCGACAGGATTGCGAGCGAGCCGCTCATCACGCCGACGATGGCCTTCGCCACGCGTCAGACCCGCGGATGCGGCGATCGAGGAAAGCGCCACCCTCTGCTTGACGTCCTGCATCATGTGCCTCTGCGCCGCGACCGGTAGCGAGGCGCGTCGCCGGCGTCAATGGAGCGAAGCCAATTCCGTATTCTTGCTTTCGCAGCCGTCTGCGGGGAGGGGAAGGAGGATGCAACGATTGGGAAGGCGGCTTCGCCTGAAAGCGGACGAAGCCGAACAACTGCAACTGTGCCGCGGTTGTCCGTCGTGGCCTAAGTCCAATTTCTGTCGGGAAGCATTATTCGAGAGCCTTCGACCGCTTTTTGAACTCGTTTGCGAGCACGCGACCGATTTTCGCCAATGGAACCGGCCGCGTCATGTGCTCGTGTTCGCAATGGATCTCGTAGATGAAATATTCCCATTGACATAGGGCTTCCACTTGTCTGGCTCAGGACGGGAGCCGCCCTGCGTGGCTGCAAACAGCAAGACCTCTCCGTGAAACCGTTGCGGAACAAAGTTTCTCGCCAGACCACTGTTCTGTCTCAAGACCTGGATAATTGCGTAAACCTGATGCTCCTCAAGGTTCGAGGAGCATGTCTCCTTCCGGCGAAGAATGTCCAACGCGCTGGATATCTGTAGTGGCTCGTCGCCTGAATAGTACCCCAGTGCTTTGAGCTGATTGGCAAGCAGCCTTGCGTCGTCAGTACCTGTTTCGACCGGGGCGTGACCCAGCCTCTCAATGGGGTAACTGTCGAGGAGAGCGAGCAAAGAAACCGCCTCGCCGGCATCTTGAAGCTGAGTTGCCATGGCGTAAGCAACCAGTCCTCCGAAGGACCAACCGAGCAGATGATGAGGGCCTTTCGGTTGGACCTGCCGAATGGATGATACGTAGTCCGCGGCCATTTCCTCGAGCGTGTAGGGAGCCATTTCAGGCTGCGTGATCCCGCGTGCCTGCAGTCCATAGACGGGACAATCGATCGGCAGGTGGGACAGGAGGCCGGAATAGGACCAGCTGAGGCCGCCTCCCGGATGGATGCAGAACAGCGGCGGCAGTTTTCCGGAGGGCCTGAGCGGAAGCAGAGTCTCAAGCGGCGACTGGTCGGCGCGACCGGCGCCGAGCCGTTCGACCAGTTTCTCAACCGTTGGCGCTTCAAACAGGCTGCGGATGGCAATCTCCGCATTCAACGTGGAACGTATGCGGCTGATCAGCCGTGTCGCCAACAGCGAATGGCCCCCGAGCGCGAAGAAGTTGTCGTCGATCCCCACCCGCTCCAGCCCCAGCACCTCCGCAAACAGCGCTGCACAGGATCTCTTCCTGCGGCGTGCGCGGCAAACGCCGTCCCGCGCGCATGCGCCAAGTCCGGCGCCGGCAGCGCTCGCCGATCGAGCTTGCCGTTGGGCGTGAGCGGAAGACGATCCAGCATCACAAAGGCCGCAGGGATCATGTACTCGGGAAGGCTGCGCGCAAGATATGCACGCAACTCGCCCGCATCCACCGTCGCTCCCACCGTCGGGACTACGTAGGCAACCAGCCACTTGCTGCCACCCCGATAGTCGCGCGCAACCACCGCCGCCTGCGCTACATCCGCATGACGCACCAGGGCCGCCTCGATTTCGCCAGGCTCGATGCGGATGCCGCGCAGCTTCACCTGCGTGTCCGCACGCCCCAGAAACTCCAGCACGCCGTCGCGGCGCCAGAGCGCCAGGTCTCCCGTGCGGTACATCCGGCTTCCCGGAGGCCCGAACGGGTCGGCAATAAATCGTTCCGCCGTTAGCGCCGCTCGCCCCAAATAGCCGCGCGCAAGGCCCCTTCCGGCAATGTAGAGCTCGCCGCGAACCTCGGCCGGGACCGGCTCCAAATCCGCTCCCAGCACGTAGACACGATAGTTCGGCAGCGGGCGGCCGATCGGGATATACGGGCCGCGCTGGTCTTCCGGACAGCAAAGCCGGTCGCATCGATCGTGGCTTCAGTCGGACCGTACAAATTGGTGATGTTCGCAACGTTGAGGTGTTCCGAAATTGTTTGGTGCAACTTGATTGTGAAGGGCTCGCCGCCCAGCACCAGGTGGTGCAATGATGAACCATCCGGGGCGCCGCCTATGAGGCTCTCGATCAGAGAGGGCGTGCAGTTCAGAGAGTGACCTTCTTACGCTCCACGTAGTCCCAGAACCGGGCGGGTGATTCTCGAGCTGCGTCGCTTATGACAACGATCGAAGCGCCATGAACCAAGGGCAGAGTCGCTTGCTCGATTGAAGGATCGAAGCCAGGCGAACTCAATAAGGCCACGCGCAGGTCGGGCCCGGCGCCGAAGTCCATTCCTAACGTGAGAACCTTGTTCGTGAGAGCTCGCGTGATCAATGACGACGCTCTTTGGAGTGCCGGTCGAGCCGGAGGTGTAGATGACGTAAGCGGCGTTTTGCGGCTCGAGGCCGCTCCTCGGAGCGCTGGCCGACTGTTGGGCGATCGCCCAGGCCTCGGCGTCGAGGCAGACGATGCGGATGCCGTGGACGGGCAGTTGTACGCGCAGCGTCTCCTGAGTGACGAGGACCGGTGCACCAGCGTCGGCAAGCATGAAGGAAAGCCGTTCGGGCGGATAGCTCGGGTCGAGCGGCAGATAGGCGCCGCCGGCCTTGAGGATGCCGAGAAGCCCGACCAGCATCTCCACGCGAGCGCTCGAGGCAGAGACCCACCACCACCTCGGGGCCGACCCCGAGCCCGCGCAGATGATGCGCCAGCTGGCTCGAGCGCGCGTCGAGCTTGGCCATACGTTAATGCTCTCTTCCTCGAACACGGCTGCAACCGCATCGGGTGTCCTCGCAACCTGTGCCGCGAACAGTTCCGGCCAGGTCACTGCGCGGGATCGACCGCGCGGTGTCGTTCCACGTCCGCAGCATCCTGTGCCGCTCGGCCGGAGCGAGAATGTTGGACGTCCCGATGATCTGCTTGTGGGTGGGCGCCTCGTCGACCAGCCGCTTGTCCCCGGGGCCGTCCTCGCGCGCAATCACCGCCGCCTGCGCAACATCCCCATGGCGCACCAGTGCCGCCTCGATCTCCCCAGGCTCGATGCGGAAGCCCCGCACCTTCACCTGCGCATCCGCACGACCCAGAAACTCCAGCACCCCATCAACGCGCCAGCGCGCCAGGTCCCCGGTGCGGTACATCCGGCTCCCCGCCAGCACCGAACGGGTCCGCAACAAACCGCTCCGCCGTCAGACCCGAGCGCCCCACATAGCCCCGCGCAAGGCCAGAACCCGCTATGTAAAGCTCTCCGCTCACACCAGCAGGGACAGGCTCCAAGACCGCCGTCCAAAACGTAAACCCGCGTGTTCGATATCGGGCTGGCCGATCGGAACGGAATCGTAAAGTCGCGTCCGACCAGTCACCGAGAAGCATGGTCGCTGCAAACCGTCGTCCTTCGGTCGGCCCATAGCGCGTTGATCATCCGACCGCCACTCTGCGCCGCAACGAACCTGCGCACGTGCGGAACAGCACAGAACGTCTCCGCCGGCCAACAGCTGCCTCACGCATGCAAGTCGCCGGCAAGGTCGGTCATCGACCACCCGATGGCAACAGTGCATGCTGTCAGCCACAGCACGCTGACACCGGCATCCGCGATCGTGCGCTTGAGGCTGCGCATATCGCAGCGGGCCATCCGGAGAGATGACCAGCTTGGCTCCAGTTGAGTAACGCGCCCCAAATCTCCGAATGCCGCGGCATCGAAACTGAAAGCGGCGCCAACTGCAGGAAAGCAGTCATCAGGTGTCAGCTCGACATAATCGCGCTCTGCACCAGCCGCACCACATTGTGGATGGCTGATCGACGACGCCCTTCGGGCGTTCCGGTGGAGCCGGACGTGTAGATGACATAGGCATGGTGTTGCGGCTGGAGAGCCGACGGCCGGGGCGGTCGTGGGCTGCTGCGCGATGGCGGGCCAGTCGGCATCGAGGCACACGATGTGCGCGTCATCGATGTGCGTGTCGTCGCTGCGCGTGACGTCATGCGCGGGCAAATGCGCGCGCAGCGCCGCGCGGGTGAGCAGCACCGGCGCGCCGGCATCCGCCAGCATGAACGCCAGCCGCTCCGGCGGATAGTCCGGATCGAGCGGCAGATAGGCGCCGCCGGCCTTGAGGATGCCGAGCAGCCCCACCAGCATCGCCAGCGAGCGCTCGATGCACAGCCCCACCACCACCTCGGGCCCGACCCCGAGCCCGCGCAGGTGATGCGCCAGCTGGCTCGAACGCGCATCGAGCTCGCCATAGCTCAGCCGCTCATCCTCGAACACAACCGCATCCGCAGCCGGCGTGCGCGCCACCTGCGCCGCGAACAGCTCAGGCAAGGTCGTGCCAGGGACCGCACGCGCGGTGTCGTTCCACTCCCGCAGGATGGTGTGACGCTCTCGCGGGCTGAGAATGTCGAGCCGGCCGATCGCACGATCCGGATCGGCAACCGCTCCCTCCAGCAGCCGAACCAGCCGGCCCAGCTATCGCCTCCACGCTCGAACGATCGAACAGGTCGGGTCGATAGCTCAGCTGCAGCTGCAGCCGTTCGCCGGGATGCGCGGCCAGGCTGAGCGGATAATGGGTGGCATCGAGCCCGCGGAAGTCGGTGAGCCGCAGACCTCCGGCTTCGGCTCGAAAGGCCGGCGCGGTCGACCGGATAGTTCTCGAACACCACCAGCGTGTCGAACAACTCGCCCAATCCCGCCAGCCCCTGCACCTCGGCAAGGCCGAGATGCTGGTGCTCCATCAGTCGCGACTGGCTGTCCTGCACCTGCCGCAGAAGCTCGAGCAGCGCCGTGCCCGGCGGCAGCTGCACCCGCAGCGGCAGCGTGTTGATGAACAGCCCCACCATGCTCTCGATGCCGGCAATCTCCGGCGGCCGGCCCGCCACCGTCACCCCGAACACCACGTCCTCGCGCCCGGTCAGCCGGCCGAGCAGGATCGCCCAGGCCGTCTGGATCAAGGTGTTGAGCGTCAGGCCATGCCGGCGTGCCTGCGCCGTCAGCGCCGTGGTGAGCGTCTCGCTCAGCGCCAGCCGTGATCTGCTCGGGCGCGACCGGCTGCGCGTCCGGGATCATGCGGGGCCAGACGCGTGGCCTCTTCCAGCCCCGCCAAGGCCTCCCGCCAGGCAGCAAGCGCGCCGGCACGATCCTGCGCTGCCACCCAGGCCAGATAATCGCGATAAGGCGTCACCCGCGGCAGCACCGCGGCATCGGCCTGGTGCGCATAGAGCGTGAGCAGCTCCCGCACCAGCACAGGCATCGACCAGCCATCCATCACAATGTGATGGTTGGTGAGCACCAGGCGGTGCTGGTCGGCCAGCAAGCCGGATCAGCGCAAAGCGAATGAGCGGCGCGCCCGCCAGATCGAAGCGCTCGGCGCGCTCCTGCGCCAGGACGGCGGCCAGGCGCTCCTCGCGTCCGGCTTCATCCAGTGACGAGAGATCGATGCTGCGCCAGGGCGCCGTCGCCTGCGGCACGATGATCTGCACCGGCCGGCCGAGATGCTCATGCCGGAAGCGCGCGCGCAGGCTGGCATGACGCGCCACCAGCGCCTGCACCGCCGCCGCCATCGCATCGCTGTCGAGCGCTCCCTCCAGCCCCAGTTCCAGCTGCACCGTATAGATGTCGGGCGCCTGCGCGTCATAAAGCGCATGGAACAGCAGCCCCTCCTGCAACGGCGCCAGCGGCAGGACGTCCTCGATCTGCGGATACGCGCTCTCCAGCCCTTCGATCTCCGCCTGCGACAGCGCCACCAGCGGCAGATCGCAGGGGTGCGGCCGCCGGCGCCGGGCGCCGCCGCGTGGCGGACAAGCGCCTCCAGCGCCGCAAACCAGCGCTCCGCCAGATCGCGCACCTCAGCTTCCGTCACCAGCGCCGGCGCCCACGACCAGGTGGCCGTGAACCGTGCGCCCTCGCGGTCGTCCAGCGTGAGCGCATTGACCTCGAGGCAATGGGCGAGCGGCATGGCGGGATCGCCGCCGCCAAGCCGCACCGCCTCGCCGGCACTGCCCCAGTCCGCCGCCGCCGAAGCCGCAAAGCGCCCGAGATAGTTGAAGCCGATCTGCGGCGCGGCAAACCCGGCAAGCTGCGAAGCCGTCTGCGGGTTCAGATAACGCAGCACACCATAGCCGAGCCCGTTGTCGGGCAGCGCGCGCAGCTGCTCCTTGATGCTCTTGAGCGCGCGCCCGAGCGCACCGCCGCCCGCCATCGCCTCCTCGACATCAAGCGCGCCGGGATCGAGCCGCACCGGGAACAGGCTGGTGAACCAGCCCACCGTGCCGGACAGGTCGATATCCCCGAACACCTCCTCGCGCCCGTGTCCCTCCAGATCGAGCAGCACCGCAGCGCCCGAGCCCCGGCCGCGCCGCCGGCACCAGTCCGCAATCGCCACCACCAATCCGGTCAGCAGCACATCGTTGATGCCGCCGTGGAAGGCCGCCGGCACCCGGGTCAGCAATGCCCCGTGAGCGCCGCCGGCAGCGTGAGCGTGAGACGCCCGGCCGTGCCGTTGATGTCGCGGGAAGGATCGAGTGCGCCCTCGACCAGCGACAGCGACGGCGCACCCAGCATCCCGCGCCAGAACGCAAGCTCCTCGACGCATCCGCCATCGCGCGCATGCGACGCAAGCCGCTGCGCCCATCCCCGAAACGAGGTTCCCCGCGGCGCCGGTGCCGGCATGCCGCCGCGCGCAATCGCCGCCCATGCAGCCGCAAGCTCCGGCACCAGGATGCGCCACGACACCCCGTCCACCGCGAGATGATGGATCGTCAGCAGCAGCCGGCCCGGCGCCTGCGCGCCGGCATCGAACCACACCGCCGCAACCATCACCCCGGCCGCGGGGTCAAGCCGGCGCTCGGCCGCCGGCGCTGCCTCGGCAATGCAGGCGCGCAGCCCCGCGTCATCAAGCCCGCAAATGTCGATCCGGCGCAGGCAGTCGCCGGCAACCACCGCGCCGGCCGGCGCCACCTCCAGGCTCCACGGCGCCTCCGACCCGGTCAGTCGCAGCCGCAACGCATCGTGATGATCGAGCAGGCACTGCAAGGCGCCCACGAGATGATCGCGTTGCAGACCCGCCGGCACCTGCAGCAGCATCGCCTGGCAGAAGCGATCGATCGGGCCGCCACGCTCCAGCAGCCAATGCATGATCGGCGTCGCCGGCAATGCTCCGGTGGCGATATCGAGAAGAGGGGAGGGCGTCGGCGCAACAAGGCCGATAACGCCGGCCAGCGCTGCAACGGTCTGATGCTGGAACACCGCGCGCGGCGTGATCACCAGTCCAGCCTTGCGCGCCCGGCTCACCAGCTGGATCGACATGATGCTGTCGCCCCCGAGCGCGAAGAAGTTGTCGTCGATCCCAACACGCTCAAGCCCCAGCACCTCCGCAAACAGCCCGCACAGGATCTCCTCCTGCGGCGTGCGCGCAACTCGCCGCACCG
>ERZ1370068.4594-contig-3657_pt1 | contig 79597 bp, 98 predicted proteins | sample MGYA00561227_ERZ1370068 | MGnify/ENA primary metagenome ERZ1370068 (study PRJEB38410, sample SAMEA6850437) | metagenome | study: Metagenomic assessment of the ecological functions of the soil: analysis of the soil microbiota associated with the...
GTGTACTTCGTTCAGTTACGTATTGCTCGAGGGTCCGCGCCACGGCCAGAGCGGACTGATCGCGCGACCCCTTCATCAGACGGTCGAGCTCCTCGGTGGAGAGCATGATCGTCTCTGGCGCGAACTCCGAGTAGGCGCGATGCGCCTCGTCCGCCTTGAGCGCCTGCCGCCGATCGTGCTCCATCCCCAGCCACAGCGAAAACTTGCCGATCCGGACCACGTCGGCGGTGTAGATCAGGGGCCGACTTGACCGGCTCGTCGTTGACATACGTGCCGTTCGCGCTGCCCATGTCCTGCAGCGAGTACGTCCCGTTCGGCAACCGCTCGATGCGGACGTGCTCACGCGAAATGCCTGGGTTGTCCAGGAAGATGTCGGCTTCCGGGTCGCGCCCGATCGTGATCACGTCCTGCTGGAACCCATAGGACTTGATCGGCCGACCCTTGAGCGACAACCGGATGCGCAAGACAGTATCGTTATCTGCCATAGTGGGCCCTCGACAACAGGCTCGTAGCCAATTGCCTAGACGTCACGCCAGCCACCGCCTCTCGGTGGTTATCGGACGGTCATGGGAGCCGACTTTAGGCGCAAGCTCGTGGCTCGCTGTTGGCTGAGTCGATCCGAAACCGGACCGGACTCCACGTTTCACGGAGGCGAGGCAGGCGCAAGAGATGCTGGAGAAGGATGGGGCGACGGGGAAGATCGTGCTGGCGGGCATGGCGCTGCTGTCGCTCGGCGTCCACCTGGCAGTGAACGCGTTCGGCGGATACGGCTACTTTCGCGACGAGCTCTACTACATCGCATGCAGCAAGCACCTGGCCGCAGGCTACGTCGATCAGCCGCCTCTCTCCATCTTCGTCATGGCGGTGACGAGACTCTTGCTGGGCGATTCCGTCTTCGCGATTCGCCTGGTGCCCGCCATGGTGTCCTCGCTCTCGGTGATCGCCCTGTGCCTCCTGGTCCGTCGACTGGGCGGGAAGGGGATGGCCATGATCATCGCTTCGTTGTGCTTCCTCGCGTCCCCCTTGCTCCTCGGCACCCACACCTATTATTCGATGAATAGCCTCGACGTCCTGTTCTGGTTGCTGATCACGCACGCTTTGCTCGGCGTATCCGAGAGCCCGACCCTTCGCGCGTGGCTGTGGCTCGGAGCCATCCTCGGCATCGGACTCCTCAACAAGACCAGTGTCCTCTGGGCGGCTGCGGGCGTCGTGATGGCCATCCTGCTCACCGACCTCCGCCGCCAGCTTCGCCACCCAGGCCCCTACCTGGCCGGAGCTCTCGCGCTCCTGATCTTCTCGCCGTTCGTCATCTGGAATCTCCAGTACGGGCTTCCTCACCTCGAGTTCCTGCACAACGCGACGAGCGGAAAGTATTCCTCCCTGACTCGCGTCCGATTCCTCACCGACCAATCTGTCCTCGATGAACCCGATCGCCTTCTTCGTCGCGCTGCCGGGGCTCTGCGTGGTGTCTGCTCGACCGGGAGGAAGACGCCACCGCGTGCTCGGCATCGCGTTCCTGACCGTGTTCGTCGTGCTCCTGGCCAACGCGCACGAAGGCCGAATACGTTGCGGCGTCCTATCCGCCGCTCTTCGGCTGCGGCGCGGTCGCGATCTCGCGACTCCCTCATCCCTGGCGCCGCATCGTGGCGCCCGTGGTCGCCAGTCCTGCTCATCGTGACTGGAATGGCCTGTTCGCGCCACTGGCCATGCCGATTCTGCCGGTGAAGGACTACGTTCGGTACACGAGAGCTCATCGGCGTCGCCCCGAGCAGCCCCGAGCACAAGAAGCTCTCCGACCTTCCGCAATTCTTCGCCGACATGCACGGCTGGGAGGAGCTGGCGAGGGATGTCTCGGCTGCGTACCAGACCATCCCGGAGAACGAGCGGCGGACCACTGTGGCGCTGGTCGGCAACTACGGCTGAGGCGGGTGCGCTCGAGCTGTACGCGCAACCCGGTACGCGCTGCCACGGGTCATCTGCAGCTCACATCCCGTACTGGTATTGGGGCCCGGCACGCTCCCGATCAGCACGTTCATCCGCCTGGGCGGCAAGCGCGAGGCTTACCTCGAGAAGTACGGTGAGGTGACGCTGGTGGGCGTGCACTATTCTCGCTACGCCATGCCCTATGAAGACAGCCTCGGCATCTTCATCGCCCGACAGCGTCACACTCCCATCGAGGAGGACTGGCCCAAGGCCAAGCATTTCGAATGGTGGCGGCCTGGGCACGCAGCTTGCCCTGGATTTCCCACAGGGCGGCTACGCGATTACTTTCCGCCAGGTCACACGATCCCAAGTCCGGCCGAGACCTCGCGGGGTTGGTGCGCGGCCCCTCTCAGGAGACAACAGACATGGCCAAGAACCGATATGACGCGATCGTGGTGGGCGCCCGCTGTGCCGGATCCCCGGTGGCGATGCTGCTCGCGCATAGGCTACGACGTCCTGCCTCGTGGACCGCGCGACGTTCCCGAGCGACACGATCTCGACTCACCTCGTGCACACGCCCGGAGTGGCCGCGCTCCGGCGCTGGGGCCTGCTCGACCGGCTGGTCGGACCGGGCTGCCCGCCGATCGAGACCTACTCGTTCGACTTCGGCCCGTTCTCGCTCACCGGCTCGCCCCGCACTCCCGGAGCTGGCGGTCGCCTACGGACCGCGCCGCACCGTGCTCGACAAGCTGTTCGATCGATGCCGCGGCGGAGGCGGGGGCCGAGGTCCGCGAGGGCTTCACAGCCGAGGAGCTGGTCTTCGAGGACGGCCGCGTCACTCGAATCCGCGGTCACGGCCATGGCGGCAGGGTCGTCACCGAGCGCGCGCGCGTGGTCGATCGGCGCCGACGGCCTCCATCTCGCTCGTCGCGCGCGACGGTCTCTCCCGAGCCGTACCACGAGAGGCCCGCGATCCTGTGCGGCTACTACACATACTGGAGCGGCCTGCCGCTGGACGATGGCTTCGAGGCCTATGACCGCCGGGGATCGCGAACTGGCGCCGCGTGGCCCACGAACGACGGTCTCACGCTCCTCATCGTCGGCTGGCCCGATCTCCGAGTTCGAGGCGGTTCAGGAAGCGAACGTCGAGCGCCACTACCTGGAGACGATCGCACGGGCGCCCGCGTTCGCCGAGCGCGTGCGCTCCGCCAAGCGCGAGAAGCGCTTCGCTGGGCACGCTCGGTGCCGAACTACTTCCGCAAACCCTACGGCCCGGGCTGGGCCCTGGTCGGGCGACGCCGGCTACAACCGCGATTCGTCACCGCGCAGGGCATCTGCGACGCGTTCCGCGACGCCGAGCTGTGCGCGACCGCGATCGACGCCGCCTTCTCCGCCACGCGCTCGTTCGAGGACGCGATGGGTCGTATCGGGCCACGCGCGACCAGGTGCTGCCGATGTACGAGTTCACGTACCAGTTCGCCAGCTTCATCCGCCGCCACCCGAAACGCAGCAGCTCTTCCTTCGGCGCGATGATCCTCGGGAACCGGGAGGCGATGGACGGCTCTCGCCCAGCGGGTCATCTCGGGCGCGACGTGCGCCAGCCGGAGTTCTTCTCTCGGAAGGCAGCTGGGGAGGATTCTGGCCTCGGCCGCGCGGTAACAGTTCACCACCAGAATCGCGCTGAGGTCCGACCGCTTCCCTGATGGTCGACGGCTATCTCTCCGCCGGCCGGGGCCGGCCTTGGCGTTGCCGTCGCGGCGAGCCTTCCCCCCCGTGCGCTTTCAGATCTCTTCCCTTCGTACGTTGTCAGGTAGAACTCCCCGACTCCTGGGGACTGGTTACCACCGACGGGAGGACGACATGTCACCGCGCAAGATCCTCATTCCCGGAACCGCGGTCGTCGTGGCGCGATGGGTGTTCACGCTCTTCGGTGCCGTGCACGTCGGCATTCGCGATTTCCAGTAGCACGCTGCGGGTCCTGAGCGGCCGGGCGCGCGAGACACTGGAGCCCGCACTGCGCCGAGGTGGCGGACCTCGCCCGATCGATCGAGAGCCTCCCCGGCGGACCGCAGTCCTATGCAGGATTCCCGGCGTGGTGAACCACTCCGCCGTGGTGCGGCATGTGCTCGAGCGCACCGGTCACAGCCTCACCGCGCTTCAGGGGCTGGCGGCTCGCCATGACCTACCCCGTGACGCTCGATCGAGATGGTCTGGTCATTGAGGCACCCGCCGCGCTGAGTAGCGGCAGCGCGCCGTGACCCTGCGCGGCGTCTCGGCGCACCTCGGTGCGCACTCTGAGCATTCCTGAGCGACCTGTCGAGCGACGTCCACCTATCGCGCGAGCGATACGGGCATCGCTGCATCTGCCCACCGGCATCTACGAATCGCGTTCACCGGCAGTTGGGGCGCCGCGGCGCGGACGAGTTGAGCGACTGGCCTGTGGCTTGCGGTTGGGCGCCTGCGGTGGCCGCGCAACCTCAGCCTCAAAGTCCGAAGTCGCCCAGGCCGGATGTTTCCGACGGATGGGCGCGCGTATTAACGCGCCGTTCGACGGACGGGAAGTGTGCAGCCGAAAGGAGCCCACAGGTGGCCACGAAGTCGCTAGTGATCGTCGCAGTTCTGATGTTGTGTTCGCTCGAGGCCTTCGCTAACGCGGCGCCAAGCCAGCAGGAGGGCAACAAGTTAGTCGGCACCGGAGCGGTGGGCGTTGCCAACCAGGCAGCCGCCGTCGCGCTGTCCGGGGACGGCAGCACCGCGATCGTGGGTGGGGCCCGCGACAATTCCGACGCGGGAGCGGCGTGGGTGTACACGCGAAGTGGCGGAGTGTCGAGCCAGCAAGGCAGCAAGCTGGTCGGCACCGGCGCGCGTAGGTCAGGCAAGCCAAGGGATCTTCCGTTGCGCTGTCGGCGGACGGGAACACCGCGATCGTCGGTGGGCTCTTTGACAACTCTGGTGCGGGAGCGGCGTGGGTGTACACGCGCAGCGGCGGCGTGTGGAGCCAGCAAGGCAGCAAACTGGTCGGCACCGGCGCCGTGGGTCACGCGAGCCAGGGAGCCTCGGTCGCTCTGTCGGCGGACGGGAACACCGCCGATCGTCGGTGGAAGTTTCGACAACTTTAGCAAGGGAGCGGCATGGGTCTACACGCGCAGCGGCGGCGTGTGGAGCCAGCAGAGGCCTCAAGCTGGTCGGCACGGGCGCCGTGGGTAATGCGAGCCAGGGAGTCGCCGTCTCGCTGTCCGGGGACGGTAACACCGCGCTCGTGGGCGGATTCACTGACAACGCTAGTACGGGAGCGGCGTGGGTGTTCACACGCGCAGCGGCGGCGTGTGGAGCCAGCAGGGCAGCAAGCTGGCCGGCACGGGCGCCGTGAGTAATGCGAACGAGGGACGTTCCGTCGCGCTGTCGGCGGACGGGAACACCGCGATCGTCGGTGGAGTCGGCGACAACTCTCAAGTGGGAGCGTCGTGGGTGCTACGCGCAGCGGCGCGGTGTGGAGTCAGCAAAGGCAGCAAGCTGGTCGGCACGGGCGCCGTGGGGAATGCGAGCCAGGGAGCCTCCGTCTCGCTGTCCGGGGACGGCAATACCGCGATCGTGGGCGGGCCCAGTGACGACGGTAGCGCGGGAGCGACGTGGGTGTACACGCGCAGCGGCAGGGTGTGGAGCCAGCAAGGCGGCAAGCGGGTCGGCGCTGGCGCCGTGGGTGGTGCGGCCAGGGAGCCTCCGTCTCGCTGTCCGTGGATGGCAACACCGCGATCGTGGGCGGGTCCAGTGACAACGTTGGCGCGGGAGCCGCATGGGTGTTCATCGATCCCGCCGTCTTGGCGGTCAGGCCCCCAGAGCGATTTCGCCGCCGGCCGGTGTCGCGTTTGCGCCCCTGACCCCCAATCCAGCGTCAAGTTGTCGTGACCTTGAGATTCACCCTGCCGCATTCGGCAAGAGTTTCGCTCGCGATCTTCGATGGGGCCGGTCGTCGCATACGTGAGGTGACCTCGGGCGTGGTGTCCCAAGGCGAGCACGCCTTCACGTGGGACCTGCGCGACGAATCCGGCCGCGCCTCCGGCGCCGGCGTCTATCTCGCGCGACTCGAGGTCGAGGACGCGTGGTCACGCGGAAGCTCGCGAAACTCAAGTGAGGGGAGGGGGCTGGGGCTGGAGTCTCTCGCGCGCCTGCGCTGATAACTCTCCGCCCCACCAATTCTCCAGGGCGGCATGGGACGGGGCGAATGGCTCGATGACCCCGGCAGCGCGCGAGCAGGAAGAGACAGCCATGGAAGCACCCCCAAACAGCGCTATGACGCCATCGTGGTGGGGGCGCGGTGCGCCAGCGCCGCCACCGCCATGCTGCTCGCGCGCCGCGGGCTGTCCGTGCTGCTGTTCGACCGCGACCGCCGGGGCGCGGACACCCTCTCGACCCTGGCGCTGATGCGCGCGGGCGTGTTGCAGCTGCACCGCTGGGGTTTGCTGGAGCAGGTACGTGCAGCGGGTGCTCCGGACATCCGCAGCACGAGCTTCGTCTATGGCGACGAAGTCGTCACGGTTCCGATCAAGCCCCGCGACGGGGTGGACGCCTTCTACGCACCGCGTCGCAGGGTGCTCGATCAACTGCTGGGGGACGCCGCGGCGGCCGCCGGGGCGGACGTGCGCTATGGGCCGCGGCTCGCCGAGCTGCTCCGGGACCCTGGAGGTCGAGTGACGGGAGTGATCCTCGAGGAGCGCGGCGGCGCCCTGCATCGGATCGGCGCGGACATCGTGATCGGGGCCGACGGCCTCCGATCGACGGTCGCGCGCATGGTCGAGGCCGCGACCTACCACGAGGGCCGACACGCCGCCGGCGTTGTCTATGCCTTCTGGCGTGGGCTCGAGAATCAGGGCAACCGCTGGCACTATCGGCCGGGCATGAGCGTGGGCGCGATTCCCACCAACGACGACGACACCTGCATCTTCGTGGCCATACCGTCCCAGCGATTCCACGACGAGATCCATGCCGACCTCGAAGGGGCTACCGCCGGGTGCTGTCGGAGTGCGCGCCGGCTCTGGCTCGAGAGCTGTCGGCCGCCCAACCCTCGGAGCGCTACCGGGGCTTTCCGGGCCAGGCGGGAATCATGCGCCAGAGCCACGGCCCGGGGTGGGCGCTGGTCGGTGACGCCGGGTACTTCAAGGATCCGATCACGGCCCACGGCATCAGCGACGCGCTTCGCGACGCGGAGTTCCTGGCCCGCGCCGTGGAGCAGGGGTCCGATGAAGCCATGGCCCAGTACCAGTCGAACCGCGACGAGCTGTCACGGGAGCTTTGCGAGATCACCGACGCCATCGCGGGCTTCGAGTGGGATTTCGATATCCTCAAGTCACTTCACAAGCATCTGAGCAAAGTAATGAATCACGAGGTCGAGGCGCTGTTGGGCCTCGACGGACTCGCGCACCCACCCTCCCCTGGGCTCCGCGAGCGATCTGTCCAAGGCGGTGGTTGAAGAACTCTGTGGGCGGGGCGCCGCGCGGCTGCTAGCCTCACCCCACTTTTCACGTACGCGTCCCTGCGTCCCCAGCCGCGATTCAGGAGGTTCTCAATGAGCGACGACCAAGAAGCCGGTGGACAATGGCGTCAATGTCGAGGCGTTGCTGGCGGCCCGTGCGGCGCTGACCGAGACGCCCCAGGGCGCGAAGTTCAAGTGGCGCGCCAAGTGCGAGTGGGTGAGGGGAACCCACAGCCGCTCGACCATCGAGGGATTCTACGGACTCGGTGAAGAGCAGAAGCATCGCCAGAAGTACGTCTTCGACGGCGACCATCCGGAGATCTTCGCGTCCGAAGACAACGGCGCCACTCCGGTCGAGATGGTGCTGGCGTCGGGCTGGCGAGCTGTCTGACCGCAGGTGTGGCGGCGGTCGCTCAGAATCGCGGCGTCCAGCTTCACTCGGTCACGGCGACGCTCGAGGGCGGCATGGACGTTCAGGGGATCCTCGGCATCGACAGCGACGTTCGCAACGGATTCGATGGCATCAAGGTGATCTACGACATCAAGGCCGATGCGTCTCCCGACGAGATCAAGGCGATCGTGGCCCAGTCGCAGAAGCGCTCGGCGGTGTACGACGCCATCACCAACCCGACCAACGTCACGGTCGAGGTCCGGTAGGGCGCAACACCCGGCTCGCGTGCGAGTCACCACCGCCGTCCTTGGAGCTGGCCACGCCGGCCTGGCGATGAGCCACTGCCTCAGCGCGCGCTCGATCGATCATGTGATTCTCGAGCGGGGCGAGGTGGCCAACTCCTGGAAGACCGAGCGGTGGGACTCGCTGCGGCTCCTCACGCCCAACTGGCTGAGCCGTCTTCCCGGTTACAGCTACGAAGGCGACGATCCCGATGGTTTTCGCACCATGCCGGAGACCATCGACTTCCTCGAGCGCTACGCCGCCACCATCTCGGCTCCGGTTCGCGCCCACAGCCGGGTGACCTCGGTGCGCAGGACCGACGACGGCTACCGGGTTGCGACCGAACAGGGTGAGTGGCAATGCCGGAGCGTGGTCGTGGCGACCGGGGCATGCAACGTCGCGCGCGCATCCCGGCGGTGGCGGAGGCTCTGCTGCCTTCGGTCCGTTCGGTCACGGCGATCGAATACCGCAACCCGGACCAGCTCGAGCCTGGAGGTGTGCTGGTGGTGGGGGCCTCGGCCTCGGGCACCCAGATCGCCGAGGAGGTCCACCGGTCGGGTCGGCCGATCACGATCGCTGTCGGGGAGCACATTCGGGCGCCGCGCGTCTATCGGGGCCGCGACATCAAGTGGTGGATGGACGCGGCCGGAGTGTTGGACGATCGCTACGACGAGATCGACGACATTCAGCGCGCGCGCAGCGTGCCTTCGCTGCAACTGGCCGGCTCGACCGACCGCCGCACCGTGGACCTCAATCACCTGACCGATCTGGGCGTGCGCCTGGTGGGCCGCCTGGCCGGCGTGGCCGACGGCAAGGCGCTGTTCTCGGGATCGCTCCTCAACCAGTGCGCGCTCTCCGACCTCAAGATGAACCGACTGCTCGATCGGATCGACGCCTGGGCGACCGAGCGCGGACTCGACGGCGACGTCGACCCTCCACATCGATTCGAGCCTACCCGGGTCGAGAGCTCGCCGCCGCTGAGAATGGATCTGCGTACCGAGGGAATTCGAACCGTGGTGTGGGCGAGCGGCTTCCGCCCCGACTATTCGTGGCTGGACGTGCCGGTGCTCGATCGCAAGGGCCGTATCCGGCACGACGGCGGCGTCGTCGAGTCACCTGGGTTGTACCTGATGGGCATTCCGTTCCTGAGGCGGCGCAAGTCGAGCCTCATCGACGGCGCCGCCGCCGACGCCCGGGATCTGAGCGATCACCTGATGCGCTACCTCGATCATCGATTGGCGCGGCTCGACGCCTGAGTTGGGTCGGACGCGGCCGCACAAGGGAGGACGACGCTGACCGACACCATCCAGGCCTGGCCGCGCGGCATTCCCGCGGTCGGACAGATTGCGACGCGCTCGCGCGCCGTGACCGCGCGCGACATCGAGCTGTTCAGCGAGATGACCGGCGACCGCAATCCGCTTCACTATGACGAAGCGCTGGCGAAGGGACCAAGATGGGCGGGATCGTGGTCCAGGGCGGGGTGACGAGCGGCATCCTGAACGCGGTCGTGGCCGAGGACCTGCCGGGGCCGGGCACCGTTTTTCTCGAAGTCCACTGGAGCTTCAAGGCGCCGGTGCGGCCGGGCGACACCATCACCGGCGAGGTGCGCGTGCTCAAGGTGCGCGAGGACAAACCCATCACCGAGCTGGCGACACGCGTGCTGCGCGACGACGGCACGGTGGTGCTGGATGGCACGGCGGTTTGCTACACCATTCCGTTGGCGGCCTCGGGAGGACGAGTGGGGCGGTGAAGGCGCCGCTCCACTCGTCCCTCAGGGCTCCATCAGCTGGTGATGGACCAGCTCGTAGGCTTCGGGAGTGATCCCGTGACTCCCGCGATAGGGGCTGTCGTAGAAGGCGATCAAGAAGATCAGGAGTCCCAGGACGGTGGCGAGCATCGCGACCATGAACCGATGAAGCCGGGCGTTGCCGACCTCGAAGAAGAAGGCCGACACGAGCGTGATCAGCGCGCCGAACAGGACCACGGCCCACATCGGCGGGGCAGCCCGGACGAGACTGAGTCGAGCCTCAGCCTCCGGGCCTGAATCAGCTCACTGAAGCCCCGAAGAGTTTCCAGGTGCAGGGCCTCCTGCCCCTTGGTCGCAGGCTCGAACGCGCCAAGATCCTGTTGCAACCGGTCCATCGTGGCCACCCCGCCGGTGGGCACGTGGCCGCGCCGCTGCTGCGGCCAGGCCTCGCGGATGATGTACTCGGTGTAGGTCTTGAGATCCGCTTGGAGGCGGGATCGAGTGGGCTCGGGATAGGCGCCGACGTCCCGGTAGGTCGACGCGATCTGCGCCGCTTCGGCTGAAACGATCTTCCTGACTTCTGACTGATTCTCCCAGACGGCGATGGCTAGGAGTGCGACGGCGAGTCCGTAGATGATCAACGTTCCGTGGTGGATGATGGCCGTCACATCGTTCTGATGGGCGATGTGGCCGAACCGCGGCAGGATCCAGCGGCGTGTGAGCGATAGTCCCACGGTACCAAACGAAACGAACCCCCGGCGATGACGATGGCGATCAGCGGCCAGGGCAGCCCGAGGAACCAGTTGATCATGCTGAGCGGTCGACTCGCGGTTCCGCGGAGGATGACGCCGCTGTTTGCACAGCTTCGGGTGCATGAGCCGCGGGAGTCGCGGTCAGTCCCGCGCCGCCGTTGGAGATCTCGAGACTCGGTCCCTCGCCTTCGAGGTACGTGTAGCTCTCCAACCCCTGTTCGTAGTGGCGCATGAACAGCGCCGATTCCTCGAACGTCAGCAGCCCGCGTCGCAGGGCTTCCTCGGTGGCCTGCCGCACACGCTCGATCAGAGATTGCTTCGAGTACTGGACGTAGCCGAGCACCTCCGTCACCGAGTCACCTTCGACGACACGGTCGATGCGGTATCCATCCTGGTCGAGCGCGATGTGCACGGCGTTGGTGTCGCCGAACAGGTTGTGCAGGTCGCCGAGAATCTCCTGATAAGCGCCGACCAGGAAAACGCCGAGAAAGTACGGCTTTCCGTCGAACGGATGGAGCTCCAGCGCGCTCTTTACATCGCGCAGGTCGATGAACTGGTCCATCTTCCCGTCCGAATCGCAGGTCAGATCGGCGATCACACCGCGCCTCGTCGGTCGCTGGTCCAACCGGTGGATTGGCATGATCGGGAACAGCTGCTTCACCGCCCAGTGATCAGGAACCGACTGAAACACCGAGAAGTTGCCATAGTAGGTGTCGGCGAGCCCCTTCTCGAGCCCTTCGAGATCGTCGGGCACGTAGTCGAGCTCACGGATGATCTTGAGGATGGCCTCGCAGCAACCCCAGAACACCTGCTCCACGCGCGCCCGGCCGCGCAGATCGAGCAGGCCGACGTTGAACAGGTTCGTCCCTTCCTCCTTGAGCTGCAGCGCGTCGTGATACGCCTCCTGGAAGTTCTTGCGCGACACCGACCGCCACGTCTCGACCAGCTGCTGGATGACCGGCGGCTCGTCCTCATTCACCGGCGGAGGCGCCTGGCCCGAGAGCACCTCGTTGACGTCGAGGAATGTTGAACACCAGCACCGAGTGGTGCGCGACCAGCGCGCGCCCTGATTCGGTGAGGATGTCGGGGTGCGGAGCTCGAGTGTCTCGCACGCGTCCTGAATCGCCGCGACGACGTCGTTCGCGTATTCCTGCTGGGTGTAGTTCGTGGACGAGGGCCAGTTGGTGGACGAGCCGTCGTAGTCGACGCCCAGCCCGCCGCCGGCGTCGAAGAACCGCAGCGCGGCGCCGGCCTTGGCGAGCCCGGCATAGATGCGGCAACCCTCGCGCATCGCGTCCTTGATGGCGCTCACCGACGAGATCTGCGAGCCGATGTGGAAGTGCAGCATCTCGAGGCAATCGAGCATCTGCTCGTCGCGCAGCCGGTCCGACAGCATCACCAGCTCGGTGGCGGTGAGCCCGAACTTCGAGCGATCGCCGGTGGACTCCATCCACTTGCCGGCGCCCTTGGTCGTCAGCTTCGCGCGCACCCCGATGTGCGGCCGGATCGCGAGCCGGCGCGACACCTGCAGCAGAAGGTCGAGCTCGCGGTAGCGGTCGATCACGATGATCGGGTAGCGGCCGAGCTTCTGCGAGAGCAGCGCGGTCTCCATGTACTCGGCGTCCTTGTACCCGTTGAGCACGAGCAGCACGTCGGGGCTGTCGAGGAGCGCGAGGCCGGCCAGCAGCTCGGGCTTGGAGCCCGCCTCGAGTCCGAGGCCGCAGGGGCGGCCGAAGCGCACCAGGTCTTCGACCACCTGGTGCTGCTGGTTGACCTTGATGGGGTAGACGCCGCGATAGCGGCCCTTGAAGCCGTACTCGCGGATGGCGGTATCGAAGCAGTCGAACAACGTGCGGACGCGACTGTCGAGGATGTCGGGGAACCGAATCAGAGCGGATGTCGAGGCCGCGGCGCTGGAGGTCGAGCACCAGGTCGTGCAGATCGACGCGAGGGCCGCCCGGGCCGGAGGGCGTCACGTCGACGTGCCCGGCATCGTTGATCTCGAAGTAGCCGCTCGACCAGCCGGCGACATTGTAGAGCGAGGCTGAGTCCTTGGTGGTCCAGGCTCGAATGTCCTTCAAGATCTTCCTCCGGGGGATGTGATCTCACAGAGCAGGGCGACGAGTCGCCGAAAATCAAAACGATCTGAGGTTACAGGCATGCGGGGACTCAAAGCCAGTCAAGGCGGTCGCGTTCGAGACGAATGGTGGCGGCGGAGCAGCGCCGGGCGTAGTGTTCCGGGGCCAAATCCCGCCCTTGGCACATCCAGCAAGTCTGCAGGCCGCCCGCGGCCGTCCTCGATGTATCGACCCGGGACCACCTAGCGAGGAGTCTCCCCATGACTCGCAATCTTTCCGGCACGCACCGACCGAAACGCGGCGGTTGGCCTCGATCGGCCTTGCGCTCCTCATCTCCGGCTGTGCGCACGTTCCGACCCAGACCGGCGTCATGAAGCGTACCGGGGTGGAGATCTCGCAGATGCGCTCCACGTCCAGGTCGTGGAGCTCGGGCGTCGGTTCTCCGGGACGATCGAGGCCGCGGCGGACGATATTCTCGCCCGAGCCGAAGACCCGCAGATCCGCTACGACGCCCTGTTGTGGAAGGCGTATGCGATCCCGCTCGTCCAGGAAGCGGCGCTGCGGACCGACCCGGTGCTCGCCGCGGGTGACCTGTGGGCCTTCAGCATCCAGCAGAACGAATCTCTTTCGCGTCGGGCGCGGGAAGTGACGCATTCGGTCCCTACCACGGCGTGGCGCTCAGCGGCGCCGAGCGGACGGAAAGCGAGGCGCTCGACTTCATGCGGACCAATGCCGCCGGCGACACCGTCAAATCTCGCACCATCGAGCGCATGCACGCCTGGGCGGCGTCGCATCGGTTCGAAAGCTTGCACTTCACGCGCGAGTCGGCCGCGGCCGAGTTCGACGAGCTGCTCGGTCTTTCGGACGGCAGTCTCGGTGCGACGGTGGGCGACATGAACCGCACCGTGGCCGGCATGTACGACCGCCTGGGCTACATGAACGAATCGCTGCTGAAGCAGGTGCGCTGGAACACGGAGCTGATGGTCGCCGACGCCACGGGCAGCCCTTCGATCGGCCCCACGCCTCGGCCACGAACCGGGCGCTCGAGCGCCTCGGCACTCTCGCCGAGACCACGCCCATGCTGCTGACAGCATGGGCGCCGCGACGGTCATCACCGTGCGCGAAGAACGGATCGCCGCGGTCGAGGCTCTGAGCGCCGAGCGCACCGCCGTCATGCACGGGGTGGCCGAGGAGCGCATCGCGGTCATCACCGCGTTACACGACGAGCGCCTCGCGATCCTGGCGTCGGCCGATGCCATCGCGGCGCGGTCCATCGAGCGGAGCGAGCGCGCCGCCGTGCGGTTGATGTGGCTGGGCGCGGCGATCATCTCTCTGCCTCAGCATCGGCGCCTGGATGCTCGTGCTGTCCGCGCGGCGGTTGTGGCGGGTGGCGGGGGGACGGCGGCGGCCGTCAGCTGAAGAGCTCCCGTCGCGCGCTCTCGGTGATCGCGATGACCGCGGGGTGCTTGAGCCGCCGCTCGGCGGAGACCGCGTAGAATCGCTCCCGCGCGCCGTCCAGGCGCCCCACAATCGCGACGCCGTACTGCCTGCGCACGCTCGACTCGATGATCGAGGGAGCGGCGAACACGCCCTTACCGGCCTGGCCGAAGACCTTGATCAACGCGCTGTCGTCGAACTCGCCGACGATGCGAGGACGAATCCGTTGCTTCTCGAACCACTGCTCCAGCACCCGTCGCAGCGTGCTGGTTTCCCCGGCAGCAGGAAGGGAGCACCGTCAAGGGCGCGCGGGAATCGCCGCCGACATCGTGACGCCAGTTCGCGCGCGGCAAACAGCGTCACCCGCAGTCGCCGAGCAGGTGGTTGAACGCCCGCACGTTCATCGCCGGTGGGGCCACGCGGTCCGTCAGGACCACATCCAACTCGTGCAAGGCAAGGGCCGCAAGCAGCTTTTGGGTGCTCTGCTCGTGAACCACCAGCCGCACCGGCTGCGGCAGGGCGAGCGCAGGTTCGATGAGACGATAGGCGACGAGTTTCGGCATGGCATCCGCCACGCCCACCGCGAGCCGCAACGGCCGGCCGGTCGGCTGTCCCTTCACGCTCTCGGCCAGCTCTTGCCCCAGGGCGAAGATTTCGTCGGCGTAGCGGAATACCACCCTGCCCATCTCAGTGAGACGCACGCCTCTGCCGGCGCGCTCGAACAGCCTCTCGCCCAGAGCACCCTCGAGCGTGTGGATTTGCCCGCTGACGGTGGGCTGGGCCAGACGCAGCTTCTTCGCGGCGCGTGCCACCGTTCCCTCGCGCGCCACCATCCAGAAATACAGGAGATGGTGATAGTTGAGCCGGTCCATGGAGGGCGAACGATACATCGGTATTGTCGAAGTGTCGCACTCAAACTTCCTATTTGCCGTTGGATTCGAAAGCACCGATGTTGCCAATGCGGCAGAGAAGCTCCCAGCGCCAACTTGGCCGCACCAATAAGGTCTCTCCGACGACACAGTGGAGCTCGTGGTCGCCGCCCTCAAACTTGCGCCCAGCCGAATCATTCGCAGGGCGGGGCCCCGAGCCACTGGTGATCAGGCGTGAAGGAGACCGAGCTAGCGGTTGGGCCCGAGCAGTTCCTCGAGCAGCGCCGGTTCGATCGCGCCGAGGTGCTGCGCCAGGGCATCGCGTACCTGGGACGGTCCTTCGCGCAGCAGCCTGAGGACGGCCTGCTCGACAGGGCCGGACGAGCCATCGCGGCCGCAGCGGCGCAAGCGCTCGGCTGCCTGTGGAGCGAATCCCCACAGATCGTAGTGCGTGGCGTCGCGGAGGATGGTATCGAGCGTCCCGCTGTCGACCGCTCGCGCCACGCCGTCCAGCAAGCGGGGGTTCAATGCCGCTCGCGCCGCCAGCCGATAGAGGATCCCACCGCCGAAGCGCTCGACGGCCTTACGCACTGCAAGAAGGTCGTCGGCGGTGCCTTCCTCGAAGAGGCGGATCATCTCCTCGTCCGCGCGGCGATCGTCGTCGGCACTACCGCCTCGGATCCACTCGAGCAGATTCTCCTGCAATGCGGTCGGAGCCGGCTCGGCAACGATCGCCTCGGGTGGTTCCGTCGGCGTCGGCACTGGCTCTGGCATGGGCGCCGGCTTCGCCTTTGGCTTCGGCCACGACTTCAGCTTTCCCTTCGACTCGCGCGCGAAGGCAGCGATCCCAGCCAACCATTTGGCTCGATCGGCCGCCTCGTCGGGCCTGGTCCACCTGCCCAGCGCCCGCATCGCGCTTTCCGACAGCGCGCCACCAAGCTGCGCCGATCAAGGCGGATAGATCGGGGTTCCGGCCGGAGCGCGCCGAGCCAGGACTTCCAGCTCACGCTCGAGGAAGGGTCGCTGTTCGGGAGGCGCGGCCTCCGCGCTCGGCGAGGTTCCTTCGTAGGCCTGGCGCAACTTGTCGAGCGCCGTCCAGGGGTCTCCGGCCGCGGCGGGCAACTCGAGCTTGATCTCCAGCGGAACGATGTCCCGCAGCGCACTGGTCGCCAGGGCATCGAGCCAAGCGCGAGCGCTCTCTCCATGGGGACCCCGCAGCGCCTCGCACATGCGCGTCACCAGACGGCCGGCGATCAGTGCGGGAACGTTTGCGCGCGCGAGCTGCGTCGCCCCCGGGTCGTCGCCGAGAGCGATGTAGGCAGCTTCCCAGTCGCCTTGCATGCGCCACACACTCTCGCGCGCCCACTGGGCCACCAGTGCACGGAGCTCAGGGGGCGCGGAATGCGAGGCGAGGCTTTGCCAATCGAGCGCGCTGCCGCGGCGGGCGCGCGCGGCCTCGATGCCGGCGCGCGCGACATCGAGCGCCGAGTCGCGATGTTCGCCATTCAGCCCAAGGTCTTCGACCGCCAGCGTGGCGAGAGCGGCCCAGCCCTTCTGGGCCGAGGCCACGACCTTCATCCACAGCTCAGACTTGAGAGCGGACGGGATCTGATCCACGCCGGCCACGGGGCCGGCGGAATCCCACGATCCGAGAGGAAGCTCAGCAAGGCGGTCCGGTCCAGCCGCCCCACCGCCGCGGCTGCGATCCGCTGCCGTCCCGCCTCTGCCTCCGCGAGGAGCAGCGCGGTCGGCTCGAAGTCCAATGCCTCGCTGGAATCGTCCATGATTGGTCCAAGCGGTTTTCGGCATCCTGCGGAGAGGGATCCACCTGATTCGACCGGGCTCGAGGCGGGCCCCCGGTGCTAGGCTTCCGGCTCCAGACAGTCGCGGCCCATCCCCCGGAGGTGCCTCATGCATCGCGCCTGGCTCGCGCCCCAGTCCCTCGTTTAGCCGCCATGCGATCGCGCTCGCGATCGGTCTTCTCCTGGTGACGCGTGTCGTCGGCGCGGCGCCGATCACGTCGCATCTCCTCATCGACCCCGCCGGGGAGAACGACGGGGACATCTTCGGCGTCTCGGTGGCGTCGGTCGGCGACGTGAACGGAGATGGCTATGACGACCTCGTCGCCGGCGCGAACTCTATCCGTCCGAGGGCGGCCGGGGACGCGCGTATCTCTTCTTCGAGGTCCGGCCATCGACACGGTCGCCGATCTCGTCATCCCCAGCCCGACCGGCAACAACGTCGCGTGGTTCGGGATCAGCGTGGCCTCGGCCGGCGACTTCAACGGCGACGGCTACCCCGACATCATCGTCGGCGCTCGGAACGCCGGGTTTCCGGGCAAGGCCTACATCTATTATGGCGGTCCATCGCTGGACGCCACGCCGGACGTCACTCTGACCGGCGAATCCACGGGCTCGAGCACCTGGTTCGGAAACTGCGTCGCGTCGGTCGGCGACGTGAATGGAGACGGCTTCGACGACGTGATCGTGGGCGCACCGCGTACGGAACCAGTGTGAGCCAGGTGGGACGCGTGTACGTCTTTATGGCGGGAACCCTCCCGATGCCGTTCCCGGATCGCGTGCTCACGGGGACCAACGCGGGCGATCAACTGGGTTGGGTGGTCGGAAGCGCCGGCGACATGAACGGCGATGGACACCCCGACGTGTTCGCGACTTCTCCCGCTACTATTCCGGTGGTACCGATCCCGGTGGCGTCTACGTATGGCTCGGGGGCCCGGCCTTTCACACCGTCCCCGATCTCACGATCCGCGGGGCAGGGGCGAGCGACCGCCCCACGTACGCGGCGAACGCCGGCGACGTCAACGCCGATGGCTTCTCGGATTTGATCGTGAGCAAGAGCGGTCACGCGGAGGTCTACCTGGGCGGCTCATCTCTGCACGCCATCCCGGACCTGACGATCACCGGCAACTTCGGCACCGTGGCTGGCGCCGGGGACGTGAACGGCGACGGCGTCGACGACTTCGCGGTCGGTGATGCGGGCGACGACACCGGCGGCGCCGATGCCGGCCGCGTGTCCGTTTATTTCGAGGCAACCCGCTCGACGGGATCGCGGATCTGACCTTCGTGGGAGATCGACCCGGGAGAAACCTGGGACGCTCGCTCGCGTCGGGAGGGCACGTGGACGGCCCTGGCCCCGCGGACCTGATCGCCGGTGCGACCGAGGACCCGGAACAGGTCGGGTACGACCGCGGGCGCGTCTACGTCTATGCGAACTCGTTCGCGACGACCGACGTCCCTAAGGCGCCGGCGCCATCGCGCCTCGCGTTCATCGGCCCGAAGCCCAATCCCGCCTCGGGTGACGTGAATCTCGTGTTCGAGCTGGACCACGCCGTTCCGGTGCGGGTCTCGGTCTACGATCTGGCGGGCCATGAGGTGTCGCGTCCGGTCGCGGACGAGGTGCTCGTGGGAACCGTGACGCGCGCCTGGCGACCCGAGGGCTCGCGAGCGGCGTCTACTACGTGCGCGCTCGGGTCGGCGACCGCGAGCAGGTGGGCAAGCTGGTCTGGCTCGGCCATCGCTGACGGAGCTCGGCGACGCCTGACCCGGCGTGAACAAAGCTGATAAGGTCTGTATCCCCTACAAACCGACCCTCTCTTTACCACACGCTCGTTTCGTCACTGCCCCAGCCCTCTTGCGGCGCAACCATTTGCCGCTGGCACGTGCGGTGCCTTCTACGGTGCTTCCATCCCACGAAAGGAGCGTGCAATGAAGCGTCTCAGCGCTGTCTGTCTGACCGTGGCAGCGATCGCTGCGGTGATGATTGGTTGCATTCGCTCCGAGTCGACCTCCGAAGCCGACTCCAAGGGCTCGATCGGGTGGCTCGGGGCGCCGCACGTGACGGTGCCGTCCGGCACGGAGCTCACGGTGCGTCTCGGCCAGACGCTGTCCTCCGAGACCGTCCGGAGTGGAGACCGGTGGCAGGGCGTGGTCACGCACTCGCTGATCGTGGATGGCCGGGAGGTCATTCCGAGCGGAGCCGAGGTGGAAGGCGTCGTGGTCACAGCCGAGGAAGCCAAGCGCGGAAGCCGAGCCCGGCTGGAGCTGGCGGTGCGAACGGTCCGGATCGGCGATCGCAAGACATCGCTGCACGCCAGCGCGGAGCCGGTCGTCGCACGCTCGACGCGAACCCGCAACCTGGGCGCGATCGCGGGCGGCGCCGTGGCCGGAGCCTTGATCGGCAAGGCCACCGGAGACAACGCCGGTAAGGGCGCCATCCTGGGCGGGGCGGTGGCCACCGGAGCGGTGGCGGTGTCCAAGGGATACCAGGTGGTGCTCGAGAGGGGCAGCGTGATGACGTTCTCGATGGACCAGAGCGTTTCGGTGCGCGTGTGATGACCCGAGGTGGCGGCCTCGACCGCGAGGCCGCCACCTCAATAGGAAAGGGTGGGATCATGAGCAAGCAGAAGACGAATATCTTCGAGTCCGCGAAGAACGGGCTCGTCAGCACCATCGAAGGATCGGGTGACGTGGTCAGCGCCGCCGTGGACACCGTGAGCGGCACGCTCGCGACCGCGCTCAAAGGCGCGGGCCGGATCGGCACGGAAGGCACGCAGGCCATCACCGACGTCGCGAGAGGAGTCATCAGTGGCGCGAGCGAGATCGGCAGCGATCTCGGCGGAGTCGCCAAGGGCACGGTGATTGGTGTCTTGCGCGGCACGAAGGAAGCCGGCGCCGAGGTCATGGACACGATCGGTCACACCTCGAGCTCGGTGATCAAGGGCACCGCCGAGGTTGGCGGTGACCTGGGCACGGCGGCCAAGGGTCTGGTCCAGGGCGCGATCCACGGCGCCAAGGACATGGGGCTCAGCGCCGAGGCAGCGGCTGCCGCCGCCGCAGGCGGCGCGCTGGTTGCCGCCGGCAAGGTGGGCGCGAAAGCGGCCGAGAAGGTGCGCAACGCGGTGACCGGCACCATCGACGGCGTCAAGGTGGTGCTCCGAGAGCCCTTCGAGGACCGGGACTAGCTGAAGCTTTTCGCTGCGGTGAGCGTCGGGAGCTTCCCGGCGCTCATCGACGACCTCGGAGCACCGGCTTGATGTCGACCACCGGAGTTCCGTCGATCGCCTCGATGGGCCCGATCCTGAGTCTGCTTCCGGAAATCTTCCGCACCGTGACCACGTGGAGGCCGAGCAGGTTCGGTCGGTCCGGGGAACGCGTGGCAAAGACGCCATGCAACCGCTGCCTTGGATCGCTCCGCGGATAGACCTGGAGCACGTCGCGCCGCCCGCGATGAAGCCAGGTGATGACGATGACCTCATCGCCGGCCGCGACACGGAACAGGCCTTTTGCGGCCCACGGCTCCACTTCGAGCCATGCGTCGGGAGCACCCTCGTTCCCCTGCATCGGCGCTTGGCTGCGCTCCTTGAGAATCGAGCGGATGATCCCGATTGGCCGCAGCACGAATCGCGCGCCACGCCCTACGGCTCGCTTCGCTTTGGTTTTCACGTCCTCGGCAGGGCTTCCAGCCGCCTGTCGACCATGGCTCTCAGGCGTAAAGGTCGCCGCCGAGGTACTTGAGGCCCGAGTCGACCTGGATGGTCGCGACGCGCCCGCCATCGCCCAGCCGGCGGGCCACCGACAGGGCCGCCGCGATGTTCGCGCCGGTCGATGGCCCTGACCAGATGCCGTCCTCGCGGGCGGCGCGGCGGGCCATCGCGAAGGCATCCGTCGTCGAGACCGGTATGACTTCGTCGATCTCGGCGGTTGACAGCTGTGGCGGCACGAACCCAGAGCCGCCTCCCTCGATTCGATGGGTTCCCGCGGGGCCTCCCGATAGGACCGCCGATTCTGCCGGCTCGACGGCGACACGATGAATCGACGGAAGACGTGCGCGCAGGGCCCTGGTTGTCCCGAGGAAGCACCCGGCGGTCCCGACGTAGATGCAGACGGCATCGAGATGCCCGTCGAGCTGATCGAAAAGCTCCTGCCCGAGCCCGAGGTAACCGTCGATCATGTCCGTGTTGTTGAACTGATCGGTCTGGTAGCCGCCACGTCTCGGCGGCGATCTCGGCGGCGCGCGCCCGCATGCGCGGGACGAGCGTCGGGGTGATGCCCTCGGGGCTCGCCAGAGCTCGACCTCGGCGCCGAACGCTCGCATCGTCTTGATCTTCTCGACCGCGAAGGCGTCCGAGCAGACAATCCGCAGCGGGTAGCCCTTGATCGAGCAGACGAACGCGAGCGAGCTGCCGGTGCTGCCGCCTGTGTATTCGACGACCGTCTGACCGGGTCGAAGCCGGCCGGATCGTTCGGCGCCCTCGATCATCGCGAGCGCCATCCGGTCCTTGTATGAGCCGGTCGGGTTGTCGGATTCGAGCTTGACCCAGATCTCGGCCATCCCGGGCTCGACCAGTCGGTCGAGACTCACCACCGGCGTGTTCCCGATGGCCGCCAGTGCGCCCGATCGCCCCATGTCGAACGCCTCCCGCCGCGCTTCCGCCGCGTCTCATCGATAGTTCAATCGCGTGATGGCCTCACAGCCAGCGCAAGCGCTGGCTACCGTACCACAGGCCAAATCGATTGAATGCGCCCGGGCCACAGCGAACACGCGGCGCAGATTTGTCTCAGTTCTGGATTGGCTCGAGTCTGCGCGCCGCCCTCGTGACCTCACGCGCGAAGACATTCGTTGAAATCTCCAGTCGATCGGCTAGCTTCTCCCAAGTCGGATGGGCCGTGCGGAAAGAGCGATCACGATCCGCCGGTTCGTGCTGTGAGATTACCCCTGGTTCGACGTCCGAAATCGACTGGTTCACGTCGCGAGGGATCGCCGGTGGCGGTCGCCCGGACGGGTCGAGGAGGACACGATCATGAGGGACCCCACCCGCGGTTTCCTTTCTGCGTGGCTTCTCCTGGTGGCAGCCGCCAGCGTACTGACCTGGTCGGTGCCCGGCGAGAACGCGGCGAATCGGCCGGACGGCTGGTCGCCGTTGGATCAGAACGAGAAGAGCCTCGCGATTCCCTCGAACCCATTGGCACCGAGCACCGAGGGCTACATCTCCACCGGCGGCCGCCGTCTCACCTTCAACGACTACGCGCAGGACGAGACCAGCATCGCGGCCGATCCCAATGACCCGAACGTCGTGATCGGCGCGTTCAAGGACTTCGGCTACTTCTCGGCCAACCATTTCAGCGCGCCCGGATTGGTGTACTCACCGGACGGAGGCGCGAACTTCTCGCTGCCGGCGGCCGGCATCGGTCTGCCGGCGAGCTTCGACAGTCTGGGTGGAGATCCGAGCGTGGCCTTCGACTCGCAAGGCCGAGCGCTCTATCTCTTCCTGCCGCCGGCGGCCCCGGCGATCCCAGCCGCAGTCGTCCGCCCCAGACCCACAACAACGGCGTGTTCCTGAGCGTCTCGACATCGGGAGGACAGACCTGGTCAGCGCCCACTCCCGTCGTGGACAATTTCTGGAACGGCGTGGACGACGTTCCGTTCGAAGACAAGCCCTACATTGCGGCCGATCACTTCGCCGCCAGTCCTTACCGTGATCGAATCTACGTCGGCTGGACGCGCTTCTATCCTTACGAACATCCCAACGGCGGCTTCTGCACCGGCACCACGCGGCCTTGGATCGGCGGCGGCGACATCATGGTGGCCCGCTCTGCGGACGGAGGTGCGAGCTGGTCGTCCATTCGGCTGACCGACAACGCCCACGAGTCCGGCAACACCGGCTTGCTCCAGCGCGGGCGTGGGATCCACGCGCGTCCAAGGCTCCGACATCGCGGTCGCGAGCAATGGCGACGTCTTCATCGTCTTCTGGTTCGGCGGCCCCCAGGGCGACACCGGCGGACGGATCGGAGTGCGCTCGCTCGGTGGACGGCGGCGCGACCTTCGGCGCTCTGACCCATCCGTTCGGTGGCACGGAAGGGTGTCCGGGATCGCCTCTCCGCTTCCCAACGAGAACTTCCGCACCAACACGTTCCCCAACGTGGAAACGGACGCGACGCGCCCCGGCAACGTCTACGTGGTCGCGGCCGACGACGACGACACGCCCACCACCGCCGACGCCTCGAACATCTTCTTCGCGCGCTCCACGAACTCCGGCGCCACGTGGGAGCCGCGCGTCAAGCTCAACGACGACGGCCTTGACCGCCACCAGTGCTTCCCGTGGATGGCGGTGAACGACAACGGCGACATTCTCGTGCTCTGGTACGACACGCGCGAGGATCCCAACAATCACCTGTTGGACGTGTTCTACACGCTGAGCACCGACGGCGGGACGACCTGGGCTCCGAACCAGAGACTCACCACCAGCTTCGAGCCGAACACCAACCAGTTCTCGGCGAACTACTTCTTCGGCGACTACATCGGCGCGGCCGGTAGCGGCGATCATTTTCACGCGCTGTGGACCGACACGAGGCGGCCGGGCTCGGCTCCGGAGCAGGAGGTGTACTACGCACGGATCCAGCCCGGCGTCGCGGCAGTGGCGAGCCCCGCGGGTCCCTCCCCGATGGGTCGCGTCTACCCCAATCCCTCGTCGGGAAGCTTACACTTCACCGCGACGTTCCCCACGGCGGGCGCCGTGCATGTTCGCGTGGTCGACGTGACCGGGCGACTCGTGCGCGAGCTCCAGGCGGGACGCCTGAGCGGGGCGAGCACACGTTCGAGTGGGATGGGCGCGGCGCCGACGGTCGTTCCGTGACCGGAGGCGTCTACTTCGTGAAGCTCCAGGGCCCGGGCGTCGACGTCACCCGGCTGGCGGTCCGCATGCGCTGAGTCGAGGACAAGGCCGCCAGCGACGGGTCGGCGATGATGATCGAGGCCCCCTAGGGGAGAGGGATCGAGCGAAGGCTGGCCGCGTGCTTCATGCTGCGCTCCAGCAGCGGCCCGGGTTTCTCCATGCCGAGCAGCTCGAGGAGCGCCGCCGCCCGGCGCTCCCACTCGTTGAGGTTCTGGCTGTAGGTGCGTGAGAGAGGCAGCTCTCGTGCACCCGCAATCAGGAACAGCTGGTACTCATTGTGATACCGGTGGCTGCCCTCGGATCGGTCGCGTTTGACGCGCACGACGATGTCCTCGATTTCGTGGAATGGGAGAGTCTCGTTCACGGTCTTGAGCAGGCTGCGGCTTCGCCAGCGGACCTGACGCAGGGTTCGGTCGAATTCTGATCCGCAGGCCCGGCATCACGAAGCCCCAGAGTACGAGCGCCGCACCGAGCGACAAGGCGACGATGAATTGGCCGCCCGCCAGAGTCCCCGATTGCTGAGCGACTACCGCGACCCCGTCCAATGCGACCCCACCGGCCAGGGGCTCCCCAGCGAAGGAGCGCGAAGCGCTCCTCGATCACAAAGACTCCGGCTTCGTCGCGTTTGGGCATGGCCGAATTATCGGCAGCAGCCTAGCTGAGGCTCACGACGCGGAGGCGATCTCCTTCGGCTCCTCAGGAGCTCGCCGGAGCACCTGATCCAGGTCCAGGGCCGCCCCGCGCTCGAATGCGGCCTGGACCTCCGACTCCGGCAGCTCGTCCTGGACCTCCGGCAAGTACATCTCGCAAAAGAGCCGCACCTGCGACGGATTGGCATTGGCGAGAGAACGCGCCAGACCGACCCACTCCAGGGCGCGATCGCGCCGCCCCGTCCGCGACTCCAAGGCGGCGAACAGGATCAGCAGCCAGGGCGGCTTGACGCCCGCAGCGCGGTAATGGGCGAGGCTCCGATCCAGATGCGGGCGGGCCGCTTCGTCGCGATGCATCTGCACGTAGAGCCATCCGTAGGTCTCGTGAGTGTTCGCGAGCGACATGTGATCCCCCAGCTCCTCCGCCATCTTCAGCGCCGTCCGCAACGTGCCCTCGGCGCGATCCACTTCGTTCATCTGGATCAGCGAGCAGGCGATGTTCGCCGTGACCGAGCTCTCCGAGTTGCGGTTCCCCAGCTCGCGCGCGAGCTGCAGCGAACGCTCGTACCATCCGATGGCCTTGGCCGGCTCGCCGGAGCAGGACATCAGGTTCCCCAGGGAGTTCATGGCCTGGGACTCTCCGGTTCGATCGCCGATTCGTTGTGCGATCGCGAGGCTCTCTTCGAGCAAGGGTTGCGCCTTGCCTCGATCCTCCATCAGGACGTTCCCCATCTGGCGGAGGATGAACACCAACGCGCTCTCGTCTCCCAGCGCGCGGGTCAGCGGCAACGCCTCTTCCTGGTAGCGAATCGCCGTTGAGCCGTCGCCTTTCCACATGGCGAAGCGTCCCAGCTGTCCCAGCGTCCGCGCCAGCACCAGCGGATTCTTGGCCTCGCGCACCTCCGGCAGCATCGCCTCGAGAAGCATGCGACCTTCGTCGAGCCTTCCCGTGATGCCGTAAAGCTCTCCCAGAGCGAGGTCGACCTCGAAGCGCGCCGCCCGGTGCTCCGGAGCCATCACCAGCTCGCGCGCCCGCACCAAGGTCGTCAGCGCCTCCTGGTCCGCGCTCACCCGCGTGGCGGCCTCGCCCGCGCGCCGCAGCTGCTCCGCCGCCAGGACCGGCTCTCCCGCGCGCTCGTAGTGCTCCGCCACCAATAGCGTGTGCTCCCGGCGCGCTCGCCTCCCATGTCCTGCAGCCACTCCGCCGTCAGCTTGTGGAGCGAGCGCCGCTGGCGCGGCACCAGGGTCTCGTAGGTCACGTCGCGCAGAATGGCGTGACGGAACACGTACTCCACCGTGCCGGCGAAGGAGGATTCCTCGCGGCGCAGGATCATCTCGCGCCGCCGCAGGTCCTCGAGCATCAGATGGACCTCGTCCCCGTCCAGCCCTTCGGGGCGGCTCAGGTGGAGCGCGGCCGCCTGCCAGAACATCCGTCCGACCACGGCCACCCGCTGCAGGAGCTGCTGGAGTGGCAGCGGCAGGCTGTCGAGGCGCGACTGGAGGACGCCGGTCAAGGTCGGAGGGACGCGCACGCTCGAGAGCCGCGAACGGTCGACCGACCACGATTCCTCGCCCTTCAGAATGACGCTGTCGTCGATGAACGCCTTGATCAGCTCCTCGATGTAGAACGGGTTGCCGTCGGCGCGCTCCACGATCATGTCGCGCAGCTCGCTCGGCACCTCGTCCATCTTCTTGAGCAGCTCGCGCACCAGGCGCCGGCCCGAGAGCTGCGACAGCGGCTCGAGCTGGATGCGCTCGTGGAAGCGCTGACCCTCGCCCCACTGCGGCCGCCGCTCGTAGAGTGAGGGGCGCGCCATGCAGATCACGAACAGCGGGAGCTTGGTGTTCTCGCGCACCAGGTTGTTGATCAGGTCCAGCGACCGATCGTCGGCCCAGTGGATGTCCTCGACATGGAGCACGACCGGTTGCACGCGCGTCGCGCACGCGAAGAACTCGCCCAGGTACGCCAGCGCCTGACGGCGGAAGGCGTCCGGCTCCTTGAGGGCCTCGGCCACCAGCGGGCGATGCGAGAAGTCGAACCCGGCGAGCTGCCCCATCAGCTCCGCCTTCTCGGCGGTGCCCTCGCCCATGAACTTGGCCACGCCGTCCACGAACTTGCCGTGAACCATCTCGAGCGGATCCGAGTCGAGGATCTGGAAGCGGAAGGAGAACAGGTCGCGGGTGAGCGAGTAGGGCTGGAGCATCGACGGCTGTGTCGCCCGCGCCTCGAACAGCCAGAACTTCTGCTCGATCAGGTCGGTCCACGCCGAGAATTCCCACAGGAGCCGCGATTTTCCGACACCCGCCTCGCCGACCACCGTGACCACCTGGGTCTCACCGTCCTCGAGCGTCAGGGTCAGCGCTTCCTGGAGCAGGCGCAGCTCGATCTCGCGCCCGATCATCTTGGTCTCGATGCCCTCGATGCCGCGCGCCTTGAGGCGGAACGCCCGAGGTCGCGCGAACACCGCGACGTAGACCTCGAGCGGCTCCTTGCGGCCGCGAATGCGGATCGGCTCGTGCGAATGGAAGGTGAAGACACCGCGCACCTGGATGAAGGTGTCGTGGGCCACCAGGATCGCTCCCGGCGGGGCCGCGTCCTTGATGCGACCGGCGAGCGTAATGGTCGCGCCGCTGGCGGTGTAGGTGCCGGTGTCGGTCGAGCGCTCGAGCAGCACCGGCCCGGTCGTGACGCCGGCCGAGAACGGGAGGGCGTTCTCCTCGGTCGGCTCCCATTTGTCCCCGAACACGACGCGCGCTTCGTCCAGCACCAGGTCGCGCATCCGGAGCGCCGCGCGGATCGCGCGCTCGGGATCGTCCTCGCTGATGCGCGCCCGACCCCACAAGGCCACGCCGACGTCGCCGGTGCGACTCTGGATCACGCCGCCGCCTTCCTGCGCGATCTCGCCGAAGCGGTTCCAGAGCCCGTCCATGCGCGCGCGCACCTTCTCCGCGTCCTTGCCCGACTCGTAGAGCATGGCGGCGAGGTCGGTGGCGTCGAGGTAGACGGTGGTCATCTGGCGCTGCTGCTCGGACGGTGTGGCCGAGGTCGGAGTCTCCTTCTTGCGGTCGCTGTTCTGCGCCTCGAACGCCCTGAGCTGCTCGAGCGACAGCGTCTGCGTCATCGACTGGAGCCGCGTGGGCGCGTCGGCGCGGCTCACCTGCAGCGCCTTGGTGAGGTCCGCCACCATGGCCTCGGCCCGCGGATAGCGCGCCGCCTTGTCCTTGGCCATCGCGGTCTGAATGACCTGGTCGACCGCCTTGGGGATGCGCGCGTTCCGCGCGTGGGCGCTCGGGATCGGGTCGTTCAGGTGTGACATGAGGATGCCGAGGCTGCTGTCGTGATGGTAGGGGACCGAGCCGGTGAGCATCTCGAACAGCATCGCGCCCAGCGCGTAGATGTCCGCCGCATGATCCACGTCGGATCGGCCGTTCGCCTGCTCCGGCGACATGTAGGCCGGAGTGCCGATCAGATCGCCGTCGTGGGTCAGGTTGTCTTGGTTCCCCGCGGCGCGCGCGATCCCGAAGTCGGTGACGAAGGCGTTGCCCTCGCGATCGATCATCACGTTCGAAGGCTTGAGGTCACGGTGCACCACGCCCTGCCGATGCGCGTAGTCCAGGGCCATCGCCACCTGATTCAGCATGTAGAGCACTTCGTCGAACGGGATCTCGCCCTTGGCCAGGACCTGCTTGAGCGTTCCGCCCTCGAGATAGCGCATGACGATGTAGGGCGGCTCGTGGTCGCCGTCGAAGTCGTAGACCGGCAGGAGGTGCGGGTGCTCGAGCCGGGCGATGAGACGGGCCTCGCGCTGGAAGCGCTCGCGCAGCGTCGGATCCTGGAGGATCGAGACGCGGATCACCTTGATCGCCACGTGGCGATCCATGCTGGGCTGGTAGGCGCGGTAGACGGTCGCCATGCCGCCGGCGCCGATCTCCTCCGTGATCGTGTACGGGCCCAGCTTCTTCTGGATCATTCGACTCTCCGGCGGACCGAGATCGGCGAGGCGGAGGAAGCTCAAGCTTCCTTCGCAAGGCGTGACGTGATGGACGGGGGTCCGAGCGTCGCGTGAGGGGGCAGGGAGTGTACCTGTTCGCGGCCCTCGAATCACGGGCGCTGTTGTCAGGTCCGCCCCGGGCAGCCTGTCACTTGGACTGGAGCAATGTGCCCCCGAACCGACGTCCCGCTTGGGCTTCGGCGTGAATCACGGGAGCGCCGGCCGGAGGCATTGCACGCGGCCAGCGCGTTGATCCGGGTTCGCCGGATGGTACAGGCCCGCATCGTGCGAGTCGCCGCGCTGACCACGTTTCCATCGTCAGCAGCCCCTGACCGGGTCGCGCCGATCATCCCCGCAGGATGAGGACGGTGTCGTCTCCAGATCCAGAGCCGCCGCGCCGGTCCACGACGGCTCGGGATCCTTGAGCCCACGTGTCACGGCTGCGAGCAACACTAGGCAGGCACCGAGACTGACGGGAGTTGCATGGGGTAGGTAACGTGCGCGAAGCAACGGTGTCGGGCCTGGACGGCGAAGGGGGCGGCTACTCGAGGCTCCTCAGGTAGGCGGAATCGATGGGCGCGCCCAGCGATTGCGCGATTCGCGCGTCCTGGAGCGCGCGGGTGCGATCGCCAAGCTGACTGTAGAGTAGCGAGCGATCCCGGTAGTAGCCCGGGGCCTTCGGATCCAGCTGGATGGCGCGGGTGAGATCGGCCTCGGCCTCGCGAGCGCGTCCCAGTCCCTGGTAGGCAAGGCCGCGCAAGCCGAGCATGTCGGCGGTCGGATTCAGTGCTACGTAGTGCTCGCAGTCCTTCAGTGCGCGGTCGTATTGGCGCTGCGCGTAGAAGACCAGCGCGCGGCCGCGGATCGCGTCGAGGAAATACGGCTTCAACTGGAGCGCGTGGTCGAAATCCGTCAAAGCGCGGTCGAGCTGCCCGGTGCTGGCAAGCAGGCCGCCACGGTTCGAGTAGGCGATCTCGTTGTCGGGCTTCCGCTCGATCGCCCGATCGTAGTCGGGAAGCGCCCGAGCGTAGTCCTGACGGTTGAAGTAGTAGTTGCCCCGATTGACGTATGCGCGCGTGTCGCCGGGATTGATTCGAATCGCCTCATTGAAGTCCGCCAGCGCCGCCTGAGCGTCTCCGAGGTTCTTGAGAGCCACGCCGTGATTGTTGTAAGCAATCGCGAGGTGGGGGTTGTCGCGACCCCGCGCGGCGGTTTCCTTCTGAATCACGTCCGAGAGCAACGTGAGGCTGTTCCGCCACACATTGGCGCGTGCGTGGGCGGCAAACCCGAGCCCGCCACGTACACCGCCAGGGTTGCGCCCAGGAGCGTGCGCAGCCAGGGCGCGCGCGCCTGTAATTGGTGAAAGCCATAGGCGAGTAACAGGAACGCGCCCGCCGCAGGGAGGTACACGTAACGGTCGGCCATGAGCGCGTCGCGCAACCCGAACATCAGGTTGGCGAGCGTGAGCACCAGATGAGTCAGGAAGAAGGCGATGCCAAAACCAGCACGCGCTGGCCGCGTCGCCACGCGAGGACGAGTGCAGCCAGCACGGCGAGCACCACCAGCGGCGCGAGAGCGTAGACGCCCGGAATGTGCACCGGGTAGGTGTAGAACGCCGACAGCCGGACCGGGGCGGCGAGTTTGGCGAGGCAGCTGGTAAAGGCGTAGCACATCAGGATCAACCGGTCGCCGACGTCGAACGGCAGCACGTGCTCGAGACCGCGCTGGCTCCCCGCTGCCCGCAATGTGACGCTTCCGATCGCAACAGCGATCGCCACGAAGAGCAGCTTCTCGAGCCACACCGGCCACCCGCGCAGGTCGCGAGCCAGGACGTAGTCGATCAGGGGCAGCGTCGCGACCAGGGCCACTCCCTGTTCTTTCGAGAGGCAGGAGAGCGCGAGACAGGATGAGCGACGCCACGAGCGGCAAGACGCGCCGGGACCGGGCGTAGCGCACGTAGGCGACCAACGAGGCCAGCGAGAACAGTACGTACCAGCCGACCTTCATGTTGGCCGTGATCCAGGCCACGGACTCGACCTGCATCGGATGGACCCCGAACAGCGCGGCCGTGATGAACGCCACCTGGAAGTTGCGGAACAGCATCCACACCAGCCCGAACAGGAGAAGAACGTTGGCCAGGTGCACCAGGATCGTCACCCAGCGCAGCGCCGGCAGCGCGCCCCCGAACAGCTGAACTCGGCCGCCATGATCAGCATCGCCACCGGCGCGTACTGATTCTCGTACCGCGTCGTGAACAGCGTTTGGACGCTGTGGGCGTTGAGTTGGCGGATGTAAGGGGTTCGCAGTGATGTAGACGTCGTCGTCATAGTTGAGGTACTCGGCGCGCAGCACCGGACTCAAGATCGCCGCCGTCGTCGCGAGCAGGAGCAGCAGGTAGACCCACTGGCGACCGCTCGGTGGTACGTGCGCAGCGCGGGGTTTCCAGGGGCCGGTGCTCGGCCCGGATCCGGACGGCTTCGGCCACGCAGGCCGGCGGCTCAGCGGCGCCGCTCCTCTTCAGGGAGCCCGGTCGCGTCGCGGACGAAGTAGAGCGGACGCGCTTTCACCTCGTTGAAGATGCGGCCGACGTACTCGCCGACGATGCCGAGGCTGATCAGAATCGCTCCACCGATGACGAGCAGCGTGAGGAGGATCGACGTCCATCCCTGGATCGTTCTGCCGCGCATGAAGTCGAAGATCGCGTACACGGCGTAGAGAGTCCGGAGCCCGCGATGGCGGTGCCGCCGTAAAGAGAGGACGCAGCGGGCGGGACGAAAACGATGTGATCCCATCCAACCCGAAGCGGATCATGCGCCCGAGCGTGTACTTCGAGCGGCCGGAGGCGCGCGGCTCGGCCCGATACTCGACCAGCGCTTGGCGGAAGCCCATCCACCGGACCAACCCGCGAGTGAAGCGATCGCGCTCCGGGATGCTCACGAATGCGTCGACCGTGGGGCGCGTCATGAGGCGGTAGTCGGCCGCGGCGGGCTCGACCGGCACGTCCGAGATGTGTTTCATGATCCGGTAGAAGAGTCGGGAGCTGATGCGCTTGAACGCTCCGGTGTCGCCGGCATCGAGACGAAGGGTGTTGACGATGTCGTAGCCCTCGCACTGCTTCGCGATCAACTGGGAATCAGTTCGGGAGGGTGCTGTAGATCGCCATCCATCGTGATCACGATCCGCCCGCTCGCCTGCCGCAACCCGGCCAGCAGGGCGATCTGGTGGCCGAAGTTCGAGGACAGAGAGATTCCACGCACGCGCTGGTCGCGGGCGTGCAACTGTTTCACCGCCGCAAACGTGCCGTCGCGACTCCCGTCGTCGACGAATACTACCTCGAAGCGCCCGCCGGTCTGCGTGAGCACCGGGAGCAACCGGTCCCACAATGGCCGCACGTTGTCGGCCTCGTTGAAGACCGGTACCACCACGCTGAAGTCCGGCGCGAAATCGGCCGTGCTAGCCATCGAGTTCCCCCTCACCTCAGGCATTCGGCTCCGGCGCGGTCGACGGTCGGACGGCGTAGACGCCCAGCACGTCGCCCAGCGTGGCCGGCACCACCAGGCCCTCCAGGACGCCGAGAGGAAGCCGCCGATCATGACCGATCATGGTCTTGGTCAGGCGCTCGGCGACGTAGTGGAGGGGCACCCAGTTTACCTCGCGCACGGTCTGGCGCAGGACCAGCCCAGCGCTTTCGAGCAACAGAGCCAGGGAACGGGGCGTGAAGAAGTACAAGTGCTCGGGCAGGTTGAAGAGGTGCCATTTTTGGCCGGTCAACCGCGCACACCAAGACGCGATGTCGCCGGTCGACAGGGCGGCTACGCCTCCGGGCTTCAGTCCCCGCGCCGCGTCCCGAATGGCGGCGACCGGATCGCGAAGATGTTCGATCACGTCCACATCGTGATGACGTCAAGCGAAGCCGGCTCGATCGGGACCGTCTCGACCAGCCCGACCGCAACTTCGAGGTCGCGATCGCGAGCCTGCTCCGCCGCATAGGCGCTGACTTCGACGCCCGAGACACGGTAACCAGCACGGCGCGCCTCATCGAGGAACACACCGGTGCCGCAACCGAGGTCGTGCAAGCGGGGGGTGAGGTTCGCCGCCCGGCGGCGTTCCAACGATCGAGTCGGCGCAGGCGGCCGCGCGCGGTGCGTCGCAGGCCCGGCTCCAGCGCCCCGTAGTCGCTGTAGCCCCGCGCGGCGGATGCCGACTGGAAGTAGTCCCGATCGTAGAAGCGTGATGGATCGAAACTGCTCCAGTTCCACCAGCCCAGGCCGCAGTCGCGGCAGCGGAGCAACGGCTCGCCGATCGAGAGCCGCATGGAGGAGAAGGGCGGGCTCCCGCAGGGGGCAGGTCGAGGGAGGGGAGAGACCCGCGGACGCGTCCGCGGCGAGGGCGACCATCCCCAGATCTTACCCGCGGTCCAAATGAAGGGGCCAGACTTGCCTTGCGCCCCCGGATGCGCCTTCCTTACTTGCGCCGTTCGTGCACGAGACTTCGCGGACCCGGAGTACGGTCATGGCACACCTCACCAAGTCCCTCTTTGTCACCGGCTGCCAGTGTCCCAAGCTGCTCTGGTGGACGGTGCGCGAGCCGCTTGCCGAGGAGCTCCAGCCCGACAAGGTGCTGCTCGATCGCTTCGATCAGGGCCGCGTCGTCGGTGAGCTGGCGCGGGAGCGATTCCCCGGGGGCGTCCTGGTCCTGCCACAGCCTCGGGATCGCGCCGCCTGGTGCGACGCCACGCGCTCAGCGCTCGGCGCGGAAGCCCCCATCATCTTCGAGGCGGCCTTCCAGGCGAACGGCGTATTCGCCGCGATCGACGTCCTCCACAAGGCGGACGGCGCCACGACCTTGATCGAGGCCAAGTCCTCCACCTCCGTGAAGGACGAGCACATCGCCGACGCTGCGATCCAGGCCTGGGTGCTCACCCACTCTGGCATGCCGCCCGACCGCGTCGAGATCATGCACCTGAACAGGGACTACCGGCACCCGGATCAGGGCGACCTGTTCGTCCGCGCGGACATCACCGAGCATGTCCTTGATTACATGCCTTCGGTCCCGGCCCGCGTGGACGAACTCACTCGAGCGCTTGACGGCGATCTCCCGGATCACCCCATCGGGCTCCAATGCTACGAGCCGCGCGAGTGTCCGTTCATGAAGCGCTGCTGGCCGCACGACCCGGATCACATCTCGACGCTCTACCTCAACGGGCCCAAGAAGACGGTCGCCTACATGGCGCGCGGCATTCACTCGATCTGGGAGATCCCCGCAGGCCAGAAGCTGCCGCCTGCGGCCCAGCGCCAGTTGCGCGCGCTCGAGGAGAACCGGCTCATCGTCGAGCCCGGGCTCGCGCGCGCCCTCGAGCCGTTCGAGAGTCCGCTCGGCTACCTCGACTTCGAGACCATCTCGCGCGCGGTTCCGGTGTGGGAGGGATTGGCGCCGTGGGGGCAGGCCACGGCTCAGTTCAGCTACCACGAGGAGCAGCCGGACGGCTCGTACTCACACGTGGGCTGGCTCGCCGAAGGGCCGGGCGATCCGCGTCGCGAGCTGGCCGAGGCGATGCTCGCGGCCACGAAGCACGCGCGGCGCATCGTCATGTACTCGTCGTTCGAGAGGACCCGCATCAAGGAACTGGCGGAGCTGCTGCCCGACCTGGCGGGGCCGCTCGGGGAGCTGGTCGAGAAGCTGGTGGACCTGCTCCCGGTGGTGCGCAATCACGTCTACCACCCGGGGTTCATGGGAGATTCAGCATCAAGTACGTGCTGAACCCGCTGGTCCCGGATCTCACGTACAGCGACCTCGTGATCGTGGACGGGATGGTCGCCAGCGTCGAGATCGCGCGGCTCTTGTTCGTGGCGCACAAGATCCCGGTCGAGGAGCGCGACCGGCTGCGGGCGGACCTGCTGGCCTACTGCGAGCGCGACACCTGGGCGATGGTGCGGCTGCTGAGGCCGGCTGCGGGAGCTGGCGAGAGGTAGGTTCACGTGATGCGCCGAGATCTGAGATCCGACTTGGGCTCGATCGCGGCGAGCTACGCAACCTGCGCTGCCTGTCGCGATCTCGGCGTCGCGGACGACCCTCGGCGCCGCGAGTACGGGTTGCTCGCCAGGGCAGTATGCCCAGAGAAGGTACGCGTCCTGTTCATCGCCGAATCCGCACCTGCGCTCAACCAGCGTGGCCGCCATAGCTACTTCTACCTTCCCGAGGATGACGCCGGCAGTCAGGATCAATCGTCTCTCTTCTGGGCAGTGGCTGAGGTGCTCGAACTGGGGAAGGCTTGCGGCACTGACCATGCGGCGGCCAAATCGAACCCGGCGACGTGGAAGACTCGCCTCCTGACCGAGTTCTCCTCGCGCAGATTGTGGCTGCTCGATTCCGCGAAGTGCGCTGTAAACGGTCTGGCCGAGGGTCGGAAACGTGACTCCGCGGTCAAACGATGCGCCGATGCCTGGCTCAGGCGGGAGCTGGACTTGATCGAGCCGGAGCATGTCGTTCTGATCAAGACGAACGTCTTTCGTGAGTTGAAGCCGCTTCTCGTTGGCTGGGGCTTTGGCGAGCGGATCCTGAACGACCGCGCGATTCCTCATCCTGGGAGTGGTCACCAGTTGGAGTTCAGGGATCTTCTGGGGGCTGTGGTGCGTGCTCACCCGAGTTTGTTCAAGGAGGTCGTGTGAAAGTGTTGATCGGCGTAGATGACTCGCCTCATTCGCAGGCGACACTCGAGTTCGTTCAGAAGATGTCCTGGCCGGTGGGTACGCGCATGCTCGTGGTCTCGTCGCTGGCCCCCGAGGCGACCCGCTTCGGGGCGTACGAACCATCGGCCGCGATAGAGGCTGCCGGGATGGTGGAACGCATTAGGGAGTTCCAGGAAGACCTGGTGACGCGCAGCCAGCAAGAGCTCACGAAGATGGGGGTGCATGCGGAAGGGCGAGTGATCGAGGAGATCCGCGTGAGACTCTCCTCGAGGCGGCGAAACAGGAGGGCGCTGACCTGATCGTGGTGGGCTCGCACGGACGCACCGGGCTTGAGAAGCTGCTGATGGGCAGCGTCGCGTCGCATATCGTGGCCCATGCAGCGTGCAGCGTGCTGGTGGTCAGGCGTCGAGCGGCCCGGGGGCGTGCGACGCCTGCCTGATCCCTCTTTGGGAACCGAGCGGCGATGCGCCAGGCCATCACTGCCGTACTTAGCAGACCTATCCGAGTATCAAGCGAGCGCCACCCCGGCTCCTAGACTTTCGGATATCCGTCTCGGCATGCCGATGTGATAGCCCTGGGCACAATCGACGCCGATCTCGCGGAGAAGATCAGCGCTCTGCGCGTCCGCAACGAACTCGGCGACCGTCTTCTTGCCCATGCCGCGCGCGATCGTGACGATCGCCTCGACCACGAACTGGTCCACCGGGCTGGTGGCGAGGGTGCGCGCTGCGGATCCGCCTGCTCCGCGCGAGCCTCCGCGACGTGCTCCCAAGGACTCTTGGGCGCTCCCGGTGGGCGGGCGCCGCTCAGAGCGCCGAGGGCCGACGGGCGCGCTCTGGCGAGTCGGGCGCAGCGGGAGAAAGCGCCCTGGACAGCGGCCGGAAGGGGGATTAGCCTCTGCAGGCGCGAAGGGGATTCCTATCCGCCCAAGTCGGTGCGCCCACTGGAGTGGCACTACCGAGGACGACCATGCTCGTCCTCGCCAAACTCCTCTCCCTCTGGGAGATGCTGTCGCATGAACCCGCACGCAACACACCCCACATCCCTCCAGGCATTGGCGCGTAGCCTGCGGCAGAACCGACAACTCATTCTGCAAATGACCAAGCGGGAGGTGGTCGGTCGCTACCGTGGTTCCGTCATGGGTCTGGCCTGGTCGTTCTTCAACCCGGTCTTGATGCTCATCGTTTACACCTTCGTCTTCAGCATGGCCTTCAAGGCGCGATGGGGCGTACGCGGCGGCGAGAGCAAGCCACAGTTCGCCGTGGTGCTCTTCGTTGGCCTGATCGTCCATGGCCTGTTTGCCGAAGTGCTCAACCGCGCCCCCGGCCTCATTCTCGGCAATGTCAATTACGTCAAGAAGGTCGTCTTCCCGCTGGAAATCCTGCCGGTGATCTCCTTGGGGGCAGCGCTGTTTCACAGCTTTATCAGCCTCCTTGTCTTATTGGCCGCTTTCGCGCTGTTCAGTGGCTATCTCCACTGGACGGTCCTGTTGACGCCCGTGGTCTTCTTCCCCCTGGTCGTCGCCACCCTTGGCTTTGCCTGGATGCTCGCCTCCCTGGGGGTCTTCATTCGTGACGTAGGACAAACCATCGGCATTGTCACCACCGTCATGATGTTCCTATCCCCGTCTTCTACCCCATCACCGCCCTGCCGGAAGCCTACCGCCCCTGGCTCATGGCCAACCCCTTACTTTCATCATCGAGCAGGCGCGTGACGTGCTCATTTGGGGGCATCTGCCGGACTGGAGCGGGCTGGCCATCTATACCGCTGTGGCTGTGCTCATCGCCTGGGCCGGTTACGCGGGCTTCCACAAGACTCGCAAAGGGTTTGCGGATGTCCTCTGACGAAGTTGCGATCCGTGCCAGCGGTCTGGGCAAGTGCTACCAAATCTACGAGAAGCCGCAGCATCGGCTCTGGCAGGGACTCCTTCGCGGCCGTAAGCAGTTCTATCGTGAGTTCTGGGCGCTCAAGGACGTGTCCTTCGCAGTGCGGAAGCGCGAAACCGTCGGCGTCATTGGGCGCAATGGTTCAGGCAAATCCACCCTGCTGCAACTGATTTGCGGGACATTAACGCCCACGTCAGGCACGGTCGAGGTGAATGGCAAAGTGGCGGCCCTCTTGGAACTGGGCGCTGGCTTCAATCCAGAGTTTACCGGTCGCGAGAATGTGTACATGAACGGGGCCATCTTGGGGCTAGCCAAGAGAGGCAATCGATAAACGATTCGATGACATCGCCGCATTTGCGGATATTGGCGCATTCATTGACCAGCCGACCAAGATCTACTCCAGCGGCATGTATGTACGGCTCGCCTTTTCGGTCATCGCACACGTCGATCCAGACATTCTGGTTGTGGACGAGGCCTTATCCGTGGGCGATGCGGTCTTCACGCAGAGGTGCATGCGGTTTATCCGATCGTTTCAGGAACGCGGGACGCTGATATTTGTCAGCCACGACACGAGTGCGGTGCAGAACCTGTGCCAAGACGGCGATTTGGTTGGGGAGTGGGCAGATCCAGAAAGTCGGCGCCTCAAAACCTGTGGCAGAAGCGTATCTGCAATACACACTTCAGGAAGTCTACGGCGATGGCGCCCAACTCAGGGCTATCGCGTCTGGCGCGGATCCCTCTGCTATTGCGGCATCTCCTCCTGAAGACGATGAATCTGGCGTTGCTGCAATCGACTATGGCTCGGTGGCATCAGTTCGAGACAACGCCGCTCACGCCACCGGATGGAAGACAGGGATAGCAGCACATCGTGTCGGTCACATTGCAGAGACTATCGCCCGGGCCGGACGGCGTATTTGCTAGGCGGCGAGAACGTTCGCATGGTTATCCATGCAAGGGCGAATGGAGCGCTTGATAGTCCCATCCTCGGGTTTCTGGTGCGGGACAGGCTGGGGCAGGACCTATTTGGCGAGAACACGTTGCCGTTTACCGCTACCGCACCCCAACCTGTGCAGCCCAGGGCAGGACTTCGAGGGCGAGTTCGTATTCACGACTGCCCATGTTGCCGAACGGTCAGTATGCCGTCATGGCATCGGTGGCGGACGGCGATCTCCACAATAACGTCCAGCATCATTGGTTGCACGACGCCCTCACCATCACGGTGTCCTCCAGCAAGATCAGGTTTGGGCTGGTCGGCGTCGCGTTTCAGCGTGGTTGTGCTAGAGGTATGGAATGACCGATAAGAAGTTAGCGACACTGTACGCAGAGCACGTCGGAAAGGTATCCGATAAGTGGTCCAGTTATTTCGATGAGTATGATCGGATCCTTGCGGCCTATTCAGAGCTCAGACGTATCCGCCTCCTGGAAATCGGGATACAGAATGGCGGCTCACTCGAAATCTGGTCGCACTACTTTCCCATGCGCGCAGAAGCTCGTGGGTTGTGACATCAATCCCGACTGCGCCCGCTTGACGTTATGAGGACCCCCGGATTGCCGTGGTCGTGGGGGATGCGAACTCGGATATTGCGCAGACAGAGATCTTGAGGCATGCGGCGGCCTTTGATGTGATCATGGACGATGGGTCACACCGCTCCGGTGACATAGTGAAGTCTTTTGCCAGATACTTCCCTCGCCTCGCTGACAATGGCGTCCTCATCGCTGAGGATCTGCACTGCAGTTACTGGGAAGGACGTTTGGAGGTGGCCTCTATCACCCGTTTGGATCGATTGCCTTTTTCAAACACCTCGCCGATGTGATTAGTCACGAACACTGGGGTATTGCCCAACACCGTACCGACATGTTGCATGGCGCGCTCTCAAAGCATGGCGCCCGGATAGACGAGGAGACTCTTCGGCACGTTCACTCCGTCGAATTCCTCAATTCCATGTGCGTCATCAGAAAAGCCACGCCTGCGCGGAATCGGCTGGGAACGCGGGTCATCGCCGGTGCAGTGGGAACGGTGGTACCGCGACATGTGCTGGGCTCGTCCCTAGAAGGTGTCCCTGACGAAAGCGATAATGAGTGGAGCGCACGCAGCGCACCGCCGGGCGAAGAGATTGTGCTCCGGATGAAGCGAGTTGGCTGAACGCGACAGCCGTCTCAGCATCCTTAACGAGGCTCTCACGGAGCGGAATGCTCAGATCGCGCAGGCTCAATAGTGCGATTCTTGGGTACGAGCAGTCCACGAGCTGGCGTGTCACGAAACCTTTCCGAGTCGTGGGTCGCCAGCTACGGCGCGTCAAGCGAGGCGTGGCGTGGGCCGTAGCGGTCGTGGTGAATCCCGCCGACGTACGAACGATTCTTACGAAAGTAGTCCGCACCTACAGGCGGGGTGGCATTCGTGGTGTCGAGGCGCGCGTGAAGATGTTGCGAGCTGATCGCTATGCCGGGCAGATGGCAAGGTATCGTGGATTATCACCCGAGTTGATTGATGCGATGCTCTCAGCGGCGGCGGTACTGTCGCGACTGAAACAATGGTGGGCTCTGCGGAGATGCGCAGAAGGTTTGCCGACGAGGCCCTTGGCGTTCTACGGGGAGAAACGAGAGCATCACGCCGACTGCGTCACGGTGCTCTTCGCGTTCATATATCGACAAGCCGCACCTTGGGCTCATCAATATCATGCAGGGATGCATGTGTGATCGCCGGTTGGGCGATAGATCTCCAGGCACAGGCCGCAGCGCAGGTGAGAATCGTCGTTGGTGGAGCGGCAACAACATACACATCCGCAACAACGAGAAGATGTGCAGCGGGCGTTCGCCAGCGTATGTGAGCTGCCTCTCGACACGGGATTTGCCAGCGCGCTCGAGTGTCCTGCCGGCGTTTATCAGATGCGGATTGAAGTACAAGGGGGCGACGGCGCATGGATTGCGGTTCGGCGTGTGATGTTGCTCCGGATCCCGGGATAAGGCTCCTGGGACAGACGGCACCGAGGCCGTCGTACAGCGCGGGGCCGCCTGTTGAGGAGAATCGGACCAAGTCGGCGAGTCCGGAAATCCAACGTCACATTCGTGCAATGCTCCAGAAGCCTGGCTTCACCGCGGTCGTCGACACGAGGCAAGGAGACATCGGCCTCGAAGACACAATTCAATCCATTCGGGGACAGTTGTACCCGTTTCTAGAGAGTGCGGGTCCTGTCCGGTGCGGCAGCATCCTGTCTGCCCGACGGCGTGACGACTCTGACCGACATGACGCTCGCGGACACTGCTGGGGATTTCATCGTTTTCCTCCGGAGCGGTCAGCGCCTTGCGAGCAGCGCGCTCTACGAATTTGCCGCCGGAATCAACCAGTACCCCGACATCGATCTCATCTACGGAGACGAGGACTCGGTGGGGGTTGGGGAGGTCGGCGCGAACCATTCCACAAGCCGAGCTGGAGCCCCGATTATCTCGAGACGTTCAATTACATTGGGTTTCCGGCCTGCTTTCGCACCGCGATCGCGCGCGCCTGCTTCGGCAACGCCCACCTGTATGACATGGTCCTCCGATTCACGGAGCTCAGCACGAAGGCATTACACGTTCCGAAAATCCTCGGCCATAGTGTCGGGAAGGTGGGCATGGAGACAGGGCCGTTGGTCAATGGGAGCGCGCAAGACATCATAGGCGCTTTCTGGACGACTGCGCCGCACGGGTCGCCGTGGTTCAGTCTACGAACATGAACTGCACAAGGGCTGCTACGGCATTCGGCTGGACCTCAAGCGCGCTCCGCTTGTCTCGGTGGTCATTCCGACGGCTGCTCGAACCGTTCAGGCTGCGGGAACGCCGGATCGACCTCATCGAGAACGTGATCGGGCAGATTCGCGACCGATCAACATATACGAACGTCGAAATAATCGTGGTCGATAACGGGGACCTCTCACCCAAGCAACTGCAGGTGCTGGCAGAGGCCGACTGTAGGCGCATCACCTACGCCGAACCAGTCCTTAATATAGCGAAGAAGTTGAATCTGGGGGTAACCCTCGCGAAGGGCGAGCTGTTGCTCCTGATGAATGATGACATCGAGATCCTTACGCCAGCGTGGATCGAGAGACTGCTGGAACACTTTGAGAAGCCGCACGTTGGCGTGGTGGGCGCTAAGCTTCTTTATCCAAACGGCCAAACGCAACACGTCGGTGTCGTGCACAACTTTGGCAACCCGGACCACGTGCGACGCAACTTTCCCAGGGACGACGCCGGGTACTTTTTCAGCACGTGCGGGGTGCGAAACTATTCGGCGGTGACAGGCGCATGCATGATGACGCGGGCGGACCTCTATCGAGCGGTGGGAGGCTACAGTCAGGAGCTCGCCGTGAACTTCAACGACGTCGACTACTGTATGAAGGTGCGACGTAAGGGCTTTTCGGTTGTGTATACGCCGAGTGCGGAGCTGATTCACATGGAGTCGCTGTCGCACGCCGTGACGCTGGATATGCGGGAGCTAGCGTGGTACCACCAGCGGTGGGCCGCAGAGCTGGTTTCTGACCAGTTCTACAACGAGCGCTTTCTTACAGTTGAACCGCCGACATTCGTGCCGTGCGTCAACCAGCGACTCCTGTGACAATGGGAATGGTTTTCACGGGGATGGGGTGGGACCACTTCTGGTGAGCATGCTCTTGAAGAAGACCGACGGAAGGGCGGACAAGAACCCTCAGTCGGCTGATTGTTAGCGGTCCGTCAGAGTTCCCGGCGATTGGCACACGACATGGCCTGAAGCCACATGGAGAGGGGTAGGCAGTCATGAAAGCCTTAATCCTCGCTGGAGGCCTTGGTACCCGTATTAGCGAAGAATCGACCACTCGACCAAAGCCAATGATCGAAGTCGGCGGCAAACCCATCCTTTGGCACATCATGAAGATCTACTCCGCCCATGGCATTCACGATTTTGTGATCTGTTGCGGCCATAAGGGCTACGTTGTCAAGGAATACTTCGCGAACTATTTCTTGCACATGTCGGACGTCACCTTCGACATGGCGCAAAACGCGATGCAGGTGCATCAATGCTACGCGGAGTCTTGGAGGGTAACCTTGGTGGAGACCGGTGAGAACACCATGACGGGCGGGAGACTCAAACGCGTTGCCGACTACGTAAGGGGCGAAGAGGCATTCTGCTTCACCTACGGTGACGGCGTGGCACGCATCGACATCGCGGCGCTCGTCGCCTTTCATAAGCGACACGGCAAACTCGCCACGATCACGGCTGTGCAGCCGTCGGGGCGGTACGGTGCGCTGGACGTGAATGGGACGACCGTGCGCCGCTTTATCGAAAAGCCCAAGGGCGACGGCGGCTGGATAAACGGCGGGTTCTTCGTCCTTTCTCCCAAATGCCTTGATTACATCGCCGGCGACGCGACGTCTTGGGAAGGTGAGCCGCTGACGCGCCTTGCGGCGGACGGAGAGTTGATGGCCTTCGAGCACACCGGCTTCTGGCAGGCGATGGACACGTTGCGCGACAAGAATCATCTGGAAGAACTGTGGCAGGGCGGCAATGCACCGTGGAAGTCGTGGCAATGAATCGCGAATTCTGGCGAGGCAGGCGTGTCCTCGTTACGGGCATACCGGCTTCAAGGGTGCCTGGCTGAGTTTTTGGTTGCAGCATCTCGGGGCAGACGTGACAGCCTACGCGCTGGCCAGCTGCTCCAGCCCGAGTCTGTTTGACCTCCTGAGGCTTCAGACGCGCATCCACTCAGTCGAAGGGGATGTGCGGGACCTGAACCAGCTGAAAGCGGTGATGGAAGAGGCGCGGCCGCAGATTGTGTTCCATCTGGCTGCTCAGTCCCTTGTGCGCGCTTCGTATCGGGATCCTCTGTACACGTACAGCACAAACGTGATGGGCACCGTCAATGTATTGGAAGCAGTGCGCCAAGTCGGCGACGTAAAGGTCCTGGTCAATGTCACGAGTGACAAGTGTTATCAGAACCAGGAGCGGGTCAAGGCGTATGCAGAGAGTGATCCCCTGGGAGGGCGTGATCCCTATAGTAGCAGTAAGGGCTGCGCCGAACTGATCACAGCGGCGTATCGCGATTCCTTCTTCAGCGGGGTAGGAAGGGTGGCGCGATCGTGGCCGTGGCCACGGCTCGAGCCGGAAATGTCCTCGGCGGCGGGGATTGGGCCGAAGATCGCCTCATTCCGGACAGCATCCGCGCCATGTCTCGGAAGATGCCGATCCGATCCGGAACCTCAACGCAATCCGCCCGTGGCAGCACGTCCTCGAGCCGCTCCACGGTTACCTGGTCCTCGCTGAAAAGCTGTGGTCTCACGGCGCTGAGTTTGCGGGTGGATGGAACTTTGGACCCGGAGATACGAACGCCAAATCGGTGAGCTGGGTGGTCGAGCGCCTCGTGAAGCTATGGGGAGCCGACGCTTCTTGGATCCCGGACACGGGGGAACACCCACACGAGGCGACTTATTTGCAACTGGACTCCTCAAAGGCCAAGGCACGTCTAGGATGGGCGTGTCGACTCGATATTGACCAGACCTTGGAGTGGGTCGTGAATTGGTACCAGTCGGTTCATGCTGGCGCGGATCCAATAGAACTGACGCTTTCACAGATAGCGCGCTATTCAGCAATAGGGCAGGAATCCAATGACCGCGCGACCGTGTCGACTGTGTGGCGCTCGGCTTAGGGAGACGTTTATCGATCTCGGCATGTCCCCTCTTGCCAATTCGTATTTGAAGCGGGAGCACCTCTCCGCGATAGAGCCCTTCTACCCCCTGCATGCACGGGTATGCGAGGGTTGCTATCTCGTCCAGCTTGACGATGTGGCAACCCCTGCCACGATCTTTCAGGACTACGCTTACTTTTCATCGTTCTCTGATACATGGCTGAAGCACGCGGCGGACTACACGGAGCAGATGGTCACACGCTTCAGTCTCGACCTCTCCTCGATGGTGGTCGAAGTCGCCAGTAACGATGGCTATCTACTTCAGTATTTTCGAAGCCATGGGGATTCCCGTTCTGGGGATTGAACCTGCCGAGAATGTGGCGAGCGTGGCGCAGCAGAAGGGCATCCCGACCCTGGTCAAGTTCTTTGGTAGCGAAACGGCGAAGGAGCTCGTACGAGCAAATACACGGGCGGATCTGCTAGTCGGCAATAATGTCCTCGCACACGTTCCGGATCTCAACGATTTCGTGGGTGGCCTGAAACTCGTGCTTAAGCCTCACGGAGTCATCACTATGGAATTCCCTCATTTGCTGCATTTGATTCAAGAGAATCAATTCGACACGATCTATCATGAACACCTGTACTACTTTTCCCTGTTCCCGGTCGCAAAGCTCCTCGGGGCGCATGGGCTAACGCTGTTTGATGTCGAGCAGCTGCCGACTCATGGAGGGTCGCTACGAATCTACGTGCGCCACGAGGAAGATCTCACGAGACCCATCACTGAGGGCGTCCGATACGTGCAATCACTGGAAGAGCGTGCCGGGCCTGACACGGCTCGAGACCTATCGCCGATTCAAGGACCAGGTTCAGGACACGAAGACGGAAGCTGCTCGAGTTGTTGAGCACCGTGAAGAGCCAGGGCCGGACGATCGTAGGGTATGGAGCGCCCGCCAAAGGCAACACCCTGCTGAACTATTGTGGCATCCGGCGAGATTCCATCAGTTTCACGGTGGATCGAAGTCCGCACAAGCAAGGGCGCTTCCTGCCGGGCACCCATATCCCTATCGAGCACCCGGACCGAGTCCGCGAAGTGAAGCCGGATTATGTCTTCATCCTTCCGTGGAATCTGAAGGACGAGATCATGCAGCAACTCGCGTACATTCGAGAGTGGGAGGGCCAGTTCCTCGTGCCGATCCCAGTGCCTCGAATCTACCCATGATTTTCGAACGCCATGCGCTCGCGGGCGCCTACATTACTCGAGCTCGAGAAGATCCGCGACGACCGGGGGTTCTTTGCGAGAAGCTACTGTGCGGACGCCTTTCATAGCGCATAGCCTCGAGCCAGTTTACGAACAATGCAATATCTCCTACAACAGCAGACACGGGACCCTGCGGGGAATGCATTACCAGGAGCAGCCGCACGCGGAGGCCAAACTTATCCGGTGTACTCGAGGCGCGCTGTTTGACGTCATCATCGATTTGCGCCCAGACTCGCCAACCTATTGTGAGTGGGTCGAGACCGCTCTGTCGGCGGATAACTACAGAATGCTCTACGTTCCGCGCGGCTTGCGCCCACGGCTTCCAAACGCTAGAGGATCATACCGAGGTCTTCTATCAGATGTCGCACCCGTACTCTTCTCAACATGCGTCGAGGCGTGCGCTGGAACGATCCGCTGTTTCCGATCAAATGGCCGCTGCCTGTGACGCAGGTATCTCGGAGAAGGATCAATCGGACGCGGATTTTCTCAAATGATGACGGTGCTCGTAACGGGTGGCAGCGGCTTCATTGGACGACACACCGTGCCTCAGTTGCGCGAGGAGGGATTTGAGGTGCACCTTGTAACGCACCGCCGACCAGGCGATATCGAGATCCCTGAAGGTGTTCAGGTGCACCATTGCGACCTGTTTCGATTTCAGCCAGCAGCGCTCGCTGGTGAGCGAGCTGCGACCTTCACACCTAGTACACTTCGCTTGGTGTGCCGACCATGGATCGTTCTGGACTTCTCCTGAGAACCTACGGTGGGTTCAGGCGAGCCTCGAGTTGCTGAAGACGTTTCGGGGCGTGTGGCGGAAGGCGTACCGTATTTGCTGGATCGTGTGCCGAGTACGACTGGTCGGTCGGTTACTGCTCTGAGGAGAGCACGCCGACGGCCTCGCGGTCGCTTTACGGCACGTGCAAGAATGGGCTTCAACAAATATTTACGCAGTACTGCCGGCAGGAGAAGATCAGCGGCGGTTGGGGCCGCATATTCTTCCTGTACGGGCCATACGAAGCAAAGAGCCGCCTGATACCCTCCGTCATCACGGCTCTGCTAGATGCCAAGCCTGCGCGCTGCACGAGCGGAACTCAGATTCGGGACTTCCTGCACGTTGAGGACGTTGCGAGGGCCTTTTGTGCCTTCCTCACCAGCGACGTCGAAGGAGTGGTCAATATTGCATCGGGTCGACCGGTATCCATCAAAGAGGTCGTCGAGCTGATTGCGGACAAGATCGGCCGCCGAGACCTGATAGAACTCGGTCCGTGTGAGCATCTCCGAAGCGGAACCGCCCGTGATACTGGCGGACACAACGCGGCTGGCCCAGGAGGTCGATTGGCAGCCGAAGTACGATCTGTCTACCGGCCTGGACCATGTCATCGAGTGGTGGAAGGGTAGGCTCGAGCTTGAATCCTCGCTCGCACCCAGAGCGGGTCGCAGCAAGCGCGCCCGTTGCTGAACAATGACGCCCAGGCTGATCACCACGGAAGACGAAGGATTGGCGGAGAAGGCGAGAGAGTTCGAAGCCGCGGGAGAGGAGCGGTGCTGACGCGATCAAGCCGCGCACCTGACACGTGACAGAGCCGAAGCGAGGTCCAGGTGTGCAGATCGCGATCACCGACCGTGACCGGAACTCACGAGCGTCCCTTGCCTTCGGTCATCTTGGTCGGCCCGACAACGACGCCCGGCTCCGGAAGCTGGGCTCCTCGACTCAGAGATTCCTGGCCACTCCTTAGGCCGTCCACGTTCTCACGGAGGACCTTCGAATGCCGCGTCGAAATCGGAGCTCCGGCTTCGCGATCTCGCTCGCTCTTCTGCTGCTTCCGGCCATCTTTCAAGCCGGCTGTTCGACCGGAGCAGACCCATACGCCGAGTCGCAAATGGATCTGAAGCCGGCTCCGGCAACCGTCTCCGACACTCGCCACACCGGAGCGTTTCTGGCGGGCGAAGCCCTGAGCATCGCCCCGTCGGTCGGGAAGCTCGGCAAGGAAGTGATCAAGACCATCCAGATCGACGTCATCGATCGCGTGATCGAGATCGCTCCGGGCGTCAGCTTCAGCGCCTGGACGTTCGGCGGCCATGTGCCGGGTCCCATCGTCCATGCCCGTGTCGGGGATCGCATCCGCTTCAGCATGACCAACCGCAGCGACGAGGCGATGCCGGGGATCATCGGGTTCGGCATGCCGATGATGCACTCCATGGATTTCCACGCCGCCATGGTCTCGCCGCAGGACAAGTACCGTTCGATCGCCCCCGGCCAGACGATCTCCTTCGAGTTCCAGCCTCAATTATCCCGGCGCCTTCATGTACCACTGCGGGACCCCGATGATCCTGGAGCACATCGCCTCGGGGATGTACGGCATGCTCATCGCCGAACCTCGCAATGGCTACCCGACCAAGGTGGATCGGGAATACGCCGTCATCCAGAGCGAGTTCTACGTCGCGCCTCGACCCGCAGAAGCGCGTGGTGGACGGCAAGCCGCTCTACGTTCTCGACACCGACAGGGTTCGCACCAAGGCGTCGACCTACACCGTCTTCAACGGCGTCTACAACGCGCATGGTCGATCATCCGCTGCCGGCCAAGCCGGGTGAGCGTGTGCGCCTCTACGTCCTGAACGTGGGCCCGAGCAACACCTCGAGCTTTCACGTCGTCGGCACGATCTTCGACCGCGTCTGGATCGACGGCAACCCGGACAATCAGTTCCGCGGCATGCAGACGGTGCTTCTGCCGTCGAGCGGCTCGGCCATCGTCGAGTTCAAGATCCCGGAAAGCGGCAAGTACGTCATGGTCGACCACCACTTCGCCAATGCCTCGCAGGGCGCGATCGGTGTGATCGACGCGACCGGCGGGACTGCCGAGATCGAGTCCGAGCCTTTGGAGCACCACAACATTCCGGCGACGTCCAGCCCGACCGATCCCGATGCGCTGCAGGGTCAGGCGCTCTTCGACACCCGGTGCCTGGCCTGTCATACGATCGGCAAGGGGCCGGCCATCGGCCCCGACTCTGCGGGGCGTGACCGAGCGGCGCGACGAACGCTGGCTCACGGCCTGGCTCCGTTCTCCCGAGATCCATGATTGCCAAGGACGACACCGCCAAGGCGCTGGTGGCGCGCTTCAAAGTGCCGATGCCGAACCAGAACCTCTCCGCGTCCGACATCACGCACCTCCTCGAGTACCTCCGCTGGGCGGGCGCCAATCCGCTGCCGGCTGGCAGGGACACGACGGGCGCAGGCTCGCCGCCATGAGGGCTCTGCGCGGCGTATCCTTCATCCCCGCTCATGCTTGTGGTGGTCGCAGGTGGCGCCTGGTTTGCGTTCACCAGCGTGGCGCGGGCGTGCGACGCTTGCCTCGAGGACAAGATCGCCGCCACCTACGACTGGCAGGTGGTCTCGGTGGCGAAAGCGACAACGACACACGGTCATCTTCACCGCGATCAAGGGTGGGGTTGCGCCGGGCAACGTCGCGCTGAAGGATCGGCTGGTTCGCGACCTTTCGATCGTTCGCGGAGTCGATGCCGGGACGGTACAGGTGTCCCTGGCGCCACCGGCCGTCTCCTTTGCCTCTGACCTCGAACGCAGGAGTGCCGCCGAGCTACTGGCCACGATGAACGAGCGGCTTCATGGCTCGGGATTGCGGCTTCAACTGGTGCGGGTTGGCGCGCCTGGCATCGCCGAGGCAACCGCCTCTAACAAGTCCGTGAAGGGACCCCACTGAGAGAGTAACTACTGGGTCGTGCTCGACCTCGCGCGAAAGATCTGGCCGTCCCTCTTCGCAGGTCCATCCGAGTATCAAGCGAGCGTCACTCCCGGCTCCTAGCAGCTCGGATATCGGTTTCGGCATGCCGATGTGATAGCCCTGGGCATAATCGACGCCGATCTCGCGGAGAAGATCGGCGCTCTGTCTCGTCCGCAACGAACTCGGCGACCGTCTTCTTGCCCATTCCGCGCGCGATGCTGACGATGGCCTCGACCACGAGCTGGTCCACCGGGCTGGTGGCGAGGCTGCGGATGAAATCGCCGTCGATCTTGAGGTAGTCGAAAGGGAAGTTCTTGAGGTAGGAGAAGGAGCCGAACCCCGCGCCAAAGTCGTCCAGGGCGAAGTGGCAGCCCTGGCCGCGCAGTCGAGTTCGCGAAGGCCTTGGCCTCCTCGACGTTGGCGATCGCCGCCGTCTCGGTCAGCTCGAAGTTCAATCGGGCGGGATCGATCCCGGCTTCCGCCAACGCCTCTTCGATGAGCGCGGCGAGCTTGCGGTCCCCGATGGACTTGCCCGACAGGTTGACGTTGAGCGCCAGCCTGCGTCCCGCGCGCGCGTGCTGCGGCAATCAGGGCGATCGCCTTGCGAACCACCCAGCCGTCGATGGCCTGGATCAGGCCGGAGCGCTCGGCGCGCGTAGAGGAAGGCGCTGGGTGGGAGCGGCTCCCCCTCGGTTCGTCCGGGAGCCGGAGCAGGAGCTCGTACTGGCAGATCTCGTTCTTGCCGAGGTCGAGAATCGGCTGACAGTGAAGGATCAGGCGATCCTCCTCGAGCGCGCGGCGGATCCGCTCCGCCTCGGCAAGCCGGGTCGAACCGCGCTCGCTTGTTCCCCGCGACCGGTCGATACATCGCGAAGCGATTCCGCCCGGTCTCCTTGGCCTCGTACATGGCGAGGTCGGCGTAGGCGAGCACCTCGATGTCCGTCAAACCATCGAACAGCGGTGACGCCGATGCTGGCCGTGATACGGATCGAGTGATCGGCGAGCACTGCCATCTGCCGGCCCAGGGCCTTGACCAGCTCGTCGGCCACGCTCTGTGCATGGTCGGCGTCGGTCTGCGGAAGCAGCACGGCGAACTCGTCACCGCCGATCCGCGCCACGACGTCGGTATGGCGCAGGCGCTCCTGCAGGAGTCCCGCCACTCCCTTGAGCACATCGTCGCCGGCCTTGTGCCCGAAGGTGTCGTTGACGTCCTTGAAGTTGTCGATGATCGATGACGAGCACCGCTCCGGGAGCGCCGTAGCGGGACACACGCTCGGTCTCCTTCGTGAGCTCCTGCTCGAAGTGCCGCCGGTTGAACAGGCCGGTCAGAAAGTCGTGATCCACGAAGTACTCGAGGCGCCGCGCGAGCTCCTTCCGTTCGGAGATGTCTTGCACCTGCGTGACGACGTACAGGGGACCGCCGATCCTCGTCACGCACGATCGGATGCGGTCACCAGCACCCAGACATGATGGCCCCAGGCGTGACGGTACCGCTTCTCGACCTGGTAGCTGGGGATCTGGCCGGCCAGGAGCTGCGCGCAGGCTCTGCGCGTCGAGATCGATGTCGTCGGGATGCGTCATCGCCCGCAGCGTCGTGGCCTTGAGCGCCTCCTCGGTGTGGCCGGTGATCCGACACAGCGCATCGTTGACCTGCAGCCAGCGGCCATCCATGGCGATGAGCGCCATGCCGATCGGAGCGTTGTCGAACGCGCTCTCGAAGCGCTCGCGCACCTCCTGCAGGCCTCGCTCGATCTCTCGGGCATCCGCTGCGAATCGCTCGCGCTCGGAGATTTCCTGCCGGAGCCGCTCGTTGGTGGAAGCGAGCTTGCCCTCGTCCGCCTCGAGTTCGTCGATCCTGCGTCGCTGGGCCATGCCGGCCGATGACCAGCACCGGCGGTGCGCCGGCCGACGTCTTCCGCAATCTGCTCGGGGGCGTGGTGGAGTGCCGCCCCCAGTCGCTCGAGCCGCTCCAGAGCTTCCAACAGCGATGGGTTCTCGCCGGCGTCGATCCCACGCCGCAGGGCCGCATGGGCCGCTGCGAGATCCGCGATCCAGCCGCGGGCTTCATTCTCGAGATGACCCCGCGCGCTGCGCAGGGCTTCGCGGCCGCCGGCCCGGGCTCCGCCCTCTGACCTCTTGGAGTTCGTGCATCCTTGACTCCTGACCCGGCGTGGCAGGGGCGCTTCTGCGCAGAAGCCGGATTCGGAAATGGATACTAGTGACAGAGCGAAAAGTGCCTTGTCCGGCTCGTGAAAGTCAACAAGTGTGTGCGGCCCCGCCCAGGGGAGGGTTCAGCCAAACCCCGCGTCCATCGATGGATCTTCGGGAATCGTCGCCACTCGCGCGGTCTGGAGGAGTCGACCGCAGGTCGACCGAGGCTGGTCGGCCCGAACGATCCGTGGCTCGCGTGCGGTGCGGGGCTGCCCTCATTCAGTCCCATGCCATCGAGGGGGAACGAGGAGACAGTCTGCAGCCGCGTACCAGGCCCGTGCAATGGAGATCGATGGTCTGTCATGACACAGACCTGCCAACAGCGCGGCCGCGCCTGTCGTGAATGCCTACTGCCAAGCCCTCGGAATCGGGACAGGGAGGGTGGCGGCCGGCATGCGACAGAGCTGCCGCAGCGACTGTCGCAGCGAATTAACTGTGCTGTGTCGTGCTCAGGTAGACGGAGTGCGGTCACCTACCCACTCGATGCACGGGGCGGCCCGAGGCCCGGCCCCCACACCGCAAGCGAGCCACGAATCGCCTACCAACCCACCGCGGTTGGCCCACGGTCGATCCTCATGACCGTGCACAGCGACGATTCACGATCCAATCCTTCTCGACCTTACCCACTATTCGCGAGATGACCGCTGCTTCCGCCGCGGCACCTCGCCTACTCGCAAGGAGCCGTCCATGCGTCATGCACGTTTCACCACCAGCGTTGCGGCGATGAAACGCCGCAGCTTCAAGACAAGATCGATTGTGGTCGCTCGCACGTCGCCACGTTCGCGATCACCAGCGCCGGCATCGCGCAGGCGTTCGAGATCATCCCGTCGGTGGGCATCACGAAATCCACCGACAGCAACGCGCCTGATGCCCAGGGCTTCGGAGGGCTGGCGATCCGCGCCGCGCTTCTGCCGTTTCTGAAAGCCGAGGGCGGCATCGGTTACCGGCAGGATTCGTTCGCCGACGGCGACGTGAAGGTCCGCCAGTGGCCGGTGACGGCCTCGCTGTGGGCCTCGCCATTCCCGGCGCTGTACGCGGGCGGGGGCGTCGGCTGGTACTACACGACGTTCGATTACAACAGCAGCCTGCCGTTCGAGGACACCACCACGCAGAAGATGGGAGTGCATCTGGGCGGCGGGCTGAACGTCCCGATGGGCTCGCGGCTCGGCCTGGATCTGAACGCTCGGTACATCTTCATGCAGAAGAACAATGACAACCTCCATGTGCCGACGACCTTCAATCCTGACTTCTGGTCCACGTCGCTCGGCCTGGCGATCAGCTTCTAGCCAATGACGAGATGAGATGACCCCGGCGGGCCGGCAACCGAACGCACGGCTGAGGTTGGGAGGAGCGAAGACATGAATGGCCTGCTTCTCGCGGTGTTGTTACCCCTGCATTTCACCGCCCCGCGGACACTCTGGGAATGGACGCGGCGGGTCGGCTGCCGCTGTCGTCCGTCCACGAGTACGTGTTCCAACAGCTCGACGCGAACGATAAGACGACAGTGATCCCCGGGTATGCCGACTCGGTCGGGAGCGCGATCCTCACGCCCCATGCGCCGGGCACGCGGGAGACGGTGTGGCTCGCGCCCGGTGCGAACCGGAGCCCGGTAACGATCTACGTTCTATCCCTCGATGCGAGCGGCAAACTGATAGCCCGGAGCAACGGCAGTGTCCTGGCACCCCGCTCGGTCCCCTGGGCCACGCGGAGTGCGGCCTGGACGGCCTCAACGTGCCAATCGTCGAGCAGGCGCCCGAACGCTGCGGGGAGGCGGCTCTCGCCATGGTCTTGCGCTATTACGGCGCCGCCCCCACGGCACTTCGCGAGGTGGACGGCGTCTTCAATCCCGCAGTGGCTGGCTCACGGATCGACGACCTGGCGGACGCGGCGCGCCGGGCGGGCTACGACGCGACCGTGGCGGCGCTCACGCCCGATCTCGCTGATCGAACTGCTGAGCGACGGCGTGCCACCCATTCTGCTCTATCGGGACGGCTCCGGACCCGCAGCCCCGGGACGCTTCGGGGTGGTCACGGAATGGGATGCGAGCCAGGCGTCCTTCACCCTGAACGATGGCACGGCGCGCCGGCGCGTGACGCGCCGCGACGATCTCGTGAAGCAGTGGACGCTCGCCGGCTCGCTGGCTCTGATCGTCCGGGAACGGGCGCGATGAGCACACCTCGGCACTGTACCAGCGCGGCAGGCATTAGGACTCGAGACCGCGCCACAAAGCCGCACGCCTTGGACAGTACCGCCTCAGCCACCACCATGAGTCGGTATGTCATCCGTCGCGGCGCCGAGTCGCCGGCGGCCCCAAAATGGCTCCCGGGCGCACCGAGTCTCGCGGGCGATCATGCACACCGCACTCTCGATGCCGGTTGCCCGGCTGGCTCCAGAGCCCTAGCGATCCATGGCTTGAACTGCCGCAGCGACTGTCGCAGGAATTGACTAGTACCCTGTGATGCCGAGCCCGAGACGGAGGAGCCAAGAGCCCCTAACGCATCCCCGCGAGGTACCCATGCAGCGACTGATACGACGAAAGCCGAACGAGGATTTCTTCGGTTGGTTCGAACAAGCGGCACACAACGACGTCGAGGCCGCCCAGCTGCTCGATCGGATGTGCAGGGAGTTCGTGAGCGCGGACGAGACCGTGCGCCAGCTGCACGACCTCGAACACAAGGGCGATGAAATCGCGCACGCCGTCTACCAGAAGCTGAACAAGATCTTCATGCCACCGCTCGACCGCGAGGACATCATCGCGATCACCATCGCACTCGACGACGTCATGGATCACATTCACGAGGCTGGCGACGCGATGTGCATCTACAACATCCAGGAGCCGACGGCCGTGGCTCGCCAGCTCGCGGACAGTCATCGTCGCGTGCACCGGCGGAGGTGGAGAAGCAGATGCCCAATCTTCGCAACCGCCGCTCGATGCGGCGGGTCGAGGAGGGCGTCATCGAGATCCACCGGCTCGAGAATCGAGGCGGATGCGTTGTTCCGGCAGGGGACCATGGACCTGTTCCACCAGCCCCACGATCCGACGCAGGTGATCGCCTGGAGCCGAATCTACGAGACGATGGAGAAGGTGACCGATCGGTGCGAGGACATCGCCGACGTTCTGCGCGGGCTGGTGATCAAGCATGCCTAGCGCGGGCGTCACGCCCCTGCTTGGTCGCGCTGATCGCGCTCGCCGTCGTGTTCGATTTCATCAACGGCTTTCACGACACGGCCAACGCGGTCGCGACGGTCATCGCGACGCGGGTGCTGCGGCCGTGGATGGCGATCTACGATGGCGGCCGTGCTGAACTTCGCGGGAGCGATGAGCGGAACCGAGGTCGCTCGGACGGTGGGGAGCGGGATCGTCGGCGGCTCCGTTCCGCTCGTGCGCCGATCACGGCGGCGCTGGTCGGTGCGATCGCGTGGAACCTGTTCACGTGGTACTTCGGCATTCCGAGCAGCTCGAGCCATGCGTTGATCGGCAGCCTGCTCGGCGTGGGGATCGCCAGCCTGGGGATCGGGTCGGTGAGCTGGGCGGTGTTGGTCCACAAGGTCGCACTGCCGCTGGTGCTGTCTCCAGCGGTCGGATTCGTGTTCGCGCTCCTTCTCATGAGACTTCTCATCCGCGTGTTCGGCGTCGATGAGCCCCTCCCAGGTCGGCCCGATCTTCCGACGATCGCAGATCATTTCCGCGGCGTTCATGGCGTTCAGCCACGGCAGCAACGACGCTCAGAAGACCATGGGAATCATCACCCTGGGGCCTGGTCAGCGCCGGAATCCTGCCGGTATTTCACGTGCCCACCTGGGTGATCGGGCTGAGCGCGGCGGCGATGGGGGCCGGCACGTTCGCGGGAGGCCGGCGCATCATTCACACCATGGGGACGCGGCTCGCCCATCTCGAGCCGATCCACGGCTTCGCCGCGGAGACCGCGGCGGCCACCGTGATCCAGGCCTCATCGCGTTTCGGCTTCCCGTTGAGCACGACGCACGTGATCAGCTCGAGCATCCTCGGCGCTGGTTCGGCGCGGAGGATGAATGCCGTGCGCTGGGGAGTGGTGCGCACCATGGCCGGCGCCTGGGTGCTCACGATTCCTGTCACCGCGGCACTGGGTTTCGCCACGGCGCTCATTGCGCGCGCCGTGTTTCACTAACGGCTCGCAGCCGCTCTTTCGAGGACCCATAGGCCGAGCAGGTACTGGATCAGATCCTGCGCGTGATCGAGCACGCGGACCATTCGTTTCACGTGTTGAAGCGCAGCGGGCGGACCGACGAGCAGGTGCTGGACAAGAGCTGGCCATCGCCGGTGGCCGAATGGACCTCGGGCCGCCCCGCGCATCGAGCGAGTTACGAATGCAGTGTCCACCCGTGGACGGCACAGTGCAGGCTTGATCGCATGTGACAGTCACTAGACAAGCTCCAACTCGATCCAGGCGGCTGGCCCGCGGTTCGGGGGCGGGTGGGGCCCGGCGGGTATGGTGCAGCTCGTGTCCCAGATGGGGCTCCCCGGCGTCCTCGAGCTCCTCGGCGGGACCGCGATCGCTCTCGGTGACTGCGCCACAAGGGTCCACGCCTGGACAGTACCGCCTCAGACACCGTCACTCGGTATGTCATCCGTCGCGGCGCCAAGTCACCGACGGCCCAGAGTGGCCCCGGGCGCACCGATTTCGTGGACAATCAGGCGCACCGCACCTCGATGCCGGTTGACCGGCTGGTCCAGAGCCCCGGCGAACTGCAGCTTGGACTGTCTCTGTGACTGTCGCTGCGAATTAGCTTGTACTCTGTCGTCGACAGGTAGACAGTCCAGTCACTACCCGCTCGATGCACGGGGCGGCCCGAGGCCCGGCCCCCACACCGCAAGCGAGCAACGAATCGCCCGACCAACCTCCTCGGTTGGACCGCGCGGCCGAGCCACCAGGACCGCGCACTGCGGCGATTCACGAACACTCGACACATTCGAATTCCTCGTACCTACGCAAGGAGACTGTCGCTCCGGCGGCAGGCCATCGCTTGCAGTGCGGAGTGGTCATGCGTCAAAGACATTTCTGGATCCTTGGGATCGCGCTGCTCGCTGCCGCCGTCCTCTTGGGGTGTCTACCCGAGAAGAAGGCCGGCGACAGCAGGGCGAGCAATTACGGCAGCGAAAGCAACTACCTGACCCTGCCTTCCGGGACGTCGATCGACGTCTCCCTCGGGACTGCTCTCACGTCCGAAACGGCCGTGGTCGGCAGTTCGTGGAGCGGAACGGTTCTCAATGGCCGGGACGGGGTTCCCGCCGGCAGCTCGGTGGCGGGCACGGTCACGTCGGTCAAGGCGGCTCAGAAGGGTGACCGCGCCATGCTGCTCGACCTTGGGCTGACTTCCGTCAGCGTCGGGGGCCACCGGTACGCGGTGCATGGCAGTACCGAAGCGATCATCGCGGGCTCGACGCGGGCTCGAAACCTGGGCGCCATCGCCGGCTCCGCGGCAGGCGGCGCTCTGGTCGGCAAGGCGGTCAGCGGCTCGAACAGGGGGACGCTGATCGGAGCCGTCGTCGGTGCCGGGGTGGCGACCGGAATCGTGGCCGCCTCGGATGGCTATCAAGTCGTGCTCAAGCCCGGAACCTCCCTCACGTTCACGACCAACGAAGCCGTCGCGGTGCGGCCCTAGGACCCGGGAGCGCCAAATGGCACACATTGCTCGCAAGTCGGATGGGCGGCGGATCTTCACGAATGAGTTCAAGCGTGAACAGATCAACCGTGTGTTCCGTGGAGAAGTGACGGTTGCCGAGCTCAGCCGAAAGGTCGGGATCGCGCGGAGTCTGCTGCAGCGCTGGAAGCGCCTCACGCCCCAGGACGGCAACCACACAACTGCGGCCAGGGAGCGGGCGACTCCGCGAACACTCTGGGACCGGCCCAGTATCTCCGGGAGCTCCAGCTGCTGATCGGGAAACAGGCGCTGGAGCTGGAGCTACTCCGCAGCGAGATCGGGGCGCTCAAGCAGGAGCTGTCGTTTCTGCGCGAAGAGCTGAATGCGCTCAAGAAGGAACGGCGCTCCAAGCAGGCGACCAAAAAATGACCGGCGCGGCCGGTGGATGGGAGCCCTCGTCCATCGGGTATCGGCCGGCCAAGAGAGAGGTGAGACATGCTCTGGACCATTGCAGTAGTGCTTCTGCTCCTTTGGCTGCTCGGCTTGATGACGTCGTACACGCTGGGCGGCTTCATTCACCTGCTGCTCGCCATCGCGATCATCGTCGTACTGCTCAGAGTCATTCAAGGCCGACGGGCACTGTGAACGGCGCCTCGGTCAGATCGGATGAGTGAAATGAAAATCCTTGGCTTCGTGCTCTTGGTGTGCGGACTCCTCACGGTGATCTATGGCGGGGTCAGCTACAACCGGCAGAGAACGGTCATCGATATTGGCTCGTTCAAGGCCACCGCCACCGAACAGAAGAACATCCCCTTGTCGCCCATCGTTGGAGGGATCGCGCTGATCTGCGGCGTCGCTCTCCTCATGGTTCCGAGAAAACGTCTTGCCTGACGCGTGGGTAGCGGACGCATCGGCGGCTGAACGCTCTCCGGCCGCCGCGCCTGCATAGGAGCAGCGCACCTCCGGGTGGCTCGGCTCACCTTTCATCAGGAGCACAGAGGTTCCAATGAGCCAGCGCGCCTCGCTTCGATGGCTCGAAAGGATCCTGGTCATCATGGGCCTCGTGCTGATCGGGCTATGGTTCAAGAACGACACTCAGGCTCGGGTCTTCCGCTCCGGCGAAGCGATGAAGCTCGAGGCGTTACGAGCGCGCGGGACTTCGCCAAATCGCCAGGACGAGACTTTTCGAAGGAGTCGTGGAGCCCCATCACCCTCGAGAGCGGCGTGTTCGGCCGCATCGAGATCCCGCGTCTGGGTATGTCGGCGCTGATTGCCGAGGGAACCACGACCGCGCAGCTCGACCGCGCAGTGGGCCACATCGCGGCCACCGCCTTCCCGGGCAGCCTCGGCAATTGTGCGCTCGCTGGGCATCGCGACAGCTTCCTGCGTGGCCTGGGGGAGCTACGCGAGAACGACGTCATTCACATCGACACGCTGCAGGGCACCTACAACCTATGAGGTGGAGTGGAGCACCGTGGTCGAGCCGCGCCGGGTAGATGTGCTCGACACGACCCCGACACCGTCGCTGACGCTCGTCACCTGCTACCCGTTCCACTACGTGGGCCCAGCGCCGGAGCGCTTCGTGGTGCGGGCGAGACTGGTCTCTCCGGCGCCGGTCTCCGGGACGCTCGAGGACCACGGTGCGTTCCAATCGGAAGGCCTGACGGCCGAAGGAAGCGTGACCATGCTCACGCTGTTCGAGGTCTGTGCTGTCGTTGCGAGCCTGGCCGTGGTCGCGATCGCCGTGGCCGCGGTCCGCATGATGTCCCGCGTCGACAAGGCGACGAATCAGATTTCGAAGCTGACCGGTGAGATTCAACTGTGGGTCGGCCAGGCCGACGCGCTCACCCGCGAAGCGCGGGAGATCGTGCATTCGGTCCGCGGTGTCATCGCTCCGATCCGCCGGGTCGTGGACCGCTTCGAAGCCATCGGCGATCGCACGGCCAGCCTCTCCGCCGCCTTACTGGGCGAAGTCGAAGCGCCCATCCATACCGCCGTGGCCGTGGCTCGCGGCGTGAGGTCGGTCACGGCTCACTTCATGGAACGATTGTCCCACCGATTTACCCAAGGTCGCCCTGCGACCAATGGAGGGTCTGAAGGTGAATGAGAATCCGCAGGTCAATAGGCAGGTCAATGGAACGGCGGGCGGCACAGGAGCAACGGTCGTGATGGGGTTCGTGCTCGGGGCCTTGGTGGGAGCCGGGATGGCGCTGCTGCTCGCCCCTGGGACCGGCAAGGACACTCGCGGGCGTCTTGTCGCCACCGGACGACGCTGGGGCGGAGCGGCGCGCAGCACGTTCAAGCACGCGCGCGATACCGCGAACGATCTCAAGCAGGACGCGATGTCCGCGGTGGAGGCCGGCCGCGATGCATTCGAAGAGAGTCAGAAGTCGCACGACCCGTACACGACCTCGCGGATCGAACGAAAGGTCTGACGGGGCTGGTTCCTGAACGGAGATCCATCATTCCTTGAGGGAGAGGGTCAATACCATGAAAACCAACCGCGATATTCAAGTTGCGCACGCCCGCCGGGTTCGGCCCACAACTGATCGGGATTCGATGGGAGCCCTACGACCCGACACGCAAGATCGTTCGCTCCGCCGCGGGCTGCCGATCGCGCCGGAGCGGACGAAGCCGCAGAAGAAAGATTAGATCATGATCTATCCGATACTAGATGAGCCATCCCTCTCGACAATCTGCGGGGACCTGCGTGACATCGGGGACCCAGAAGTCCGTCTGCACACCTCGATCGCACTGCGTCTCCACGTGGAAGCGGGGCTGGGCTGGCAGGGCGGCCGCGCTGGCCAGCCGCGGTCGCTGATTCTGGCGGGGAGCGTTCACCTCCCGGAGCTGCAGGCCGAGATCACCTCTCTGAGCCACGACGAGAATGGAAATGGTCGCGGGCACGACGGGGAGCGGCGGGCAGTAGCGGCGATCGTTCCCCAGCGCTGCACAATGAAGATTCCGATCCAGTACTTTGCGCCGCCCGCCCAGCAGGCGAGCGACGCCTGGGTGCTGACTCCCGCCCCGGAGCGCGATTCGCCGTGGGTCGAACACTACGCCGGACAATTGGAGAGCGAGCCGCTCACGTTCGATCAGCACCTCTCCGTCCCCGTGACCATCGACGTCGTGTTCACGTCGGAGCCATGCCACGGCGGCGGCGGGGCGAAGCTGGAAATGATGGGGGAGCTGCGCTTCGAGCGGGCCGTGCGCATGCGGCTCCGGTTCCGCGACCCGGGGCAGTCCACGGCGTCGCCATCTGCGCCCGACAGCAGCGAAGCGGTGTTGGTCGTGTCCGGCTCCCGTGTGTCGATCCCGCGCCAGACCCTGTCGGGCATGGCCGATCGCGATGCTTTGATGACCGTTCGCGTGATCGAGAGCGATGGGCGGGTCGTGTGCGCCGAGCATGCGCTGGCGGTGCCGACCAGGAGCGCGTCATGAAGAGCATGCTGATCCGATCATGGTCGGTGGCCGTTCTGATGGTTCTCGCAGCCGGAGCGCGCGCGGATCCCGCCCCGGTCGGAGATCCGCCCCGACCGGGGCCCACTCCCGCATCCCAGGACAGCGGCGCGAGTGCGAGCTTCGACAGCCTGGCGGCGACTTCGGGGGTGCCATGGAATCCACCTCACGCCATGTCGCCGCGGCGCGCTTGGGAGCAGGTGGTGCTCCTCCCGGGCCGCGTCGTCTCGCTGCCGTTCACGGGTCTGGGTGCCGTCACGCGTCACTCGTTGCTCTATCTCGAGAATCGCGGACGAGTCCCCATCGCGCCACAGCCCCCGCGCACGAAGGGCCCGCCGATGGTCGGTTTCCAGATGCTGGGACTCGGCGATCGGACCGGGCCTGGGCGGCGCGGTGGCACTCCACTCGCCACCATCGATGGGCATCATGCCCATGCTGGAGTGCTCGGTATGCGGCGACCACCTACCTGTACAACAGCACCGAACTAGGGGCCTCGCGCGGTCCGGTGGCATTGGCATACGGCTACGACTGGCTGCCCCAGGAGCAGTACTACGGCGTCGGGAACTCGAGTTCGCACGACAGCCTGTCCGACTACGCCACGCAGGATGAATCTGTCCGCGGCAAGTTCCTGTGGGGCTGGGGCCGCGATTCGGCCGCCGCGCCTGCGCGCGTCGTGTTCAGCGCGTGGGGAGGACCACGCAGTCAGGTGATGCGAACCGGTCGGGATGCCAACCAGATGTCTTACGACGTTCGCTTCCCCGCGCTCGGCTCCGCCACGCTCGATCGCCGCGTCGAGCACCTGATCTATGGCGCGAGTCTGTCGTCCGATTGGCGCTCGGGCCATCCCCACTGGAGCCGTGGCGGTCGCGTCGCGATCTGGGCGGAGCGCTACGACGTGCCGATCGAGGGTCTGGCACTGCACACCAGCCAATCGGCGGGGCAGTTCACGCGCTATTCATTCGAGACCGAGATGGGCGCGTCGTTCATGCGTGACCCACGGACACTGCGCTTGAAGCTGCGGCTGAGCGACGTCGACGCCGGCAAGGATGGCGGCCAGATGCTGCCACTCGACATGTCGCGGCTTGGCGGCCGCGACGGTCTGGCGGGGTATGCCCCGGGACGGTTCCACGATCTCGATCTGATGGTCGCCCGGCTCATGTACGTCTTCCCGCTCGCACGCCTGGTCGAGGCCGATCTGCACACCGAGTGGGGCGCAGTCTATTCGGACGTCTGGAACGGACGCCCAGCCGAACACGCTCAGGAATTCTGTTCGGCTTCAGCGTGCGCGGCCGCAGCGACGGCGCCCCCATGGCGAGTTGGGCGTCGACTTCAGTCCGGATGGAGTGCGAGTCAGCTACACCTTTGGAGAGGTGCAATGAGAGACGCGACGATCATCCTGGCACTGCTCGCGTCGTTGGCGAGCACGGCCTCGCTCGCGGCCGGGCCGACCGCTTCCCCCGACACGTCGACCAAGGCCCCCGCGGAACATCCGTATTCCTACGCCTACGACATCCTCGACAACGACCTGGTTCGCCCCGTCACGCGCATGCTGGATGTCGCGTGGATCGCGCGCAAAATCTCGGCACATCCCCGCGAGGCGGCGAACGTGGACGATCGGGATCAGGTCCGGTTGCCGAGCACCTGGTGGCAGCCCCGCATCGGATTTCGGGCGGTGACGCCGGAACAGATGCTGGCCGGCCCGGGACCCGGCACAGGGCCCGCCCCCGGCCGCTGGGAAGTCTCGCATAGCAAGGATCAGGGCGTGACGCCGGGGTTCCAGGTGAAGGATTCGAAGGGGAACAAGTTCCTCATCAAGTTCGACGCGCCCGGATTCCCCGATCTCGCCACCTCGGCCGAGGTGATCGGCTCACGGGTGTTCTGGGCGGCTGGCTATAATGTGCCGGACGACGCCATCACTTATTTTCGCGCCGAGGATCTGGACATCGCCGCCGACGCCACCTACACGGACGCTCACGGTCACAAGTATCCGATGACGGAGGCCTACCTCCAACAGTTGCTCTCGCGGGTCGAGCGGCAGAGCGACGGGCGTTACCGCTGCAACGCCAGCCTGTACCTCGAGGGCAAGCCGCTCGGCCCATTCGAATACCGCGGGCGGAGACACGACGACCCCGAAGACCGGATCCCACATGAGCTACGCCGCGAGCTGAGGGGCCTGTGGACGGTGTGCGCCTGGGTCAATCATGCGGACAGTCGTGGCCCCAACTCGCTCGACATGTGGGTCACCGAGGACGGCCGCTCGTTCGTACGACACCACCTGATCGATTTCAACGCGATCCTGGGTGCGGGTGCGATCGGGCCGCGCGCCTATCCCACCGGGTCCGAGTACTACGTGGATTTCGGCGTCATGAGCGGCGAAGTGGCGTCCTTGGGACTCCGGTCATTCGCGTGGGAGCCGTCCGCGGATCCTCACATGCCCTCGGTCGGCTTCATCGAAGCCAAGACGTTCGATCCCGGCCGCTGGCGACCGGACTATCCCAACCCGGCGTTCGATGAGCGCACCGAGCGCGACATCCGCTGGGGAGCCAGGATCGTCGCGGGCTTCACCGATGCGCACATCCAGGCCCTCGTCGACGCCGCGCACTACTCCGACCCGCGCGCGGCGGAGTACGTTGTCCGAACCTTGATCGAGCGGAGGGACAAGCTGGTACGTCGCTGGCTGGGACCCGGTGTAACACCCCCAGTGATCGCCGGGCGATGAACCGATACCCGTCTCGCCGGCGGCCGGCGTCCGGGCTGATGCGAATGGTGGCCGTGGCGACGTGGCTGGTCTCGATCGGCGGCTGCGCGCGCATCGGGAGGCTCACCCAGGTCCCGTTGACGATTGCACCCACCCGCACCCACGCGGCGGGGTGGAACCCGAGGCCCACGGACCGGCTTCGCTTCCGGCCGCTGTTCGGGGACACGCTGATCGGTCTCACGCCCGGAACCGCGGATTCCTCGCGCCGCTACCTGGGCCGGCTGCGCGGCGGTTACACGTCGGACACGCTCAACCTCATGGTGTTCGGCGACAATCGACCCGGCTATCGTTCGTCACGCCTTGCCAACGAGTATCACACCATCGGGCAGATGTTCTCACCCAATCCGGTCCGGATCGTGAAGGGGCTGATCACGATCCCTTTGATGCTGGTGAAGGGCCTGTTCCCGGACCTGGCGCTGATTCGCGACATCCCTGCCCGCATCAGGAACATGCCGACCTGGGGCCGCGAGCGCCAGGTCGTTAGCGCGGTGCTCTCGAAGATCGATTCGCTGAATGCACACGGGGAGAAGGTCACGGCGGTGATCAATAGCGGCGACCTGGTGAAGGACGGGCGCTTCCCCGCCCATTGGAAGCGCTTCCTGAGCCTGACTCGGCCGCTCTCGTCGCGCGTGGCGTATTTTCCGGTCGCCGGCAATCACGAGCGCACCGACACGGTTGACGGTGTCGAGAACTGGCGGACCGCGACCGGGCTTCCCGTCGGAGGCGATCGTCTCTATTACTGCTTCGACACTGCCGACGGGTGGGTGCGGTTCATCGCGCTGGACACCAACCCGATCGTCGACCCGGGAAGCCACTGGACCCGCGAAGTCCAGATCAAGTACTCGGAGGAGGAGTTCTCGTGGCTGGTCGCGCGGGTCAAGGAGCACACCGGCCCGGTGGTGGTCATGATGCATCACCCGCCCTTCTCGGCGGGGTTCCACCGCACGGAGTGGCAGCGGGACACGGTTCTGAGCGAGCGGCGCGCACGCATGGTGAAGGCGCTCCACGCTGCCGGCAGCTCGATCATCGTCTCCGGGCACGAGCACTCTTACCAACGCGCCCTGCTGACGTGGCCGGATGACGTCCTCGTCATGATCGTGTCGGCCGGGGCGGGCGCTCCCCTGTACCCGCTTCCACCGCCCGCGCAAAGCGCGCAACTGTTCGCCGAGTACAAGGTGGCGGGGAGCGTCGTAGAACCCGCAAACGTGTTCACCGCTGTGACGTTCAACTTCGTTCATATGCGCCTGTGGTTCGGCGGTGGTGAGTTCTACGCCTACTCGGTGGACCAGAAGTCCAAGTCGACCATGATCGACCACGTGCAGATCGACTTGAAGCGTTACGGAATCCCAAAGATCGATCAGCACAAGATTCCGATTCCGCCGGCGAAGGGGCCGAAGGGGGTGAAGGAGAGCGAGGGAGGAATCGCGGCCGGCGCGACGCCCTCCAACGCGAAGATCGATTCGACGACGGCCAGCAAGCGTCTGCTCACATCACCGCCGCCCAGCAAGACCAAGAAGAAGCCACCTGAGTAACACACGGCCCGCTGCGGCGGGCGATCCGATGGAGGATCCATGTCTGCCACCTTGACCGCTGAGGGGCGCGAGTCCGCGCCGTCCCGAGAACCGTCCAAGGGCCTGCTCGACCGCTTCCTGGGGGTCTTCGCCGACGTCCGCGCAGGGGAAGGCATCACCGCGTCGTTGCTGATGCTCAACATCTTCCTGCTGCTCAGCGCCTACTACCTGCTCAAGACCATCCGCGAGCCTCTCATCCTGACGGTGCCCGGGGGCGCCGAGGTGAAGAGCTACGCGGCCGCTGCGACCGCGGGCCTGCTCATTCTCCTGGTGCCGCTCTACAGCGCGGTGGCGTCGCGCGTCTCGCGCGTTCGTCTGATCAACGGCGTGACGCTGTTCTTCATCGCCTGCCTGATCGGGTTCTTCGCGCTCAGCCGCGCAGGTGTGCCGATCGGCGTCGCCTTCTTCATCTGGGTCGGCATTTTCAGCCTGATGGTCATCGCGCAGCTGTGGGCGTTCGCGAATGACGTGTACACCGTAGAGCAGGGCAAGCGCCTGTTCGCGATCGTGGGCGTTCGGCGCGGCGCTGGGCGCGATCGCGGGCTCGTTCGCGACCGGCCAGCTGGTCAAGCAACTCGGACCGTATCCGTTCATGCTCGGCGCCGCTGGCCTGCTCGGCATCTGCATGTTGCTCACGAACATCGTCGGCGCGCGGGAGCGGCGCGCCCGCGCGGCTGCTCCGCAGATAGAGGGTGCCCTGAAGTCCGAGGCGGGCGACGCGACGGTCCCCAAAGAGTCCGCCGAGGCTCCCGTCAAGGGACGCAGCGGTTTCGCGCTCGTCTTCACCGATCGCTACTCTGCTGCTCATCGGCCTGCTCATGCTGGTCTACAACCTGGTGAACACGAACGGCGAATACATCCTCGGCAAGACGGTGGTGGGTCTCTACACCGCCGCACACGGAGGATTGGCCGCCGGTAGTCTCGACGAGAAGAAAGTGATCGGGGAGTTCTATGGCAATTTCTTCACGCTCGTGAACATTGCGACGGCGCTCGTGCAGGCATTCGTCGTCTCGCGGCTGCTGAAGCGTTTCGGCGTGCGCGTCGCGCTCCTCGTACTGCCCGTCGTCGCTATGATCGGCTATGTCTCGATGGCATTGGTGCCGCTGCTGCCGTTCATTCGCGCCGCCAAGCTGGCGGAGAACTCGCTCGACTACTCCTTGCAGAACACCACGCGCAACGCGCTCTATCTGCCTACGAGCCGCGAAGCGAAGTACAAGGCCAAGCAGGCCAACGACACTTTCTTCGTGCGCTTCGGTGACGTGGTCTCGGCGGGGATGGTGTTCGCGGGCACGACCTGGCTGGGCTTCGCGCCGCGACATTTCGCCATGGTGAACGTGGCGCTGATCGCCGTATGGCTCGTTCTGGCCGTGGCGATCGGCCGGAGTTTCAAGAAGCTCGCAGGGACCAACTAACGGTCTCGGATTTCGCGCGGTGACGCGTATCGGGGGCAGCGTGGCTTTACTCGACGGTCTTGCCCGCCGGCTCGGGCTCGAGGAGCACGAGCGGCGCACCCTCTGGCTGATGGCGGCGCTGGTGGCGACGCTGATGTGCGCATACACCGTCGCGAAGGTGTTGCGCGATGCCCTGTTCCTGTCGGAGTTCAGCGGGCTCGGCCTGCCGTATGCGTACATCGGCGTGGCCATCGCTTCGGCGCGGCTTCGTGTGGCTGGAGAGCTTCGTTCAGCGCCGGTTTGCCAGCGTCGGCGTCTCGAGGTTCGGGCAGTACCTCGCGATCGCCTTCAGCGCCGCGGCCGCCGTGGTCTTTCCGCTCGCGCCCCATCGCACGGCGGCCGCGTTCTACCTGTGGACCGGCAGTCAGGCGATGCTGCTGCTGCCCCACTTCTGGGTGCTCACCCTCGACGTGTGGGACTCCCGGCGCGCACGCCAGCTGTTCCCCATTCTTGGTGGGTGCGGTCTGCTCGGCGGGCTGGCGGGAGGCGCGTTCGCGGCGTGGTCGCTTCCGTTCCTGGGGCGGACCGGCTTGATGTGGGCCCTGTCGGGGCTGCTCGTCGCGGCGCACGTCCTCACGCGCGTCCTCGAGAGGGATCGTGCGCGGCGCCCGCGCCGCACCGAGAGTTCATCCACCGAGTCCCCCTGGGAGATCGTGCGCCGGTCCAAGTACATTCAGGTCTTCGCCGTGGGCCTCGCGCTGTCGGTCGTCATTTCGACGCTGGTGGATTTTCAGTTCAAGCTCTACATCCAGCGGCTCTATCCAGATGCTCATGCGCTCACGCAATTCCTGGGCATCTTCTACGTGGTGCTCAACGCGGCCGCCCTGCTGTTCCAGTTCGGCGCGGCGGGTGGCTGATGCAGAGGTTCGGGCTCGCCGCGTCGACCGGCCTGCAGCCGACGGCGGTGATGTTGTTCGCGCCCGTGGTCGTGATCGCCACGGGAGGGTGGGAGTCGTCGCGATGCGATGGATCCAGGGCGTCCTCTTCCAGACTCTGGGGAAGCCCTCGTCGGAGATCTATTACGCGGCGATCCACCCGAACGACCGCCGGCGCGTCAAGCCCATGATCGATACGCTCGCCGAGCGCTGGTCGGACGCCGTGGTCGGCGTCCTGCTGATCGTCGCGCTGCACGTCCTGCACGTCCCACTCAAGACCATCGCGATCGGCACGGCCGTCATCGCGGCGGTTTGGCTCTTCGTCCTCATGCGCCTCAATCGCTACTACGGCCGAGCCTTCAAGCAGGTCTTGAGCAGCCGCTGGCTCGAGGCGGAGGAGGCCCCCGAGGCGTTCCGGATCCCTGCGGCGCGCAAGGCGCTCGTCGAGGCATTAGGCGGCGACGACGAGCGCGGCATCGTGCTCGCGCTCGAGCTGTGCGAGCGTGTGCGCGATCCCAAGATCGCGCGCGCGATCGTCGGATGTCTCCGGCACCCTGCGGCGATCGTCGTGACCACCGCCATCGGCACGATGGAATCGATGCGCCTCGCCGACCCGGAAGGCGTGATCGAGGGTTTTCTGAGCGGATCGAACGAGGATGTGCGCCGTGCCGCGGTCCGCTACCAGCTCGCCGTCGTCCGGGAGCCGATCGCGTTCGCACGCCGTCTCCTCGACGGGGCCGATCCAGCGCTGCGGCAGTACGTCGTCGAGGCGCTGGTCGATCATCCTCACCGCGCCAGCGGGGCGATGACCACGGAGTGGGTCGACGCGCGGATCCGATCGGGCAAACCAGAGGATCTGCTCCTGGCGGCCCGGGCTCTGGGCGCGATGGCAGGCCCGCCGGAGAGGATGCGGACGATGCTCGCCAACCCGGACGTCGAGGTCCGGCGCGCGGCTCTGATCTCGGCAGCCCGCAGGCCCAATCCGGAGCTGCTCGACGTGATGATCGAGGCTCTCTTCGTGCCCGAGCTGGCGTTCGAGGCGCGGCGGGCCGTCGCCGCGCTCGGCGATTCAGCGGTGCCAGCGCTGCAACGTCTCCTCGATGGCGACCGCGGCGAGGGGGCTCAAGCCCTTGCGGCGCGCGCCCTGGCGCACATCGCCAGCCCGCGCGCAGTCGAGGTGCTCCTGACGTTGGTCCGAGGAGACGACTTGCAACTGCGACAGCTCGGGCTCGAAGGACTCGCGCGCGCGCGCGTGCGGATCGGGAGGCCGATCCTGCCCCGAGCGATTGTGCACCGCCTGTTCCTCCGCGAGCTGAACGAGTACCGCGCGTGCCGCGAGCCCGGGCTGGCTCACGAGGACAACATGGAGCCCGAGGTTCGGTTGCTGGCGGAGAGCTACCTCGAGTCCGCCGAGATGGCGCTCGAACGCGCCGTCACGGCGCTGGCCTGCTGGTACGATCCCAAGCCGTTGGCCGGGGTGTTCGAACGCCTCAAGTCCCCCGATCGCGCGGGAGGCGGCGCCGGCGTTGGAATACTTGGGGCAGGTGCTGCCCCGACAAGTGTTCCGACCGGTGAGCCGGATTTTCGAGGCGATGAAGACCGACCTTCCCGAAGAAGCCGCCGATCACCCCAGGGTGGCGCCCCTCATCGAGGCCGCGTGGGACTCGGGCGATGTCTGGCTGCGCGCCTGCGCCGTCCGGGCGGCGCGGCATGCACCGGACTTCGATCCTCGCCGATTCGCCGGCGAGGGCCGCGACCATCCCTTGGTTTGCGCCGAACTCGAATCGCTGGCTGCCAGCGTGGGCGCGACGATCGGGTCACCCCGACCCGCCCCGGCGCCGGAGGAGGCCGCGTGCTGACCGCCGTCGAACGCGTACTGATTCTCAAGGGCGCCGACTTGCTCAACGACATCGGGCCGCGTCACCTGCTGAGACTCGCCGAGGTGGCGCGGGAACTCGAGCTATGGAAGGGCAACACGATCTACAAGGAGGATGATCTCGCAGACGGGCTCTACATGGTGGTGGAAGGTCGGGTGCGTCTGACCACCGGCGAGCAGGTGACGTCGGAGGTGGGACCAGGCGAGGCATTCGGGACGTGGGCGCTGGTGGACGACACGGAGCGCGGGCATCGAGTCGAATGCATCGAAGACGGTCTGGCGCTCATGTTGCCCCGCGATGAATCTCACGACGTTGCGGCTGGGGATCTGACTCTGCTGCGGGGGTCGTTCGAGCACTCGCCAAGCGCCTGCGCACCTTGGTGTCCGAGCGGCCGAAGGAGGCGCGACTCGAGGGCGAAGGAGTCGAGAAACCCGAAGCGCTCGACGAGGCGAAGACGAGCCCGCTCGCACTCGAGAAGTCCACCTCATCGCCAGCCGAGGTGGCACCGGCTGCCACGCCTGGGGCGTCGCTGACCGCGGCCGCTTTGGGTCAGGCAAAGCCAGAGAGCGGCGCGGTCGCGCCTGCCGCGGAGCCCGAGATCGTCACCGGCGAAATGGCAACGCCCGAGCCGATCGTGCCTGTCGAGCCGGCCGTGCCTGTCGAGCCTCCGAAATCGTAGAGACCAGAACGGAGGACCAGATGAAGAGCATCCCCGAGGCGTTGAAGGTTCGCGGCCGCGCGGTGCGGCTTGCCCGCTGGAATCCTCGCGCCACTCCCGGGTGCAAGGACAAGGACGAAGCCGCCGAGCGGCTCGCGCAGAACCTGGCGCGCATCGACACGCTGCAGTATCGCCTCTATGGGGAGTCTCGCAGGTCGCTTCTCATCGTGCTGCAGGGCATGGACACTGCGGGCAAGGACGGCGTGATCCGCAATGCCCTGACGGTGTTCAATCCGCAGGGCTGCAGGGTCTGGTCCTTCAAGGTTCCGACGCCCGACGAGGCGGCCCACGACTTCCTGTGGCGTATTCACCGGGCCGCGCCGGCGCGCGGGGACGTCGCGATCTTCAATCGCTCGCATTACGAAGACGTGCTGGTCGTCCGCGTGCACGGACTCGTGCCGCGCAACGTCTGGTCCCGCGGCTACAAGCTCATCAACGCCTTCGAGAGCCATCTGCACGAACAAGGGACCCGGGTGCTCAAGTTCTTCCTGCACATCAGCCGGAAGGAGCAGCGCCAGCGGCTGCTCGCGAGGCTGGACGAGCCGCTCAAGCGCTGGAAGTTCAGCGACGCCGATCTCACCGAGCGAACGCGTTGGAGGGGCTACCAGCGCGCATACGAAGAAGCGCTCGCGCGATGCAGCACGAAGTACGCGCCCTGGTACGTGATTCCGTCCGACCGCAAGTGGTACCGAGACCTGGCGGTGTCGGAGATCGTGGTGGATGCCCTCGAACAGATGAACCCGCGACTGCCGAAGGCGAAGCTCGACCTGAAGCGGCTGCGCGCCCGCCTGGCACGTTGAACGCCACCCACAGGTCGTTTCGCTCGCGGAGGGGGCACGATGGCCGAAGCGGACCGCGCAAGTTCAGCGAAGTTCTGGCAGTCCAGTCTCGAATCGCTCCAGGCCGAGCTGCGCGTCGACTGTAGGGGCCTGAACGACGCCGAGGCCGCCCAGCGCATCAGGCGGGACGGCCTGAACATCCTGCGACCCCGCCGCGAGCGCGCGCTCGCGCTCCAGTTCCTGTCCCGCTTCGGCAACCCGCTCATCATCCTACTGCTCGCGGCTGCGACCATCTCCGCGTTCACGGGTGACATCGCGAGCTTCGTCATCATCACGATCGTGGTCGTGCTCAGCGTCACCCTGGACTTCGTCCAGGAGTACCGCGCCGGACGGGCGGCCGAACGACTCAAGCAGTCGGTCGCGCTCACGCGCCACCGTGATACGGAACGGGCGCCCGGTGGAGATCGCCGGCGGACCAGATCGTTCGCGGTGATGTCGTCCGGCTCAAGCCCGGCGGCCTGGTGCCCGCGGACGGCCGAGTCATCGAAGCCCGCGACTTCTTCGTCAACCAGGCGCTGCTGACCGGAGAGCCCTACCCGGTCGAGAAGCACGCCGGCGACATGGTCGGGCCGGCCACCGGCATGAATGCGGCCTCGAACGCGCCTGTTCATGGGGACGTCGGTCATCAGCGGAACGGCTTCGATGCTGGTGTGCCGCACCGGGCGCGCTCGACCTCGCTCGGAGAAATCAGCGACAGCCTGGTCGTCAAGCCGCCGGCGACGGCATTCGAGAGCGGTATCCGCAACTTCGGCGTCCTCATCCTGCGGCTCGCGATCCTCATGGTGCTGTTCGTGCTGCTGGTGAACGCGCTGTTTCACCGACCGTGGCTGCGAGTCATTCCTGTTCGCCGTGGCGCTCGCAGTGGGGCTCACCCCCGAGCTGCTGCCCATGGTGGTCTCGGTCACGCTCGCCCGCGGGCGCGCTGCGCATGGCCAAGGAGCGCGTGATCGTCCGGCGGTTACCGGCGGTGCACGACCTGGGTAGCATGGACGTGCTCTGCACCGACAAGACCGGCACGCTCACCGAGGCAAAGATCCGCCTCGAGAAGGCATCTGATCCGCTCGGCCAGGACAGTGCCCGGGTGCTTCGAGCTCGGCGGTCCTCAACAGCTCGATGGAAACCGGGCTCAAGAACCCGCTCGACGAGGCGATCCTGCGCCACACCGAGGTGGACGTCAGCCGCTGGCGGAAGATCGACGAGGTGCCAATTCGACTTCGAGCGTCGCTGCGTCTCGGTGCTCGCCGATGACGGTCCAGCAGCGGCTGCTGGTTCTCAAGGGGGCGTTCGAGGACGTGCTGAAGCATTCCACGCGCTACGAGGCCGACGGTCCGCGCAACCTGCTGCCGCTCGACGACGCGGCGCGGCAGCAGCGTCGCGCAGTTGCTTCGAGTCGCTCAGTCGCGAAGGGTTCCGGGTGCTGGGGATCGCGTGGAGGCGGACCACTCGCGATCAAGTCCACGCGGTCGTCGAGTGACGAGAGCGAGCTCGTGTTCGCCGGGTTCGCCGCGTTCGAGGATCCTCCCAAGGCCAGTGCGGCGGAGGCCGTCCGGGCACTGACCGCCAGCGGCGTGGCGGTCAAGGTGGTGACCGGCGACAACGAGCTGGTGACCCAGCACGTCTGCGCCGAGCTAGGCCTCGCGGTCACCGGCGTGCTCACCGGAAGCGAGATCGAGGCGATGACCGAGCCCGGCGCTCGCCGCCCGGGCCGAGGGCGTGAACCTCTTCTGCCGAGTCACGCCGCCGCAGAAGAGTCGCGTGATCCAGGCGCTCCGCAGCCGCCGCCATGTCGTGGGCTACCTGGGCGACGGCATCAACGACGCTCCCGTCCATCCATATCGGCGGATGTCGGCATCTCGGTGGACGGCGCGGTTGACGTGGCGACCGAAGCGGCCGACCTGATCCTGCTCGACCACGACCTGGCGAGTGGTGCACCGCGGCGTGCTCGAGGGCCGCCGCACCTTCGCGAACATCATGAAGTACGTGAAGATGGGGACCAGCTCCAACTTCGGCAACATGTTCAGCATGGCAGGCGCGACGCTCGTCCTGCCGTTCCTGCCGATGCTCCCGGTCCAGATCCTGGTCAACAATTTCCTGTACGACGTCTCGGAAGTTCCCGATCCCGCTGGACAGCGTGGACCGCGAGTACCTCGCGCGGCCGCGGCACTGGGACGTGGCACGTCGATCCGCAACTTCATGATCGCGGTCGGACTGGTCAGCTCGATCTTCGACTTCATCACGTTCTACGTGATGCGTCGCGTTTTCCACGCGGGGAGCGGCTGTTTCACACCGGGTGGTTCGTCGAGTCCCTGGCGACTCAGGTGCTGGTCATCTTCGTGATCCGCACGCGGGGCAACCCGTTCCGATCGAGGCCCAGCTCGATCCTGACCGCCACCTCGCTCGCCGTCGTCGCCGTCGCGACCGCGCTGCCGTTCACCCGCTGCGGAGCGCGGCTCGGCTTCGATGCCGGTGCCGGGGCTGTTCTTCGTGATTCTGGCGGCGATGGTCGGCGGCCTACCTGGTCCTGGTCAGGAACTCGGTGAAGACTTGGTTCTACCGCCGCTTCGATGCCGGAATGACCGGATCGCCGGTTCATGGTTCTCAGCAGGAAGGAGGGTGCAACCCAGTGACGAAGTATGCCCGCTGACAAGCGGGAAGAACACCGTACAGGACGCATCGGCTGGCTGCGTGCGGCGGTGCTGGGCGCGAACGACGGAATCCTTTCGACGTCGAGCTTGGTGCTCGGTGTCGCGGCTGCGCATGCGACTCATAGGAGCGTATTGGTCGCAGGGGTCGCCGGCCTAGTCGCCGGGGCCATGTCGATGGCGTCGGGGAATACGTGTCCGTCCACTCACAGACTGACACCGAGAATGCGGAACTCAAACTCGAGCGCGCGAGACTCGAGGCAGATGACAAGAGCGAGCGCACGGAGCTGACGGCAATCTACGTCGCTCGCGGGCTCGACTCTGTGCTCGCGGAACAGGTCGCCGAGCAACTGATGACCCATGACGCGCTCGGCGCTCATGCACGCGATGACCTTGGATCTCCGAGACCATTCGTACGCGTCCGATTCAGGCTGCGTTGGCGTCCGCCGGCAGCTTTGTCGCTGGAGCGGCCCTGCCTCTCATGGTCACCGCCATGACCCCGGTGGCCGGTTTGATCCCCTTGTCTCCGGAACTTCACTGGTGTTCCTCGCGCTTTGGGCAGGCTTGCTGCGCGTGCCGGTGGAGCAGGGGTGATGTGATGGGCGCAATGCGTGTCACGTTCTGGGGCGCGCTGGCCATGGCGCTGACCGCAGGCGTGGGTTCGCTGTTCGGAACGGTTCCGTGAGCTATCTTCGGTCCTTCAGCAGAAAGGGAGGCGCGCATGGCGGTCATCGTCAAGAGCACTGAACTCTCATCGCCAGTGGGAGCCATCACGATCAGATACGAGGCGGACCGCGATCTACCCGACGCAGAGTGGAAGGCCGTGTGCGCTTCCGCGGCTTCGAATATTTGTCCGAGCTGCGAACACCACCCGAGGAAGGCGATTGGTTACGGCCGCATGATTGTCTTCGAGATCTGCCACGATGCAGCTCCGGATCCTAGTGGACAGGGCTTTCGGGATTGAGGCCGCGGGGCCTCTGCTGCACCGAACTAACACGCTCCTGGGGCTTGCGATGAGTCTGAATCAGGAGCAAGTAATCTAAGGTTGGGTGGTGAGCGCGCAGGCCTCTTCCGGCGCGCGTCGAACAGCCTCTCGTCCAGAGCACCCTCGAGCGTGGATCTGGCCGCTCAGGGTGGGCTGGCGAGACGCACCTCCTTCGCGGCGCGTGCCACCGATCCCTCGCGCGCCACCATCCAGAAACACAGGAGATGGTGATCGTTGAGCCGGTCCATGGAGCGAACGATACATCGTTATTGTCAGCGTCGCACATCCAAACTTCCAGTTTGTCGTTGGATTCGAAATCATCGATGGTGCCAATGCGCAGGAGCCTCCCAGCGCCAACTTGGCCGCAACCAAGACAGGTGGGACGCAGCGCCCACCCTTCTCCCGGAAAGGGAAGGAGCCCTTCAATGGCTACCCCGATGTTCCGGAAGCATTCGCAAGTACAGTAGCGCGCCCATGCTGGCCGGGGAGTTGGTCAAGAAGCAGGACGACATCGAAGTCCCTCCTGCGTCCGATCCGCGGATTGCACGCCTACTTCACCTGCTCGAGACGAGCGACGGCGTCGTCGAGATGACGTGATTTGCAGTGCGATGACCGTTCCGGAGCCGAGGAGTCCAACCGCGTGAAGCCTCGACCTGGATTCAAGGACAAGCTGCCGACGTTCAGCGAGCCGCACGCCCGGAAGTCACCACCGGCGAGATCCAGATCCATCTGAACGCTGAGCCCGTGATGGTCACCGTCTAACGAGCACAAGGTCGCTGGGAGGCGCGCCTGAACGGGTCCTCCCCGACTAGATCGTTGGAGCCCGGGGTCACCGCCCTCCAGAACTTGCGTCCTGCCGAATCATTCGCAGGGGCGGTCCCCCCGAGGCCTTCGGCCCGTCGATCTCCTCGCTCCCCCACTCGCGGAGTCGAAGTGCTTGCCCTCGAGCGAGGGGGTTCGTCGCGCGCGTGCAGGCGAAGCGCATCCTCCCAAGCACGGCTATCCCACCGGACAAGCAGAGAGAAGACTACGCAGACGGTGCTGGGTGCAGCCGGATGCTGTCTGTCACGGAGGAAGGCGATGACCCAGGATACGAATGCCCCCGGTCGGATGAGGGGTACCGGTCCGTGAGGGGCCCGCGGAACTCGGTCCGCGCCGGTGCTCGTTGCCCGATCTTGCGGGAAGCCGACCGTCTTCGCCGCGAGCCCCTCGTGGGGCCAGCACGGCAGGAATGCCGTGACGCTCGTGAAGTACTCGGACCTGCGGATCGTTTTACATCGTGATGAAGCCGGCGGCGAGGATGGAAGGAACACCATGCGGGCGCGAGGATCTCGGGTGCACACACTGAGCGGGCACGTGCGACTTCACCTGGGAGAGGACCGTCGATCTCTGCCGGAACCTGCTGGCGCTCGAGAAGGACGTCCCCCACGATCTCCAAGCCATCGAAGAGAGCACGGTGCTGCTCACGATCTCCTGGCAGGGAGAGTGACGAACGCCGGGGGCGCTACGCCGCCCCGCCGAGCGCCGCGCCACCAGCACAGTGATGTCGTCGGCGGGCCCGAGTGCCCCTCGAACGCTCGCACGTCGCGCACGATCCGGTGCGCGAGGTCGCGCCGATGCGTCGCCTGCGGGTCGCGCACCAGACGCGACCAGGCGCTCCTCGCCAAACTGCTCGTGCGCGGCGTCGGCACCCTCGGTGACGCCGTCGGTGTAGAGCGCGAGCAGGTCGCCGCGCGCGCAGCGTGGTCTCGCCGCTCGTGAACGGCGTGCCGAGGCATGATGCCGAGGATCAGGCCGCCCTCGCGAGCCATCTCCACGGCGCCGCTCGCGCGCAGCAGCACCGGCGGGTTGTGCCCGGCGTTCACGTACACGAACCGGCCGCTGTCGCGCGTCGAGGAAGCCGAGGAACGCGGTCACGAACCGGCCCGGCTCGACGCTCCGGTGCAGGAAGTCGTTGACGCGCGCGCGCGATCGCGGCGGGCGGTCGCTCGCGGTGTCCTGGCTCATGAGCGATGCGCGGAAGCCCGACATGAGCAGCGCCGCGGGCACGCCCTGCCCGAGACGTCGGCGATGACCAGCAGCACGCGGCCGCCGCCCAGGTCGAGGTGGTCGTAGTAGTCGCCGCCCACCTCGCGCGCCGACTCCGAGAGCCCGGCGACGTCGAGGCCCGGGACGCTCGGGGGCGCCGCCGGCAACAGTCGCGCCTGGATGCGGCGCGCCAGCTCGAGCTCGTTCTCGAGCCGGTCGCGCTCCTTCTCCAGCTCGCGCGCGCGCTCGAGCCCCTCGGCCATCTGGTTGAACTGGCGCGCGGTGTCCCACACGTCGTCGTCGCCGGCGATCGGGATGCGGTGCGCAGCCTGCCCGGCCCGAACGCCGCGGCGCCGTCACGCAGCGCGGCGATTCCCCTGCGTGATGCTGCCGCCCATGCCGCGCACCATCTTGAGGTTCGTGTAGGCCAGCGGCAGCAGCAGCGCCAGCCCCACCAGTGCCGCGACGGGGATTGCCTGCAGCGGGTTTTGCCGCAGCTTGGCGAATAACCCGCCGAGCGTGGAGCGGAAAGAGTGCCCGCGCGGTGAGCGTGAAGTCGGAGGACAGCCAGCGTATGCGGCTTCCGCCTGACGCCGCTAGCACCACCTGGCCTGTCAGCTGCCGAGGCCGCCGGGCGTGGCCATGGAGCGTATCTCTCTCGGCCGCGACCACCGCCGGGGCTGCGCTTGGGCTCCGCCCGGATCGTCGAATTGATCAGTCCGAATGCGCGTGCCACCGCGCGGCCGCGGCGAGCGAGCGCGAGTCCGCGTCCCGACTGCCGCGCCGTTGCTCGTGCCGCAGCGTATCGCGCGGATCGCCTGGAACCGCGTGGCGAGCGAGTCCATCTCCGGCGTGTCGTGCCCCACGACGGGCATGCGACACGTTCACCCCCACGAGCGGCGATAGCGTGCTGTCCATCAACTCGCGAACGGGTGCGAGCAACACGAGCGCCCGGCCCGACCGGCGCGCCGCGGCGCCGAGCCAGCGCTGGTTCGCGAGCTGTACCACCCCGCGATCGGGGAGCGAATCGAGCCCTGCGATCCAGCCCGGCAAGAGCCGCTCACCTTCCACGGCGTCGCCACCACGCGGCGCACGTAGCGAGTCCTGGATCACGAATACGCGCGTCCCGGGCCACTCGCGTGCCGCGAGCCCGCGACGCGCGCGGGCCGCGGCGTCCAGGTCGCCGAGCCCGAGTCGAGCGCGATGCACCAGCTTCGAGCGTTCTTCCTCGCGTGACCACGACGCGCCTGGCGACGAGCTGCGCGGTCCGCGTTCACGCCCAGGTACGTGGAGCCGATCCACAGCGCCACCACGATGAGCAGCGGCACGGTGACGACCAGCACGTGCGACAGCGCCGTCAGTCGGCTGACCGCGCGAGAATGCCGAGCGTCGGATCGGTCGGTAAACGCCTGAATGCCCGCAACGTGGCGAAGGCGCAGTAGACGAACGCCACGTCGCGCACGATCCGCGACACGCGCTGGGCCTCCTCCGCCGCGGCCGGGAGCCCGGGAACCTGATCGAGGCCAGGAAGCAGCGCCAGCGTCACGGCCAGCGAGGCGAGCGAGGCGAGAAACCGCATCGTCGGTGTCGAGCGTCTCGATCCAGGGATATCGCGTGAGCCCGAGCCAGAGGAAGAGTATCGTTCCGACCGATTGCTCCAGCCAGATCATGACCAGTGCCAGCGCCAGGAACACGCCGCGCGTGGCGCGCCGCGTTTCTCTGTAGGCCCTCATCAACGCCAATCGCGCCAGGGGCCAGAAGAGCGCCAGGGCCACCAGCTCCAGTGATCACCGCCACGGCCCCGGCCGGGGTGCCGCTCAGCACGCCGAGCGCGATGCGCAGCATGAGCTGCGATGAGCGAACGCCGTGCCAGGCAGTCGGCGCGGCCCGCGCGTCTCCCCCGAGCGCGGCACCGGCCCGCCACGCCAGCAGCGCAGTGACAGGGTGATCGCGAGCTTGGGGAGCAGGGTGATCATGGCGGGCGAGTCTAGCCCGCGACGCTCGGAGACGGCGAGCGGTTCACCGGATCCTTTGACTTGAAGCACACTTCGAGATCGATGCTCTTGGCGGAGGCCGCGCGTCCCATCCACTCGAGGAGATCGATCATGGACCCGGAGACACGGGATCATGTCGTTCGTCGTCCTGGCGCTGGCGCCGGGGATGCTGTCGGTCGCAGCGGTCCGCGCCTCGGCCGCTAGTAACGCCGCAGGGGACCGGCAGCGCTCCGCCTGCGCGAGCTTCCTCAGTGCCCGCGCGGGCCGGCGCCGCGCCGCACCAGAGCTCGTTCGCCTGCGATGTGACGGCGCTCGATCCCGGCGACCCGGAAGCGCCACTTCAGGTGCTCGGCCCGCAAGGCTGCGCGCACGCAAGCAAGCCGTGCGTGAGCCGCCGGAAGGCTACGGAGTTCCGGGTTCCCGGGCGATCCGGCGACGGTCAGCATGGCCGCCGAGTGGGCCGCCAGCAGAGCGGCGCTGCTGCCGACGCTGCCTCGGTTTCATCCGAGGATCGGATGGGAGCGTGGAAGAAAGCGCGCTGTGGCTCAAGCTCACTGGCCGGGAGGGCACGAAGGAGTTCATCGAGGCCGACGACGGCGCCGCAAGTGGCTCGAGCCTATGAGGCCGAGTCCGGGTGTGGCGGACCTGACCATCACCCAGATGGCCCGCGAGGTCGAGCCTGCGCCTACCGCGATCCGCTACTACGAGAGGATCGGCATTCTCCCGCGCGCCGAGCGGGTGAACGGGCGGCGGCGCGACAAGAACACGCTCCAGCGACTGGCTGCTCGTCCAGCGCGCGCGGGAGGGCGGGATTCACGCTTTGCGGGAGATCCGGATCTCTGTTCGCCGGCTTCAGCGACGAGATCCGCGCCGACAAGCGGTGGCGACGCCAAGTCGCCGAGCACAAGCTCGCCGAGCTAGACGCGGCCGCCACGCGCATCGCGAGCATGCGAGAGCTGCTCGAGCGGCTCTGCACGCGCTGCCACTGCCGGACGCTCGAGGCGTGCGGTCGGGCGATCTACGAGAAAGGCCTACATCCCGTCGAACGAATGCCGGCCGTCCTGCGTCGAGGTCGGAAGCTGGAGTCTAGCGACTAGTCCTGATCCCAAACGGACGGAGGGGGAACTCCGGATCTGGAATCGAGTCTGTTGGTGCTGTCGTATCGGCAGCCACCCCGTGTTGAAAGCGTTCATGAACTGGAGAGGCTTCTCTCGGCCCGGACGACGGTACGGCCGCAACCACTTCGCCACCAGCGCGCCGACGACTCGGATCCAAATCACCAACACAGTCTTTCTCATGACTGTGCTTCTACGAGCAAGATGTTGACGCATAAAGCCCTCATATCAGACGGGTCCAACGACTAGTCCTGATCCCAGATGAACGGAGCGGAGTCTGGAGGTGGAATCGAGTCTCAAGCTGGTGCAGTCGTACCGGCAGCCACCCCGTGTTGAAAGCGTTGGGCGAACTGGAGAGGCTTTCCGGCCCGACGACGGTACGGCCGCAACCACTCGCCACCAGCGCGCCGACGACTCCAATCCCGAGCGCCAATAGAGTCGCATGACTCTGCTTCTAGGTGCAAAAAGTTGACGCATAGAACCCTCCCGCGTCAGACGCCAAATGTGTCTCTTGCCTGGAAGCCAGGGCGAAGCGTACTGCCGACCCTAGGACTGTCAACCGCCGCGCTCAAGGACCTCGACCGCAGCGAGCAGGTGAGCCGGACCCATGAGCGATCCGATCCATCCTGCCGTCCGAAGAGAAGCCGAGAAGTTGTTCCGCCTCGCAGGACCTCGACTATGTCCCGTCGCGACTGGCGGACAGCGAGTTGCCCATGGCTACAGGCCCCCGCCGTCCATGTCGCCGTTCTCTGGCTTTCCAACGGCGACTTGGTGAAGTTCGACCAAGAGCTGGAAGGGGCCTACTGGTGACTGGCGATACGCTTTGTGGGCGCGACGAGCACGAAGGCCGCGACCAGAGCGAAGGCACGAGCGTAGAGTTTTCGTCCACGAGAGGGGTCGATGGAGCTGATCGGGCGGATACCGCCAAGTCACTTCTTGAGCAATACGTAACTGGAACGAAGAATAC